>AP72_2010_repI_A001DRAFT_1000018_pt1 | contig 30077 bp, 28 predicted proteins | sample AmaPasrepliIA001_FD_9535 | JGI IMG/M metagenome (IMG submission 9535)
AGTCAGATAGTCTTCGAGCTTCAGATAGTGCGAGGGGTCTTCATCACCGCCTTTGTGGGCTGGTAAAAGAAATCTCCCTACCAACAGAATGAAAAGAGTTCCCGCCACTGTCATTGACAACCCAATCGGGGCGATCGAAAAGATTCCCAGTCCCGGCCTGCCGGATTGTTGGAGAATTGTGCTGGCGATCAGGAAAGCCGGAGCGCCGATAATGGTTATGGCGGTTCCGAGTGAAGCCGCAAACGACAACGGCATGAGCAGTTTCGACGCCGGCAGCTTTCGTTCTCGCGAAAGATCCAGCGTAATCGGAAGCATCACCGCGGTCGTGGTCACATGATGTGTAAACGCCGATAGCAACGCCACCGAAGGCATGATTACTGCGATCGCACGGCTCAGACTGTTTCCGGCGAATCTTCCGATCCAATCTCCCATGCGATCCGATAGTCCGGTCGCATGCAAAGCCGCGCTGACAACAAAGATTCCGGCGATGACAATTGCCGGTTCGCTGCTGAACCCGGAGAGCGCCTCGTCAGCCTTAAGAATGCGGCTCGAGTAAAGCGCGATAACCACCAGCACTGCGGCCACGTCGGGCCGAATCCATTCCGTGATGAATAGAAGCAGCGCGATGAACAGAATCGCGAGAAAGCCAATCTGTTGGACGTTCAGGCCTTCGAACAGGTTTCTCGTCTCACCGCGAGTTAAAGAAGCGGGGGGCACAATAGCCGCGAAGTGAAGTATCCGGCCCGATTGTCGCAACACTTATGCCGTACGCTCGATTCAGTAGAATCGACGTAGCCAGCAAGCATTTGTTACAGTTCGGCGAATGCAGCTGATCCTAAAGACCCCGAGTCACTTTAATTTCCAGCGCACTGTTTTGAGCCACGGGTGGTGCGTTCTTTTGCCCTTCGAGTTTGATCGTGCGAACTGGATTTTGACGCGGGTGCTCGATCTGGATCGCGGCCAACCGGTCACGGTCAGAATATCGCCTCGCAAAGGTGGGATGGCGATTGAAGTTTCTCGCCGCATCGGGGAACGGGTGGCGCAAAGTATCCTGCGTCATGTCCGGCACATGTTTCGGCTCGATGATGACTTGCGGAGCTTTTATGATCAGGTGTCAAGAGATCCTGAATTCAGCTGGATCGCGCAACAAGGCGCCGGCCGTTTGCTACGGTCGCCGACAGTATACGAAGACCTCGTGAAAATGATCTGCACGACAAACTGCTCGTGGGCGTTGACCGAGAAGATGGTGACCTCTCTGGTGCGGGAGTTGGGGAACGCTGCCGATGACGGTCGCAGATCTTTTCCCACTGCGGAAGCGATGGCGGTGAAGCCCGCAGAGTTCTATCGCGACACGATTCGCGCCGGCTATCGCGCTCCTTATTTAAAAGAGTTGGCCCAGCGCGTAGCATCAGGTGAACTCGATGTGGAAAGTTGGCTGACGAGTGATGCGCCAGTTGTCGATTTGACCAAACAGATCAAGAGTGTGAAAGGCGCCGGTAACTATGCCGCAGAAAATCTGCTGAAGCTGATCGGCCGCTATGAAGGCCTGGCTCTGGATTCCTGGACCCGCGCGCAATTTGCAAAACTACGCAACCGCGGCCGTACGGCGAAGGACCAGAAAATCCTCCGGTTCTATTCACGCTTCGACTCATGGCGCGGGCTCGCCTTATGGTGCGACATGACGCGTGAATGGCTCGATCCTGAAAATGTCGCGAAATGGTAAGCAAAGATCCAAAGAGTTGCACATTCGTTCAGATATTTGGCTAAGCTCGGTAAATAAAGGGCTTAGCATCGAAACGTGTGTAACCAGATCTACCTCTACGCCGTTTGAGAGTTTGGAGTTGGTGATCGCAGGAATGCGACTTGCGAACTTGATTAAATGGGAGGTAGAGGAAAATGAAACGTTTCATGAAACTATTTATGGTTGCGCTCGTTGTCGGCGCGCTGGCATCTTTCAGCGTACTGGCCGGCGACAAGGGCAAGGTCGAAAAGAAAACAATCACATTTCCCGAAGACATCATGGTTAACGGCACGCTAATTAAAGCCGGCGACTACGAAGTAAAGTTTGATGACGCTACAAATGAGTTAAGCATCATTAAAAACGGCGAAGTGAAAGTGAAGACGGCGGCGCATTTGGCAGCGCGCGCTGACAAGGCAAAGAGCACGGCGCTGCGCACGATCGATCAGAACGGTGTTGCTTCACTGATCGGTGTGACTTTCGGTGGATCTACGCAGGACGTGATGCTTGGAGCGAACGGATCGATGAGCGGCGGCACTCAGTGACGCTGCTGGTCACCTTGTTTTATGTTGTAATCAGAGGCGGCGCGGAAATCCCGCGCCGTTTTTCTTTTTGCCGATTACGCTCCGGTTCGATAACGCAATCCCAGCGCAATTATCTTTTGCAGCAGCGCTTCGTAATCGACGCCGCAGTGTTTGGCTGAATCGGCAAAGTCCTCGTGATCGGCAATCTGAGGATTCGGGTTCGCCTCCAGCAGGTAAATATCCCCGGTCTCAGTCACCCGGTAATCGAGCCGCGCATACCCACTCAAAAACAGCGTGCGATAAATCTTTTTCGAAAGCCGCTCGATCTTCTCGATCATTTTCTTGTCGAGTTCCGCAGCTTTCGTGACCACCCCAACTTTCTCCTGGTAGGCAGGATCCCATTTCAGTTTTGAAGTTGCGATATTGGGCGCGCCTTCGGGAAGCTTTTCAATCACCAGCTCCCAGGGCGTGTAGGTCTGCAGACGCTGATTGCCAATCACGCTGACGTATATCTCGCGGCCGGCGATGTACTGTTCGGCAATGGCATGTGTCTTGGTCTGCCGATGAATGAATTCTACGCGTTCAGCCAGTTTCTCATCGTCACTGACGATCGAGGCGCGCGCGATTCCCACCGAACCTTCTTCGCTAATCGATTTGACCAGCAGCGGAAACTTCAATCGCTTGGAACGTTTGACGACCCGATTCATGTGAAAGACGGCAAACGCCGGCACATGAATGCGATGATACGCCAGCACCATTTTCGCCAGCGCCTTATCATGAGAGATGGTCAGTCCGCGCGGATTGCAACCTGTGTAAGGTTGCTTCATAAGTTCCAGATAGCTGACGACATGCTGATCATAAAGTGGATAACCGTGGAATTCTTCCAGCAGGTTGAAAGCGATATGAGGTTTGTGCTCGAGCAATGCGTTGCCAATCACGCCGAGGTTATTGTAGACGCCGACCGGATAGACTTCGTGACCGATCTTCTTGAGCGTCGAAATCACGTCCCATTCAGTTTTGTATGGAGCGACTTCCTTTGCCGTTAATCCGTCAATGGTTTCGGGCGGCACGAGATCTTCGTGGCACAGCACCATTACGCGCAATTTCTTGAGCGTGTCGCCGTTCTTTGCAGCCGGCGAAGCGCGACCTTTGCGCGCCGGGCGCTCAGTGGTTTCGTTTTCGGCTTTCTTCACAGTCAACAGTTCACCGGGGGAGGGTTACCTGAGGTCCACAGCACACAAACAAAAGAGAAAGGCGTTTCTTCAACTCACAAAGCGATCCGGTAATAACCTGAATGCACAACGTTCATCGTCTGTACCGTAAGCATGATCAATAAATGCCGCTTCAGTTGTTCTTCACGTCCGACCGCGCGCAGCTTCAGTTGCGCCGCCCGCGCAATCATCAGTTCCAGGACATGATCGATCGCGTAACCATGCACTCCCGTACCCTCGGAAACAAGTTGTTGGATCTCGGGCGCCACGCGCCGTAGAAAAGCTGCGGCAGTCTCGCTCGCGCGTTTCGTCGTCTCTGCTGAGAAGATGCGGCGCAGATCATTGTCGAGATAGGCGGGCCACTCGAAAGCGTATTTTTCGCGTTTGCGATCGTAGTGCTCGCGCAGCGTAATTCGAATCTCCGGCAGCGTCTCAATTTTCCGGCGGACGGGATTGCGCGGACGCGTGCCCGCAATCTCATTGAGCAACTCATCGACATATTCGAGTTTACGCAACGCCGGCCAGCCACGATAGCGACGCCGCCAGTTCGAGCGGGGCTGCAACCATACCGCGAAGGTTTCAGCAAAATCTTCGGCCGGATGCGCCTGCGCGTACCATGCATCAAGATTCAACACATAGCGACGGCTGTTGGGCTTAGGTTTGTATGAGGGCGGGTATTTTTGCGCGAACGATCCAAACGTGCGAATCCACTGTCGCTTGAAGTGCAGCCGGAACGCGTTATCAAGCGCATGCCCCGCTTCGTGCCGCAGGATGCGCATGCATTCGACTTCGGTGCCGCCCTCGACTTCCCGCATGAATTTGCGCTCGAGCTTCATCAGCCGCGGATGTGCCAGGTAGAAGGGGATCGCAAAACCCGGCACACCATCGGGCGTGAACCATTCGGCCGACAACCACACATGCGGCTTGAAGCGGATGCCGCGATTGTTCAGCTCACTGTAAAGCCGCCGGATGTTTGGCTCGATAAAGGACCCTTTGATATGGATAGGGAGATCGCAAATGCGAGTGTCGAGCAATCGTTCATCTGAGATTTGATCCCATTTGAAGCGCGTTCGCACGCGCTAAATTGTAACTGGGTTGGGAGTTGCGCGCTAGAGTTTTTGTAACTTCTTTCTGATCTCGGGCGATGATTGCAAGCGTTGGCAATCAACCGAAGCGGCATCGTTGAGTGGCGACACCGTCCCGTCTGAAAATATTATGCAGGTAATGACGACATGTTCCTGTGCGGGAGACTTAGCCGGATTCTTCAATTCGTCGACAGTCACCGCCTGTGGACGTCGACTGGACAGGGACGGCGATTCGTGAAGTGGCCCGTCGGTGGTCTTTGGGCATAAAGTGCGCCACCGGCGACACACAGAATAAAGGCAGGGATGATTGCGCTGGTGGTCTGCAATGCCTGATCGAGAATCAGGATCTCACGGTCCAGTCTGGTCTTTCTTTCTTACAAAGACCTCGCCACGTCTGAAAAGTCCCGATTTGCTTGCCAAAGTAACCAATACTGAATCGAGAATGTCCTGGTTGTCGAGCTTAAAACTGGCGGTGCCTGAGACGTTGCTGTCAGGATCGCTGTATTGCAAAGTGAGATAGCGGACCTTGGTCTTGATGAATTTCGCCGGCAGGCCGTACATGGGCACATTTTGCGCAACCGTCGCGCTCGCCGGCTGTACCTTACGTGTGTCGCCAAAGGCTCCCATGATCGATTTGTACGGCACGAACAGAATCTCTTTGCCTTTGTCGTTCCGAAAAACGAATCTTCCGCTGACGTCTTCAAAGTTCAGCGTGCCGTCCATCTTCTTGTTATAGCCGAAAACGCCACCTTCATACTTGGCTTTAACGGACGGGGGCGCGGGCGGCGGCCCGGGTACGGTGGTTGAATTCTCGGTCACATCCTGCGTCGTGGTGCGCGGTCTTTGGGATAAACCGATGGTGCCGGCGCTAAACAGGAGAACAATCAGACACGTTGAGCGAAAGATTCTATCCATAGTTTTTGCTCCAAAAGTACCAGCGAGGCGGATGACGATTTAAAGACGCAGTTAACGCGGTGCATAGTTGCCAGAGGGAGCCAGTTTAATATCGACAAGCCTCCCGTTGGAAGTGTGAAGTGCCGCCTTTAGCGAGGAAGATCGCTTCTTTCGAACGTTCCGGCTAAAGCCGTCACTCCAAACCCGATTAAGCGGCGTTTTTCACCGTCGCGCTTTGTTTAATTGATCGTCGGCAAACGTGTAGCGCGTCGTCCTTAACATGCCGTTGATAAAAGTATAGATGAGGCCCTCTTTCATGTTACGGAACACGACGGTCCCTTTCGCCTCGTCCCGTACGAACGCATGATTGCTTGCCAGCTTCAATGTTTCCGGGGTGTCCGAGGAATGCTCGTGCTGCAAGACAATCTCGAGCACAGTGCCGGTGAGGTCAGGCCGCAGCCTTTTAGCTTTGACGAATTTATCATTTACAAAGCTCACCTGGACAGAGCCACCCACGACATTAAACCGCATTACGCCGTCGGCGGTTTCGGCGAGAGGAGAGCCCAGTATTTTGATTACCTCATCGCGCCTGGTCTTAAGGGGTTCGATGCCGTTCCATGAAGCAGCATGCGCCGTAATTCCGGCCACGGTAAGCAGCAGGACGAACGTGATTGGGACCATCGCGGGACGCAGAGAAAGCTTCGCGCTTGTATGCATGCGCACGATGCTAATTCTACGCTCCCGGTTTTGCAAAGGGCCGCATGCGCTCGAGACCTTCCTTAAAATCAGCGTCGTCAGGAGCAATCGTCAGCGCCTTCTCATAGGTGGCATAAGCCTTGGGGTACTGTTTTGTCTTCTCGTAGTCGTATCCCAGTTCGCGATACGAGTTTACGTCGTTCGGCGTTTTGGCCACGGCGCGCTCCAGCGCCGCAATCGCCTTCGGAAAATTGTTGGCGCGTGAGTACGACAAACCAAGCAGGTAAAGCGTGATTCCCGAAACATTCTCGTTGGCCGCGGCGCGTTCCAGTACCGTCGCGGCCCGAGCGTATTGTTGCGCGCCGATGAGCGCCCGAGCATACAAGCCGAGCGTGTCCTCGTCTGATCTCAGCCGCGTCAAGACTTCGCCACTACGAATTGCACCCAGGTAATCGGCACTGGCTTTGGTCTCATCTGCGGCGGACGTCGCGCGTCGCAGGTAGGCTGAAGTCAACAGATACCATCCTGAGGTCAGCTTGGGATCGTTGGTGGTAGCACGATTCAGCGTGGAGATTGCGGTGTCAAGATCCTTACGCGACATAGCGATTTGGCCCAGGTACAAAAGTGAAGCGGCATCTTTTGGATTCGCTTTCACGGCCGCGTTGAATGTCTTCTCGGCATCTTCGACTTTTCCCGTCTTAAACTCAGCCAGCCCGCGATAGTAGAGAAATTGCGCATCCGGGGTTACGCCGGGACGAGTAGTAATCTTCACCAGCAGGGGGAGGGCCTGATCGAATTTCTCGGCCAGGGTGTAGCTTTCTGCGAGCGCGTCGACGGTGTGCGAATCCTCCTGGTTACTCTTGCGTTGCAGCTCCAGCGCCTTCTGCAAATCGTCGGTCGCTTCGTTGTATTGCTTCAAATAGAATTCAGAGAAACCCGCCAGCTTCCATGCTTCGGCGTTTGCCGGATCCTTTGCGGCGACCGCTTTGGCTTCCTTCGCGGCCTGCGTGTACTGTCGCTGCTGGAAAAGTTGAAACGCATGCGTGGTGTCACTGGAAGTGCCGGCCGAGCTGTCGGAGCTGCCACCCGAACTGTCGGAACTGGTCGCCGGCGCTTCGCCAACCGGCTTCGAAGGTCTGACATCGAGCAGCGGCGAATTCTTGTCGACGGCGGGGGCTGATTTGGGCGGTGGCCCCAGGAGCGTATCTGGCGTGGGCGTGGGCGCCGGAGCAACGCGTCGTGGCCGTGACGACTGTGCCGGCGCAGCGATGGCCGCGGCTAAAATCAAAGCGGCGCCTAACAGCAGCACGTGCCACGCGCCAGTATTTTCTAGTCTGGGGAATCGGTTCTTCATTGGGCGAATTCTTTCAGATTTCGGGCAGAATTTACAAACCAAGTGGCGCAAAATCCCAAGTTTGCACACCGTCTTTTCGGGAAGAGGCAGAGGCGATATTCGGATGCGTCGAGCGGATTGCAGGTTCGCTATTAAGTAGGCTTTCCGGCAAAACCTAAACTGATCGTTGCCTGAATCGGCACTTCNTGACACCTGGCTGAAGCCAGGTGTGAATGAGATAATCTCGATTCCAGAAGGACATTTTTCAATGAGCGGAACCGGGGTAAACTTAGGACTCTCACGCCAATAATCGCCCAATAATCGATTTCAGGAAGAGATCCTGGTCGGATGACAGCAGTAAAACCAAACCATGGCAGTCGGCGCGAACCACAGGCGCTGGTCCTTCTTCACGGTTTTCCTTTCAATCGTTCGATGTGGCGTGAACAGATCCAGTTTCTGGACGCGCGCGGCGTTTCAGTGCTGGCGCCGGATTTGCGCGGTTTGGGAGAAAACAGTTTTACCGGCGCCGTAGCCACGATGGATGACATGGCCCGGGACGTCAAGGTGTTAATGGATGAGTCCACGATCAGACGTGCGATTATCTGTGGTTTGTCGATGGGTTGCTACGTCGCGTTCGAATTCATACATCTGTTCCGATCTCGCGTTGACGCGCTCATCCTCTGTGGTCCGCGCGCGGTAGGCCCGGACGATGCCGAAAGAGAATCACGCGAAGAACAGGCGCGCCGGGCGCTGCATGAAGGTATGGACTTCGCAGTGGGATCGATTTCGAGCAAACTGCTGGCGCAGCAAACAGTCACCGAAAAGCCTGAAGTCCTTGAGCGCGTCCGCGACATGGTCTTGAGCGCTGATCCGCATGGCGCCGCGGCCGTGCAACGCGGCATGGCCATGCGCCGAGACTACACCGGTGATTTGGTTAGCATCGACGTGCCGACGTTAATCATCACGGGCCGGGAAGATGGGGTTAGAACACCGGAAGATGGCGAGTTTGTTCATCGAGGAATCCGTGGATCAAAGCTCGTGGTTGTTGACGATGGCGGACACTTGATGAATATGGAACAGCCGGAGAAGTTTAATTGCACCCTGGCTGATTTCATAAGAACGATCAATCACGAGGTGTCAGAAGCCCGACCGTAAGGGAGGGCAGCGTGATAATTGTAGGCCTCGCGATCGTAGGATCTTTCATTGACGAAGATCCGCAGGTAAACTTGCCCTCCCTTACGGTCGGGCTTCTGAAACGATTATCCAATGAATCAATCTAACAAGTTCACTATCGAAGAACGCGTGCGCTGGGGTGATGTGGATGCGGCGTCAATCATTTTCTACGGCTCATACATCCGCTTCTTTGAAATTGCCGAGACTGAGATGTTTCGCTCGGTAGGTATGCCGTACGGAAAAGTTTTCGACGAGCTCGACATTTGGTTGCCCCGCGTGCACCTCGAGTGCGATTTTCACCGTGCGGCACAGCTTGATGATTTGCTGGAGGTCAGCGTCTTTGTTGGTAAGATGGGCCGGAGTTCTGTGCGCCTGAATTTCGAAGTCCGGCGTAAGACTGAGGACGGCACTATCGAAAAGGATCTGATGGCGACGGCGCACTTTGTACTCGTTTCAACGAATCGGATAGGTCTGAAACCGGTGCCCCTTCCGGAAGTATTGCGGGCCGCGCTCAAACGGTACGCAGCAAATTGATTCATTGATTCATTGACTCATTGGTGCATTGAGGTTTGTCTGGCCTCGATCTTCGTTTCAATGAACAAATGAACCAATGAACCAATGAACCAATGAATCAATGAACCAATTTCTTTAAAGTTTTCCCTCCGTTCGCGATAAGCCTTCGATTAAGTGGTCCATCGCCAGCCAGAACGCCCAGGCGTGGTGATAAAAAGCAAGCGGGAAAATAATCCCGGCCACAAACAGGATGGTCAGCATCACTCGTTCGTTCAGGTTGGTAAACAGAATACAGCCCATATAGATTGCCACGATGAAAAGTTCCGTGGCCACGACATTAGCCATAATAGCGCCGACAAAAAAACCTTCCTCGCGTTTGAAAATCACGCCGCAGGAATCGCAGCGATGCTTCAAGTTGAAAGGCCGCGCGACGATCGATGCGTGCCCGCAGACAGGGCATTCCAGTTTGAGCGATCGCCAGAGGGTGAGGCCAATCGCACGGCGATCTTTCTTCATCTCGAACTCACGATCCACAAAGGGCTTGCTAACTGATGGGAGCGCGAACGTCCTCGTCCGCAATGAGCGCGAAGCGTGAAAAGACAGCGCGAGCGCTCGCGGTGCGGACGAGGACGTCCACGCTCCCAGCTTTTGCCGAAGAATTCCACCAGATCGATTTGCTCCCGAATCGAAATGAGTGCAACCTCTGGCAGTCTTCCAACGTAAATTCTTGAGCTTATGTCTGGCACAGACTACTATGCGCGTCGAGTTAGCGCATGTCCAGAAGATTTGCGAGGCGATCTATGAAACCAAAGATTCTCCTGCTGCTACTCCTGGCCTGTGCGTTGTTATTGAGCGGATGCAAGTTTGAACGCGGCCTGGCCGGTTCTGGTGTGCGCAAGACGGAAGAGCGCGATCTGAAATCCTTCAGCGCCATCGATACCACCGGCGCGTATACGATCGACGTTAACTGTCAGAAGCCGGCCGGCGTGGAAATCGAAGCCGACGATAATATTCTGCCGTTGATTAAGACTGAAGTGCGCGATGGCGTTCTATTTGTCACCAACACTCAGCCGTATCACAGCTCCAGGACCGTTACCTTGCGAATCACTTTGCCCGAGCTCAACAGCGTTGCCAATCATGGCGCCGGCGAGATCAAGATTGTAGATGCCAACAGCAGCGACCTGAAGATTGATTCGACAGGTGCTGCCTCAGTCGATGCCGCCGGCACCGCGAAAAGCATTCAGATTTCGTCGACCGGGGCGGGTGAAATCGATACCAGTAAGTTGCACGCCGATAAGGCGCAGGTGGACGTGAGCGGCGCCGCCAGCGTCGATGTCTATGCCAGTGAACAGTTGGATGTGAATGTTTCGGGGGCCGGCCATGTCAGCTACAGCGGCAATCCAAAAACCGTCAACAAACATGTGAGCGGAATCGGAAGTGTCGATCCAAGTGGCGGTTGATAACGTGTTAAGCTATTAAACATGTTTTGCCGGTTGTTTCCGCGGTCTCGGTCGGGACTGGTCGCAGTTGTGGTTCTAATCGGCGCGGTTTCAGGATTTGCGCAAACAAAGTGCCTGACCGCCGATGAGATCAAGCAGTTCACCGATCAGATCGAAAGAAACACCGCTCGTCCTTTCAACGAAAAACTGAGTGATGAGCTCAATAAGCTTGCCGCCAAGCAACAGCAGCGAGTCGAAAACAACGTCGCGGATAATAAAAGCGGCGATACGATCCTGAAGACGCTCCGCACCGCACGCGAGCAAAACAGCAGCGAGCTCTGCTCGATCATTAAGCAAAACGGTTGGCCCACGCGCGATCTCGTGGGTGAGGAAGGCGCGCGCTCTGCATTCTTTATCCTGCGCAACAGTGCCACCAGTGATCTGCAACGCGATCTGTTGCCGGTAATAATTGCCGCCGTCAAGAAGGGCGAGATTTCGAAAGGTTCATTTGCGGCCTATATCGATCGGCTGCGCGTGAATGCCGGCCTGAAGCAAATCTTCGGTACGCAGGCAACAATTCTCAATAACTTTCTGGTGCTCTTTCCCATCACTGACGAGCCGCATGTCGATGCTCGGCGCAAACAATTTGAGCTGCCGCCGCTGAAAGAATACCTGCGCGGTCTGGAGCAGCTTTACCGGCTGCCGCTGGTCAAGGCGACGGGCACTTTGGCCAACTCATTTTCCGATAATTCACAGGTGTCGATCGCCCAGGCCACTGACAAAGAATTATTGGGACGCGCCGCGAACGATGATACGGACGTCGTGCGGGTCGAAACCAACCTGGTGAGCCTCAACGTAAGTGTGTACGGGGCCAAATTACGAACCGAGGTGGCTAAGCTGGAACAGAAGGACTTTGTGGTGACCGAAGACGGCAAGTCGCAGGACATAACTTTCTTTGCCACCACCGATGTTCCGTTCGATCTTGTATTGCTGCTGGATCTGTCAGGCTCAACCGCGAACAAGCGCGACTTGATTCGCAAATCCACGCGCCGATTCATCGAGGCGGCCCGGCCAACGGACAGGATTGCCATTGTCACCTTTGCCGATGATTTTCGGGTTGTTTCACCACTTACGGTCGATCGTGCCACGCTACTCTCGAGCGTCAATCAAATCAGCGGCGGAGGGGGCTCGCGCGTGTGGGACGCGTTGCAGTTTACGCTCGATCACATTTTCGAATCGGCGACGTCCCCGCGCCGGCGCGCGGTCGTATTTATGACCGACGGCGTCGACAATGCCCTGGGAATTGGCAACGCAGGCTCGCAGATTAGTTTCACGGATTTGTTGGAGTCAGTGCGCAAGCATGACGCGTTGATAGTTCCTATTTATCTGGACACTGAAGGTCATGACTATTTAGGCGATCTAGGTCACCGGATGTACGAAAATGCCCGCAACACCCTGGGTGTGCTGGCTTTCGAGAGTGGGGGACTTTATTACAGCGCCCGCAAGCTCGAAGACCTGAACGGCGTCTATGAACAGGTCATCGAGGATCTGAGCAAGGTCTATAGTCTTGGTTACCGGTCGACAAACGAGAAACGGGATGGCTCGTGGCGTGCCGTGAACATTGAGACGCCTGCTCATCCGGAATTGAAAACCCGCGCGCGGCCGGGTTACTACGCGAACTAATCGAATTCACCCATGGCTCCATTGACTCATTGATTCATTGACTTGTCGTTCTTCTGGGAGTATTCAGAGTTCGAGTCCTGGTAGTTACGAACAGGGAATCAAGTGCAAGCCACGAAATCACGCGAAACTCAGGAAGAAAAAGGTTTGTTCGTGTGGTTTCGTGGATCGCCGCCCTTTTTCAAGAACCAGACGATCCACGAAATCACACGAAACATCACGAAGTGATCTGGGAAACGTTTCTGGTAAATCTTGTTAATCCTGTCTAATTGCATGTTCCGGCGAAGCTTTATCATTGCCAACTTCGGAATGCTCGCGATGGCGCTCGCCACTGGCCAGGAGATTAAGCGCGACCCGCGTTACCCGGCACACTGGTGGACGCCAATCATCGACAATAACAAACCGGACTGGGAGATCATGCCGCAGGAAGCCGGACCGGGTGAGGTTATTCTGTCAAAGCGGCATGAGCTGGGTTTGCTCTCGAACTTCGCCCCGACACCGTTTTCCTTTCACGGCAAACTCTATGCGAGCCTGGAAGGTTTCTGGCAGATGATGAAGTATCCCGAAGGCCCGGACGACCCCAGAGCAAAGTTTCCCGGGCTGGAGTGGAGGTACACGCGCTACCAGGTCTCGCAACTCGCCGGCTTCGATGCGAACGCGGCCGGCGCCCTCGCCAGCGACAACATGACGAAGATGGGAATTACCTGGGTCAGCTTTGAAGGCAAACATTTCGAATACAAACCGGCGGTACCGGGTGAGCATTACCAGTTGATCGTGGCCGCGACCTGGGAAAAAGTGAAACAGAACCCGACGGTGAAGCGCGTGCTACTTTCGACCGGCGACTTGATTCTACGACCCGATCATCATCAGGAGCCTAACGCGCCGGCGGCATGGAAGTACTACGAGATTTTGATGCAGATTAGAAGTGAGTTGCAAAAGAGTCAGAACCGGGAGCGGTAGCCGATTGATTCAATTAACCAATGCTGCCCAACCGGTCGATTAGCCACAGATGAACGCAGATGACACTGATAACAACAAAAAACAGAACTCTTATCCGTGAAAATCTGTGTCCATCTGTGGCTGCTTCCGTCCCGTGAACCAATGATCCAATGAACTGAATAATCAGTCCTTGCGAAAGACCACTCCGTTTTTCATTACAAACACCACCCTTTCCATGGCGTGTATGTCTTTCAACGGATCGCCGTTGACAGCCACAATATCGGCGAACTTGCCGCTCGTCAGCGATCCCAGGTTCTTATCCCAGCCCAGTAGCTTCGCACCGTTCAGGGTGCCAGCCTGAATTGCCTGCATGTTGGTCATCCCTCCCCAGTCGACCATCAGAAAGAATTCGCGCGCGTTGGTGCCATGTGGGATGACGCCGGCATCAGTCCCGAGCGCAATTTGTACCTTATTGGCCAGCGCAATTTTGGTGGCGTGGCGCGCGGCCGCCGCGGCGGCCAGCGCTTTCTCGGCGCGCAAACCTTTGAGCACTCCGCTTTTCGCGGCGCGTTCTACCGTCTCGGCTGCTGACAGGGTCGGCACCAAAAATGTCCCGCGTTGGCTCATCATGCGCGCGCCTTCTTCGTCTAAAAACGATCCATGCTCGATTGAAGAGACTCCCGCGCGCACCGCGAGCTTGATGCCTTCAGTTCCGTGCGCGTGAGCGGCCACCTTGCGATCCAGTTTGTTCGCTTCCTCGACCAGTGCCTTCAATTCTTCAAAGCTATATTGCGTCGCGCCGACCGCGTCACCTTCGGAAAGCACGCCTCCGGTGGCACAGGTTTTGATTACATCAGCGCCGTATTTAATTTGCAGGCGCACCGCCTGGCGAATTTGTTCCGGCCCGTCAGCTACGCCATCGAGCGGACCGAGTTGCACAACTCCAGGACGAAATCCATTCTCATCGCAATGGCCGCCGGTGATGCCAATCGCATGTCCCGCGCTTTCCATGCGCGGACCGATGGTCCAACCTTCATTGATTGCTTTGCGCAACGCCATGTCATCAAAGCGACCTGCCGCACCGACATTGCGCACACTGGTAAAGCCTGCCATTAGAGTGTCGCGCGCATGCAGGACGCCAAGAATGGCCCCGAATGATTCGTAATCTCTCACCGGGGACGCATCCCCATCCGGATCGCCCAGCACGCGTCCGATCAAGTGCGTGTGCGCATCGATAAATCCCGGCAGCAGCGTCGTATCACCGAGATCAATAATCGTCGCGCCACTGGGCGCCGGCACCGATGTCCCATCGCCGACGGCCGTGATCTTGTTATCAGTGACGATCACGATGGCGTTCGTGATCGCGGCTGCGCCCGTTCCATCGATCAAACGCGCAGCTTTCAACACGACCATGCCTTTGCCTTCGGGCGGCTGAGGCCGGATGCCGATCGGAGTTGGAGCTTGCGGCAGAACTATCGAGCACACACAGGCGACTACCGTCGCCGCTGTGAAAAACAGTTTATGGATTCTCATGGTCCATCCAGTCATGAGGTCAGTACCGGAAGCGGTAGCGACCGGGTCTATTTCTGGCGATAGAGTTACCCGGTCGCTACCGCTCCCGGTACTGACCCGGTCGTGCGGTTTCGAAAAGCGGCCGCATCTTATTTCACATTTGATTTGTCCGCCATGGAAAAAATCGATTAGAGATTTGCCGCAGTGGCGCAAGCGCCAAAGGCGCGAGATGTAATAGCCCGGCCCAACGGGCCGGGTTGGTTGCGGCGATTCTATAAGCTGAAGGCGCGACATGCTTATCTGAGTTCAACCATAGGATCCTCCTATTATTTCGCGCTTTCAGCGCTCGCGTTGTTTTCTTGCTAGCGACCTGGCCCGTTGGGCCAGGCTGTCACATTGCGCGCCTTCGGCGCTATCGGAGACCCCGATATGCTGATCCGCTTAACTTCAAACTGGTACGCCAATCGATCAATTGCTAATATCCGACAAAGATGAAAAAGCGTTACTTGCTGGCTGGTCTGACGGGAGTCGCTGCGGGTGTGGTCGCCACCAAACTGCTCACCCGGCCGCGCGACGTCAGTTGGCCCAACAGCCTGCCGTTTATTTACCATCCGGAGTATTCGTGGTTCACCAGCGTTGATGGCGTGCGCATTCATTATCAGGAGGCCGGCGAAGAGAAAGCACCGCCGATCATTCTGATCCATGGATTCATTTCTTCCAATCTGGTCTGGACTCCGGTACTGCTGCCGCTGGCGCAAAAAGGTTTTCGCGTGATCGCGCCGGACTTGCCGGGTTATGGATATTCAGACAAACCGGCAGAGGCGCGCTATACAATCAGCGAACAGGCGCGTGCGGTAATTGGTCTCATGGACCAGTTACAGATCAAGAAAGCCATGGTGGTCGGCGCTTCTTACGGCGGCGCTATTGCGGCGACGATGGCTCTCGATTATGCGGATCGGGTGGAAAAGCTGGTGTTGGTTGGCGCCGTAACGAACGACGACGCCAGGAAGAAGTTTCTCCTCCGCGTTTCGCGTCTGCCGCTGATTGGCGATATCGCGACGCCGCTGTTTCTGGGTTCGCGTTGGATTCTGCGCAAACGAATGCAGAATATGTATCGCCGAATGCGGAAACCGATTAACGAACAGATGGTTGCCGCCCGTCACCACTTGCTCGCCACTGCGAATACGCATCGGGCAATGATTCGCACGGCCCGCGCCTGGAGCGCGAACCGAATTCAAAGCGAATCTTCACTGATTCGCCAGCCGACTCTGCTGGTGTGGGGCGATGAAGACGATTACATCCCAATCGACAACGCCTTCCGGCTAAGAGACGCGATGCCTCAGGCGAAATTGCTCATCTTTCGGAATTGCGGACATATTCCGCCGGCCGAACATCCCGGGAAATTTGTGGAAGCCGTGGCGGAGTTTTGTGAGTAAAGTCTTCCTCACGTAAGCAGTGCGCTCCCCGCACTGTGTTCGTGGCACTGCAGCTCAAGCTGCCACTCGTTGCCCCGCTTGTTTCCCTTCGGCAAACTCTTCGATCATTTTGCGGTTAAAGGCTGGAATGTCATCAGGTTTACGACTGGTAACGACACGCTTGTCAACGACAACCTGTTCGTCCACCCAATTCGCGCCGGCGTTGCGCAAATCAGTCTGCAACGAAGGCCACGAGGTCATCTTGCGCCCGCGCACAGCGCCGGCATCGATTAGCGTCCATGGACCATGGCAAATGGCGGCCACCGGTTTGCCCGCTTTAATAAAACCGCGAATGAATTCAATCGCTTTTGGTTCGAGCCGCAGCTTATCAGGATTGATTACGCCCCCGGGCAACAGCAGCGCGTCATAATCCGCTGAATCGGCGTCATCGAGTTTCACGTCCACATCGAACTTGTCGCCCCATACGGTATGTTGCCAGCCTTTCACCAAATCACCCGCGGGCGAGACGATTTCGGTCGTGGCTCCCGCATCGTCGAGAGCTTTTCTCGGCTCTGTCAGTTCTACCTGTTCGAAACCATCGGCGACCAGGATCGCGACCCGTTTGTCAGTTAATTTTTGAGCCATAACTTCCTCCTTGAAATATAAAGTTGGGATTGTGGCGGGAACGTTTCGCGGTTTACGCACGTGAGCGTCACGAAAATCTTGATCGCGCCGGCGTTAAAGGCCCTGTGCATATGTCGTGGTCAAATTCCAGGACACCATATCGAAAGAAATCGGAACCACGAAATACACGAAAAAAGTCCCTCGTTTCGTGTCAGTTCGTGGTTCAAATTGGTTTGGCCATCGATGATTTTGCGGCCCAAACTTGCGCGAAGCTGTCGATGACTTTGTGGGGGCCGTCATGTGTTTGTGTTGCGTTGCCGGGCCGAATGCAAAGTATAGTTCGCATGCCCGCGACCGCGGCGGCATCCAGTTCCGCAACTACATCCGAGATGAAAAGCACGGTGGGCGGATTCAGATCCAAAGCTACAGCTATTTGCCGGTAGCTCGAGCTCTCGGTCTTCGCCCCCGTGGTGGTATCGAAATAGCGATCGATCAGTTTAGAAACATCGCCTGCATTCGTATGAGCAAAGAGCAGTTTCTGCGCAAGGACACTGCCCGACGAGAAAATCGCAATCTTCAAACCCGCTCGACGCATTTCCTCAATTGCCGGCAGAACATCGGCAAAAAGAGGCGCAGTCAAAGATCCATCCGCGTAACCGTGCTCCCAAATCTTGCCCTGAAGTGATTTCAGTCCGCGAGACTTTCGATCTCGATCCATCAACCAGAATATGTACCCGACGAATGAATCAATGGCTATATCAACCGGCGCCTCAGCCAATGGCGGAGGCTCTCGATCCTGCTGCAAATCCACTGCGTGTTCTTCACGCAGTAACGACAAATCTGCAATCGTCTCAGTCGCCTCGTAATGTTGAGCGAGGTACTGTTTCACCTGCGTGCGCGCATATGGGAAAAGAACGTCGTGAACAAAACTGATCGGTGTGATCGTGCCTTCAATGTCGAGCAGGATTGCGCGAATGCCTGAGGTATTGAGCATCGGACGTATCGGGGGAGGCCTTGCCTCAAAAGAACGACATTTGTGTGATTTCGTGGATCATCCTGCCAGCGTTAGACAAGATGCGATCCACGAAATCACACGAAATGGCACGAAACAATCACCTGTTCTCTCCCACCGTGACATCACTAAAGCAGAGAGGGGCAAATTTGCTGTCGACGCCGCTGTCAGTGTAGTGCGGCGTCCAGCCGGACTTGTCCTGAAACAGGCGTATCGCCCGAATGCGACGATCGGCGCATAGATCAAACCAGTGCCAAGTACCGCGGGGGACGCGAATCAGATCTCCAGCTTCGACTTCGATCGCCACCACCGGTCCGTGTTTGACGTGAATGTGAAACAACCCATGACCGGCAATGATGAAGCGCACTTCGTCTTCGTCGTGCCAGTGTTCGCGGCTGAACTTTGTCAGCATTTCTGTCAGACCTGGAGTCGTTCCGCTAACGTCGATCACGTCAGCCGTAACGTAACCACCGCGCGCCTTCAGTTGTTCAATCTCCGCCACATAGGTTTCGAGAATTGCTTCTGCGGGCGCCTCGGCGGGTACGAAATGTGCGGGTGTCCATTGTTCATAGTCGATACCGCACGTCGCCAGGTAGGCGGCAATTTCATCTTTGCCGGTTAAAGTTCTGTCTTGATCGATAATGCGAACCGTGGCCATTGATTGCACCTATAACATGTGGCACGGGCGTCTCGCCGGTGAACTCACGCGCAAGATGCGCGTGCCACTTAAACCTCAACCGCAACCGACTCGCTCAAGCAAACGTGTGCGCCCAACGGTCTCGAACAGGAACTCGAGAATCTCAACGTGGCGCTTCGCCTGCGCTCGATCCTTACCCCAGACGTAGAGTCCATGCCGGCGCAGCAGGAACGCGTGCATCTGCGGATTTTGCCGCAGCGTTTCCGTAACCCTGTCGGCCAGCGACCACATGTCCTGCGAGTTGTCGAGAATCGGAATCAACTCTCGATGCTCGTGCGTCTTCACGCCATCAAGTCCCTTCAACATTTCGTAACCTTCAATCTGAAGACCGCCGGCAGCGAAGTGTAGATCGGAAAGCATTGTGCTCCAGACTGAATGAGTATGAAAGACAGCGCCCACCAGACGCTCCTTTGCGATGCGGATGTGCAGCGGACTTTCGTCCGAAGGTTTTCCGGAGGTGGGGCTAACCACCCGACCCTGTTCATCAATCGAAATTATCTGATCCCGCTTGATTGCGCCTTTATCGACGCCGCTCGGTGTGATCGCCAGACAGAGCGGATTGCGTTCAACGACGGCACTCAAGTTTCCGCTGGTGCCAAGCACCCAGCCGCGAACGTAGAATTCAGCGGCAATCGTCGACAGCTCGGAAGCGATTTGCGAAAAACTCTCAGACACAGCCTGGAGATTTTAGCATGACCGCGGCTAGCTCATTTGCAGCGCTTTGCCCACAGATGGATCTCTGCGCACCCGCCAGATCTTCGAGTCAAGATAGTAATGAATGAAGGCATAGCCCCAAAGGAAAGCAATGCCGAGTTGAACCGGCGTCGACAACGCTCCCGGTGAATCTCCGGTGTGAAGATTGAGATAGCCAAGGTACTGTCGCGGTCCCTGATAGATGAGCCCGAAGAGAATTCCGAAGGCCATGTAGTAGAGCAAACGCCGCGAGATGACTGCCGCTGGTCCGAAGGTTTGGTACGCAGGGGTTCCGTTTGTATCGTCCGCGCGAGCCGCGCTCTTTGGAGTGCGCTGACTTGGCAGCGCTTTTGAAAGCGGCGACAAGTCGCCGCACTCCAAATTCGAAGCGCGCGGACCGTACTTCCGGTTATGAAACCAAATCAAACGGTGATATTGCAGGTTGTGAAAGATCGTCAGAATCGCCACCAGCGCGATCGGCTTTGCCGGCATCGGCGTTATCAGCGCGATCCAATGTAAGGGAAGCGCTGCCGCGAGCAGTAAGTATTTCGGTATGTTGAGCGGTTCGCGCACGAGCACTCGCTGAACTTGTCTAATCAGCCACCCGATACCCAGAACGATGGTCCCGATTAAAAGGATGGTAGCGACCGCATTGACGCCGCCGCGCAGCACCGGCGGCACGCGCGCCATCGCCGCCGGGTCATGAGCGATGAAGGCCACAAATGGATAATTGAACGCAAACATCAACAGCCACCGATCGAGCGCGTTATCGATCGGCGCGAGGTCGTTGTTCTTCTTTTTATAAAGCACCATGAACCCATAGTGCTGTTTGACCAGATGGTAATAGGCCCAGAGTGCAGCCACGAAAAAGAAACTGAAACCGGCGCCGGCGAGCACCAGCAGCGGGCCAATGACGAAGAACAGCAGCGACCCAAGCATCAGGCGCTTGCGGGTTTTCCACTCTGAGCGGTCGAAATACGTGCGCGAGAAAGTGCCGAAGACGTGCGGCGCGTCGATAAGGATGGCCCATCCCGCGACCATGGGAATCAGCGGCAGGAGGCCGGTCACATAAAGGACCAGCAAGGCATAACTTGCAGCTACCGATCCAATGAACCAGATCAGATCTTCGCGCGGGCTGATGATCCAACCAAGCGAGACAGCGCTCGTCTGGGCGCGGCTGCTAATGATTTCAGTTGATGCGGCCATCGTATTTCTCCCTCCAATGGGAGAGGGTTCCGGGTGAGGGTCATGAAGTCAGTACCGGGAGCGATAGCGACCGGGTCCGCATCTAATGACAATCAAAATTGATGGAGAGTTGCCCGGTCGCTACCGCTCCCGGTACTGACCTCATCGCCTGAGCCCTCACCCTAATCCTCTCCCAAGGGGAAAGGGAACAAACTACTCCTCACGCAAGTCCTTACCTGTCATGTCAACGGGTTTTTCAATCCCTAATAAGCCGAGCATGGTCGGCGCCACATCCTCAAGCGCACCGCCCTCCCGTAGCCTGGCTCCGAGCGATCCTTCATCGATTAGATGAAACGGCACCGGATTCGTTGTGTGGGCAGTATGCGGCTGACCGGTTTTCGGATCAATCATAAGTTCGGCATTCCCGTGATCGGCGGTAATCAGCGTAGTTCCTCGCACTGAACTCATGGCTTTGGTGATCCAGCCAAGACAGTTGTCGACGTATTGACAGGCCTCGATGGTCTTATCGAGCTTGCCTGTATGACCGACCATGTCTGTGTTGGCGAAATTGACGATGAAGACATCTGCTTCGCGCCGGTCAATGGCGCGCAACAGCTTGTCGGTGATTTTAAAAGCCGACATTTCCGGCGCCAGATCATAGGTCGCAACTTTCGGTGAAGGCACCAGCAGCCGCTTCTCGTGCGGAAACTCACCTTCGGTGCCGCCGTTGAAAAAATAGGTGACGTGCGCGTACTTCTCAGTCTCAGCCATCCGGTAGTTTTCGATTGCTTGGAGTGCGAAAACGTCGGCCAGAATGTTTCGCGGCACCTCGGGCGGGAATGCGACTGGCAAAGGATAGGTTTTGTCGTAAACCGCAAAGCAGACAAAGTGCGTATGCGGCCGGTTCGGAACAGGGAATTCCGCAAAGCCGGGCACGGCGATGGCGCTCGTGATCTGTCGCGCGCGATCGGCACGAAAGTTAAAGAAGATAAGTGAGTCGCCATCCGCTATTTTTCCTACTGGATTGCCGTCATCCCGAATACAAACGACCGGTTCGACAAATTCGTCCGTGACGTTTCGCTCGTACGATTTCCTGATCGCCGCGACGGGATCGTTGGTGCGTTCGCCTTCGCCATTTACCAGCAGTTTGTATGCTCGCTCAGTCCGGTCCCAACGCTTGTCGCGATCCATCGCATAATAGCGTCCGACCACGCTGGCCACTTCGCCGGCTCCGATTTCCCGACATTTCTGCTGCATCGCGGCAACGTACTCAGCTGCCGAGGCCGGCGGCGTGTCGCGGCCGTCGAGGAAACAATGGACGAAAACGCGGCTTACTTCACGGTCTTTTGCCAGGCGGAGCAACGCGTACGCATGCTCCTGTGACGAGTGGACCAGCCCATCGGACACCAGACCCATAATGTGTAGTGCCCGATCCTTCTTGACGGCGCTGTCGACGGCCGCACTCAGCACGAGATTGTGAACGAAGTCACCAGTCTTAATCGCGTGATTGATTCTTTCGACATCTGTCCGGAGCACCCGGCCGGCGCCGAGACACAGATGGCCGACGTTGGAATTGCCCATGATGCCTTTGGGCAGGCCTACGCATTCGCCTGACGCTTCCAGCAACGTGTGCGGGTATTTGTCACGCAGTTCGTCGTAAAAAGGCATATCGGCCAGCGCAATGGCGTTGCCTTCGCGTTCCGCGCGATAGCCAAAACCGTCAAGAATGATCAGTGCAAGTGGCGTTTTATTTGGCATAGACAAAAGTATTGATTCATTGTGTCATTGAAAAACTTAATCAATGATCCAATGAGTCAATGAATCAATGAATCAATCAATCTGCCGCCAGTAATCCGGACTCTCCCTCATATTCGGGTCGGGACGTTCCATCCAGCGTTCGGGCCGGTGCAGTTTGATAAAACCGAACCTCCCGTACAGGCCGTGAGCATCTTTGGTCGATAACACCCACCGCCGGAATCCCTGCAAGCGCGGATGGTCGACGATGACTTCCATCAGCCACTTCGACAGCCCGCGCCCGCGATGTTCAGCCAGCACGAAAACGTCGGCGACCCAGGCGAAAGTGGCATAGTCAGTCACAATCCGTGCAAAGCCGACTTGGTCGCTGCCTTTATAAATGCCAAACGGCAGCGAGTTCTCGATTGAACGAGCGACGACCTCTCGAGAGCGGCCGGTGGCCCAGTACGATTCGTGACTGAGGTAGTGGTGAATCAGATCGAGATCCAAGCGCGCGGGATCGGTACTGATTGAGTATTCGTCGCGATGCCAGGTGTCCATTGACTTTTGTCAGAACCCGGAGCGGTAGCGACGGCCCGCAGTCTTGTTGATTGGCCCGGTCGCTACCGCTCCCGGTTCTGACACTACTTCGGCGAAATATCGCTGCGCAGGTAGAACAATAAATCTGTCGCCGGCGGCTCAATGCCCAGTTGGCGAATCATGCCGACCACCTGGCCGCGATGCATGGTGGCATGGTTCACGACATGTTGCATCTGATTTACCAGGCGCATGGAACTCGGGTCGCCGCTCAAAAGCCTGAACGATAATTCGGTGGACAGCTGTTCCTCATTTAATTGAGCGAGATATTGCGCCCGCGTGTCGATGACTTCGCCCCAGCGATCATTGAGGGTCGCGAGATCTCCGCACGACTCCGTGGTCCACATCGACCAGGCTTCGGCTTTAGCCGGCGAACGCCCGTGCCAGCGCTCGAGCCAAATCCATTCGGCGCCAGCCATGTGTGCAAGTGTGCCGAAAATTGACTTGTGACTGATGCCAAAATCGTGGAGTAACTGCTCATCATTCAAATTGTCGGCTGCGTCCATTGCCAGGTCATTGGCCCACTCGGTGTAATCAAACAGCTTTCGGATGTCTGCCAGGTTCATATTTTTGGAGTGCGGCGGCTTGACGCCGCTTTTCAAGTCACGAGTCGTGCGGAAAACGATAACAAAGCGCCGTCAAGCCGGCGCACTCCAAATTAAGCTGTAGCCGCACGGTTTTGATTAAACGCTGCGGGACCAGGGTACTTTGCCGTCTGACCCAATTCCTCTTCAATACGCAGCAACTGATTATATTTCGCGATCCGATCGCTGCGTGACAACGATCCGGTTTTGATTTGTCCCGCGTTGGTAGCCACTGCCAGATCGGCGATGAATGCATCTTCAGTTTCACCCGACCGGTGGGAGATCACTGCCGTCCGCCCGTTCGATTTCGCCAATTGAATGCAGTCCAGCGTTTCGCTCAGAGTTCCGATCTGGTTTACCTTGATCAGAATCGAATTCGCGACGCCAAGATCTATTCCTCGCTGCAGGAATTTAGTGTTCGTCACAAACAGATCGTCACCAACCAGTTGCGTCGTCTTCCCGACCGCACCGGTCAGGGTCTTCCAGCCATCCCAATCGTTTTCGGCCATGCCATCTTCAATGGAGACAATCGGATATTTGTCGATCCAGCTTTGCCAGTAAGCGATCATCTCGGCACTCGATAGTTTGCGGCCGTCCGATTTCTTGAAGACGTAGCTGCCGGAGTCATAAAACTCGCTGGCGGCCGGATCAAGGGCGAGCAAAACGTCATCACCGGCGTGATAGCCGGCCTGCTCGATCGCTTGCAGAATCGTCTCAATCGCTTCATCGTTCGACTTCAGATTTGGCGCGAATCCGCCTTCATCGCCGACGCCGGTCGCATAACCCTTCTTTTTCAAAACCGATTTGAGCGTGTGAAAGATCTCTGCGCCCATGCGTAGCGCTTCTCTAAAGCGACGGGCGCCCACCGGGACTATCATGAATTCCTGAAAATCAACATTGTTGTCGGCGTGTGCGCCGCCGTTGAGAATGTTCATCATCGGTACCGGCAGGGTGTTCGCCGTCGCGCCGCCGAGATGGCGATAGAGCGGCAGGTTGCGAACCTTCGCGGCTGCCCGCGCGTTGGCCATCGAAACTGAGAGCAACGCGTTCGCGCCGAGGTTCGCCTTGTTTGGCGTGCCGTCCAGGTCGATCAACTTTCGATCGATCGTTCTTTGATCCAGGGCGTCCATGCCTTTCAATTCGCCGGCGATCAGTTCGTTTACGTTCGTAACGGCTCGCAAGACGCCCTTACCGGCATAGCGCTTTGGATCACCGTCCCGCAACTCAACCGCTTCGTGCTCACCGGTAGAAGCGCCCGACGGAACCGCCGCGCGGCCGCGTTGGCCGCTGACTAGAATCACATCGGCTTCGACAGTTGGATTACCCCGCGAATCGAGAATCTCGCGCGCATGGATTTGAGCGATTTGTGTCATCCCGCAACGCCCTGCTTTTTCAATTTTGATTGCAGGAGACTTTAACATCGGCCGCATGAGAAGCGAAGTGTGGTGGATCACAGATGAGCTTTCGGTATACTGTGCGACCGATGCGAAGGCCGGCAATTGTCGCCATCATGATAACGATTGGCCGGGCGAATTTTTCGCCGCGTAGCGGCGAGTGAATTTAGCCCGGCCTTTTAAGGGTGTGTCGACCGGTTTAGTACCCCGAGCGCCAGCGAGGGGATCAAACTCACTTTACGACCCCTCGCTGGCGCTCGGGGTACTAAACTGGTCGTCCTTGTCATTTTTCCGACGCACTCTTCAAGGCCGGGAACAGTTGCATCAGCAGATGAAACGTATTTTTCACGCGTCGCTGACGCGACGCCATTTCGATTTTGGGCCTCTAACCCGGCCTTAAAAGGCCGGGCTAAACTCATTCGCCGCGACGCGGCGGAAGAAATTCACTTGCGTCTGGACCCGGTTGCTACCGCTCCCGGTTCCGACATACTTTTTGTAACCGTTATTAACAATGTTGCAGGCAACTGGTGACAATGACGACGCCCTGGTTTCTTTCCGCGACGTCAGTTTCAAAATTGATGGCGGCCGGCCAATCATTGACCGGCTCAGTCTCGAGATCGCACAGAGTGAAACGCTGGTCCTGCTCGGCGAGTCCGGTTGCGGTAAGACGACTACCTTGCGCCTGGTCAATCGTTTGTTAACGCCCTCGGCCGGTGAAGTGCTGGTCGAAGGCAAAGCAACTATCGAGTGGGACGCGATTCATTTGCGCCGGCGCACCGGTTACGTGATTCAGGATGCCGGACTGTTTCCGCATTTTACGGTTGCTGAGAATGTAGCGCTGGTCCCATCGCTCGAGAAATGGACGGCAGATCGCATTCAGCGCCGTACCGGCGAGCTGTTGGATCTGGTGGGGCTTGACCCCGCGCAATTCGCTAATCGTTACCCGCGCGAACTGTCGGGCGGCCAAAGGCAACGGGTGGGTGTGGCGCGCGCGCTGGCCGCCGATCCGCCGCTGCTGCTGATGGACGAGCCGTTCGGTGCGCTCGACCCATTGACCCGCGCGTCGCTGCAAAAAGAGTTTTCAGAAATGAAAGCACGGCTTCGAAAGACCGTGATCTTTGTGACGCATGATGTACGAGAGGCCCTGATGCTCGCCTCGCGGATCGCTTTGATGGATCGAGGGAAAATTGTTTTGCTCGAGACCCCGTCGGATTTTGTGAAGTCCGGGAATAAACTGGCGCGCGCGTACCTCGAGACGCTGTCAGAACCGCCTGCGGTAGCGGGCGGGCACTAAGCGTTAGCGCAATCGCTACCAAAACTAAATGGCCCGCCCCGCGACCCGCAGGCGGTTTCGGACATGATGGAATTCCTCAAAGACAACTGGTCAGACATACTCGCACACATTGCGCAACACGTCTGGCTGGTATTCATCTCGATCGCGATCGCCGTATTCATTGCGTTGCCGGTTGGCATTTTGATCACCCGCCGCCAAAGCTTGCGCGCGCCGCTGCTGGGAATCGCGAATGTGATGCAAACCATTCCGAGCCTGGCGTTATTTGGCTTTCTGATTCCACTTCCGTTCATTGGCGGTATCGGCCCACGAATCGCGATCGTGGCGCTGGTTTTCTATGCGCTGCTACCCATTATTCGCAACACGGTCACCGGAATACTCGGCATCGACAGATCGGTGCGCGAAGCCGCGGTCGCCATGGGCATGACCGACAACCAGGTTTTGTTTCAGGTTGAATTGCCGCTGGCGATGAGCGTGATTCTGACCGGCGTGCGCGTGGCTGTAGTGATCACAATTGGGGTGGCGATCATCGCCGCTGAAGTGGGCGCCGGGGGCTTAGGTGAATACATCTTTCGCGGACTGCGCTTGAATGACAACCGTTTGTTGCTCGCCGGCGCTGTGCCTTCGGCAGTGATGGCTTTAGTGGCGGATTTTGGTTTTGGACTGCTTGAAAAACAATTTGATACTTCGCGTCAGCGCTCGCGCTATAGCGCAAAACGCGCATTAACCGTGGCGGCAATATTGCTGGTGATCGTGACGGCAGGCTTTGTCGGATGGCGCACACTACGATGGAGATCGGCTAAGTCAGGCGTACAACGACAGGTCACGGTTGGCTCGAAAGACTTCACTGAGTCAATTCTGTTGGCTGAAATCGTTGCACAAATGCTGGAAGCGCAGCATATCGAAGTCGATCGGCGATTCGATCTCGGCGGAAACCTGGCACACACGGCGATTCTCGGCAGCCAGATCGATCTTTATCCGGAATATACGGGCACGGCCTTTACGGCGATCCTGCATCATCAACCGGTCACTGATCCAAAAACCGTCTACAATCAGGTGAAAAGCGAATACGAAAGTCAATTCAATCTTTCTGTTAGTCCGCCGCTCGGATTCGACAATACGTTTGCGATTCTGGTGCGCGGCGAGGACGCACGTCGCTTACATCTCACCACCATTTCGGGAGCCGCTCCATATTCACCACAATGGCATGCGGGATTTGGTCACGATTTTATGGTGCGGGCAGACGGTTATGATGGGTTCTCGAAGGCCTACGGTTTGCGATTTGCTGGCGTAAATGACATGTCGCTTGATTTAACGTACACGGCGTTACAGTCTCACAAGGTGGATATGATTGCCGGGAATTCGACTGACGGCCGGATTGCGGCGCTCGATCTGGTCCAGCTCGAAGACGATCGCCATTACTTTCCGCCTTACGAAGCCGTCTTCATAGTTCGCCAGGATCTGCTTGCCGGATCAGAAGGCGACCCGTCTGGACGCACCGCTAACGGATTACGGCGCACCCTGTCATTCTTGTCGGGCGCGATCTCGACCGACGAAATGCGCAAATTGAATTACGAAGTTGATGGCGCCAAACGGGAAAAGAAAATCGTCGTCCATGAATGGCTCGTCAGGAAAGGCTTCGTGAGGTAAATGAGAGTCCTGGTCACCGGCGGCGCTGGTTATATCGGCAGCGTGGTTACAGAAGAGCTACTCAACGACGGCCACNAAGTGGTCGTGTTCGACAGTCTGATTAAAGGTCATCGTGCTGCTGCCGACAGGCGCGCGAAATTTGTCGAAGGTGATTTGATGGATTCCGAGTTGTTGCAGCGCACGCTAAGAGAGAACGCGGTGCAAGCTGTCATTCACATGGCGGCGCATTCGCTGGTTGGTGAGTCGGTTGAAAACCCGGCGAAGTATTACGGCAACAACGTGGTCGGCGGATTGAAATTGATCGACACCATGCGAGCTTGCGAAGTGAAGAAGCTGGTTTTTTCTTCCACCGCGGCCACTTACGGCGAGCCGGAAAAGCAACCGATCGAAGAGACTGATCCAACCCAGCCCACGAATCCCTACGGCGAATCAAAACTCGCATTCGAGCGCGCGCTCCACTGCTACGAGCACGCGTACGGCCTGCGCTATGCGAGCCTGCGCTATTTCAACGCTGCGGGTGCCAGCAGGCAATGCGGAGAACAACACGATCCGGAAACACATTTGATACCCCTGGTGCTCAAGGCAGCTACGGGTGCGCGCGCGGACGTGCAGATCTTCGGCGATGATTATCCGACGCGCGACGGCACCTGCGTGCGTGACTATATTCACGTGATCGATTTGGCCCGCGCGCACATTCTCGCACTCGGCATCCTGGACGACCGCAGTACGATTTACAATCTGGGCTGCGGCGGAGACGGTTACACGGTCAAGGAAGTAATTGACGCGGCCCGGGGAGTAACCGGCCGTGAGATAACTGCGCGCACCGTAAAACGACGCGCCGGAGATCCGGCCGTGCTGATTGCCAGCTCAGACAAAATCAAACGCGAGCTGGGATGGTCACCCAAATTTCAGGATTTGAAATTGATCATTCGATCGGCCTGGGATTGGTTAAGTGCTCATCCCGGCGGCTATGAAGCAGCGCGATGAAGTCAGTACCGGGAGCGGTAGCGACCGGGTCTGCATCTGGCGACGATTGCAATTGACCCACATTGCCCGGTCGCTACCGCTCCCGGTACTGACCTCACCCGCAACGTCCTCACCCAACGCTATCCACCTCTACAAAAAATTCTGGAACCTTTCGCGCTCCCGGAGTGAATTAGTTGTGTTAGCGGGAAATCGAACACTGAAGATGGCGACGCCGGGTGACAACGAGCTGTATGCGCGGATGCGGAATGGTGACCGCGAGGCCTTTGCTGAATTGTATCGCCGCCACCGGCGCTCCATTTACGGCTTTGCATTGCAGATGACCGCGGCGCGCGAGCTTGCTGAAGACGTGACACAGGAAGTTTTCATGGTTCTGATGGGTGACACCGAAGGGTTCGACGAGCAGCGCGGTTCATTAAAAGCGTTTCTCCTGGGCGTCACCAGAAACCATGTTCTCCGTAGACTAAGGCAGGAGCGATCCTTAGTCCCGCTTGAAACCGCGGACGACCTGGCCATTAGCGTGGACGATGGGAAAGACTTGATGGTTCAGAGTGAGTCGATTCGCGAGATGCGCCGCGCCATTCTGAAACTGCCGGCTCACTATCGTGAAGTGTTAGTGCTATGCGAACTGCAGGAGCTGAGCTACGCAGAGACGGCCGCCGTGCTTGATTGTGCCATCGGGACCGTCCGCTCGCGATTGCATCGCGCCCGCCAGCTGCTGACCGAGAAATTAAACGCGACCCAGGATGCGCGCGCGCCGGTAAAGAAGATTGAATCCGCGAGGTGTTTCGCATGAATTGCCAGAAATTCGACGAAGTCGTCAATGACATCGCTCGCGAGCAGTTGATGGCCGTGGCTCTCCGCGAGGAAGCACTGGCGCATACCCGTGAATGCGCTCAATGCGGGCGGCGGCTCAAAGATGAAATGTGCCTCACCTCTCGACTGCGCGGGCTGGCTGCGGCGATTGAATCAATTGACACTCCGGAAAGCCTTTCGGCCCGGCTGTTCGAAGCGTTCGATCGGCGGCCGCGGCCGGCGCGGCGACGCTGGGCCGGGACCGGCGGCCGATCATGGGTGGCGTTGGCGGCGGCTTTGTTGCTGCTGATCGGGGGATTTAGCGTGATGATGATTCGGTGGTGGCATTCGATTCCGGTGATCCCCGTGGTCGACACAGTGGCGGTCAGAAATCGTGAATCGCAGCCAGAAAAAGAATCTGGCTCATCGCCTTCCATTCCGGTCGTTAGACGTAACCAGACGCCGAGTGTCGAAGCCTTGCGCATCAGAAAACTGACCCGTCGTCAGCGTTCAAATGATTCCACGGCCAGTGGCGAAATCGTGAGTCACCATAGCCACGAGATCGCCACGGACTTCTTTGTCATCAATTACAGCGCCGTAACCTTAGCTGAAGGCGGCCGCGTGATACGGCTGACGCTGCCAAGATCGGCGATGGCGAGATTCGGCTTGCCCGTGAATATGGATC
>AP72_2010_repI_A001DRAFT_1000019_pt1 | contig 29938 bp, 35 predicted proteins | sample AmaPasrepliIA001_FD_9535 | JGI IMG/M metagenome (IMG submission 9535)
CCACAGTTAAACACGAAACCGCCAACACATTCAAACCGATTCACGAATACGGCAGCCGCCAGTATTTCATTAACAGATATGGGGGACAAACAGCTCTCGGTCACAACCAGCTTGGAAACGTTACTCCCGAAGACGGAGCTACCTACGCCGGTGAAGGGGATGTTCAGCTCACTGGCAAAAAGAATTACGAGCATGCCGAGACTGAGTTGCGCGCTCAGTACCCAGACCAAATATCCGATTTTGAAAAACGGACTGGCAAAACATTCGACCTGATTGCAGGAGACCAGCCCGGAGATGAAGCCGATCCGCAGAACGCAGCCGACCCAACCATCGCATACTTAATTATGTCTGCCGGCATGAGACAAGGTTGGTTCACCGGCAAGAAGCTACCGGATTTTATACACGATGACGTATGTGATTACGTCAACGCAAGGACAATCATCAACGGGCATGATAAGGCGGACAAGATTGCTACATACGCCCATGCATTTCAGTTAATACTAAACGGTCAACCATGACCTTAAACAGGGAGAAGGTATGAGTTTCAAACAAATTTTGGCGATTCTTGCGATTGTCGTCCATGTGGCGAACGTCGCTTTGGCTGCGGGTGCCGGAATAATCCCGGCAAAGTACGCTGCGATTATTGCAACCGTAGTAGGGCTTGTTCAAGGGTTCCTGCCGCGTGTTCAAGGGTCTGATGCATCTGACGTAAAAACTTCGTGACCTCATGATCGAAGGTGTCTTCAGGTACATCGCTCGTGTGCTGGCGGGTCTGCTTGAGAAGTTTGCAGACCCGCAGCTTCAATCTAAGCTCGACGCATACAATACCAAGGTCGCGGCACTAGAGCAAAAAGAAAAAGATGCTGCTGATGCTGAAAAGGCCTCAGAAGCTGCTTACCAAAAGAGTCTGGCATCACGGCAGGCGTGGGAGTCGTTAATAACTGAGTCGAGCAGTAAAGAGCAAGAACTGGAGAGTCAACTCAAAGCCAGCCAAGACCGAGTCAAGGAGTTACAGGATGCTGTGGACAAAGCTAAGCTTGATATTGATCACCTGTCTGACCATGATGCTATTCGCGGTGACGTGTAATGCTCAGGAAGTAAAGCTTGTTGAGAAGCTTGCAGACGGGTCGTATGTAGTGTCGATAGCAGGAGTTGAGTACCGAGCGCTCGCAGCAGACCGCATGCGCACCGTTGAGAAAAACGAAGTAGAGCTGACTGCTCTGAGAACCGTAACATCAGAACAACAAAAACAAATTCAAGCACAAGACCAATTGCTCTCCCTTGCCGGCGAGCGTAACGACCTTCAAAAGAAAATCTCTGACAGCCTTCAAACCGATTTAGATAGAACCAGAGCCGACTCTGCACGCTGGCAGAATCTCTTCACCTCAGAAAGAGAATTACGACAGGAGTCCCAGCAGTTCATACCACATGGCTCCACCACAAAATGGGACAAGCTTCTCGGGTTGTTCGATAGTCAAGGATTCCAATTTACCCTTAAAGCAGCTATACCAGTTTGGACAGCAGTGAGGTGCAAATAAATCTGCCGACCCTGATTCACCGACACGGGGGACGACAAAAAAAAATGAAAGAATTCTTTAAACGCCAGTTCGTAGTGCCTTTCGAGGTCACCTTTGGAATTTACAGTGTGTACGGCGGCCTCATGGGTATAGTAGGGTTCGGTCAAGTGAACACTTTCGTTAGACAGGAATTCGGAGATACGCTAACTACTATATGTAATGCTTTATATGTTGTAGCCGGGCTTGCAATATTTTTCGGGATAGGATTGAACAAACGAAACATTGAGGCTTCTGGTTTGGTATTACTCATAGCATCATTAGTAGTAAGAGCTATTGCTCTGGAGAAGCTCATTGATTGGTGGACTCCTCAGATGCCGGCACTAATCGGGAATTATGTATATTCAGCAATTTTCATTGTCGCATGTATTCTGAGAGTGAGGTTTTTGTTTCTAATAAGAACGCTAGTAGTTTCAGAATCGGTTGCGGCCCCCAAATAGGATGGACTTACTAACTGTAACAATCACCCTTGCAGGCGGTGGAGGAGTTCTGGGCGGGTTGTATGCACTTCTAAAGTTAAGACCAGAAGCCGGACAGATAACAGTCTCTGCCGCTCAGGGAGCTATCATAGTTCAAACTGGAGTCATTGAAAATCTACAGAAAGAGATTACAAGGCTCTCTCAGCATCACACCGAACTGGAAATGGAAAATACCGCTCAGCAAAGATCAATTGATGAGTCACAGGCTACTGTGGCTAGGCTGAGACTGACTGTAGAATTTTTACAACGAGACCTAGATCGCCACGGTCGCATGTCCGAGTTAGCTCGACGTCGGTCTCACATACTAGCCAAGGCATTTTCTAGTTTAGAGTTGAAGGTGGACGGGCTAATAGATGAAATGAACAGACACAACGTTCCTGTTCCACCGGAGTACCAGCCAGCAAAACTAAGGGCAGAAGTACGCGAGCAGTTAGATGAGGTTGCAGAACTGGAAAGACAAGTGACATACGACGCTGTTTTAGTTAAGGCTCCCGGAAACCCAGAGCTACCAGTAAAGCCAGATACCGAAGGAGATGAAACTGTTTGATGTACCATCGGGACATCGAGTGAGAATTCACTCCAACAAAATCACGTTTAAGGAACGGGGTTCATCGACAGTCATTGGAGAAGACATTACGTGGGAAGGCACGACCACAGAGCGTTACAGATTCGCTTGGGGAACCCTGCGCAGAATGATAGTCAACCCTAACGCGAACTTTAACAGAGCAATGGCTGTGTGGGCCAGAAATCACGACTGCGAGGTACTTGATTGAGCGACCTAGTTAAAAAACCGAAGGCATGGGAGCGACAAGTCCAGCTTGGTGAGTCTCAGAAAGCCCACGAACTTTTCCTCGAGTATCACGCTCTAGGTCTTGACCGCAGTGTACCCAAACTCGCAGAAAAGACTGGCAAGCCGGCAGAATCGCTATCCGCTCTGAGCTTCAAATTCAAGTGGGTTCCACGAGCTATCAAGTATGATCAATACCTGATAGAAATCCGTCAGCGAGCAATCGAAAATCAAACCAAGACCGAAGCTATCCTCTGGGCCGAGAGGGAAGCCCAATACCGACATGAAGCATATAGCTTTTCTGAGAAACTCTGGGCGCGAGCGCAAGAGATGCTCGACTCGCCATTGTACGAAGAAAAGGTTGAGAAGAAACAGAAAGTCGAAGTGGGTGGCGAGGTAGTGGAAGTCAACACTGTAGTGATTCGTAAGCCTGTGCGCTGGAATATGAAGACTGCGCTGGAAACAGCGGAGCTCAGTGACAAGATGCGCCGGCTATCTCTGGGAGTGCCGACTTCTCGTTCCGAGATAAATCTAAATGTTAACCAAGACAGCATTGACGAGCGCCTCGAAAAAGCCAGAGCGGCAATGAATATGTGGATTCAAACCAGACTCGAGGCCGCTATTGACAGGCTAGTGAATTTCAACCCAGAGATGTCGAGAGAAGACGCCAAGCAGCAATTGCTTTCAGAGCTGCCAATTTGGTTTGCTGCTGACTACAAACTGCCCTCACCAACGATGCTGTTGACTGAAGGAGACGATGAACCTGAAGCGAGTGAACCCCCTGTAGAACCACTACAACTGGAAGAGGAGGTCGTGCACTGAATGGTTATCTCACTGCTTGTTACTATCGTGGGAATTCTCTTGTGGGTATTTGCGTCCGGCAAACCTCAGGAGGCTGGGTACGTGATTTTTGCGGTAGGACTTTTCTACCTCGTAGGTTTATTGGCAGGTACCAACTGGTCTGGCCTGCTGCCGAAGAAAGGACAATAACAATGGACTGGGATAAGTTCAGAAAATTACAGGAACAGCACTTGGCTGAAGCTCGCACGATGATCTACGCTCTGGAGAGATTCTTTGCTCCTCCTGCTGGCCCTCGGGCATCAGCCCGACTTGTGCATGGATTGAGAAACGAGGTTGAACGAACCGAGTCCATTCTGGCTTTGATGAAATAGGAGGAAAAAAATGCCTTACGGAATCAAGCCCTCTGGAGACAAATTCGTTGTCTACAACACTGACACTGACAAACCGGTCCCGGGTGGCGAACATGCTACCCGGGCCGATGCTCTGGCACATCAACGAGCCTTGATGGTAAATGTTAAAGATGCGAACAAGGGTAGCGAACCATCTCAGTTCGGTGGCCCCGGCTCTGGTCGCCATGCCGGATCAACTCTTGCAGAAAGACATGACGAGCTGAAAGCTGCTGGTTATAAACATGTTGGCTTCGCTGACCAAGGACGCGGTACAGCGGCAACTACCGTTCATACTTACGAGCACCCCAATGGGTCTAAAGTAGAAATAACTACTGCTGGGAGAGGGAAAATTATAGGAGACAGAGAAGTTGCAGCATCTCGCAAGGCAACAGAATACTTCGACAAAAACTACAAACCATGCAAGCCCTCGCGAGCTGCATTCGTACGAGTAGAGCAGAATGGAGTTGTGGCGTTTTCTGACGTACAGCAATTCGGTGGCCCCGGTAGCGGCAGGCACCCAGAAGGTAGAAACAAAGAAGCGGACTTGCATAAAGAAGCTTCGGAAGCTCATGCACGGGCTGAGCAGATGAATAAAAGCGCCGGCACTCAAAGATATGGCACCGGACTTAAGCCAGCACTCGGGAACGCAGCCAGAGATGCTTCACTGCAAGCTTTGAATGCTTCTAAGGCGGCAGGCGTCCCACACCTCATTACACTGGCAGAAAAAGCTCTGGCTCAGTCTGAGAAGGGCAACTACTACACTGCATCGAATGTGCACGGAGATGCGCGTTCAATGCACAGCACGAGAGAATCTACAAGTAGGCTCGGTGGTCCGGGGCCAGCACGAGGCGAGCCTATGTACAACTTGGGAAGACGAGTCAAGTGAACCCAGACCTTTCCATAATCCGCGAGTCGGTCAGCGTGTACAATCAAAACGCGCAGGCTGGCGCAGCCGCGGAACCGAGTCATGGTAACTCGAGGTGGCAACCGAATCCCGGTCCTCAAACTGACGCACTGTTGAGTGAAGCGGATGAGCTGTTGTATGGAGGAGCCGCAGGCGGCGGTAAGGGGCAGTCCTTAGACGCACTAGTGCTTACCCCATTCGGCTATAAGACCATGGGTTCGCTAAAAATCGGATCTGTAGTGAACACCCCTCATGGGACTTGTGCCCAAGTGATTGCGATTTTTGAGTTGGGAGAAAGACAGCTCTACCAAGTAACGTTCCACGACGGCACTTCAACCGAAGTTACGGACGACCACATCTGGCTTGCTTGGAGAATAGAAAAGAAGTCGAAGGCTACTCGTCTCTGGACTACTTCTCAATTGAGGGAACAACTCAGTAAAAGCAGATCGAAGGGAGGATTCCGAATACCATGTACTGACCCTGTGGCGTTTTCATCTCCGTCTGTAAAACTTGCAGGTCCATCTAAAACGCTTAGATGCCGGCCAGTCAATCCATACGTACTTGGCGCATTGTTAGGAGACGGTTCGCTAGGGAAAGGCATTCAGAGAATTTGCTCGGCAGACAGAGATATTCTGGATCGCATGAGGGCGTTATGTACTGACTTTACAGCAGGCAGCTCTCACTCTAATGTCAACCAAACAGTAATCTATGAAATGGGGGTGGTCAAGAATTCGAACCTTCAGAAAAACTTGGCACGACTTGGTCTGCTCGGTACGTACTCAGAAACAAAATTCATACCAGCAGATTATTTGTTGGCATCAGTTGAGGACCGTTGGCTTCTCATGCAGGGTTTGATGGATACTGACGGATTCATACAAGGAGGATGCTGCCACTATTGCACAGTTAGTGAGCGATTATCCAATGACGTAGCTTCTTTGGCTCGATCGTTGGGCGCTGTAGTCACCACACGAACAGGTAGGAATTCATACAACAGCAGAGGACAAAAACTCCAAGGGCAGCTGACCTATAAACTGAGACTTAAGTTCGCAGATTCTACAATGGCTGTGCATTTGCAGCGCAAGAAAGATTTGTGTTACGCACCTCAGGCTAAACCGTCTAGAAAAATTATCTCAATCGAACCAACTAGGGTAGCCCCTGCTCGTTGTATCGTGGTATCAGACCCATCAGGTTTGTACATTACTAACGACTACATAGTCACTCACAACAGTGATTTGTTGCTTGGGATACCCGGCATCTCCCATCTGCGTTCCATCATATTTCGACGAGTCTTCCCTGAGCTACGCGGTCTGATAGACAGGTCGAGAGAAATCTACAACTTCAGAGGAGACAGCCACGCAAAGGATAGCTACAATGAGCAGCTGCATACATGGCGACTACACGACGGCCGCGTGATTGAGTTTGGAGCATTGCAGTACGAAAAAGATAAGGAGTCCTACCGCGGTCGACCGCATGACTTCTACGGTTGGGATGAATTGACAGAGTTCACTGAATCCCAGTACAGATTTGTCAACGCTTGGAACCGCACAACCAGACCGGGCCAGCGATGCAGAATCATAGCAACCGCAAACCCACCACACACTGACGAGGGCCGTTGGATAATCGGGTATTGGGGGCCGTGGATTGATGACAAACACCCAAACCCAGCCAAGCCCGGGGAGCTCAGATGGTTTGCTGTCATTGACGGAGAAGATGTAGAAGTTGGCGGTCCTCAACCCATCACGCACAAGGGTGAAGTAGTAATACCAAGAAGTCGAACTTTCATCCCCGCGCTGTTGGCGGATAACCCATACCTGATGCGCACCAATTACGGTGCTGTACTGCAAGGTCTGCCAGAGCCGCTACGCAGCCAGATGCTTCTAGGAGATTTCAAGGCTGGCATCACCGATGACCAATGGCAGGTTATACCTACTGCTTGGGTAGATGCAGCGATTGAAAGAGGCAAGCAGAACAGGTTGCCACCGGGGCCGATGACTACGCTGGGAGTTGACCCATCTCGCGGTGGCAGAGACCAATTCATCATAGCACCAAGATTCGACAACTGGTTTGCTCCGCTCATCAAATACAAAGGAGTGCAAGTACCAGATGGACCAACCGGTGCAAGGCTGGTAGTGGAAGCTCATCAAGGAAATGCTGTCATCAATGTTGACGTAATCGGGCTGGGTTCATCGGTCTATGACTCGCTGAAAGATTTACCCGGGCTGCAAGTCGTACCAATCAACAACTCACAGGCATCGAAGATGCGAGATAAGACTGACAAGTACAAGCTCGTAAATGTCAGAGCAGCGTCGTACTGGAAATTCAGAGAGGCGTTAGACCCGGAGAACGAAGTGGGGATTTGCCTGCCGGACGATAACCAGATGCGAGCTGACTTGGTCACTCCTCGATTTAAGGTTACTGCTCAGGGTATCCTTGTTGAGCCAAAGGAAGATATAATCAAGCGCCTTGGGCGGTCGCCGGACTGTGGAGATGCTGTTGTGATGGCTCACTTCATGACTGAGTTGTACCAGCAAGAGCTACCAGCGTTTGCGTTCTTTAGCGCAGAACGCGAAAGCGTGTGGAGGGTCAAGTAATGACGAAACAATTCGGTGGACCGGGGTCTGGGCGGCATCCTGGAGGGAAAAACGAACTTCCGCGCTTCAAGCAATCAGCGGAGCAGAAAGAAGCACAAGCGGCTACTGTTAAAGCAAACAGGCTTACTAGTGCAGCTTATGATCTGAAGGGTATGGTGGGCAGAGACGAAGAGGCAAAAGCTAATCTGGCTGCAAGGGATGCTCATTTAGAAGCAGGTCGGTTGCACGAAGCAATTCGTCCCGGCAACTTTTCAACCGAGTATCACAATGAAAGTGCCCAACTCCACCAAAAAGCATACGATGCTCTGTCGAAACAAGCATCTGAAATCACATTCCTTGATGAGAGAGGCAATCCCTGCGAGCCGGCCAAAGCATTTGCAGTAAGGGTAGAGCAGAACGGTTTTGTAGCTCATTCGTTTGGAGGACCGGGCAGCGGCAGGCATCCCGAGGGCGGGGATAAAGAAGAGCCTCAAAACACAACGGGAGGCGCTAGAGTACAAAAAGACGCTGGTGAAGCCGCTGGGTGGAAGTTCGGTAACTCAGATCAAATCAAAGGACCAACTGGCATCGAAACGCGTTCGAACTTTACTGACAAGGCCGGTAACAACATCAGACTTGTGAGCGGTCCAATGGGACACTTCGCTCAGGTCAACGGCAGGCTCGCAGGAGTTGGTTGGACTCCAAGCTTGAAGCAGGCAGTTAAGAATGCCCAGAACATTTTGTGAGGTTGATGCTCATGCGATCATGAAGTAAGAACATGGCAAAACGAACAGCCAAAAAAGCAGCGGAGTCAGACAACCGGTTGGGGATGACCCCTACGATGCTTGGGCAGTATCCCTCTCCCGAGGACTTCGACCTCTACTCAGAGATGGGTAGAAGCGGCCTGATTCAATACGCAGGTTACCTTCACGAGGAAATCCAGCCAGAGTTAGTGGGCAGGCAATGGCGTCGCGTCGCCAAGCAAATGTTGATGAACGACGCGATGATCAATGCTATGTTCCACACTGTTGAAATTCTCTGTCGACAAGTCAAGTTCGATATTATCGGAGGTACTAGTGATCCTAAAGGAGATGAAGCGCGAGACTTCGTTAAGGGTGCAATCCTCGAGGATATGAATCAACCTTTCACCGAAACTCTGTCTGAGTGTCTAACTATGCTTCCGTGGGGCTGGCACTGGGCCGAGATTGTTTACAAGAAACGCAACGGCCCCACCGAGGATGGTACCAGCAGCATCTTCAACGACGGCAAAATCGGGTTCCGCAAGTGGGCACCTCGTGCGCAGGAAACCTTGTTGCACTGGGCATTCGACCAAAACGGCGACGTACAAGCGATGGTGCAGCTTTCTCCTCCTGACTGGCACACAACAGCTATCCCGATTTCAAAGAGCCTGTTATTCCGAACATCTACCAACAAATCAAACCCGGAAGGCCGCAGCCTGCTGAGAGCAGTGTACGTGCCATATTACTTCAGCTCGAAGATTCAGAATCTCGAAGGCGTGGGTGTTGAACGAGATGCCACTGGCATACCATGGATGTCGATTCCTTCGGAGTACATGTCTCCTACAGCTACCGATTCCCAGAAAGCAATTTACGAAACAGCCAAGTCAATAGTAACCAATGTACGCAACAGCGAACAGGCTGGGTTCGTAGTTCCTTCTGATACTTGGAAAGATGCTAATGGAGCGCCCACTTCTGTGAAGATGTTCGACTGTGGCTTGCTTCAAAGCGGGGGAGCCAAACAATACGACACAGCGAAAATCATTGAGCGCTGGGATCGCCGCAAGCTGATGGTAATGCTCGCCGACTTCATCGTGATGGGCCATGAGAGAGTTGGTTCATTTGCGCTGGCTGATGCAAAGACGGACTTGTTTGCAGACGCTTGCGGCGGATATCTAGATGCAATAATCGAAGTTGTTAACCGGTACGCAATCCCGAGGCTGCTGAAAGTTAACAACATGCCCACGGATAAGCCACCGAAAATGATTCACGGCGACATTGAGAATGTTGACCTGAACGAAATCGGCACGTTCATTCTGCACCTCGCTCAGGCCCAGATGAACATCGAACCTATCGCCAAGCAGCTTTACGAAAGAGCCGGTTTCGATGTGCCAGCAGACACTCCTCTGGTAGCACCTGCTACTCAGCCAGTTACCGGTTCTCCGATTCCAAAAGGTGGTGGTACTGGCGGAGGCGCTGGTTCTCAGGAGCAGCAACTGGGCGAGTACCCGCCCACATCCGGGCAGAACAATCAGGGTGAGGGGGATGAGGAGTCTGATGACGAGTCGGCCTTGGTAATGAGCGAGAATGGCAGAAAACGGTTAGTATTTGCCCCGGTCAATGGTCACAGCAATGGCAAAAAGCAGTTCGCCATGCCGAATGATAAACAGGCAGTCAAGGTCAAAGATATCAACGACACGATCGTTTGGCTCAAACGTGAGCGGTTCAACCAACTCGCTCAGATGATGCAGGCCGGCGAGTTCAAGAAGAAAAAGTAGAAAGGTGAAAATCAAATGGCTCTCGTAACAATGCCCTCTCGCGTTCAGAGCAGCACTACGCTCATTCGCCCAGCTAATACCACAGTGTACAGCGCAAAGAGCGCCGTTGGTATCAACCTTGCTGTTTCTGGAGCCACTAACCCGGCATCCCCATCACCGATCGTAATTACCACACCAGCTCACGGACTGGTCGATGGCGATCCCGTAACGATAGCGTCTGTTGGTGGCAATACGAATGCCAACGGAAACTTCTACGTGAAGGTGACTGGGTTCTCCACCACCACCTTTGCTCTATATTCAGACAAGGCTCTTACTCAGCCTGTCATCGGCAATGCCACATACACTTCAGGTGGAACTGTTGCCAAGGTGCTCCGATTCCAAAAAGTAGTTCGCACCAAGTCCGGTGGCGGCGGAGTCATCGGAGCCACTCTGTTGACTGACCAGACAAGCAACACTGAGAACTTCAGGCTGCACTTGTATTCAACTCCTCCGACAGCAATTCTCGACGGCGGCGCATGTTCCTGCCCGCTGATCGCAGACGCTGCTATCTACCTTGGTTCGTTTGACTTCGGCGCAGCAAAGACCGAAGGCAGCAGTACATCTGCTTACGCAAACGCTGCTCTTACGAATAACAGGGTTAACTTCCAAACATCCTCGATTGAGCGAGATATCTACGGTGTGTTGGAAACCCCAGCAGGATTCACTCCTGCCAGCGGACAAAAATTCGTCATCAACCTTGTGACCGAGCAGGACTAAATGCTTGCGTTTCCACCAGCAAAACCTAAGCCACTTACATTCGGTGGCCCGGGTTCTGGGAACTACGGTCACAGCGGCATCATAGGTCAACGAGGAGGCAGCGGCCCCGGCGGGGGCGTGCCCGATCTACCCGATACCAAAGTAGTGAACTCGAAAGGCGAACCGCTGCTGGTTTACCACGGCACTGCCAGCGAGTTACAAGGTGGCAAATTTGCGATTAGTGCTCCAGCTGCCCCGTTGAAATGGGAAGGTGACGAAAAAGTTCAATTCGCGAAATACACGATCGGCGTGGATATGGTTTTCCACGACAGCAATGCTGGTTCCTACACAGCAGTTCAAAATGGAAGTCTTCACCCCGGGTTTAACTCGATGGATGAAGCGAAAAGCTACATCCAATCCGCCCAGCCCGACATTAAATTCACTGGCAGAGATGCAATCTTCTTTGCAGCCAACCCAATCTACGCAGAAAAATACGCCAAGGACTACGAAGACAGACCCGGTGGAGGTACGCCAAGAATAATCTCCGCCTACCTTGATTTAAAAAACCCGATGGATCCCGCTAAGCCAGAATCATGGGACGCGGTGAAGCCCACAGTAGAGAACTGGTTGAAACAAGAAGAAGGCAGAGTAGTTCCGGAACAGCTAGATAGAATGCAAAGTATGTTCAAGGGCGGTTATTGGGGAATGGTAGAAGCGATACCCGGAATGGTAGATGCAATTAAAGCTGCCGGGTACGATGGTTACATTAACAAGGAAGGAGGAGAGATAAAATACCACGGGCAATCAGAACAGAATTACATGAGAAAGGGCGGTGCAGATCGCAGCACGACCTACGCAGTTTTCAACCCCGCGGCCATACATGTAAGAGAAGAAATACCGAGGGAAACTCAGCGATTTGAAAAGTTGGCCTACTACAAACCCGGCGTCAAAGCCTCTCAAACAAAATCATTCGCAGCCACTGGTCAGCAACAACCGTTCTCTGCATACATTTGGAATCCCTACGCCAGAGCATATGTGTCGGCCACAGGAGAAGAAGTAGACACCGAGGACTTGCGCACTCTTGTTGGTGAGCTAATCTCAGACTCCACTGAAAATCTGCGAGCGCTGGCAGAAGCAGTGCAAAACGGTGAGGAAACTAACCTTTCTCAGTTCAATATCTCGATGAAAGAGGAACTTAAAAACCTCTATATCGCAGAACATGTTCTGGTTAAAGGTGGCATCGACCAAATGCAGCAGAGCGATTGGGGATCGCTTGGGTCGTCACTCAAAGACCAGTACTACTACGTAGATAAGCTTACTCGCGACCTCGAGAATGGCGACATTGGAGTCAAGGATGAAAATGGGGAAGTAATTGTTCGAGATAGCGGTATCCCGGAGCTCGACGACTCATTTCTTGACCGAGTTAGCTTATACACTGAATCTCCATGGGGCGCAGCCGGCGAGTTTGAAAATGTACTTAAGGACCGGGAAAACGATCTTGGTTCGATGGAGCGTCTTGTTCTTGGCGACAGCAAACAGTCGTGCGCTGAGTGCCTCGCCGACTCAGAACTGGGGTGGCAGCCGGCTGGAACGCTAAAAGATATCGGAGACCGCGAATGCGATATCGGATGCAACTGTAGTTTTGCGTTTGAAAACCAAGCTCTTGACGAAGCAGCTCAGTCGTTTGAGTTCAGTGAAGCTTTTGCATTCGGCGGCCCCGGTTCTGGTTGGTTCGCCTCAGCCGGGCATGTACCTGAAACGGGGTTGGTTTACCACGGCACTTCATCAGAGTTCATCAAAAGCATTCAAGAGCATGGACTACTAGCAAGCAAACTTGGTCAGGGTCAGATGTGGAATCCGGAAAAGTCAGACCAAGGCCACGTGTTCTTTTCAAATCAACGCCCAACTGCAGAATACTGGGGAGACATGGCGACTGGCAATCATGGTGGCAAAGTAATGTTGCTCACAATAGAAATCCCTAAGTCCGAAGCGGACAAGATTTCCGCGGACCCTGACGCCACGAAAGTACGAGGAGCGACAGTGGCTTGGAGATTTAATGGAGACATACCACCCGAGTGGATTGTGAAAATTGAGGAGGGCAAGGGTTGGTAGCCGGAGCGGAACAAACAGTTAAGATGTACGCAGCGGTCTGGGTACCAGACAAACCTCCTAGCTCATTCGGTGGGCCGGGCAGTGGTTGGTATGCATCAGCTGGTCACGTCCCGGGAGAGAAAGCAGAAGAAGATAAGAGCATACCCAAGGGGCCGTGGGAAAAAGTCAAGACCGCTGATGAAGCTTTGAAGGCGCTGTCCGAAGGTAGATATGTGCAGCTTGACCCTGACCAAGTCGGTACGGTAATGACAAAGATGGCTGCGATGGTCAAGGATGCAGAAGCCAAAGGTAAAGAAGCTCCGAAGTACAACCTATGCAACATCTCTGTACCGGGTACTAACGTCTTTTGTGGAGGTGGCGGAGCTACCCACCCACGTATCGAGATGCCTCGCATTCCAAACAAAGACCGCAAAGGTTTTGAAGACTACTTACGTAGCAAAGGCATCCCGTTTCAGAAAGATGAAGTACGAGTCGACAAGCTAAAGGCTTCTCAAACTGAGATTGACGGAGCCAAGGTTGCTCAAAACATTCAAATAGCTCGCGAGGGTGGAAAGAACCCTCTAGACTCTCGTATTTTTGTTTCTAAAGATAACTTCATCATTGACGGTCACCACAAGTGGGCCGCTGCTGTCGGATTAAAGTACACAGAGGGCCAGAACTTCAAGATGAAGGTGGTGCGTGTTGATCTACCTGTCACAGTTTTGTACCACGTGGCAAACATGTACACCGATAAGATGGGTTACCAACGACTGGGTCACGGAGAAAGCTCGTACAAAAAGGCTACNGAGCCATACCAGTTCTATGGCACGGCCAGCAGTGGTAACTACGGTCACTTGGGCCGTCCTGGAGAAGTAGGCGGGTCTGGCGAAGGTGGTGAGAAGAGCCAAGAGTACTGGGATCAAGCTAAGCTTGTTGGTCCTCAGGGAGGTTCGGTGCCGGGTGGCAAGTTCCAAGGCCCCGACGGTAAGCAGTACTACGTCAAATGGTACAAAAACCCAGACCAAGCTCGTAGCGAAATCTTTGCACAGAAAGTCTACAACACCCTTGGAATTAAAACTCCTCAGGGACAGATCGCCACTGTAGATGGTAAGCAGGGTATAGCAACACCTTGGATACAAAACGCTGGGTCGTACAAAGATAATGTACAAGGGCTGCATGATGCACTAGAACACAACCCAGAGCAAGCAATGAAATTGTTTGTAGGATCGGTGGCTACTCAGAACTGGGACGTCGTGGGTACAGGAGCAGATAATATTGTATACGATGTTAAGAATTCCCAGCTGGTTCCGATTGACAATGGCGGGTCCTACTTGTTCCGTGCTCAAGGAGGAGCTAAAGCGTGGAACGAAAATGCTACCGAAGTAAACACGTTGCTGGACCCAAATAAGAACTACTATGCTGCGGCTGCTTTTAAAGGTATCCTAGACAAGCCTGAGAACTTGTTACTTGGCATGCACTACGCAGCTACACTTATCAAAAATTCAGAGGAGCTACATGGCCCGGGGACTACCAAGGCTCAGTTCGAAGCGAAGATCAAAGATATGAACGAGAAGTTCAATGATATGTACAAAATCGCTTTGGACAAAGAGGCTGCGAGTAAGGAAGATATCTATGCAAAGGCAGGGTTTCCACCATACGATGATACTAACGCTGTAATGGGAACTATGGCCCCAGAAGATAAAGAACTAATTGACAAACTCAGCAATACATACCAAGGGGATCCCAACTGGGATCCTTTCCAAAATAACTCGGCAACGTCAGTCATTAGATGGATGGGAGCTAACGGATATAAGTCGGGCGACGTACAGAAAGTATTTGATGCTTACGGGAAAACAATTTCTCCCGCCACGATTAAGACTCAGTTGTATGCAGGCAAAACTGGCAAAGGAGATCTCGCCAATCTAAATGAAGGCCATATATCGTTGGTGGCCCAAATTACGGGTACTAAGTCTCTGTATGAAGGCGGTGGTAAATCAACTCCACCACCAGAGCCTCCTGTTATACCGAAAAATCCCTTCGAGAACACTGCTCACTCGAATACTGCTATCATTCGCTATTTCGGCAAAGAAGGATTCTCCGTCAAGCAGGCTCAGGACTACTTCGCTCAGCATGGTGCCAAGATCGCAGACAGCACTTTAAAGATTCAGTTGGCTGCCGGCAAAAACGGTACCCGAGGAGCGCCTGCTAACATCAGCAAAGAAGAACGAGCCCACATCGAAGCCACTATTGGCAAGCCTGCTGGCACGCCTTCAGCTACTGCTGGTCAAACAGTTTCTGCATATCTGGGTTCGAAGACTCCGCTGCCTCCCGACACCAAAGCCAGTGTGACTGTTGATGGTAAGGACGGCAATGCAAAGCTGGACAAGCATACAGACAACGCCAGCAGTTATTACCAGCAGGTAATGCAGAGCCACCTGATTCAGCAAGCTAAGGTTAACCCTGCTCTCAAGTCTCAGCTTATTCAAATCTCGATGAACAAGGCAGGAACGATTTATGCTGAAGACAAGAGAATAGAATATGGAGCTAAGAAAGTAGCTCACGACATACAGAGCTCATGGGGAGGGTCGTCAACGGATCACAACTACACCTCTCTGGGGTTGCAAGTAGCAGTGGCTAATAAGTTCGGGTTACCCACTACCATCAAGGGTGGCGGTCAGGGTAATGGTACTTACGCAGCAAAGATGGGATACAAAGAGTGGGGAATTAAGAGTAATGGTCCTTCTGCAACTATACTTGACGTAGCTAAAGAGATTGGCAAGTCGCCTGCATTTGTGGCATTCGCTGACAAGACATATCAGATGACTCAGGAGAACCTAGCTAAACAGGGTATCAAAGAAGTCACACTTTATCGGTCCATGACTTCTTCAGGAGGAGTACCAAATGTGTCTCATGAATACCTTCCAGCCAAAGCGGTACTAAACCCTATATCGTCGTTCTCAACCCAGATGCACTCGTTCGGGCAGTACAAGTTTACGCTGACCGCACCTGCGTCGAGAATCTTTTCTCATGCGAATACAGGCCCGGGCACAAACTACGAGAACGAAGTTGTAGTGATCGGCGGCAAAGTATCTACTCTGATCAAAAAGGGTGGTTACGGTGGTTACTAGTCGAAGCAGATTATGATGTGGTAAATTATACGATGGGAATTGTTTACAATGCCTGACAGTGATGAAGAAATTATTGTTTACCCAGACGACGACATAGAGAATGCCGACTGGATTAAGACTTTTAGCTGGGGTCTGCCAACAGACAAAGACGAGTTCCTACAAGCAATTGGCGGCCCTGAGATGCTAGACCACTTCATGACTCTGCCTGCCGCTCGTCCAATGCCAGAGAGCCTGAAAAAGGAGTTAGGCCTTGCCTGAGTTCGGTCTTCCAAAAGTGTTTTCCGACAACCTTGAAGACTGGATGCCATTTCCAGACAACATGGAGTCGCTTGGTATCTCTCGCACTTCTATGCCTCAAGTTCAGGGCCAGCACCGAGGAGCCTTGATCAAATTCCTCAACGCCCGAGGGTTTGACCATGAAAAGAAGTACGTAGACCCGCAATCGCTTCACCCTTCTCAGGCAGTCTTCTCACCCACCAAAGTTTCCAGAGCGACCAGCTTCCCCGGGCCGCAGAGAGCTTTGATTGTCAGCAACGACAACTACGTTGCCGACGGCCACCACCAGTGGCTGGCTAACTACACCAACGACGAAATCCCTGTAATTCAAATTGACTGCCCTATTGCTGAACTGCTACTTGAGTTATCTCGCTTCCCATCCTCAGGAGTGTCGGACGTCAACGGTAACTCGAAGTACTAAAAAAGTTTTCACTGAAAAAGTAGTAATAGCGTAGACACAATCTATAATCTCGTCCAGTATGGAAGCCTACTGGTTCAGAGATTTCACAAAGGAACAACGTGATAAACTCGCAGAGTCCGGAGCCGCGATGCCGGACGGGTCCTATCCCATAGCTAATTCAAAGGACCTCGAGAACGCAGTTCGGGCTTACGGGCACAACCCCACTCCTGCTGTCAAGGCTCACATCGTAAAGCGCGCGAAAGCACTTGGTAAGACAGACGAGCTTCCGGCTGATTGGGAAGGGTCCACAAAACAAGCTTCCGATCCCGGAGTAGAAGATGTGCATGTCCCGGGAGTTCCTCAGCCCGCGTCCAAGAAGAATGATAATGGGCCAAGCCCACACTTCCTCAAACAACTGTACAAGTTGATGCGAGAGAAGGTAGGCACGATGATGTCCGAGTCTGACTTCAACACTGCAGTTAAGAAGGCAGCCGGCCACAGCGGGGGCAAGACAAAAGCAGAGCGACTTAAGGCCGCCATGGAAGCAATCAAATCCATGAGTGACCAGCACATAGTTGAAATCTTCAACGACTACATGATCACCTCGAGTGAGGAGGCTTTCTACAAAGTTCCGTTTTCGTTCTCTGACGAAGACGCTGTCGAGCTGGGAACACCTTCCGAAGTAGAGATGTCTTTCACTCCTGTTTCTGCCAGTGAGAACCTGTTAGACATTTGCGCCGACGGTAAGCAATACTGTCTGTTCAACGAGTTACAACAGTTTAGCACTCCACCGAACCGAATTCCGTTGCTTCCCAAGCCCGGGACGTACAAGCATGACAAGTACGGCTCGGTAAGGATAACCAAAGAACGCAACCAGCGATTCACTGACAACATCAACAACGGCGTCTACCAAAAGAATCTTCCAATCGACTCGGAACATGAGCTCGACCTGTCAGGAGCTTTCGGTTACATCAAGAAAGCCAGCATGAACGCTGATGGGTCTGTGGACGGTACCGACATCGAGTGGACTGACCGCGGCAAGAAAGCTTTTGCCGGCAATCGATTCAAGTATTTCTCTCCGAAGTGGTGGGATGCGTGGACCGACCCGATGACAGAACAGAAGTTCAAAGACGTTGTAATCGGTGGAGCACTTACGACGCGCCCGTTCTTTAAAGAAAAAGCTTTAAAACCATTGATTGCCAGCGAACACGTTATTCTCTCTGACGGAAACGTGAACGGTAACTCTTCTATACCAACAGGAGCTAAGAAAATGGCGACAACCGAACAGCAGATCAAAGAGGCCCGGACGCTGGTAGCCGCGGCAGAAGCCAAGGCAATGTCGGAAGCCCTCGAGGGAAAGACCGACGAAGATATCGAGAAGGCAAAGGCATTAGTTGCGTCAGAAGACGCCCGCATTGCTGCTGAGAAGTCAGCCAAGGATCCTGATGGCGACGGAGATGATGATACAAGCGCGTCAGGTGACTCGGATAACTCGCACTTCGACGACAAGGGCAACAAGAAGCCCGGCATGTTCGATAAGGACGGCAAGCCACTCGCCACCAAACAAGCATCAGCCAAAAAAGGCGAACCTGAAGAAGCAAAAGAGGCAACCGAAATGACAAAAGAATTCTCAGACCGGCTCAATGCTGCCGAAGCAGAAGCTCGTTCATTTAAAGAGAAATTGGAAACTGCCGAGAAAGAAGCGAAACGAGCCAACGACCGAGCTGACGCTCAGGAAAAGGCAAACCGTCTGATGAGATTTACGTCGATGGTCAAGGGCTGGCCCGGGCAAGCACAGCAAAACATCGAGCTACTGGAGCACTTCGCAACCACATGTGGCGAAGACAGCAAAGAGTTCAAGGCATTCGTCGATGTGCAGCAAGCTTCGGCGAAACAAATCGACGAGGCTGGGTTGTTCAGTGAGATTGGATCGAGCTCGGCTGTTGAACCTGATTCGGCTCTCGGTGAGCTCAACACCAAAGCCGCTGCCCTGAGAGCTTCGGACCCGAAACTGACTCAGGCCCAAGCATTCAGTGATGCATGCGCTCAGAACCCAGAGCTCTACGATCGGCACCGTCGCGAGCAACGCCGTCAGTTCAACTAATCAGAATTTCTACTTCTTCGTACCTTTTAAAGGGAGGACGCAACAATGGCATTCGAGCAACCCGGAGCAATGGACGGTGGTCGCCCAGCAGGCGCAGACCTTTCGAGTCATCAATTCAAATTTGTCAAACTCAATTCGAGCGGTCAAGTAATCCTCTGCGCCGCAGCAACCGACAAGCCCTACGGCATTTTGCAGAACAAGCCTACCTCTGGCGCGGCTGCAATCGTCATGCGTGACGGGATGAGCAAGGTAGTCTGCGCAGGCGACAATGCAAAAGGCAACGTCGGTGGTACTGACGCCAATGGTTTGTTCGCTCCCTATGTCTTTGGCACTGACACCACCAAGTACATCTGTGCAGAAGTGGTAGTTGACGCAGACAACGCCAACGGCATCGGTACTGTGAGTTTCTCGTGCTACTGCCCGCCACGCGGGGCGTAACTAAGGTTTCTAAAAACGTTTTCGGATGAAATTCGAAACGAAATAACTCTGGAGGAGTGATATGCCGCAACCAACCCTGAGTGACGTCCACGTAGACGTACCGCTAACTAATATCTCAGTGGCGTATATTCAGCAGCAGGACGCCTACATTGCAACTCAGATTTTCCCGATCGTTCCTGTAGAGAAGAAGACCAACAAGTACTTCTTCTATACCAAGAACGATTGGTTCCGGGATGAGGCAGAGGCGCGAGCCGACGCTACTGAGTCAAAGGGTTCTGGCTACGGGCTGTCGACCAACACCTACTCGTGCGAGGTTTACGCCTTCCACAAGGACATTGGTTATCAGACTCGTGCAAACGCTGATGCCCAAATTGACCTCGACCGTGACGCTACCACCTTCGTTACTCAGCGGCTTCTGCTCCGGCAGGAAATCCAGTGGGTCAGCGATTGTTTCACCACCGGTAAATGGGGCACCGACGTTGTAGGCGGTACCAACTTTACCCAGTGGAGTGACTTCACAGCCGGCGATCCTATTGAAGACGTTGAACAGGGTAAGGAGACCGTGTTGGCCAATACTGGGTTCATGCCGAACACCATGGTGCTCGGATACCAGACCTACCGCAAGGTACGCAATCACCCAGTCATCATCGACCGCATCAAGTACACCACTGGCGTTACTGGTAGAACGGTCACTCCGGCACTGCTCGCTCAAATGTGGGATATCGACCGCGTGCTGGTGGCTCGTGCAGTCAAGGCGACCAACAAAGAAGGTGAGACGGCCGCAATGTCGTTCACCTTTGGGAAGCACGCCCTGCTCGCTTACGTGAACCCGAATCCGGGACTACTGACGCCTAGCGCTGGTTACACGTTCTCATGGCGCGGTGTTTCACAGGGACTCGGCGCAGACGTTGGCATCACCACTTTCCCGATTCGTCGCCTGAAGGCAGACCGGGTTGAAGGTGAAGTAGCGTTCGCAAACCAGATTGTGGGAAGCGACCTCGGTTACTTCTTCTCCGGCGCAGTAGCGTAAAATCGGTAATTCAAACCTTAAGCCTTAGGAGGCCGGAATGAAAGTACTGGAAGGCAGAGAACGCGAACTCAAAGAACACTTCGCAAACCACGCAGTACCGTTTCGAGTGGTCACCGCAGACGACGAGGAAAGTCTCATGTGCATGGACATGACTCAGATTCCTCACGCTTTGCGGTCTGAGTTCGACGAGACTGGGTTGTTCGTAGGAACTACGGTCGATGAAACCGCCGCAGCCGTCGAAACCGCAGAGCCACAGGAAACTACAGTCGAACCTTTGTCTATTGATGAAGCAGTGGCGCAGACCATTGCTCAGAGTCCCAGCACTGAAGCTCCGGCTTCCCAAGAATGATAATGGGTTCTAGGCACACACATCGGGTTTTACGACCTTTCCCGGCAAGCGGCTCTGAGGTATTGGCTGCCGGCACTCTGGTGAATGCAAGTACTTGGCGTTACACTGACTTGTTGGTCGCGCAAGGGTACATAGAGGCTATCAACGATGACGAGCCGGTGGAAGCCCTGAGTATCGAGCCTGAACAGAAACCCAAACCTTGGGAGTCCAACGTGGCAATTCCGTTAGAGGGAGAACAACGACATCATGACGACGCCAAATAGAGCAACAGGTGGAATGCTATCTGCAGGAGGGTTCTCTGCCAGAGACGGAGTCAGCGGTGGGTTCATTCCGGCTAGTCAAGTCATGGCCGCCGACGGAGCCATCACGATAAAGAACGGCGTTGTATTCATAACGAAGTCGTCGGCTGCGGCCATTACGTTGGCCGCTCCTATCTCAGGTACCGACGATTTCAAGACGTTGAAAATCCTTTCGGCCACTGCTCAGGCACATACCGTCACCAATGCTTCTCCCGGATTCAACGGTGGTGGTGCCGGCAGCGACGTCGGTACATTCGGAGCTGCAAAAGGCAACGGCTTTGTTGCGGTGGCATATCAAGGTACTTGGTATGTTCAGTCCAATGTGGGTGTCACTTTTGCATAGTGACCGAGTCTTCGAAAAATGGGATGGTCTTACGATTCATCGAAACTCGACGTACCGCTAAATCAAGTTCGCTTCTTGATTGGCGACACGATTGAAGGTGCCGCGTTAATTGAAGACGACGACGAAATCCAATTCTGCTTAACCCAGAAAAACAATAACATATATCTAGCCGGAGCCTTTGCACTAAGACGAGGCTCCGCTAGGCTTCTGCGCGAACTCAAGTTAATCGCTAACAAGGGCGGACTTGAGGATGATACTATGGCCCAGTCGCAGGAGTTGCTGAAGCGGGCCGCAGAGTTGGAGTCAGAAGCAGTCAAGGCTGGCGGTGTTTCGTTCTACTTCGGAGGTATTTCGAAGGCAGATGTTCAGACTCGCGAACAGGATGACGATCGGGTTGACCCAGCTGTAACAGTTGACTCATTTGAACCGAACAGTGTTCCAGTTTCTGAGATTCCGGATACGATTTGGAGATGGTAACTGAATGTCTCTGCAATTTTCAGTAGCAGCGAAAAAGTTTGCGGCCCGGGCAGTGAGGACTATGCCGCGCAGACTCGTTCTACAGAAAATGCCCTCGGCCACTGACGGTCATGGCTATCCTCAGAGCACGTATGTTGACATTGATCCAACGCATCCTATTCCGTGCCTGTTTACAATGAAGTCAGGGCACGAGATGGTGCTCAGCGGGGCTTCGAAAACAGTTACTTTATACAACTTCGAGATTCCGCAACTGAATTATTACGACGGTATCTGGGCCAATGTTGATTTCTCCACTAAGTACCGAGTGCACCTGCTTCCAAATAACGACCAAGATTTGGAAGATTTGTTGTTGCAAATTATCGGTGGTGGTGGAGACGACGACCCAATCCTTACGTTTCAGGCGGTGACTCTTGACGACTTGTTATCATCATGACGGGCTGGGAACTAGGAGATGTAGATGCGCTCATTGAGTCAACACTGGCTAACGATAGCACGATACAGTCGTTGATGGGAGTCAGCCCCGCCCGGGTGGCTAATTACCGGGTGCCGTCGGATTTGTCATGGAAACTGCTGTACATTTATTTTTACTCGATACCCGGCAACGACATTCGCGTTCAGGGCAATGGTCGGGTGATGACAACCGTGGACTATGACATTGAAGTACGAACTACGGGCGCACCAACTGATAACTCACGAGCAATAGTGGCTCGCATTGATGTTTTGATAGGGGCTATGAAAAGACAGCTAACAGCCAATAGCCAATGGGTTGTATGTGCTACTCCGCTCAAGCCGATTAACATTTTGCAGTCGGGTGAGAGTTCGGATGTCTTTTATGTTCGTCAGGGGCGCACATACGCCATTCAAGTAGTCCAAGGATTGTAAAGGAGAACCTATGAGATTTGACAGAGTTGAAGTGCAGGTGCGGCAAGGTGATGAAGGTCATCCGAAAGAAGTGCATATCCCGGTGCTGAGCGTGCCGGCAAAATCGAACTTTAAGTCTGGCACTTACACAGTGGTTATAGGTAGCGACGACCCGGGTGGTGGTGTGATTACTGGCGACGACCCGGGAGTGATCACTGGCGACGAACCCAAATAACCGATAGATAAGCAAGGGAGAATACAATGGCGGGTAGACCAGATGTAACAATTACCAGTCAATTCGGGGTTGAGACCACTCCGGGTACTCCAGTAGCCGCAAACCGGCTGCTGCCTACCATAAGCTTCACCCCGAAAATCAAACGCGATACCAAACAGTTTCGCGCTCAGGGCAACAAATATAACACCACGTCTCATAAGGCCAAACAGTACGCCGAGGGCGGATATGATGGCATTCTTGACTACAACTCCATCATCTACATTCTTAACGGACTGACAGTTCCAGTAACGTCCCCTGCTGCTATCGTAGGGAGCACGTCAGGCAAGAAGTGGTCGTATGCTCCTGTCAGCAGAGCATTGGACAACCCAAAGACATATACATTTGAAGTCGGCGGCCCAACAGAGCTTGGTACGAACTTAGTTGAACAGTATGCTTATGGTCAGCTAACTTCCCTCACTCTAGATTTGAATCAAGATGATTTGAAACTCAGCGGCAACATGATTTGCCAGACGGCAGTCGCTAACTTCACTCAGACCGCCAGTCCTACAATCGTACCTGAACGCCCTTGCCAGAGAGACCAAATCGACGTCTTCTGCGATAATGTGTATGCGACTTTCAACGGAGTTACTCCGACCAAAGTCACAGACGCAATGGAAGAGAAGATAGAAATCGGGGTTAAGTTCAAGCCGAAATTCGTCCACAACACCACTTACAAGTCGTTTAAAGACGCTGTGGAAGTCGCTCCTTCGTTTGTGTACTCATTCCTACAGGAGCATAACGCCCAGAGCAGAACTGCGCTGGCTGACGTGATCGCAAATGACACCCCTCAGTGGTTGCGCATCCAAGCGAAAGGCTTGGACATAAGCGACGCTCACGACGGGTCAATCACTGAGCTTATTCAGTTCGACGTCTACGGCAAGTACACAGAACCGGAAGAAGTGCGCGACGCCCTGACGATGGGAGTCTACGGTTACCGGTATCACTTTGTTGCGTTGGACGACCCAGCAAATATGGGCCGTCCATGGAGAGCAGTAATTCAGAATACAGTAGCATCATTGTAAAAACACGGAAACGCTGAACGCGTAGCTCAGTGAGCGCGCCTAAGCAACGAACAACAGAAGCTCGGCAGTGAAGACATTCTTTGCTGCCGGGTTTCTACTTTTTGAGGAGGAAAAATGGGAACCAACGGCAGCGGCAACAACAACCAAGAAACATTTGACCTTAATCAGGTTTTCACTAAGGATGTGTTTACCATACCAGTAGAGTTAGTTGAGACTGACGACCTCACCGGAGACATAATTAAGCGCAAAGTTCTGGTGACGTACAAGTTTGGGAAAGACAACAAGGATGTGTTTGCGCGGAAAGAGGGGCAGTCATACATCGACCAGCTTGAGTCCTTACTCGTCAGGATTCGAGGAGGTGGCAACGATTTTGATAAGAGTGTGCTCACGAAAGATTACATAGCAGCCATGCGAGACAAGCACGTTATCCAGATCGTGGAAGCTATTTCAAATGATATCTACCCAAACATGAAGACCTCCATAGTTTAATGATGCACTACGCCTATGGAGAGCAGTCTAGGCAATCGAAAGACACGCCAGACAGAGTAGTGATGGAGCTAGCATTGGATTTGCACTTGACGCCTGACCAAGTGAGGTCAATAAACATTCGAGATCTCAACAAACTTAAAATGGTCAGGGCTGCCCGCATACTTGGTCAGATGCAGAAGAGTCAGGAGTTCTAAATGTACACGGTCAATGCAAAGGTCGTAGGACCAACGCCACAAGAGATGTCAAAGAAGCTGGCTGAGCAGGCAGGTCAGGTGGTGCTTGCTCAGGCGTTAGGCGCCGTTTCCACCCTCTACCAAATTTACCCGGTGGGTGCTGAGCATAAAGATGGTAGCCCGCATACAAGAGACACTTTCAAAGTCATCGACGAGAAGGGGCACATCTATGGTGAGAAAGGCAACTTCTCTGGTGACGGCTCAAGTTATGTAGCTTCCAAGGACAATAAACTTAAGTTGCTTACTGCAGGAGCTTCGTTCTTCCTAGAGTGGGGAACGATCTTTATGGAACCTCAGCCGCTGATACGAATGATAATGAAAAGAGCTCAACAAACTATATCTAACGCGCTGAAAAAACTAAACCTTAAACTGAAGTAGGAGAACTCGATGCCAGACACAATCGGCCAACAGATCGTATGGGAGTTCGTTCCTAACACTGCTCCTATGGACGCAGCCTTCGTTAAGGCCGACTCCAAAGCGAAGCAGCACGTTAGCTCTGTCAATACTTACTTCAAGGAAGTTGGCAAAACGATTAACATCGGCACTCACTTTGATTCTGCAGCAAAGAAGACCGAGTCCTCAGCCAAGGAACACGTTGGTAGGTTGAATTCAATTTTCTCAAAGGTAGGTGAAGGAATAACAAGTAAGCTCGGCGGTATTGCCTCTGGTGTGGCCTCAGTATTTGGTGGTGGGTTTGCTCTCAATGCATTGTCTGGGGCTGAAAGTGCTGTCAGCAGTCTAGCTCAGGCGGGTCTAGATTTCGCAGAGAATTGGGAGAAGGCTCACCTCCGCATGACAGCATTCACAGGTGATGCTCATGAGGCTACGATCGTTCTCAAACAACTACAGCAAATATCCGTTGACCGAGCTATGCAGATGCAACCACTCTCGGATGCTGCATTCAAACTTGCCGAGATTGGAATTCAAGGCGACAAAGCAGTCAACATAATGAAGGGCATTACTGCCCAAGCCGCGGTGCTCGGTCGAGGGGCCGAAGGTGTCAATTCTATCGTCATGCAGTTAGAGATGATGGTTGACTCAGGTAAGGCGGCTGGTCAAGGTCTAATGCGCCTCGAGCGCCAAGGCTACCAAGTCTTCCAGACTCTGTCGAAAATGACTGGTATCTCAAATATCGACCTACGCAAAATGATGATGCAGGGTCGATTGGATCCAAAGGTAGCGATTGAGCTGCTGACTGAGGGTTGGGAAAAACAATTCGGCGAAGCTGCTAATAAAATCACCCACACATTTTCCGATGAGCAGACCCGGACGATGAATGCCCTCGCTCCTCAACTCGCTACTGCAATGGGGCCAATCATCGACGCTGCCGGTCACACGATGAAGGATATTCAGGCAGTGATCAATCAGGCTGGCCCCGGGTTTGCAGAAGGAATTAGCGGTGCAATGTCACTGGCTGCGGGAGCCATGACTAAAGCGCTCGACTACCTCATTGAACTCGCCGGGATAAAGCTTGAGACACATTCACCTTCAAAAGTGTTCGAACGTATGGGTACCGAAGTCATGCAAGGGCTAGGTAATGGTTTCATACAAGGACAAGACAAAGCTCAGAGAGCGTTGGAAGAAACTTACAGGAAAATAGTTGCAAACGCAGACCTGCAGAAAATTGTGGTAGAGGCAGCTAAAAAATTCAATCTCCCCGTTGAGTTGATCAACGCAGTTATTGCAAAAGAGTCCGCTGGAAAAGTGAACGCTTTGTCCCCAGCAGGAGCCAAAGGGCTGATGCAGCTAATGGATCCTACTGCAGCTCGCCACGGAGTCACAAATCCCTACAACGCCTACCAGAACATAATGGGAGGGTCGGCGGAATTGTCGGGGTTGCTTGGTCAATACGGTACAATCCCCGGGGCACTCGCTCACTACAACTGGAGTGGCAGAGGAGCCATGCCGGCAGAGACCAGAGACTACGTAGACCGTATTACTAGACTGCTGGGTACCGATGTAGGAGGTGCTGCTTCAGCAGGCGGAGGAGGTGGCAGGGGTATACAAGACCAAATCGACGCTGCGCGCATCGAGATTCAAAACTGGCGAGAATCTATAACTAAGTTAAACCAAGATCAAGCAGAACGATTTGAAAGGATTAACCGCATACGCGATGTGCTTGGCTACATAGGTATGGGCCAAGAATCTAGCATCTACAACCGCACATATCAACAAGGAGTTTATCCAGCTCCGCTGTTACCAGAACAAGAAGCAGAACGCGATAAGGCCAGAACTAACCTTACCATGCTTACGGCTGCCTATGGAGAGGGAGTTAAAACTCTAGAATCGGATAATCTCCGACTGGCTGCTGTGTCTAAACATCTAGATGACTTGGTAAGAGGTTATGCGGTCCAATCCGCTGGCTCCGGAGTCTCTGCTACTATGGATTTTGGTACAGCAGCCCCTCTTGTTATGAAGCTTGCTGGTAAGGGAGGAGCGGCAACAACAGCGTCTCCCTTCGCGGCCCCAACAGTACTTCAACATCTAGACTTGAGCATGAGCACTTACGAAAAGACTACTGAAGAAGCCTCTGCCTCAGTAGCGAAACTCGCGAAGAGCGCTCAGGACTTGTATACCGAAGAGCAAAAACGAACTAATGCTCTGAAGGTATCAAGAATGGAAAGTGTTTTTGGAGAAGCCGGTCGCAGACTGGGCGAGGGTATGGATCCGTTTGGAGCTCGGCAGGCAGAAGTTGATGCTCTGGTAAACACCCCAAAGCAAATCGCAGCAGTCGCTGGTCAGTTCCTGACAAATTTTAAGTTCAGTATGAACGATGTTCGGCAGATTCTATCAAGTGGTCTGAAGTCTGTAGTTGTTGAGCCGTTTGCGAAAATCGTTGAGGCTCAGATTACTAAGTGGGTTACTCAGATGATGATCGACTTGCTTGGCAGGAAGGCGATGCAGACTGAGGCTGACGTTGTGACGATAGACAATACTATGGTTACAGGCTTAAACACCGCTGCTATTACCGCATTGACCACTGCAATCACCGCCCAAACAGGAAGCTCCTTCTTCGATACGTTAATTCAAGGAGCCGCCGCTGCCGGGGAAAATGCAGCAGGCGGTGCAGACTTCATTGTACCTCCGGGCTACCCTGACGATAGTTACCGGCTGAATCTGACTTCGGACGAGCATGTAATGGTAGCTCCTGCTGGCAAACGTTTGGGAGGAGGGAAGCCACAGCAAACGATTCATCAGTACAACATCACTATGAATGCTCCGATCGTAGGAGGCTCTAGCTACGCAGCACCGAAGTCACAACGAGAATATATGCATATGTGGGGAGCCGCGATGCAAGACATAATGAAAAAGGTAGCTTAACATGCCAATCTATTTCGACGAAATTCTGCTAGACCCGGGTATGTTTAATCTGAGGTCCATTCAGGGAGGACCCGAGTTCGCTAATGCTAACGAGCGCAATCCTCAGACTGGCATAATGAGTGTAGCCGTGCTTAGGTACGACCCGTCGATAATGTGGCAATGTAATTTCGAAGACATTAAATTCGACCCGGGACAGTTAGGCGGAGGATCGGGCCTGACTTACTTCAACAATTTTTGGTATGGTGGCCTTGGCTCCGCTTATGGTTTCCGAGTCAGGAATCAGTTCGATTATTTTGTGCAGGGTCAGGTAATCGGATCGGGAGATGGGTCTACTCATGATTTCAAGCTTTTCAAAACATACACTCGCCCCGGGCCAGCAGGAACAAACGTAGTCTCTGGTCCTTACAATCGCAGGATTATCAAACCGCTGGCTTCTAGTTTGCTCAGTGCTGACTCGGTCACTCTCTACGAGTCTGACGGCAGCACAGCCAGAGTGGTAGGTTCTCCTACATGGGAAGTTCCGTTCGTGGCATACTTAGCAGGCACGCCACAAGTTTCCGGGTTTACCATAAGCAACACTCACGGCATCCTACACTTCACCACTGCCCCGGGAGTTGGCGTTGAAGTTAAGGTGGATTTTCAATTCGACGTGCCGATGAGATTTCTAACCAACATACCTCAGATGACTGCGGACTTCCCCGCTCAGGTAAGCAGCCTGCCGTTGGTAGAAATCCTGCCGGCAGAACTGGGTATAACATAAATGCCATATACACCGACAACCTCAGCTGGGATGATAACGGCTCTCGGGTCGAACGTCGTATTTCTCTGCCCGATTTGGAAAATCACATCCCGAGACGGACTCACAGCCGCATACTGTGGTCACACTAGGCCAGCTGCCGGCAAGAACTGGAATCCTCTGACGCCTTTTCTATTCAACGGAGTAACATATACGCCGTCCGTGTCAGTGAATACCCGAGATGTGCATAAAATTGGGTTCAGCCCTAACAGCAGTCAGATCAACGGTGTATTTGATAGCATTATCAAACGGTCCGAGGTGGAAGGAGGACGCTGGAAGCTAGCCAAGGTTACATATGAGTACGTGAACTACCTTGACTTGACTCTTGGCTCGACCGGAAAAATAGTAGGCATCGTAGGGCAAATCGAAGTCAAGAATCCAGAGTATACGATGGAGTTTTTCTCTAATGCCCAGTTGCTACATCAACTAATCGGTGACATGACGTCACCCACCGATCGTAGCAACTTCCCAGCCGGCTTGTTGAAAACCTCGTATCAATCAAATCGAAATGTGGTTTCGTCCGCTGACCAACGCCACTTGGTTGTTGACGGCGCAGCCATTGCTGACAACTATTACACGGAAGGAATCGTTTTCTGGACGACAGGCAATAATGCGAAGTACAACGGAATGGAAATCAAGAGCAATACTGGGAACACTCTTGAGCTCCAACTCCCGATGCCTGAAGTGATTACAGCCGGCGACCATGTAACGCTGCTGGCTGGGTATGACGGTACCCGAGACCAAATGAAGTCAAAATTCAGCGATATGATCGACTTCCAAGGGGAGCCCGATTTGCCCGGTCTACGCGTTCCATTTAGTTACCCTCAGTGATAGGCGCTTATATGGGGAAAACGCTGGTAGAGCCCGATTTTGCGCAAATGACGCCCGTTTTAGAGCAGGGCGAGATGCTAGTGTATGTGATCGAGGCCGACTTGAGACTCTGCCCACCGAGCAAGAGTGCTTTGGCTTGGGTTACTTCGCTCAACGAATTCAATTACGAAAGGCGCATATGCAGAAAGAGGAAGATATAAAAGATCCTTTTGCTACCCTTCTTTTGACGGAAGCCCTGACTTGGGTCGGGACTCCCTTTAAACGGGGCCAGAGAATCAAGGGGATTGGGATTGACTGTGGTAGGTTTATCGACGCCTGCTTTGAGGCTGCCGGGGTAGAGACGGGAGGGTTGCCACTTAGTTACAGTGGCGGCTCGCTGCTCTACCTGCTAGAAAACTGCATCCTTCAAGAGGTTGGCGACC
>AP72_2010_repI_A001DRAFT_1000020_pt1 | contig 29806 bp, 20 predicted proteins | sample AmaPasrepliIA001_FD_9535 | JGI IMG/M metagenome (IMG submission 9535)
CTCAAGGTCCCTAAGGTTGTCTCATAATCGCAACGCGAAGAGGCCTTGCCTGTCTGAACTGAACCACAGTTAATACTGGCGGTGTCGCTGGTGGCGTAGTCGACTGTGGCTGCTGTGGTCGTTGGCCCGGTTCGCGTAACAGTGACAGTAATTGCTCCTGCTCCTTCGTTGACCACATAAGTAGATGAACTGAATTGAATTCCCGGTGACGGTCCCACACTAGCGAAGCTGGCCGTCTCGGTTATCGGGCCATTCATTATGACATTGGCTGGGTTGTTGCTACCGGTGAACGATCCTGAGCCGCTTCCGGTCCAACCCGAAAAGTTGAACCCGCTGTTAGGCGTCGCAGAGATCTGAACGGTTTGCCCGCTATCAAAAAAGCTACTGGCCGGACTCACTTGCCCACCCGCGCCTGCCGTCATTGTCAGTTGATACTGGGTCGTGAAATTGGCGGTGTAAGTGACAGCCGCGGCCGGATTAACGCTGTGGGAAATCGCGCCACCGTCGCTCCAACTACTGTATAGGTACTGGGTTCCTGGCGTGCCGCTTTGCGGTGAACTAGTCCCTATAGTGTGACTCGAGCTCGGCGCCCAACTAAGAACCTGGGTAGTAGTATACGTCGTCCCATCGACCGTGAATGACCGGCCCGCTGGGTTAGTTTGCACCGTGACCTGAATCTGATCCTGCGAGAAGCTAGCCGTTTCTGTTATCGGTCCGTTCATCGTCACGTTGGCGGGGTTCGTGCTACCGGTAAATGAGCCAGACCCGCTGCCCGTCCAACCGGCAAAACTGAAACCGGGATTTGCAGTCGCGGAAATCGGGACGACCTGTCCGCTATTGAAAAAGCCGTTCGCGGGATTGGTAGTACCGCCGGTGCCCGCCGTCATGGTCAATTGATACTGGGTCGTGAAGTTCGCGGTGTAGGTAGTACCAGTTGCGGGACTAACGCTGTGGGAAATCGCGCCGCCGTCGCTCCAACTGCCGTAGACGTACTGCGTTCCCGCTGGGCCGCTTTGCGGTGAACTAGTTGCAATCGTGTGACTCGAACTCGGCGCCCAGCTAAAAACCTGGGTAGTGCTATAGCTCGTTCCATCTACCGTGAATGATCGGCCCGCAGGATTGGTTTGCACCGTAACCTGAATCGGCGTGATCGCACCATAGTCCACGCCCAGATAATCAAAATTGTTACAGTGTGCTCCGGGCGGAAGGCTCGCATCCGACGGGCAGGTCAGGATCGACAGGAAGTCATTCTTTGCGGGAGTAAAGCTGGAATAGGTTACGCCTCCAACCGTCGACGTCTGAGGTGTAAAGGTGTAGTCTCCTAAAACGTTGAGCTGATCAGAGGTGTAACTACCATCCGCTAACGTCGTGTAGTCTTTGGTCGTAAGATTGGTGCCGGTTAATCTGACCTTCACACCCTGCAACACTGTGCCCTGACTGTTTTTGACCACCCCCGCAACGGTAAACGAGGGGAAGAGAGACTCGAAGTCAGCGGTTGTGGAGTCTTTCGAAATGGCCGGAAATTCGAGATGGTCGCCCTGACTAGTACAGATTTTAGTAACTGGATCTCTAGCGAAACACCAGGTTGAAACCCGTGATTCCTTCGGCTGAACCGTATAATTCAGGCCCGTCGTTACGGAAAATGAGTACGCGCCATTGGCGTCGGTTTGCGCCTTAGAGATAAGTGAAAGATCGTCCGTGTTGAGTAGATCCACTTCCTCATTAGCTAATCCACGAGCATTGACGTTGCGCAGGTGTCCGCTGATGTTCACGTTCGCCGGAGTAAATTGCACTTTACCGTTGGCCGCCACCGGAATTGAGAACCGGCCGCTTCCAGACAGCCCGATAAGAACCAGCGCCAGACAAATCGCCAATCCCGAGTGGACGGCAATTCTTAAGTGAATTGATTTCAGCAGCTGAGGAATCTGTTTACTCATGTAGGGCTCACTGTCTCTTAAACTGCCCGCGGAAATGAATGCTCCGATGATTAACACGAACACGGCGAACTTAGCCGCTTAATGTTAATGATTTCATTAGAACGAGTATTTCAATTCAAACTGGACGCGCCTCCCCGGGGTTACGGTGCTGGTCGCCTTGCCAAAACTAGGCGCCTCAAGATAACGGACGGGAATGCCAAAATTGGCTTGGTTCGTGATATTAAATATGTCCGCCCGCACGATCAAGCTATGGCGCCCTTTGATTGCGATCGTCCTCGCCGCTGAGAAATCGACCTCGAAAAGACCGCCGGCGCGAAAAGTATTTCGCGAAACCGCGCCGTCCTGCCCGACGGGCGCCAGGAGCGTCGCCGGATCCACAGTCAGCCGCAAGGGCTGACGCCCATCCCCGGTGACGACCAACCCCGTCGTGCGGTTCAAACGATCCGTCAAATTCCCGTCCAGATTCACATCAAAGATGCTGTTTACCGTGAACGGCTGTCCGGAACTTGCCTGCACGATACCGGCGAGTTCCAGCCGATTCCATATTCTGCGCCACGAAGAACGGGACTTTGCGGCCTGCGGAACACTGTAGATGGCGCTAAACGAAAAGCGATGGCGCGAGTCGAAATTTGCCGGGCCACGCTCGCCACTCAACGTCACGCTGTTTTGCGGCAATACGCTGGCTCCGGCCAGATCAAAGACGTCCGACACATCGTCGTTAGCTTTTGATAACGTGTACGCGGCACGATATTGCAGCGAAGTACAACAGCGACCGCGCAGCTCCAACTGAAGGGCGTTGTAATTTGAATTGGCCGTGGTTTCGAACTGGTAGATCGCGCCTACGCCGGCAACTGAGCGTGTCGGTGGCAGAACCCTGCCCATCACCTCAGGCAGCGGAAACTCTTCCTGAAATATGGTAAACGAGCTCGGCACTATGGTTGCTGCGGGACCCAGGTTCGGAGTCGTGAAGCGCAGCAGGTGCCTGCCTTGGGTGCCAACATAAGCCGCCGTGAATACGGCATTTCGTCCCAGCTGCTGCTCGAAAGTCACGTTGTAGTGCGCAGCCGACGGCATTTCCAGTTGCCGAGTCGGAATTGTCGCGCCCAGCGCGTCGGGAAACGAGCGGTTGATCGAACTGATAAGTTGGGATAAAGGCAGAGCCGGGTTCAGCAAATTGATCGTGCCGGGCGCGGCGACGGGTACGTTGTTTAATGCCGTCCGGCCTGGGTTGAAGAAAGTCAGGAGACTTTCATTGTTGACTGCATTGAGTCCGCCAAAATTAAGCGTCACAAAAGTCGGGAACACATTACGCGACTGGCTTACAACGGCTCCCAGGATCTGATCATAAAAAATTCCAAAGCCACCTCGGATTACAGTGACATGGTTCGCGTCGAAGATTTTCGGCGAGTAAGCAAAGCTTACTCTCGGGGCAAAGTTGTCGCGGTCGGAATCGTAGATACTGGTCCGATTGCCGATGAATTGACGCAGCCCGGGAACCAGATTGAGGGCGGGGTCGTTGAAGGTCTTTTCTATGCGCCGGTTCAGTTCGCGCACCGGAGTGTTGTATTCATAACGCACGCCGAACTGCAGCGACAGCCGCGGCCGGATCCGCCACGCGTCCTGTCCATAAAAATTTAGCTGGTAATAGCGCAGGCTTATCTTCGCGTCATTTCCGGCGCTGATGAGCGTCAGGTAAAAATTGCTGGCCGCGCCCATGGCCGCCAGATCGGCGCCATTGATGAACTGATTGGGCTCAGCGCTGGTGGGCAGACGGAAACTCCCATTGTCGAAGATCAAACGCGGCGCGCCATTGAAAGTTACCACCGGCGTGCTGTTCCGCGGCAGGTCGCTGTTGAGTTCGCTGCGGCGCAGGTCAAGCCCAAATGCAAAATCATGGTTGCCCCGGCGCAGCGTAAGATGGTCGGCAATTTGATAGGTATTGTTGACCCGTTGTTGCGGAAAATTGTAAGCATCAACTCCGAGAGGACTAAAGCCGGCAACTATCACCTGGCCCAATGGCCCTTCCGCCTGCTCTACCGTAATCGGCTGCCGAACATAGATCACCTGAGAAGTATTCGGCACGCCGGCAGCGGCAGGCGTGGCAATGTTCAATAGATCGGGGGCATTCAACAAAAAGGGAGTTGCCGGAAATCTGCTGCTCGGGACGAGGTGATTCTGATCGCGGACCTCTTGAAATCGGAGATTTGTGCGGCCATATGAAAGCCTGACCTGGTTGAAGATCCAGTTCGCGGCGTCCGGCGCGCTTAATTTACTGTTGAGAAAAAAGGAAAAGTTCTGAGTGCGGACGAGTGGCTTCAGGGTGGAAAAGATCGCGCCGCCGGTAACGGGAATATCACGCCAGTCATCACTAAAGTTATAGCGGCCGGTTATCGATTGCTCTCGGTCCCTGACTTTAAAGTTGTAATCGAGCTTGCCTGAAAGGATCGTGCCGCGCCCACTGGCGGGAAGTACCTGGGTCAGAGTATTGGCGCCATAAATGCCCTTGGGATTATTGGGAAAGGGATAGAGGCTAAAGATTGCCGAGCCGCTCCTCGTACCGGGAATAGCAGCGACTGGTTGTCCCGTAAACGGATCCTGGAATATTCCCGTGATTCCAGTGCCAAACGCCCCACGCTGCTCAATTGTCGGCACCGAAAAACTGTGTTCCTGGGTCGCGTTAATTATCTCCCTTTCAAGCGACGCAAAATAGAAAACCTTTTTACGGATTAAAGGACCGCCGATTACGAAACCTGCCTGCCCAAACGTGAACGAGTCCTCGGCCCCGCTTTCATTTCTCACGGTGAGTGGCTGCTGGGTCAGGACCTGTGCGCCCTGCCGAGTCTGCACCACGACGTCCTGATTGTTTGCCCGCACGGTCGTGATGGCGGTGCCGAAAGTCGTATCAAAGAAATTCCTGGCGTTAAGCTGGCTGGAATTGAAGGTCCCATACACGGTTCCATGCACCTGGCTCCCGCCCGACTTTGAAACTGCGTTCACCTGAGCACCAATATTCCGTCCGAACTGGGCCGGCGCCAGCAGCGTGATCACCTGATACTCTTGAATTGAGTCGATAGGTTGAGGAATAAGGGCAACAAATCCTTGCCGGCGAACGCCGATATCTTCGTCATTATTGTCCGAGCCATCAACAGTGAAGTTATTTCCCCGCGACCGCAAACCGTTTACCGCAAATTGACCCGCCGAGCCAACGCCGGCGCCCACTCCGGGACCCGCAACGCTGCCCAGAGTTTGCGGCGGCGGCGCTACTCCCGGTAAAAGCAACGCCAATTCGTCAAAGGTACGGGTCAGGGTTATTTCCCCAAGTGGCAGGCTTACAACTTCATTCGTCCCAAACGAGCCGCGGTGACTGCCGTCTGATCTATTGATGCTCGCCGGCAGTTCAGTATCTGCGACGGTGAGCGGGGCGGGCACGCTCGGAGTCGTGGTGGGCGGCGGTGTGGGATCAAGCGACACCGGAATCGGTATCACCTCGCCCGGGAAAGTGATCTTTACCCGTTGGTGGACTTCTTTAGTTTGATAACCGGGATACGAAACCCGCACCCGATAGTCCCCGGGCGATAACTCACCCTGGTAAAAATGGCCGCGATAATCGCTCGTGAGGTTAAAAGTCCGGCCCGTTGACTCGTTAACAATCTCGATAGTCGCACCTTTCAGGGCTGTGCCTTGACTGCTCGTGACGGTGCCCCAGAACGCGCCGGTTACCGTATCCTGGGCCAGGCTTGAAACAGAGACGGTGAGAATTAGCACTGTCGCCGCAGCGAACAGCAGGAGTTTGGTGATCAACTGGGGCGACAGAGGACGGATTCCTTTCCAGTTAGTTTCAGTGGACCAGGGCCGAACGCGGATATCATTCTTACCACAATCCAATCTGAAACGTTGCCTTCGCAACCCACACAACTCATGGAATTACGAGGTTCGATTTCCGGGTTGTTGGTGAATTGATTAGGATCTGATGTCATCGCCTTAGGAAACAAGTAGCTGAAATTCCGCAACCACGTTATGCATTTCGCCCAGGTTGCCAATTGAGTATCTTCAGCGGCGCGTTGCCTCAAAAATGATCGATTGGTCTTCACGGCGTCCTTAGAATGACGAACGTGCCCTGGCCATTTTGCGGAATCGGGAAGAAAGAAACGGAGACGAGTTGGTTTCTATAAATATTCCGCCGCTCCACGGCGCCAAAACAATCGGCTCCCTGACTCCTCAGATGACTTTTGAGGCATAGCTCTTCATCGGCTTCCTACTATCAAAAACCTGAGTTTTAAACAAGCCCTAAGTGTCTCATATTAACAATCCCCTTTAGTGCTGCGTGAAAATTTTTCACACAACTGCGGCTTTGCCTCATAAGTCAGCAGATTGAAAGCTCAGGCATTCTTCGTTTGTCGCCGCCTAGCGGCGAGTTGAATTTAGCCCGGCCTTTCAAGGCCGGGAAGAGTGCATCAGAAGAGACGCGTCGCGTTAGCGACGATTGAAACCTGCGAATTTCATGCGTCGCTGACGCGACGCCATTTCAATTCTCGTCCCTAACCCGGCCTTGAAAGGCCGGGCTAGACTCATTCGCCGCTACGCGGCGACAATTTTAGCCACTGAATGTTCAACGGATTAGACTGTTGGGGCTAAGCCCACAGCCCCATTAAAACTTTCAGCTATTTATCGCGTCACCGATCCTGGTGACAACAGACTGATTGTTTTGAAGTTTAACTGGGAGGTACGCGAGTTCAACGCCAGAATCTGGGGGGGTGTTATTGAAGTTGACGTCGAATCGGGGACAGCTCGGGATCGATATTAGTAATTCAACTCTCACGTTTTGATGCGTTTGAGCACGAGCGGCGCGGACACACCATTTTTGTTTCCAGGCGCCATCGATGGCCGTCGATGAAGAGGTCTCTATCGCTCCGGTTGAGCACGTCGGCGGTGCCGATGAGTTGCTTGCCGTTCTGATAGGGCCAGATATGTATGGCTAACTGAAGAGGTCCGTCCCTGGTAGCTGAACCAAGTATGATGCAGCAAGACTATTCGGCGAGCACGTGATGGACGAACGAAACGGCCATTTATCTTTCACCCAGGCGGCGTGATGAGTAATCTGTTGGACCTCACAAATTGATCACTGGAGGCGGCAATGACTAAAAGAATCATTCGAGAATTGTGGGGAATTGTGCTCCTGCTCCTGGGAATTTTTTCCGCCGCCTTTGGCATAAAGGGTTTTCTTCTCTCCAGTCATTTCATTGACGGCGGCGTGACGGGAGTGTCTATGCTTATATCGGATGTTCTGCACTTGCCGCTTTCAATACTCATACCGACTATCAATCTTCCCTTCATAGCGCTCGCGTATAAGCAAATCGGCGGCAAGTTTGCGCTAAAAAGTACGCTGGGAATTACCGGATTCGCCTTGTGTCTGGCGTTCGTCAGATTTCCCGATGTGACGCCCGACAAGCTTCTGACGGCGGTGTTTGGCGGGTTCTTTATTGGCGCCGGTATTGGTCTGGCGATTCGGGGCGGCGCCGTCCTGGATGGTACAGAGATCGTTGCCCTGCTCGTTAGCCAGAGAAGTAATCTCCTCCGGGTCGGCGACGTAATCCTCATCTTAAATGTCGGTATCTTTGTGGCTGCGGAGTTTTTTCTGGGAGTCGAATATGGTTTGTATTCGATTCTGACGTACGCAGCGGCGTCCAGGATGATCGATTTCATCATTCACGGCATTGAGGAATACACTGCCATGCTCATTGTCTCCGGCAAGGGTGAAGAGATTAAGGACGCTATCGTAGCGGACCTGGGTCGAGGGGTGACGGTGCTGCGAAGTGGCGGCGGCGTTGGCAGTAGAGGAATGACCGACATTGATCAATCAGTCCTTTACTCAGTAGTGACTCGTTTGGAAATCGGCAAAGTCAAAGGACGTGGTCAAAAGAATCGATCCCAGGGCATTCGTTACCACGCACGCTCTTTCTGACGTCCAGGGCGGATTAATTAAGCGGCCGCTTCTCCATTGAAGCAAAGTTCAAGTCAGCCTGGTTTGGATCTTGATATTGAAATTCTGCGGTGACCACTCGATTCGCAATGCCGGCCTGGTTGAATCTGTTGGGAATGGATCGAGTGTACTCAAGGACTTTCAATAATCGCACCTCGTTGGCAGGACAGGTGGCAATCGAGGCTAAAATTGCTATGTTTCGAACTCACACGCTGCGGCAAAAAATGACTTTTTATAAACACCGGCGTAAAATTCAGCCCCGAAGTAATCGTAAGTAAAGTACCGGCGGTTCCTGCTGAGAAGACAGGTTTTACCTTGCTTTTTTCAGTTGGAGATTTAACGTTAATCTGGATCCCCCCAGAATAACCAAAACCATGCTCAGTCAGGCAGACCGGGAAAGCGCACAGCAGTTCTTGAATGGAAGTTCAACGCCCACGAACGGATCTGGGAATTCACAACGGCGGGCCCAAGCCGAAAACAGGAGGTGAGAGTGAACAAACTAAACACGATTGGACTAAGAGTCTTGCTGAGTTGCGTTGTCGTCCTGATTTCTCAGCAGGTTTCGCACGCACAGGCAACGCTGGCCGGGCGGACGATCACCGGCACAGTCTTCTTCATCAGTGGCGCAAGATCTGCTCGAGCTCCGAATGCGCCTCGGTCACAAACCTTCAGGCTCATCATCAATCGGCTTAGCACTCCTGACGAAGTGAGCCAACTAAACTCCGCACTTCAATCTGGCGGACAGGACCAACTACTCAGCGTCTTGACTCGAATGAATTCAGGACGAATTCAAATAGGCACCGGCGTTGGGGTAGTCGCGAACGCAATAATCGAAAGCCAGGAAGGTGATCAAACCAAAGTGACCGTTATCTACCAGCGCGATGTGCGATTCGCAGAATTGCGATACGGCGCTCGCTCGGCAGACTATCGCTTTGGTTACGCGGAGATGTATTTCGGCACCGGATCTAACCAGGGCATGCTGATCTATGCCGCGCGAATTCGGCTCAGGGATAATCAGTGGTCCGTCGAGGATTTCGGAACCTTTCCCGCGAGATTGATGGGCCTTCGAGTACGTGGCGGATCATCCAACGCAGCACGATGATCCGTTATTGCACAGGGCCGCAAAAAGCAATAACTTTAATCTACGCGATTGCATGCGGCGCGAGGCGGTTACCTTTTTAGGGCGCACGGGCCAAGTGCATGGTTGCGTCAACCTGTAGGTGAGCAGGCGACTAAACATTTGCCATCTCGAGCTAAGTTGGTTCGCGTCAAAGACCACTGGCCGTGGAAATACCCGACTGTCGAAAGGAAGGGATTCAATCCCTAAGGAGTTTTGCGCTGGTCCATGGAGGTACTTCAGCAAATCGAAGTAATACGGTGGGAAGGACCCTTCAGTCGCTCAGTTCAGGAGCAGGCTGTCTACGCCCTGGAGCACGGTCAAATACTCTTCTTTCCGAACCTGCCATTTCAACTCCATGACGTTGAGCATCGCTTCCTGTCGCCGGGCTGGCGGTCAGGCAGGCGAAAGAATATTAGTTATGAACCGGCTACGGATCGACTCGGAGGCGCCTCCGTCACAGGTAATGAAGCGCGCGAACTCACCGCCACAATAGCGCGATATGTTCGAGTCACGCGCCAACTTGTGGACGCTCTGCTGCCGTGGTCTCCGAATGCGCTGACTCAGGCTCGTTGCAGTTTCCGGCCGGCCGTCGTCGAGGAGCAGAATCCACAATCATATAGAGAGGACGACCGGTTGCTGCACGTTGACGCGTTTCCATCCCGGCCAACGCGCGGTACGCGCATTCTTCGCGTTTTCACCAACGTGAACCCGGCCGGAGAGAATCGGATCTGGCGAGTGGGAGAACCCTTTGAAGACATGGCCCGCAAGTTCCTCTCCAAAGTCAGCCGTCCGCTGCCGGGCGCACATTCGCTGCTCGCGGCGCTCCACATCACCAAAGGAACCCGCACACCGTACGACCATGTGATGATGCAACTCCACGATCTGGTCAAGAAGGATGATAGTTATCAGGAGAAGGCGCCCCAGGTCCGTTTGTCATTCCCTGCCGGAAGTACCTGGATCATGTTCTCCGACCAGGTTCTCCATGCGGCCATATTTGGGCGATATGCTTTTGAGCAAACGTTCCATCTCCCAGTCTCGGCGCAACGCTGGCCGGAACTATCGCCCCTGCGAACCCTCGAACGTCTCACTGGTCGCCAACTGACCTCGGTCAGGTCCGGGGTGAGTCAGCATTGAGAAAAAGCCAGAGGTGAATCTATTAGAGATTCTAAAAGGTACTTAGTACTTCGTACCTTGTCTTTTTTGTTTGGAACAGCTTGCTTCAAAGTCAGATCTAGCTCGAGTGAAGTGAGTTCTGTTCGTGTTTAATTCGTGTGATTTCGTGGATCTCGTTTTCACACAGAAGAGGAACTCTTCAGAAAGTCACGAAACTCATTGACACCTTTATCGATTTTAGAAGCAAAGCCACCCGGAACTTTTGACCTACGAAGTTCAAAGTACAAAGCACGAAGCGCAAAGTTAGCGAGGCTATCTCGGGAGCGCCACCTGACGAGCTAGCCGGAACTCAAGCAAACTGCCGGCGGGTATGATCGCTTCTTCTCCCCGCCGGCCGGAGATGACACCTCCGGTAGCCGCCCCAGCAAGTGTGCCAAATGCTGCCCCTCTTCCTCCTCCGGCTACAGCCCCAAGGAGAGCTCCCAACCCCGCCCCACCGGTGACGTTTCGGGCCGTGCTTCCGCCCTGTCCTCTGCCTCTAAGCTCAAAGAAGTCAGTTACAATCGGAAAGGCTGTCCCATTAATTATAATGTCGGTTAACTCGAGCGTAAGTTGGGGACTGCCCGTCCTTCTGCCAGCCGATCGAACTTCCGCGAGTCTGCCGTGAACAGTTGTGCCTCTTCGCGCTACCACTCTGCCTTCGGCTTGGACATTCGTTTCTAACCTGCCGACAAAAATCGAGCCCGGCCGGTTGCGCGAATCCAGAGGGTCGTTGGTGCGCACCAGGATGCGCGTTCCAGCAGGAACTGTGACCCTCCTTTGAGCGAACGTCTTTGAAGTTATTGTCAGTGCACACATGATTCCCAAAAGCAGAGCTACGGCCCAACTTGTGTGTCGCATACCTTTCTCCTCTCTGAATCACTCCTGCCCCACGGGCAAAGAAGAATCAATCTGAAGATCAATGATCGAGTTCAACTGGCCGTCGATCTCAAAGAAGCGAGCGGCGTTGACCGCTCCCAGCGAGGCCTTTACGCGGTCGTGGTATTTGTTCACCAAATCAGTGCGTTGTTTCATGGAATCGAGTTCAGCCTTCACCAACTGATCAGCTCTTTCGTCAGTGAGCTGGTTATAACTGCGCGCGTACTCTTGGACATTTTGCGCCCTTTGAGTGTTCAGCTTGGTTAATTCGGCCTCATACTCGTCGTATATCGGCCAAAACTTCTCGGCTTCCTCATTATTCAACGCTAACACCGCACCCAGGAGCTGGGCTTTCTGCTGCTGCACGTCTGACGCAAGCAGTTCGATGTATTCCTTAACATTAGTCTTCTGCGTGTCAGTCACGGGAGTTTGAACGCCTTGCCCTGGACTCTCTTGTGATTGTGCCGGCCATTCCGTCAGCACAACTGAGCAAGCAAAGAAGGCAAGTATCATGAGCCAAAACCTAAGTAGTTTCATGATTTGTATCCTTATCTTCTTGAACCAAGTTCTCGGTTTGCGTACCTGAAAGATGGCGTCGTGAAAACGCTCCTCGGCTTTGTTTCAATGATTTCTTAGAAATTGATCATCGAAATGTCGTCGGGATCCAACCGGGTAGAGCGTGGCGACGTTCACAGACCTGGAACGGGGAATTTTTTCGAGGGGAGATGCCGCAATTCTAGAGCAAACGGTTGCCCTTAATTTCAACATTTCAGCTACAATAGTGTGCCAATATTTTAATGACTAGCGGTACGTTCCCAACTATCGGGTAGTCTGTGTATTTTCAGAAAACCGCTGGTGGGTTCTTGTCAGCTGACGCTGGATTGCGAAGAACGCCCCCGGGAGGAGACCAGCGTCCTCGCTGAAGTTCCATTGGGAATGATGTTCCGCTAGAATTCTGCTAAACGCTATTGATTGCACGGAATCTGTCTTGAAAACGGGAACTCTACCTGAAGCCGCCGAGCCTTTTCGGTTTTCCAGGCGCTCGCGCAGCGATAGGTTGAACTGTTAGCCAGTCTGACCCACTGGTTACACCCTGCGGAACTCGTCAAGACGACGCGAACCGGCCCCCTGTTGCCATTCTCCCGGAAGGAAAACAATAGGAGGCATACTCATGAGAACACTAGCTGCGGCGCTATGGATCGTTACTGGCGTCATCCCTACTGTGGCACAAACNGTTGTCTGCTTCGGCAACGAGCCGAACTGGGCCATTAGTGTCAGCAGCCCGGACCGAGCAAGCGTTATTCTTCCCGGCAGCTTTACACCTCACGAGTTCCGAGGCCGTGAAACTCGCAATGACTTCATCCATGAAAGTGTTTGGCGCGGTAGCCCCACGTCCGGTGGGCAGGACATTGTGTTGTTTCGCCGGGAGGCGCCATGCAGCGACGGGATGTCTGACAAAACGCACCCCATGTTCGCCAGCGCGTCGCTGCCAGATGGATCATTTGTTACTGGATGCTGTCGCATTGAGAGTACGGGCAGCACCACCACACTTGAGGGTTTGCCGTGGCGACTCGTGAGTCTACCTGGTCAATCCCCCTCAACACTAGCAGCTCTGCAACGGCCCGTGAGTGTTCAGTTCGATTCGGGTCGTGTCTCAGGCTTTACCGGCTGCAACACCATGTCGGGTTCTTACACAGTGAACGGGAATCAACTAAAGCTGGGGACAGTAGCCGGAACGATGATGGCCTGCCCTGGGCCTGCTTCGACTGTGGAGAGCGCATTCAATAAAGCGTTTGCCGGTACGCTCTCTTACGTCATCACCAGCGACCGGCTGAATTTGACTACAGCTTCGCATTATGTCCTTTCGTTTGAAAGAGAGGCCGCCGCGACGCTAACCGGGAGAACGTGGAACGTAACCGGATACAACAACGGCCGCCAAGGGGTTGTTAGCCCCATCGCCGGCTCACCGATAACGCTGACGTTCGCGGAGGGCAGAGTCTCGGGCCGGGCCGGCTGCAATACCTTCAACGGGTCTTACACACAAACGGGCAACAGCATCAAGATTGGAACGTTAGCAACTACGCGGATGATGTGCGCCCAGGATGTCATGGCCCAGGAACGCGAATTCCTGAAGGCATTGGAGTCCGCCGTCAAATGGGATGTTCAGGGAGATCGGTTGGACATGCATCGCGCAGATGGGGAACGCGCCCTCGAGGCCACACCCGAGGTAGCCGCAACCCTGAGCGGCGCATGGAGCGTAACCGGATTCAACAACGGTCGCCAGGGTGTGGTTAGCCCGATCATCAGTTCACCAATAACCCTGACGTTCGCCGATGGCAGAGTCTCGGGTCAAACCGGCTGCAATACTTTCAACGGGTCTTTCACACAACAGAGCAACACCATCAAGATGGGACCCATGGCAGTTACAAACATGATGTGCGCCCAGGATGTCATGGCCCAGGAACGCGAATTCCTGAGAGCATTAGAGTCCGCAGTCAAATGGGATGTTCAGGGAAATCGATTGGACATGCATCGGGCGGATGGGCAACGCGCCCTCGAAGCCACACCTGCGGCGGCCGCAACCCTGAGCGGGGCATGGAGCGTAACCGGATTCAACAACGGTCGTCAGGGTGTGGTTAGCCCCATCGTCAATTCACCAATAACGCTGTCGTTCGCGGAGGGCAGAGTCTCGGGTCGCACCGGCTGTAATACTTTCAACGGGTCTTTCACACAAACGGGCAATAGCATCAAGATGGGACCCATGGCAGTTACGAACATGATGTGCGCCCAGGATGTGATGGCCCAGGAGCGCGAGTTCCTGAAAGCATTGGAATCGGCAGTCAGGTGGGATGTTCAGGGAAATCGGTTGGACATGCACCGCGCAGACGGGGAACGCGCCCTCGAGGCCACACCTGATACGGCCGCAACGCTGACCGGGAGGGCCTGGACCATAACTGGAATCAACAACGGGAGGGACGCTGTTGCCAGTCCGATTACCGGCACCCGACTCATGCTGTCGTTCGGCGGGGGCGGAAGAGTCACGGGGAATGCCGGCTGTAACACCTATAGCGGCTCTTTTAACCAACAGGGTGACACCGTCCGGATAGGATCGATCACAACCACAGGCAGGAGGTGCCCCGAAAATGTGATGACCCAGGAACGCGACTTTCTGCGAGCCTTGAGATCGGTTGCCAGGTGGAACATCCAGGGAGATCAACTGGAAATGCATCGCACAGATGGGCAAACCGCTCTCACGGCGTCGTCGGGCCCAGTCAATTGAAGATACGAAGCCAGACGACGACGATGATTTGAGACTAACCGAGAGGAAAAGGAGCTTCGCGAAAATGAAGTGGAAGGATAAAGCCTCCTCCCGAGAACCAAGTCACACGCCAAATTTTACTCGGGTGGCACTGATAGTATTCGCCGCAGTCCTGCTCTTAATCGCTGTGGCAATGCTGGTGGCTTACGCAAAGTTCTTAAGACTTAAATGATGCTGGAAGGATGTTCGGGGGTCAGGCCTTCGATTCTGCGATTCTCTATCAACCAAAATGTGATCACGGTTTCAGAGATCAGGTGATCACGGTTTCAGAGATCACAGGCAAGTAAACGACGCCATGGATAAGCAAGAATCGCAGAATCGAAGGCCTGACCCCGGTTTCTGGTTAAGCCGGGTCAACCCGCAGTGCTCGCTTGATCGCTACTGATCGATTGGTTTCGCGGAATCATCCGCAGCACGTTGCCAGCCAAACTTACACTATCTTCCGACTCCTCTGTCTCGTTCAACTTGTCATTACAACAGGTTTCGCGGCGTCGCTTCGAGAAAGTAAATTTCCCAAGCTTTGAATCAAAGTCCACGGTAACAAAATCGTGGCCGCAGATTTGGTCGGTGGCCAACAGATTCGAGAATGGGAACACCAGCGACCGTTCGATCACTCGCTTCAGATGTCGCGCACCATAATTGTAATTGGTGCCCTGCGCCAGGAGCATTTCACGCGCGGAGTCTGAACACGTGAACCTGAACTTCGCTCGGCCCGAACAAAGAATTCTTTGCTGAACCGCCGCCAACTCCAGATCAAGAATCTCGCGCAGGTGTTCCTGAGTAAGACTGTGAAAGACCACAGTCTTGTCAATCCGATTCATAAACTCCGGTCTGAACTTACGACGCGCCGCTTCGAGTGCGGTGCGATAGATTTTTTGATCCACGTCAGCGTCAAGTGCTGAGGTCGCGCTTCGTGGCGCTCCGAAGCCGATACGTCCTGAAATCAGTTCGGACACCTCGCGGGCGCCGATATTGGAAGTCATCACGACGATGGTGCGCGAGAAATCAACGCGCCGGTTGTCCCCCAGGGTGAGCGTTGCCTTGTCAAGGATTCCCAGCAGCAGATTCCATAGTGCGTCGGACGCTTTCTCGATCTCGTCAAGTAGCAAGAACGATAGCTGTGTGTCCTCGGTGAAGAAACGGTCTAAATTCTCTTGCGCCAGCAAAGGTGGCGTTTCACGGTGTCCGAGGTAGCCTGGAGGAGACCCAATCAGCTTCGCGATCTCATGAGAGTGCTGAAACTCGGCACAGTCGATCTTAGTAATCGCGCTCGCGTCGCCGAACAGTATTTCGGCTGCCGCCTCAACGACGCGCGTCTTGCCGCATCCTGTCGGCCCCAGGAAAAGCATCGTCCCCATCGGGCGATTGGGAGCGTTCATCTCAGCGAGAAAAGTTTGGTAGATCCCGCTCAACTGGCGTACTGCACGTTCCTGTCCCACGACGCGAGCTGACAACATTCTTTCGAAACTCTCCGCAAGCGGATGTTTCCTCTCAGGATCCAAAGCGGCCATCGTTTCCGTTGCGGCGTTCTCATCAACCTGTACAACTGCTCTCATGATCGTTACCTCGGTCAACAAAAGATCAGTTCATCACGGCCACAATTTGAACAGCCTGCCGTCTGAGCTCAGACGGCAAGCTGCTCTCCGGTTACAAACAAGCGACTGCTTTGTTAGGGGAGTCGCACGGTTACGTAGACGCTGTTCCCGCCCCGGCTGATAAGCATCGCAACCGGGTGTCCGCTCGCTCCTTGCATTGCGGCGCGCAATTGATCGATCGAACTCACCGGCTGACGGTTGAATGCGAGGATCACGTCACCACGCTGAATGCCTGCGTCCGCGGCCGCGCTTTCCGGATCCACGTCACGCACAACCAGGCCTTTAGTATCCGCAGCCAGATGAAGCTGCGCTGCCAGTTCCGGGGTCAACGGTTCGACGCTAACGCCCAGCTTGCTGCCTTTGGCGCCATCCTGAGCGTCACTCTTTGCGCTACCTGTTCCTGGACGCTCTCCCAGAGTGGCGGTCAATTCTTGCTCCTGACCATCTCGCAACACCGTCAGCGTGATGCTTGTCCCGGGCTGCGTACTGGCAACGTGGTTGCGAAATGCGTTGCTGTCATTCACCAGGGCACCGTTCAACTTCGTGATGATATCCCCTTGCTTAAGACCGGCTTTTTCGGCGCTGCTACCGGCCTGCACCGAGTTGACGATCACACCCTTCGTGTCCTTCAGTCCGAGGCTGGCCGCGAGGTCGGAAGTGACTGGTTGGACCGTCACACCCAGCACGCCACGGCGGACGTTGCCCGACTTAATCAGCTGGTCCATCACGTTTTTCGCCATATTGCTTGGGATGGCGAATCCGATGCCGATGTTTCCACCGGAAGGAGACAAGATTTGCGAGTTGATACCGATCAATTCGCCGTTAGTATTGACCAGGGCTCCGCCGGAGTTTCCCTGATTGATCGGCGCGTCTGTCTGAAGAAAATCCTCATAACTACCATCAGACAGACCCGTCGCACGACCTTTAGCGCTGATGATGCCGGAAGTCACCGTCTGTCCAACACCCAGTGGATTGCCAATTGCCAGCGCGACGTCGCCCACACGAACATCATCCGAATTACCCAGCGAAAGCACCGGTAAACCGGTCGCTTCGATTTTCACTACGGCCAAATCAGAGGGGGCGTCGGAGCCGACGAGTTTCCCATCAAAAGCGCGGTTATCTGTTAATTGAACTTTGATCTTTTCCGCGCCTTCGATGACATGATGATTCGTCAGAATATAACCATCGCTGCTGACGATGACGCCTGAGCCAAGTGCACTTCGCCGCCGGGGCGCTTGCCGTTCCTGTCCGCCGCCGAAGAACTGACCGAAATCCTGGCCATCTTCAGAGGGTTGCTGCTGAGCAGCCTCGACGTGACCTTCTGAGAGAATCGTAACGACCGCCGGCGCCACCCGACTCACGATTGGCGAGTAAGAGTTCGGCGCCACTTCAGTGTTGCCCGCGGCCGGTATTTCGGCCGGCGCGGTAGTTGACGGTTCCGAAGCCAACGCGCCGCGCCCGTGGAAACTGGTCGCGAGCACAACGGCGAAGGCGACAATAACTAACATGAACCCAATCCCTACCTTCAAAACGGTGCGGTTGAGTTGTGATCCTGAGGAGTTCATCTTTTCAAATCCTTTCTTTCGTCCTAGAGGTTGCCCAATCAATTTGTGATAACACTCACCTATCCAAGCCGAGTTCATTCCTTGCTATTTTCAAGCCCGCTCGCCTCGAACAGAGCGTCTACTTTCAGTCGTTCGTTAGATGGCGAGGTGTCTGTTCATGGCGTAAAAGGGCGTTAAGTGATGTAAGATTTTGTAAGGATTAGCCGCGTTCGGATTTACGTTTCTTTACAAACCGGAATGAGACGCGTGGGGTAGAGTAAGATGCCTATATGCCTCTCAAATGACCTCAGTCGAAGTCCGACGTGATCACGCTCGAGCTTCGCACGAAGTCGCCACTTTGGAGTGGACGATGGAACGAATATTGTTAGTAGACGACGACGTTGAGTTATGTGCTCTGGTGACTGAGTATCTTGAACCGGAAGGTTTCAGTATTGATACAGCGCACGACGGTTTGGAGGGTACCGAGCGAGCGCTTACCAACGACTATGCACTCATAATCCTTGACGTGATGCTGCCCGGCATTAACGGCTTTGAAGCGTTGCGTCGCATTCGGGCAGAGTCGCGCACACCGGTTCTGATGTTGACGGCACGTGGTGCAGATGTTGACCGCATCGTTGGACTTGAAATTGGCGCCGACGATTATTTGCCCAAATCCTTCAACCCCCGCGAGCTCGTCGCCCGGATTCACGCCATCCTGCGTCGCACCCGGGAGAAACCGAAAACAAGTACGACTGCTTCAGCCGAAACGATCACTCTCGGCGACGTCAGCGTAAACAGCGGCGCCCGTACGGTTCGTCGCGGTGGCGAGCTTGTCTCGCTGACATCCACGGAATTCAATGTGCTTACTGCGTTACTCGCGCGCGCAGGTCATGTAGTGTCGCGTGAAGAGCTTTCGCAGGTCGCGCTCGGTCGCCCACTCGCGCCGCTCGACCGCAGTATTGATATGCACGTCAGCAGCCTGCGCCGGAAACTGGGAGCAGAGATTAATGGCGTCGAACGCATCAAGACGATACGCGGAACGGGCTATATCTACGCCACGGCGACGGTCTGAGTAGTCAAAAAAGTGATTAGAGAGTTCCGGTGCGGTGACCTGTAGCCGCCAGACGCCGGCGAGTCATCACACTCCAGGTCAATGAGTCTATTTCTCAAGATCTTCATCTGGTTTTGGCTGGCGATGGCACTCGTGTCGATTGCTTTGGTGATTGCAGTTGACTTGACGGAATCTAATCAGAATGAAAGTGAGTGGCGTCAAATGACCGGCACGGCTGTTCGTGTTTATGCACAGACAGCTGCTGAACTCTACGAACGCGACGGCCAGGGCGCACTCGTGATCTACCTGCAACGCGTCGAAAAGTCTGGGCAAATGGAAACGAGGATTTACGATGACCGCGGCATCGAAGTGTCCGGGCGTCCGGCCACTCCGGAAACAAAACACTTAGCCGAAGTGGCTGATCGAATACAAACGAATGACGACCCGGTGTTCGACTTTGCCGCTGAGCCGAAACGCTTCGCGCTGGTCGCGCAAAAAGTCTACGGACGTGCCGGCGCTCGTTATGTGCTGGTCGGCGAAATGCCGCACGACAAATCCGGGTCCCTGTTTTCCAACCCCCGAACGCTGCTCATCCGGCTCGCTGTNGTGGTACTGACTGCCGGCCTGGTTTGCTACGGACTAGCACGCCACCTGGCCGGCCCGGTGGACGTTTTGCGTGCGGGCGTCCGACGGCTCGCGCGCGGCGATCTATCAGCTCGCATCGGTTCGAAATTCGGGAACCGCAAGAATGAGTTTGGCGAGCTTAGCCAGGACTTCGACAGCATGGCTGCGCGCATTGAAACGCTCGTCGTGTCGCAGCGCCGTTTACTCGGCGACATCTCGCACGAGCTACGTTCGCCGCTCGCGCGATTGAGCGTGGCGCTGGGAATAGCTAAGCGTCGCGCCGAAACGGAGGCCCCGGGTCTGATTGGACCTCTGGACCGCATCGAACGTGAATCTGAACGGCTTAACGAGTTAATTGGACAGTTGTTGACGTTGACACGTTTAGAGACCTCGCCCGATGAGATGGAAAAAACGCCGGTTGATTTGGGAGAACTCATCGGTCAGGTCGTGGCGGACGCTGACTTCGAGGCGCAGGCACGGAATCGTAAAGTTGAGGTAGCGGCCACGGAAACATGCAAGATCCTGGGTAATGTTGAACTGCTCAGGAGTGCCATCGAGAACGTTGTGCGCAACGGTGTGCGGTATACGGCCGAGAATACCAGTGTCGAAGTCACACTTCAGTGTGCAAACGAGGGCGATCACGAAGACGCAATTATCAGTGTGCGAGATCACGGCAAGGGCGTACCGGAAGAAGCGCTTAACGATTTGTTTCGCCCCTTCTACCGGGTCGCAGATGCGAGAGATCGGCGAACTGGCGGGACCGGCCTCGGCCTGGCAATTACGGAAAGAGCCGTACGGCTTCACGGCGGAACGATTAAAGCAGCAAACGCGCCTGACGGAGGTCTGGCTATCGAAATCACATTACCGGTGGCTACAAAATAACCAGTCACTAATCTTGCCGAGGAAGTAGCTTAAACAGCTTCTACGATATCGCCCTGATAAATCAGTCTGCCTGGTCCTGCGCTCCATCCACCGCTCCAGTCAGTGCTGTTTTTGTTTTTGATCAAGGCATCGAATTTCGTGCCTTGTTCTGCTGTCAGTACAGCTTTTATCTTTTTCACGGTGGCTGCGCGCAGCGGGCCAACCGATGTCGCCATCTTCGCGGAATTGCCATGCTCAGATTTTTTTATTTTTTCGTACTTCTCGGCGGATGCCTTGTAGATGGCAGCAATCTTTGAGGTCTGCTGATCTGTTAATTTCAATTGCTTTTGCAGTCCTTTTGCTTTTTCCACCGGAATCGATGTCGACTGCCTTGCCCGCGCATAGCTGACTGGCATTAATCCGATCAACAAACAGCATATCAGCGATATTTTTTTCATGTTCCCCTCTTAAGTTATTAATTGCCGGAATAGTATTTTAGAGCAGGGCCTTCGATTCTGCGATTCAACCAGAGACTATTTTCATGACGAACGCACTAAAGAACGGGGTCAGCCGGACATATCGAAGACCGGACCCCAGGTACTCTTTACCTCGCACTCACGAATGCCTAGGTTCCTCGATACTTGAGGCTTCAGCCGATGGGCGTAGTTTTATCTGAATTGCGGTCACAGTTTTATCTGAATTGCGCTCACAATACGGTGACAGCTAAAATTCAATTTTCTCGCCAGCCCGTTATCGAATCTAATTGAATCATTGACTTTAAGCCGGCGGCAACAGTATAAGATTCGCCGACCGGCAGACTCATTTCATCTCGGACGCGCGCATCCCGAAACGGGCGTTCGCAAATCAACTGTAAGGTATTGCCAACAAATCTCTCCTAAACGACTCTTCGGAACGATATGGAGGCATCAGCATGTTCAAGTCTATTCGAATACCACTCTTCATCTCCGTTTACCTTTTGGCTCAGTCTCTTGCCGCGGGCAGTGGTGTGCATCCGTCATTCAATGTCCAATCAACGACAGAGGCGCCTTTTCCTACCGACCGGTTCACCACACCCGACCCGAGACAAAACACCAATCAACGGATCAATCTACCGTTTCCGGATTGCGCAACTCATCCTTCAGATTGCCTTGATGTCGCACTGTTGAACCAACTCGACGGCTCTAACACTCAACCTCGTATTTCAATACCGTTTGACGGCGCGATCGATCCATCCACCGTTACAAGTCAAACTGTCTTTATTCTTCGCATTGCAGACACTTTGAATCCGACTGACTTTCATCAGCAGACGATCGGGATAAATCAGGTAGTGTGGGACCCGGCTACTCTGACTCTCTTTGTTCAGTCGGATGAACATCTGGATCAGCATACGAGCTATTTGCTTGTCGTAACCAAAGGAATCCATGACGCAGCTGGAGACCCGATTGAGGTTTCTGATCCATTCGCCCACTTCAGGCACGATCTGAACTTTGGCCAGACCAAAGATCCTCAGCTCAAGGCTTATCGAGCAACATTGATTAAATCGCTCGACGACGACTTTTTGGCGAGCATTGCGCCAGGTCTTTCTGCCAGCGACATCGCGGTAGCAAGCTTCTTTACGACGGGGAGTGTAACCTCGACGCTCGAAAGAATTCGCGATCAGGTCAAGGTTGCGCCTACCCCTTCGGTCAGCTTCAATCTTGGAACACACGGCGAGTCTACTGTATTCCCAACTGCTTCTGTAATTGGGATTCTTTTTGGAAGACAAGTAACAACGGCTGGCCCACTGAGCACGGTTCCGGTACCAACTCCCGCACTACAGGTTTTCCCAGGATCAGTTGCCACGATTGCTTTCGGCAAATTCACTGCCAAAAATTATGAAACATCCGGCGGCTACATNCCCGCCGTTCCGACACGCACCGGTGTGCCGGCGGTTCAAAGTACTCAGGACCTCTACTTCAATCTGTTTCTGCCGGCCGGTACCAGACCGGCGAATGGGTGGCCCGTGGTAATTTTTGCTCACGGCTTTGGCGACAACAAGAACAACAGCCCCCTCGCACTGGCTTCAACGTTGGCGCACAACGGCATCGCCACTATCGCCATCAATGCAGTGGGCCATGGCTTCGGCAGTTCCGGGACTCTCACCGTTATCCAGGGAACGGGCGCAACAGTGCTTTCTGCCGGAGGAAGAGGTGTGGATCAGAATGGGGATGGGACAATTGATTCAGCGGAAGGTTTATTTGCTACTGGAACACAAACCGATATAACGATTCGCGACGGCCTTCAACAAACCACTGCGGATCTAATGCAAGTGGTGCGGGCCATTCAAGGCGGGGTGGAAGTCGACGGTGGCGGAGTCACGCTCGATGCGCAGCGCATCTACTATTTGGGTCAATCACTCGGTGGCGACTACGGCACCGTTTTCCTCGGCGTTGAACCCGATGTTCATGCGGGCGTTATCAACGTCGCAGGTGGGACCTTTCTTGATGCGGCGCGTTTGGGACCGTCTACCCGCCCGTTGCTCGGTCAGTTCCTTGGTTCCCGTGTACCTTCATTGCTGAATATCGGCGGTGTCGATTTTAATGAGAATATGCCTCTACGAAATCAACCGCCGGTTATTAATACAGTGCCGGGCGCGATGGATATTCAGAAGGCAGAGGATGTCGCGAATTGGCTTTCGCAAGCCGGCGACTCAGTTTCCTGGGCTTCGTTCATACGAAAAGCGCCCCTTTCCGGCCAGTCTCCAAAGGCGACCATTTTTCAGTTCGCACGCGGTGATAAGACAAATCCTAATCCGACCACAACTGCAATTTTGCGCGCGGGTGATTTTGCTGATCGAGCAACGTTGTTCCGCAACGACCTGGCATTCGCTGCCAACCCTGCGTTTCCGAAAAACCCGCATACGTTCTTGACCAATATTGCAGGAGCTCCGGCCGTGGCGGCAGTGGCAATCGGAGCACAGTCGCAAATTGGGATCTTTTTTGCCTCTAACGGCGCTTTAACGATCGATCCAGATGGGCCCGGACCGCTGTTCGAGGTGCCTATTAACGGTCCGTTACCCGAGGATTTGGCGTTTATTCCGTAGCCAGGCGGGAGGTGGGCCGTTTCACTGCATAAAGATGAAACACCGGAGACAAGGCCTTCGATTCTGCGATCCTCATGAATCGGCCAAATCTCGCGTTGGGAATAGAAGTTTGATCGCAGGGGACGGGATCGAACCGCCGACCGTGTGCATAGGGCGTGACAAATTATAAAATGACAAAGACCTTGCCCTTCAGAAATACGAAAGGGGTCAGGCCTTCGATTCTGCGATTCTCGTAGAACGGTTACGATTTCATTTTGGGGGAATGAAAGTTATTGATTGGTAGCGGGGTGCGGGATCGAACCCCTGACCTTGGGGGTTATGACAAGGACTCAGGGCAAATTCGCAAGTTTTCGCCCTTTAATAAGTTGCAGCCATCAGTCACAGTCGATTGTCATGTGGTCCTGACACAAAATGGACACACAAAAATGGACTGTCTCTTGTCTGTCATTCTTACTAAGAAGAATTCAAGTCGTTTTAACAAGTCTGCGAATTGGGGGTCAGATCGATGGCTTTCAAACATGGGTCAACCCTAAGTTCAACCAACCCGCAGTCCGTTCTTCGTAAGCCTTTCAAGCCAGACACACACCCGTTCTTTCTCGTTGAGCGCAGCATAACGTCTAAGTGCTTCGGTTCGCCTGCCCGAACAGCAACCTGAGCCAAACGAGATAAGGATTCTGGACTCATGCGCTCTTTTCCAAAGATCAGGCTTCGCGTGAGCTCCCTCAATTTGTGAGTCCGACCCGATGCAAAAGATCTGAGAACTCTGACTCTGTGCGCAAGCTGTCAAACCCAGGGTCGACGAGCAAGAACTGGAGCTGAAGGTCATGAACCGAGTAGGCCTTCTCCAACGATGCTAAAGCCTCTTTACGCTGACCCAAAGCAGCAAGGAGAATTGCCAACTCGGCTGGCGAAACGTAATGCTTGCTTGTCTGCAATTGCCTGAGAATCGACTGTGTTTTCTCACTTTGATTCGCTTTCGCAAAAGCTTCGCCGAGGTAAATCTGTGTGCTCGTACTCTCGTCGCCCAGCCGAATCGCGCCCTGATAAGCTTCGATGGCTTCCGAGTACATTCCCTTCGCCGCATAAATGTAGCCAAGCGCAAGCTGGCCGTTGGGATAGTTCTGATCCTGTTCCAGCGTCTTCTTCGCTTCAACAATTGCCTCATCGTACTTGCGCGCAAAATAAAGCCTGACTGCGAGGTTATTGGAAACCGAGAGGGGATCAAGTCCCCTGGCACGGTTAACCTCGGCGATGGCTTGATCATGTCGGCTCATTAAGCTCAGATAATAGGAGTACCAGTTGTGAGCAGTCGCAAGATTTGGGCTCAAGTCGATCGTGCGTTTGAATTCTGATTCGGCGGTGGCCCAGTCCCATTCATTCTGTTTGCATCGCGCGAGTGCAAGGTGTGCTTCCGCTAAGTCATCATTCAATTCCAATGCCCTGTGCGCAGCTACTTCCGCTTTCGACACGGCCTCTTTCTGATCCAGAATGCCATTAACGGCAAGTTGAAGATAGCTGCTTGACAGTTCTGCGTAGGCCAGCGCATAGCCCGGGTCTATGGCTATCGCCTGTTGAAAATATTCATGTGCCTGCTTCCGGCCCTCCGTCACACCTTTGTTCCCCACGAACCGTCCTTTAAGGACCAACTCATACGCCTCTGGGTTTGTGCTCACTCGTCTGGCAATTTGCTGTTGTTCGGCACTGGTCAATTTCAAACGGAGCTTCTCGACGATCTCTTTGGAGATTTCCTGCTGAACATGCAAGAGGTCCGATGCTTTCCGGTTATACTGCGCGCCCCACATCTGTGTTTTGTCGCTCGCATTGACCAGTTCGGCACTGATTTGCAGATCGTCTCCTCGCTGCAAAACCCTGCCTGTCACAATCGCTTCCACTCCGAGCGCCTTAGCTATCTCTGGTGGATCTATATCTTTGCTCTTGTACTTGAAGGAGGAACTACGGGCGATCACTTTCACGCCCGGCAGCTCCGATAGATTGTCGATTAAGCTTTCACTAATGCCGTCTGAAAGGTAGTCCATGTTAGGATCCTGCCCCTCATTAGCAAACGGCATTACCGCGATGGAGCGAACCCCCGTTTCGCGCGCTACGAAGTAGTTCCGGTAAGCGAAGTAACCGGTCGCAAGCATTACTGCTATCACGGCTCCAACCATCAGTAATGTCCTCAGCTTAGTAGGTCGAACCTGATCGGCGACTGATTGGTGACTCGTAGCAGACATTGAGCCTGGAGAGTCGGAGACGGTCCGGTTGGTGACCGGCTCACCATGCTGGGCCTTCGTGTCCTGGGCATTCAGCAAGTCGCGCCGGACTTCTTTGAGTTCGATGGCCACATCTTTAATTGCCTGATAGCGCTCGTCAGGATCTTTTGCCAGACAACGTCGTACGATTCTTTGCAAATGATTCGGGGCATCAGGTCGCAGATCACTGAGAGGAGTAACCGGCTCACGAATTATCTTGTTAAGCGTGTCGATGGTATCGGATCCGGCGAAAGCCCTGCGTCCCGTTATGGCTTCGTAGAGGATGCATCCGAACGAGAAGACGTCTGAGCGGTGATCGATTTCGTTGGCCTTCCCCTGTGCTTGCTCGGGCGACATGTAACCGACTGTGCCCATTACCACGCCCGGTGTGGTCTTCCCCGACGCGGCGATAGGGAAACGCGGCGTCGTAGCGATCAGGGTGGACCCTTCATCCCCGAGTCCCCGTGTCTCTCTTTCTGCCTGTCCTTCGATTAATTTCGCCAGACCGAAGTCTAGAATCTTCGCGTGACCATCGCGCGTCACCATGATGTTGTCGGGCTTCAAGTCGCGATGAACGATTCCCGATGCGTGAGCTTTTGCCAATCCTTCCGTAACGTGTTGCAGGTATCTAAGGAGCTTTGCGAGATTGGTTTGCCGCTGATGGATCAATTCACGCAGCGTCACGCCATCGACGAACTCCATAGCGATGAAGTTCACTCCTTCGCTCTCGCCGATCTCGTACATGTGGGCGATGTTGGGATGATTGAGAGCAGCGGCCGCTTGCGCCTCCTGTTTGAAACGGCGGATGCGTTCCTGATTAGCCGCCACGTTGGACGGCAAAATCTTAAGCGCAACCCTTCGGCGGAGATCCACATCTTCGGCCAGATATACTTCTCCCATTCCGCCCTCACCAATCTTCGAGCGGATTTCATACCGACCAAGTGACGTTCCTGCGCTAATGTTCAAAGAAGAAGAATGAGGCTTTGACGGTGGACGACCGTCATTTTAGCCGCCTTAACCTGAGCGCGCTACTAGTATCGCAGTGCCGGTAATTCAATCGATGAAATCCCGCCAATACTTAGTCTTAAGTATCCTGTTTTTAGGACCAGCTATAAGTAGAGAATTCCGGGTTTTGAGTCAACAAAAATTCCTTGGGCGTCATGTCCACAGCGCATCGTGTGGCCGATCTTCGGAGGCTGCTTCCTGCGAAGCGGACTCAAAACTGACACACGCTTGCAAATTGCCGCGTAATCTGTGCTCGTAGTCGTTGAAGGTTTGGAAGATTTGGTAGCGGGGGGCGGGATCGAACCGCCGACCTTGGGGTTATGAATCCAAACCCACTGCTACGAAGTTTCATCATACACCGCATAACCCAATAGAAGCCGAGCGGATTGCACCCAATCGAGTCGTCTATGCGCCTCATGTGCTATATGTTCTTCACCAAGTCTGGCAAAAGTCTGGCGAGGAATAAACCCCAAGGCCTGAAAGCTTCATTGGCTTCTCGCGTTGCGAAAGCAAGAGGTTCGTCACTTCGAGATTAAATCTACTCCAAACGGATTTAAGCAAGTTGGGACCGGCTTGACGTAACCTAACGAAACGGGATTACCCATAGAATTGACAGGACTGCTCGTCAGATATGGCCAATTAAATACAAAACATTCAGAAACAAAATTGATTTGACTCCGTTAGCACTTCAGGAACCAAGGACGTAATTCTTCGGGTTTGATCGACGCCGTTGGTATTCGAAGTGACATTCGTCTCAACAAGGCGTACAGTAGTGACACTGTTTCTTTGAGAATTCATCTCTCGACATCAGGTTGAGCTTAACGACCTTCTCCTTTTGCCGTCTGCTGCATTCGCACGCGACCGGAGCAAAGGAGAACCTGGATGTCGAATTTCGATCCAACCAAAACCTATCTGATTGCTGATGCCTCGAAACAGGCGGCAGAATGGACGTCGTCGGAGTGCAACCGCCAATTATTTGTGCTTTATAAGCAACGGCTGACTCTCAACGCAAACCGTGAGAAGCGTCTGAAACGAGAACTACAGCAGTCTGCGGAACTGAGCGCATTGTACAAGTCTTTGGGAATTCCGGAGCTTGCGGCCACGTGAAAGCGATCCGAGCGATGGTTCGTCCGGTTGTTGAACCGTCCGCGACTCATCTATAGCGGTAAGTAATACGCCCGCGGGAAAGGTCATACGGCGACATTTCGACGATTACGCGGTCACCGACCAGAACGCGGATGCGATGCCTGCGTAGTTTGCCGGCAATCGCGGCCAGCACTACGTGCTCGCTTTTGTCCAACCGCACTTTGAAAAATGCGTTCGGCTGTTTGTCGATAATTATGCCTTCCGCGGGAATCAAGTCGTCTTTCGGCAATTAGTGTCTCCTTCTATCTGCTAGTCCAATTGATAATGCTCGGCGAGATTCCTTCGCAGTGGCGCCGGAACCGTTTTTACAGGCGTCGACGTCAACATTCTTTGCGACAAAACATCCGGCCGCACGCGGCAGACATGCCACTCACGTGAGTTGTCGTTATATGACCAGCGATAGTACGGACCATCCTCGCAGCGGCTGTAGAACACAGAATAGCCGCCCTGCGTCTCTATCACTTCGTTGTTTGTGTACAGTCGCAGGCCGTTCATCAGATAAGTTTTAGAATAACGAATATTGCTGATAGTGATATGACGACGCCAGCGATTAGGTGCAACCAGCTCAGCGCCAGCCGCCGGCAGTGCGTGCACTTAATCTGCCACAAAAGCAGAACTGTCCCGCAGTTCGAACATGACCAGATTATTTTTGGCATAGGCACTTCACATCCCTCGGGCTAAGCGCGGTATCGCTCGACGACGCGTCACCTAATCTAACAACCGCCCCACCGGGCCAGCACTCGATTGCGAATTTCTTGATCTAAATCTGGATGGAGAATGACATAGACAAGGATTATCAGTAGGCCCAGCATTAGTATCGCGAAAAACAAAATTCACTTTGCACGCGGAACGCTTTCTTCAGCGTCCAATTTGGCCGTGAGTTCTCCAGGACTAAATTGCCGCGCGCAGGTGGCACACTGAGTGTCTTTCGTGAAGCACAGGCCAGTGCAGTTAGGACATTTTGTGAGTCCCATCGACAACTCCTTGTTCCGCCACGATCTTGACTTTTTTCAACTCAGCCCCAGTGAGTCCAAAAAACGTCGCCATTTCCACTATTTGGCGCGGACTAACAAAGTCGGCAGGATTCGCGCAGAATTTGTCCATGCCCGGCGCAAACTCGCGACACCGCATCGTCGTCGGCAGTTTCAAGCCTAATCGACATGTATCTGGCGCAGAGTGGTGTCGACAGAATTCACAGATCGTCATTAGTCGTTAAAGTCCCATCCCGCGCGTGAGGAGGTCTCATGCCTGCACTCGGTCGGCCAATGGTTCAGCACGTGCAAAGCTGGCGACCGCCTCTTGCTCGCTATCGTAACAACCAAAGACACCCGCCAACTTCGTGGCAGCCATCAACTGGTGGACGGAAGGCGTCACGTTGAACAGCTTGAATTGACCACCACTTCTTGCGACTCTCGCGAATATCGAAACCAGTTCTCCGAGACCTTTCGCGCTAATCGCGGTGATGCCCTCAAGATTCAGAAGAATCTGATGTTGACCTGAAATCAATAGCGAATCGACCGCTCTTTCAAGTGAAAAGCCGCTGATACCGACCTTCAGCGAGATTCTTAGTAAGCGATCAGCATCCAGAATAGTCACGCTCCCGACGCGACGCTGGTTAATCCCGAGGGTATTCAAGATAGTTCCTGCCTGGGCCGTCACCGGCAATGCTCGGTCGCAGCGGGGAAGCTTGTAGCTGTTAACTGTCAGATGATCTGGCGAATTCCAGAAGAGCTGCGAAGAGAGTTAGCTGGACTCAATCTACAAGCTAGACTACGTTACTTGATACTATATGTCAACTACGCTATATATTTCGTTTACGAATATTAATCATAGACGAGATATATGTAGTAAGATGGAGCCGGCAAATGATTAGAGTTCAAATTGACAAGCTGTTGCGCGAGCGCGAGCGTTCATTTTACTGGCTGGCAAAGGAGACGGGCGTCAGCCATACGACGCTTTGGCGCCTAAAGAAGGACAAAGCACAGGGTATAACTTTCAATACACTACAGCGCATTTGTGAGGCGCTTAAGTGCCAACCTGGTGATGTTCTGAAGCTGGGCCGCAAGCAGAGTTCGAAGCGCAGATGATTTAGTAAGAGAGCGCAGCCGGTTTCCGACACTCCGACTTGCGAGAGTGAATGCGTCGCAGTTAACGGAAGCCGGCGGAGGCGTTATTGATCGAAAGGTACTCATGAAAGTTCTATTAGTAAACCCGGAGTTTCCCGACACATATTGGAGTTTTCGCCACGCTCTGCCTCTC
>AP72_2010_repI_A001DRAFT_1000021_pt1 | contig 29718 bp, 26 predicted proteins | sample AmaPasrepliIA001_FD_9535 | JGI IMG/M metagenome (IMG submission 9535)
CCGGGCAATAACTGAGATATCGACGTCTTCACCCAGCGGAATCTTGCGAGTGTGAACTTTCAGAATGCCTTCGCGGCCGCGCACGTCAGGTCGCGATACCACGACGCGGCGATCAAATCGGCCTGGTCTGAGCAAAGCCGGATCCAAAACGTCGGGCCGATTGGTCGAAGCGATCAGAATTACGCCATCGTTCGATTCAAAGCCGTCCATTTCGACCAGCAACTGGTTCAAAGTCTGCTCACGTTCGTCGTGTCCGCCGCCTAGACCGGCGCCGCGATGGCGGCCGACGGCGTCGATTTCGTCGATGAAAATAATGCAGGGTGCGTTCTTCTTTCCTTGTTCGAAGAGATCGCGCACGCGCGAGGCGCCCACGCCGACAAACATCTCCACAAAGTCGGAACCCGAAATCGAGAAGAAGGGGACGTTAGCTTCGCCGGCAATGGCGCGCGCCAGTAATGTTTTACCGGTTCCCGGCGGCCCCATCATCAAAACGCCTTTGGGAATGCGGCCACCGAGCTTCTGAAATTTCTGCGGTTCCTTAAGAAACTCGATGATTTCCTGAAGCTCTTCCTTGGCTTCCTCAACACCGGCGACATCCTTGAAGGTGACGCGTTTCTGTTGATTACTGAGCAGCTTGGCCCTTGATTTCCCGAACGAAAGTGCTTTATTGCCGCCGGACTGCATCTGCCGCAGCATGAAAATCCAGAAGCCAAAAATCAGGAGGAACGGAAGCAGGTAATAGAGGGCCGGCCACCAGTAACTACCACCGCCGGATTCGTCACTCACCTTCGCGACGAGGGGTGTCTTACCATCAGGTCCCGGCTGGGTAGCCAGCTTTATTATATCGTTCTTGGTTTGTTCGTTCGTTAGCTGAGCGTGATATTCGATATTAGTATCTTTATCGATTGCGACGGTTTCGTTTTGTTTGACGACCAGCTCCTTTAATTGTCCTATTTTTATCTTTTCCTGAAGCTGAACCAGATCAATATTTTGGGTGTTCTTGCTGCCGGGATTGACGAGCTTGTATATCAACAGCGCGCCGGCAATTATCAGCAGCCAGAAGATGATTTGTCTTGCCGTAGAGCTCAAAGCCTTCGAGTCCTCCAGGGCTGATCATACCTTAAATCAGCCATTCTTGTAAGAGGCGCCACCGAGAATTTCCCCGAATTTCGCATCGGGGTACCCGCGGTAGCGCGACTTGCTGAGATGCATTCACAGGCACTTCGGGTGCCTCACTTCCGGCCCGTAATACGAGGCGCATCGAGTCGAATCTTTCGGGGCAAAGCACCTCTCTCCCTCATCGCGACCAGATGGTTACGGCAACTTCAATGTTTCGGTTCAGGTCATTTCGGCTTCCGGCCCGGGCGATAATGCAACATGCCGTGCCCGCGAAAGGCGGTTGCCCCGCCAGGCAACTCGATGACCCGCCCACTTTTGTTGCTCAACAGTAGTTTTTCAATCGCCACGATGTGCGCATGTTCGATCCGCCGCAGATCGCCACGCTGTTCGCGAAGCCAGAGTCGGAGTGCCCGGCGGCGAAGCGCCGCGGGCGCCAATCGCAAAAGATGTCCGCCCAAAGCCTTACGTCCGCCGTCCTGGCCAGCAGGGTTTCCGGAAAGTTCCAGGAGCCGTGACGCCGCCGCATCCAAAGCAATGTTGTCCTCGCGGAGAATTTCTGCGCTTCGCGTTACATTCTGGATGAATCTCGGGTTGAACTGTTCAAGCAAAGGCAATAATTGCCGGCGCACACGAACACGCGCAAAACTTTCATCGAGGTTCATGACGTCTTCAAGATAGGTGATCGAGCGCCGGCGGCAATAGCTCTCAGTGTCTGCTCGTGCTGCCCACGATAATAAGGGACGCGCCAGAATAATTTCGCCTCCGGCACGAAGCGGCCTCAAGGGCTCGATCCCGCGCAGGCCATCGCTTCCGCTGCCGCGAATGAGATTCAGCAAAACAGTTTCGGCCTGGTCGTTCATCGTATGAGCGGTCACGACCAGTTTCGAATTGCTGGTCGCTGCGACCCGCGCCAGGAACTCATACCGCACCCGGCGGGCCGCCTGTTCGAGATTGTCGTTCGATTTACGGGCGCGGCTTTTGATATCCGCGGCGCGCACTACGACGCCGTGTCCCAGGCGTTTAGCCAGTGCCCTAACCCAGCGCGCATCTTCTGCGGCTGCTTTACGCAATTTGTGATTCAAATGCGCCACGACGATTTCAGTCTTGATTTTCCGGGCCCGAACAAGTTCATCTAAAGCAAGCAACAAAGCTACCGAGTCAGCGCCACCGGAAACAGCCACCAACACCTTCTCGCCTGCGCCGTCCAGGCCCAGTCTTCGCCATTCACGAATCAGTTCACGGGCGAATCGGCTCAAGGGCTCGCGGTGTTTTCCAACTGCGTCAGATTTCGAGGGAGGTTTGAGTTTGCGCGGCTTTCTCATTAACCGAGTCAAATCGTTCGGCCTCGTTATCAAGCCAATTCTAGCATCGAGTTAGTGTCAGAACCGCCTGCGGTAGCGGGCGGGCACGTACATTTTGAGAGGTACCAAAAAAGGACCGCCCGCTACCGCAGGCGGTTCTGACCTAATGTAATTTGCGAATAGCTTTGCCACGCCTTAAGATCATCGGTCGATTCGGAAACGGATGGAACTGACTGTCGCGATTACCGGGGCATCTGGTGCTATTTACGGCCACCGAACATTAATCCATCTGGCAGCCAGCGGCGTCGTTGATCGAATAAACTTGATCGTTTCCGACTCGGCGAAAACCGTCGCCATGGTCGAACTCGGCTTCGAACTGCGCACCGCCGATGAAAAGAGGATCCATGAATGGATCGGCTTACCTCCAGACGCGAAAGTCATTCGCCTGCATCGATTAGATAACATGGCCGCGACGCCATCGTCTGGATCGCACCCGCAGGGTGGAATGATCATCGTGCCCTGTTCCATGGGAACATTGGGCGCCATCGCCTCCGGCGCCGGGACCAACCTGATTCATCGCGCCGCAGATGTAACCCTGAAGGAAGGCCGTAAGTTGGTTTTGGTTCCGCGCGAGACGCCGTACAATGCTATTCATCTGGAAAACATGTTGAAGCTCTCGCGCGCGGGAGCCCAGATCGTCGCCGCCAGTCCCGGCTTTTATCATCGACCGGGCACGATCGAAGCACTAGTGGATCACCTGTGTTTTCGTATTCTCGACCAGTTCGCGATTCCGCACTCGACCGGTACGCGGTGGAAGGGGGAGTCGAGATGATTTACAGCGGACAAACTGACTGGAGCGCCAGCGTCTCGCTTGCGACGTCTGGGAAGCGCGACTAAAAGAGCAAGCCAGACGCTTGCGCTCCAGTCGCAGAGCTAAAAAGTCTCATGACCGCCGTCGTTAAAAATATCCGCACCACGCTCGAGATGATCAAAATCGAGCACACCCTGTTCGCGCTGCCGTTCGCTTTTCTGGGCGCGGTGCTGGCCGCGCGCGGCGTCCCTTCAGCCTGGCAAATCGTTTGGATCACCGTAGCCATGGTCGGCGCGCGTTCTACCGCGATGGCCTTTAATCGCATCGCCGATCGTGACTATGACGCTCGCAATCCGCGCACAAAAACGCGGGCCATCCCTGCGGGCACTCTTTCGGTGGCATTTGTCTGGCTGTTCACGATTGTGAGTGCGGGAGTCTTTTTTCTCGCCGCCGCTATGTTGAATCGTTTGACGCTCGGTTTGGCGCCGGTGGCCCTCGCCAGCGTGGTGCTTTACTCGTACACCAAGCGCTGGACACTCCTTTCTCACCTGGTGTTGGGCTGGTGTCTCGCTGTCGCCCCGACCGGAGCATGGATCGCTGTGCGCGGGACAATCGATAGCGCCACCCCGCTTCTGCTTTCAGCTGTGGTGATGTTTTGGACCGCAGGCTTTGACGTGCTGTATGCCTGCCAGGACTATGAAATCGATCTCAAAGAAGGTTTGTATTCCATTCCCGCGCGGTTTGGTATAGGCGCCAGTTTATGGATTTCGCGCGCCTTGCACCTCGCGGCTTTCGCGGCGCTGCTAACGCTATATTTTTTGACAAACCTTGGAATAGTTGCCGGCGTTGGAGTGATAGCTACGGGAGCGCTTCTGACTTACCAGCACACGCTGGTGCGCGCCAACGATTTGAGCCGGCTGAACGCCGCATTTTTCACGACCAATGCGTTTGTCAGTGTGATTCTATTTATCACCTTCGGCAGCGCAGTACTTCTCAGGCACTAAAAAATAATGAGCTTTTCACACGACAGCAAACTGAACGATATCTGCGCCAAGGTCAGGACCGGCGAACGTCTCTCTTTTGACGACGGCGTCGCTCTCTTTAACACAGATGATCTCAACGCGCTGGGCAAACTCGCCGATACAGTCCGTCGCGCGAAGCACGGACGCACCACATACTTCAACGTCAACCGTCACTTCAACCCAACAAACGTCTGCTACGTCGACTGCAAGTTCTGCGGCTTCTTCCGCACGCCGCGTCAGCCGGACGCCTACACACATAATATTGAAGATTCCCTGCGCATCGCCGGACAGGCGGTTAAGGAAGGCGCGACTGAACTCCACATCACCGGCGGGCTGAATACAAAACTACCATTCACTTACTTCACCGATCTGCTGGCATCGCTAAAGAAAGAATACCCGCAGCTTCATCTCAAGGCGTTCACAATGGTTGAGTTAGACCACTTTGCCCATTTTTATAAGATTAATGACGACGATATGCTGCGGCAGTTGATCGATGCGGGCCTTGACTCATGCCCCGGCGGTGGGGCCGAGATTTTTCGCGAGCCCACGCGTTCCATGATCTGCGCGCACAAGTGTGATGCGGAGCGATGGCTGGATCTGGCGGGCAAAGTGCATCGGACGGGCTTAAAGACCAACGCGACCATGCTTTATGGCCATATCGAATCGTTCGAGGATCGGGTCGACCACATGATTCGCCTGCGTGAACAGCAGGACAAGTCCGGCGGCTTTCAGTGTTTTATTCCGCTCGCGTTCTATCCGCCCGAAACGCAAATGTCGCACCTGCCTGGTCCATCGGGAGTTGACTCGCTGAAGACTATCGCCGTGTCGCGCCTGATGCTCGACAACTTTGCGCACATCAAAGCCTACTGGGTGATGCTCGGCAAGCGTGTGGCCCAAGTCGCCCTTCATTACGGCGCCAACGACATCGATGGGACGATTACCGAGGGCGGCGAATTAACTGAAAGCTATTCTGTCGAAACGAATAACGAAGTAAAGATGACCAAGGCAGAATTGATAGGTTTAATTGAAGAGGCCGGATTCGAGGCAGTTGAGCGTGACACCGTTTACAATCGGGTGCAGCGAGCGGTGACCATTTGAGGGATCTATATGCGTCAGTCCGTGACGAACTTGCTGATCTTTTCAGCATTCAATTGGTCTCCGGAAACTGTCGTGGGAACCACTTGGACATTTCATATGCCCGGCGTTATGCTGGCTTCCCCGTGCCCGAAGCGGTCCCCACGTTGTGCGCTTCAACTTTCAAGGTGGAATCCCCGATCCCCCTGAAATCTGAACTCAGGCTTTCGCGTTCCGTGAGGGCGGTGAAACTATACGACTGGAATGGCAGCCGTGCGCTTACACGGCTGACGAACTAAGAGAAGCGATAAATGGCAACTGCAGCAACACAACAACGAACAATCACCCTCGCTCATTCGCCCGATTCAGACGATGCCTTTATGTTCTACGGGCTGGCGACTCACAAGATCGAAACGGGTTTGCTCGATTTCGAGCACATATTGAAAGACATTCAAACACTGAACGAAGAGGCGCGTAAGGGAACCTACGATGTAACCGCGATCAGCTTTCATGCTTATGCCTACATCGCGGACAAGTACGCTTTGCTGCCACACGGCGCTTCGATTGGCGACAACTATGGACCAATTGTAGTCGCGCACGATGACGTCAACGCGGCGGACATTTCTAAACTGAAGGTCGCCGTGCCGGGCACGTTGACCAGCGCCTTTCTCGCACTGAGAATCTTTGAACCCAATTTCCAATACGAGGTTATGCCCTTTGACAAGATCATTCAGGCGGTCAGCGATCGAGCTTGCGATGCCGGCCTCCTGATTCACGAAGGCCAGCTCTTCTATCAGGAGCATGGGTTGCACAAGGTCCTCGATCTCGGGGAGTGGTGGCATGAACACACCGGGGGACTGCCGCTGCCGATGGGCGGCAACGCAATTCGCCGTGACCTGGGAGAAGAAACAATTCGCGAAGTCTCCGATCTGCTGCGCGAAAGCATTCGTTATTCGCTCGATCACCGCGACGATGCGCTGCAATATGCTTTACAGTTCGCGCGAGAAATGGATCCCGCGCTGGCCGACAGGTTTGTCGCCATGTGGGTAAACGACCTCACCCTTGATTACACGGATCGTGGCCGCGAAGCGGTGCGCCGGCTGCTGACCGAAGGTCATAAACGCGGCATCATTCCACACCAGGTCGAAATCCAATTCGTAACCTGATTCCCGGCCTAATCACTTGATGCAAATTTCACCTGCACGGCGTACCGCATTCGACATTTTGCGGCGCGTTGCAGAGGAAGGCGCGTATTCCTCCGTTCTACTGGCGAATACCGATGACGATCTGAATGCCAGGGACCGTTCGTTATGCCACGAACTGGTGCTGGGAGTTTTACGCCGGCAGCTATGGCTGGATTTTGTGATTGAACATTGCTCGGCGCGCTGCATCGATGCACTTGATCGAGGCGTTCGTGTCGCGTTGCGGCTCGGTCTTTACCAGCTTCGTTTCCTTTCGAAAATCCCGCCATCGGCGGCAATTAACGAATCAGTTAATCTGGTTAAAGCCGCGCGCCTTAAGTCCGCGGCCGGCTTTGTCAACGCCGTCTTGCGACGCGCAACGCGTGAACCGGATTACGATCCTGCGGCCGGCGTAACCGATATTGCAGAGCAGCTGGCAATTCAAACATCGCATCCGCGCTGGTTACTCGAGCGTTGGACGCGGCAATTCGGTCCCGGCCAGGCAGCCGCGATAGCGTGCGCCAATAACGAACCCGCTGCCGTCGCCTTCCGATTCACCGCGCGGGCTCTTCGCGACGACAACACTTCACCGGCAGAGATCATTAATCAATTGAGAGCTGCCGGATTGGTCTTAATCGAATCTGAAATCGCGCCAGGTGCATGGCGAACAGCGAGTGTGCTTGATAATCCAGATGAGACCGGCGGCAGACGACAGGGCGGAATGCCCGCATTGCTTCGGGAAATGGCAACCGCGGGTCTTATTTATTTCCAGGATGAAGCGTCGCAAATGATAGCCCGATTGCTCGACGTAACTCGCGGGGACATGGTGCTCGATGTCTGTGCCGCACCCGGAAGCAAATCCACGCTTATCGCGGCGCTCTCACCCGAAACGACGATTGTCGCCGGTGACGTCTATGAACATCGGGTGCGCACGATTAAGGGCCTCGCGCAGCAACAACTGGCGAACAATTTGCAGTTCGTCATTCATGATGCAACTCAGGAGCTGCCTTATCGGCCGCACTTGTTCGCTCGCGTGCTGGTTGATGCTCCGTGTTCCGGAACCGGCACACTGCGGCATAACCCCGAAATTCGCTGGCGTCTCACGTCTTCGGACTTCAAGGAATTACGCGACAAACAAACGGGCATTCTCGATCAGGCCAGTGTGATGGTGCGCCCCGGGGGACTTCTTTTATATTCAACTTGCTCGCTGGAGCGAGATGAGAACGAAGACCTCGTAGCAGATTTCCTCAACGGTCATGCGGATTTTAAGCTCGCGCCGTTGAAATTCCGCCCCGATTTATCGACTGAAACCGGCGCGGTTCGGACCTGGCCGCACCTCCACGGAGTCGATGGCTTCTTTGCCGCTGGGTTCCAGAGAAAACCGTGAGCAAAGAGCCATGGCTATGCCATGCCGACGCGCGGTAAGTCTGCGACTTGCCGAAAAGATTCCCGTTTATTTCCGGTCTATGACCGCGGTCGGAGACCGCATGACACAGGCGGCTGAAACGCCAAGTCACAGACTTGCCGCGCATCAGCATGGCATAGCCATATGCTAAACAGTTCGTCCTAATAAAAAGTCACTACTCAGCAAGGTTCTATGCTATCGTTTGCGGCGCCGCACGTGTTAGACTGCGCATTGCTGCCTGCTTCGAAGTAGCCTGACTCAAACGTGTCCTTCATCCGCCAAATCTTAAACGTTATCAAGCGAATTGCGATAGTGATCGGAATTGCAATCGCTTTTTCGCTCGGTCTCCTCGGTGCGATCTATCTTTCGTTGCGCAGCTCTGAAACCCGAGTGCCGGACATAATCGGCAAGGATCGAAACGCGGCCGAAAACACCATCAGCGATGCCGGTCTGAATTTTCGCGTGCGCGCAGAGCGGGCCACCAGTGAAGCAAAACCCGGCACGGTGCTAATTCAGCTTCCGCATGCCGGAGAGATTGTTAAGGTCGGCCAGACGGTTGCGGTCGACATCAGCCGGCCGACTAAAGAAGGCGAAGTGCCGACGACGATTAATGCGAATGAGAACACGAATACTGCCGACTCATCAACCGCGCAGGAAAACAACTCTTCGGCAGCCAATTCGAACAGCAATAAGAAAAAGCCAGCAAATCGAAACGCAAACGCTAATGACAATCTGAATGGCAATGCGAACCGCCTCGCAAATCGAAATCAGAACCGGAATGTCAATCGCGCGACGAATGTGAACACGAATTCGAATCTCACACCCGCGCACACAGACACCAACACCGCTCCGGTAAACCGACGGCCACCGGTAACGGCGCCAACTCCGTAGTTTTCGGTCATGATCGAGATTGCCCCATCAATTCTGTCTGCAGATTTCACGCGCCTGGGCGAAGAGATTTCGACGGTGCAAAAAGCGGGAGCCTCGATTCTTCACGTCGATGTCATGGATGGGCGATTTGTACCGAACATTACCGTTGGCCTGCCGGTGGTAAAGGCGCTCTCCCGCGCCACCAGTCTGCCGATTGACGCACACCTCATGATTGTCGAGCCCGGCCAGTACGCACAGCAGTTCGCCAAAGCCGGTGCGCGCATGGTCTCGATTCACATTGAAGCTGATCCAAACGCCCACCGGACGCTCAGCAGCATCCGAGCTGAAGGAGCATTGGCGGGTATTGTGATCAATCCGGCCACCCCATTGTCCGCGATAGATGAAGCAATCAAGTTTGCCGATTACACTCTGGTCATGTCGGTCAACCCCGGATTTGGCGGGCAGGAGTTCATTCCTGAATCGCTGGACAAGATACGGCGCCTGCGAAAGATGATAGATGAACGAGGACTTAGGACTCGCATCGAGATCGATGGCGGTATAAATGCCGACAATATCGCTGAAGTAACAGGGGCTGGGGCTGAGATAATCGTGGCCGGATCGGCAATATTTGGGGCTCCCGACCCTGCCGTGGCGCTTCGCGAAATGCGCGAAGCCACAGTTTTGTGGGTTTAGCCAACACTGTGGCACGCCTTCCGGAGCTGAGAAGGCAGGAATGCCGCGAATCGCCGGACAAACTTTTCCGGCCCAATTTCATCGGAATCAATCGACAACCCTGACGCTTCTCGTCCATACTGTCGGAACCGTTTTCTGGAGGATTTCGCATGTCTTTTCACTTAACGCGAGCCAGCTTTCGCCTTATCGCGCAACGCCTTCCCCTCGCGTTCGCCGTCGCCGCCGTGATCACCACTCTGAGCAATAGCGTTTTTTCGCAACGTGATAACAAAAGCCAGACTCAATCCGGCGCGTCGAATGTTCAGCGCATGGATATTATGCGGTCAAAACTGGAGGCTCTGCGCCGCGAGCTCGATAGCGCCGTCGCCGCCATTCCGGCAAAGGATACGGGTGATAAGACAAAAGATACCGGCGACAAGACAAAGAATGCCGATGATCCACGTGAGCGGTTGCGCGGACTGTCGAAAGAAGTCGGCTCAGTGCTGAGTGACGTAAACGATCTACATACGAAGGAAGACCACGCCGAAAAATATGACGCCTCGAAGCTCGATGGGCTGGAAGCATCGGTCACCGATCTGAGTACGAGGGTTGAAGCAGCATTGCAGGCAACTGCCGGAGCCCGCGCCGCAACGACAGAGACTGCATCGAACTATCAACCAAGGCCTGAGAAAGGCAAGAAGCGATTTGGCATATTTCCCGGCAAGACCAAGGGCGACAAATACTCGGAACTGACCGGCTCAGTCGCGCCCGGTCGTGATCGCCAGTTGTTTCTTGAAGCAACCAAGGAAGTGCGTAAGGGCAATCACGACACTGGCCGCTTGCTGTTCACAACGATCATCACGACTTATCCCGACTCGCCTTACCTGCCAATGGCGAAGCTGGCCATCGCCGACTCTTTTTATCTCGAAGGCGGCACCAGCAATCTGATTCAGGCCGGCCAGGCTTATCAGGACTGGATCACTTACTTTCCGACTGATCCGCTGGCCGACGCTGCCATGATGAAAGTCGCGGAAACTGAAATGAAGCAGATGGGCTTGTCCGATCGCGACGTCACGCACGCCCGCAAAGCTGAACAGCGTCTGAAAGCCTTGCTGCAGCAGTATCCACAAACGAAGCTGCGACCTGAGGTCGAATCGCGTTTGCGTGAAGTGCAGGACAATCTGGCGGACCATAATTTTTACATCGCCGATTTCTATCGCCAAAAATACAACGGCAAGAAAGGCGGTTTGAAGGGCGCCCAGGATCGATATAAGGAGATCGTGGAAAAATATAAGGACTACTGCCGGATGGACGATGTTCTTTATTACTATGCCTGGACATTTACAGTCGAGGAAGAACAGGACGAGGCGGCAAAGTATTACCAGCAGCTGGTCCGCGATTATCCAAACAGTCACTTTGTCGATAAGGCCAAGGAGCAGTTGAACATCATCGGAGCGGCTATCCCTGAGCCTGATCCGATCAAGAAAAGCCTGGCGCCGTGCGAGAAGCCGGGCTTTGTGGCGAACATGAAGCAGCAGGTCACCGGCAGCGCCAATGTCACCACCAGCAACGACGGGATTCTAATCACGAGGCACGGCGACGGCACGGACTTAATCGACAAGGCGATCCAGAACAATGGCCAGGTACCCGAAGGCGCGGTCCCGGTGTTTCAAACCAATAAGTCACCAACGCCGGCTAATGACACCAAACCGTCAACGCCGGTAAAGACGAACGCGCCTCAAAGCAAATCGAATAATCCGCCCGCGGATACGAACACCGCGTTGCGGCCGACTCAATCACCTACTCCCAAACCTTAATTCGTCTTGTTCGCATGACGCCGACCCCAGAAGGCTGGTCTAACGAACTGTCGCGCAGGCATCGCACGGCAACCATGTTCATTGCCGGCTTTCTCGTGCTGGATCTTCTGCTGCTGGCGATTGCTTATCTTGGCGCCGAACGGTTGTACCGGCCCCGGGATCCGTCGCTGCGAGGTGGAGTATGGATCGCGATCGTCGTCTTTGGTTTCGGCGCGCTGGTGTTGCGGCGAACCAAATTTGCGGCGATGCGGCTTAAAGATATAGCGGCCTTGCAAGGCGTATCAGGTTTGCTCAAGACGCTCCAGGACACGACAATTCAGATCGCCTGTATCGGCGGCGCCGTTGGGCTGATGGGTTTTATGCTGGTGATTCTGAGTGGCGATTGGACTTACACCTTGCGCGCAGTAGGCGTTTCCATCATCGTGCTCGCTTACGGCTATCCCTCTCGCAGCGCCTGGGAACGCGTTGCCCGCCAGCTTGCGCCTGAATGATTTCTTATTCGCCGGCACACACTCCGTACGGCCGCTGACTCGTTAACAGACAACCGAATTTCCCTTTGCGCGACAGGCCACTGTGTGCGCACGGATAGGGCTATGCCGTGCTTGATATGCGTCAGAGGCGACGATCATCAGTCAGATACGCGCGGTTTCCTCGGGGTCAATCAGGACCCGAGCGATAAATGTTGCAATCGCGATTCAATCTTCTTAATTACCAGGAACAAGGAGCGTTCAACCCCCCGTGCGGCGTCGCGGTTGCATGTATAAACAGCGGAAACTTTTAAAAGGGGGAAATTATGAAGAAGCTACTTACATTGACGCTGTTGCTCTCCTCGTTTGTTTTCTTCGTCCCGGCAACTAAGGCTGAAAATGTACGTACCCGTGCCGTACTGAACAATCCGCAGCTTCGAATCCAAATTGGACAGCGAAGGCGGCATCGTCATGATTGGGATGACTATGCGTACGGCAACAGAGTCGGTTATGGCCGCACGTTCTCACGCGACGTACAGATCGGTTGGCGCACTTACCGCGAAACCTATCAGATGGTCGACGGACAGCCGGTCTTAATTAGCAGAGTGCGACTGTATTAACCTGAAAGAAGATCGCTCGACGGAAAAAGCCGCGACTCGGTTACGAGCCGCGGCTTTTCTTCGCTAACGTCAAAGTATTGCAATCGCGATTCAATTTTCTTAATTACCAGAGAATCTGCCCAATGGGAGGACGACGCGGCGTCGCAGTTGCGTCTGACGAGGGCAGAAACTAAATACACCTAGGGGGATATTATGAAGAAGCTACTTACATTGACGCTGTTGCTCTCCTCGTTTGTTTTCGTCCCGGCGACAAAGGCTGAAAATGTACGTACCGGTAATGTACTGAACAATCCGCAGATTCAAGTCCAAATCGGGCGCCGAAGGCGTCGTCGTGATCGTAACTGGAATTTTGCGTTCGGCAACAGAGTCGGTTATGGCCGCACGTTTACGCAAGACGTCCGGGTAGGTCGGCGCACTTACCGCGAGACTTATCAGGTCATCAACGGACGAGCGGTGTTAATTAGCAGAGTGCGACTGTTCTAATTGGCAGAATATCGCTCTCATCGAAAGAGCCGCGACTCGCGTTACGAGTCGCGGCTTTTCGTCATTGCTGGTCGCAAGTCTCAAACTACTCGGTGAACGACTCACTTTACGACCCCTCGCTGGCGCTCGGGGTACTAAACAGGTCGTCCTTGTCATTTTCCGACGCACTCTGAGAGGCCAGGCTAAATTCAATCACTGCTGCGCGGCGAACAAGGCAGAATGGCACTCGACCTTTCAATGCACAGACTTTTGCGGCAAAGCCATCCCAGCACAGCAAAACTCATTATGAAAGCCGCTTCCATCGCCTGTTACTCAAAGTTACACCAAGACGATTCGTGGTATGTGCCTCTATCTTGTTTGGCGAGGATTTTCTAAGAATTCTTCGTGGCACTGCCTTTGCCAAAGCGTTCGTGGCACTGCCTTTGCCAAAGCGTAGGCACGACTTTACCCAGGAAGTCGACGAACTCCTATCCCGGGGAGCGAGACGAATCGAACAAGAAAGGTGGATCAGATGAACGAGCGAGTAAACTGGAGAACCGAACGGCAAATGAGCGCCGAAACCGGGCGCACGCTGGTCGAAACCCTCGCAGTCAGAGCTATTGCGTCACCTTTGTTCGAGATCCTGGAACCAACCGGTTTCAAACAGATTCTGTGAAACCGTTGAGCTGCTCGCTGCTCCATTTGCAGCGATCACGCCGCGTCGGCTTCGTTTCCCGAGTGCGAGGCCGGCGCGGTTTCGTTTTTGGACTTCAGGTTAACCACAATCCTTCCGGCATTAAATCACAACAGACCATTTACTAGTATTAGTGGCCGAACTTTTACCCTCGAGAATTTCAAAACAAGTCGGGGAGAAACCATGCACCACAAGATCCAATGGTTGGGCGTCATATTTTCAGCGTCCTGCTTGTTGGCGGGCGTCAATATTCTCGCTTCTGCCCAAGGTCGCGGTCACGGCCAGGGAGGAGCACCGGCCGGCGGACCGCCTGCCGGGGCCGGGGTGGGAAGAGGAATTGATACTTCTTCTGGGAATTCAAACGGTCGCTCAGATACGGGCCGATCAATGGCTTCAGATCGTTCAAACGGACGATCAGATGCTGGGTTCGACCGTGCGGCGATGCAGCGCGAGAATTCAGCCGCCGCAAATAAGGAACTGAAAGATCATCCGGAAATGGCGGCACGACTGCACACAACCGCGAATGATTTGCGCAGGAGCTATCAGACAGCCTTACTTACAAATCCAAACCTAAAGTTTGGTCAATTCGTGGCCGCGACGAGAGTGGCTGCCAACCTGCACAGTAGGCATCCGAACGTGACTACCGCCTCGATTCTGGCTGGACTGGCGAATGGCAAGAGCATCGGTCAGACACTGCACAACCTCGGTGTTGGCAAAGACGAAGCCAAAGAAGCGGAAAAAACGGCTGACCGCGAAATCAAAGACGCACGCGGGCGCTAGTCTGCCAACGCTGCCGATTTTCATAAACAAATCCGCGCACCCATCGTCGCGGAGCAGGCGCAGTTTTAGCCGGACCTTTTAAGGTCCGGTGATAATTGAAATCAGCCTACGAATCAGATTTGGTTAGTCACGCGTCGCGACGAGAATTAATTACTACTGGCGGGCCGTGGCTTCAAAGCCGCGGCTTAATTCATCTCGCCACTAACGCGTCAAAGTGCACCACAGCTATAACGGGCAACCTCGAAATGGAGCATTACCGCCCCTGAACCCTCCTTGACGCTGCCGAACTCGCATGTTAGCTTTCGATTTACCGCAATTACATCAATAGTTCGTCAGCCTTTAATCAAGGTTTAGGAATTTGCGTGACCGCACCTGCGCTCGAACTTAGAAAGACCCCGCTGAACTCCACGCATCGCGCGATGGGCGGCCGGATGGTTGAGTTCGGCGGGTGGGATATGCCCGTCCAATATCCAGCCGGCACGATGGCAGAACACTTGCGCACTCGCACAGCTGCCGGCTTGTTCGATGTTTCGCATATGGGCGAGATAGATGTCCGCGGCGGTGAGGCAATTCCCTTTATCAATCGCCTGGTATCGAATGACGCGACCAAACTCATAGATGGTCAGGCACAGTACTCCGCTCTAACCACAACGGACGGCACGGTGATCGACGATTTACTCGTCTACCGGTTCCGGGAAGATCATCTGCTGCTGGTCGTGAATGCGGGAACCACCGATAAAGACTGGGAGTGGATAGAATCGCACCGCCAAGGCGAGAACGTAGAACTGCGTAACGTGAGTTCGGAGTACTGCCAGCTTGCATTGCAAGGCCCGGAGGCAATTTCGATATTGCAGCAGCTGACCGATCTGCCGCTTGCCGAGGTCAAGTACTATCACTTTCACCGGGGCCAAGTTGACGGCGTCCGTTCGATTGTTTCCCGTACCGGCTACACCGGGGAAGATGGATTCGAAGTATATGCGGCGCCTGATAAAGCCGAACAGCTCTGGAAAAAGATTCTGGACGCCGGAAACTTCGGCTCAGATCAAGGCGTTTTGCCTTGTGGCCTGGCGGCGCGAAACACTCTCCGGCTCGAGGCCGGCATGTGCCTGTACGGTCATGAAATTACCGAACAGACCACACTGCTCGAGGCGAACCTCGGTTGGATCACCAAGCTGAATAAAGGGCCTTTCATTGGTCGCGACGCTTTGGCAAAGCAAAAAGAGGAAGGTATCAAACGGAAACTGGTCGGATTTGAAATCACCGATCGCGGCATTGCGCGCGATGATCAGAAGATATTCATCGACGGCCAGTGCGCCGGCCGCGTAACATCCGGCAGTCCGGCGCCGTTCCTTAAGAAAAACATCGGCATGGCATACCTGCCGGCGGCGCAGGCCGGGATTGGACAACGATTTGAAGTCGACGTGCGTGGAAAAATGGTCGGCGGCGAGGTCGTAGCTCTTCCGTTTTATAAGCGGCCGAAGAATTAAGAAACTGTCACGCGCATCCTGCGCGTGGCTCACGGGCGGGACGCCCGTGCCACTTTCGATTTGAACCGCTTTTCCAGGTGCGCTATAAGAAACCGCTAATCGGCAATCGGAAATCCAACTGCTCAAGGAGCATCAATGGCTAACGTTCCTGACAATCTTCACTACAGTAAGGACCATGAGTGGGTTCGTGTGGAGGGCAACACTGCCGTCATCGGCATCACGGATCATGCTCAGGCGCAACTCGGCGATGTTGTTTATGTCGAATTGCCTAAGACCGGAGACGAATTCGCCAACAACGATTCCTTTGGTTCGGTCGAGTCGGTAAAGGCCGTCTCAGAGATCTTCACGCCGGTCTCCGGAAAAGTCGCGGAGGTCAATCAGTCGCTCGGCGACGAGCCGGAAAAGGTGAATCGAGATCCCTACGGGGAAGGCTGGATGATCAAAATGGCAATGCAGAAGCCCGGTGAAGTCGACAGTTTACTGACCGCCGCCGAATACGAAGATTTTACGAAAACCGAAGAGTAAACAATTGCGTTACATTCCCAACTCGCCGGACGAACGCGCCGACATGTTGCACCAAATCGGCGTCGCGTCAACTGAAAAACTATTTGATTCGATCCCCGAAGGTCTTCGCTTGCGGAAGCATCTGAATGTTCCGGCGGCGATGTCGGAGCTCGAGCTGCTGAAGTGGTTCGAACAGCTGGGCACGCGCAATCAAGCGGCGCAACGCATCGGGTTCCTGGGGGGCGGGGCGTATTCGCACTACACGCCCACGATCGTCGATCATCTCATCTCGCGTTCTGAGTTTTTTACCGCCTATACGCCTTACCAGCCGGAGATCGCCCAGGGCACACTGCAAGCGATCTTCGAATTTCAGACACTGGTTTGCCAGTTGACCGGCATGGATATCGCGAACGCGTCGATGTACGACGGCTCAACGGCGATGGCGGAAGCCGTTTTGATGGCTGAACGCGTCACCCGGCGATCAAAGATCATCGTCTCGTCCGCAGTTCATCCTCAGTACCTCGAAGTCGCCCACACCTACGTCCAGCATGCGGGCATCGATTTGCAGCGTGCTGAATTTGATCCCGCATCCGGCCAGACGCCTGAAAGCGCGTTTGATGCTATTGATGATCAGACGGCCGCAATCGTGGTGCAGTCGCCAAATTTCTTTGGCTGCATTGAAGACGTGGCCGCGCTGGCTGAAAAAGCGCACTCCGCCGGGGCGCTTCTGATTGTCACAGTAACGGAAGCCATGTCCTTCGGTTTATTGAAATCGCCGGGCGCCTGCGGCGCCGACATCGTCGTAGCCGAAGGGCAGTCCTTTGGTGTACCGCTGTCTTACGGTGGCCCGTACGTCGGCTTGTTCGCGACGCGCGATAAATACGCGCGACAAATTCCCGGCCGTTTGGTGGGCGAAGCTTACGACAAAAATGGGCGACGAGGTTTTGTATTGACGCTCGCGACGCGCGAACAACACATACGCCGAGAGAAAGCGACCTCGAACATCTGCACGAATGAAGGCTTAATTGCGCTGGCCGCCACGATTTATCTCGAGACCATGGGCCGTCGCGGCATTCAGGAAGTCGCGCAACAGTGCGCACAAAAGGCGCATTATGCGGCGCGCGAGATCGGGAAAGTCCCAGGGTACTCACTTCCCTACTCCGGGCCGTTCTTCAATGAATTCGTAGTACGCGCCCAGTCTCCCGCGTCGCAGCTGCTGGATAGACTGGCCCGCGAGCAAGGCATCGACGGCGGAATTGCCCTGTCGCGTTTCGATTCCAATCGAACCAATGACTTTCTGGTATGCGTCACTGAGATGAATACGCGCGAGCAGATTGACGCGCTGGTGAAGGGATTGATTCATTGATTGGAGCGCAAGCGTCCTCGCTTGCAATGAGCGCGCAGCGCGAACAAAAAGAGCTACCGGGACGGTTGCGCTCTAGTCAAGTGAACCAATGACTCAATGAACCAATGATAACCAAGGTAACCACCCACATCAGCCCGAACGAGCAACTTATCTTTGAACGCTCGCAGCCCGGGCGGACCGGCTTCAGTTTGCCGCCCCTGGATGTTGACGAGACTTCGCTGAGCGACATGATTCCAGCCGAGTTTCAGCGCGAAGATGATCTCGCCGGTATGCCCGAAGTAACTGAAGTCGACGTAGTGCGTCATTTCACGCGCATCTCAACGTGGAACTATTCAATTGATCAGGGGCTATATCCGCTCGGCTCCTGCACCATGAAATACAATTCGCGTTTGAACGAAAAAGTCGCGCGCATCGCGAACTTCGCGAATCTGCATCCGTTGGCTTCCGAAGCAGAATCGCAGGGTGCTTTGCAGGTCATCTATGAGCTTCAGCAGCAGTTGGCGGAGATAACGGGCCTACCCGGTATTTCGTTGCAACCGGCGGCCGGGGCCCACGGTGAGATGACGGGTATTATGATCATTCGCGCCTTTATCGATGCGCGCGATGGCAAAGAAGCATCGTCGAAACGGCGCACGATGTTGATCCCTGACTCCGCTCACGGCACCAATCCGGCCTCAGCGCACCTGTCGGGCTTCACCGTCAAAACAATCCGGTCGACCGCGGAAGGTCTTACGGATCTGGAACACTTGCGCGAGTTATGCGCGCACGGCGACGTAGCAGGATTGATGCTAACCAATCCAAATACGCTCGGCCTCTTCGAAAAGAACATCCAGGAGATTTGCCGCATCGTCCACGACGCGGGCGGATTGGTTTATATGGATGGCGCGAATATGAACGCGCTGGTTGGGATCGCGCGCCCTGGCGACATGGGTGTCGACGTCATTCACCTGAACCTGCACAAAACTTTCTCAACGCCTCACGGCGGCGGCGGCCCGGGCTCTGGTCCATGCTGCTGCACGCAGGAGTTGGAACCTTTCCTGCCGGTTCCGCGCGTTGTGCGCGCCGATGGCTCGGGTAACAACGATAACTCGAATTCCAGATCTCAAAGCCCAAATTACAAATTGGATTATAACTATCCGCAATCAATTGGCCGGGTGAAGGCCTTTCTCGGAAATTACGGCATGATGCTGCGCGCGCTGGCTTATATTCTTACGCATGGGTACGACGGCTTGCGTGAAGCGACCGAGGCGGCCGTCCTGAACGCGCGATACATTGCGTCGGGTTTGATTTCGGATTACGACAAACCGTTCGATGGCCCTCCGATGCATGAAGTCGTCTTCACGGACAAACGTCAGTCTCGCAAAGGCGTACATACGCTCGACATCGCCAAGCGCTTAATCGACTATGGCTTTCATCCCATGACGATCTATTTTCCGCTGATTGTTTCGGGAGCTATGTTGATAGAGCCGACTGAGTCAGTAGGCCGTCAGGAACTCGATCAATTCATTGAGGCCATGCGATCGATCGCCAAAGAGGCGCTTGACGATCCCGAACTGGTTTTGAACGCGCCGCATTCAACGCGCATAGGCAGATTGGATGAGGCAGCCGCGGCGCGGAAACCAGTACTGAGTTGGAAACCCGCCGTGTCAGAACCGGGAGCGGTAGCGACCGGATCATCCGCAACGCGCTGATAGTGTAATATCCTGATTTCGAAAACTCAGTTTCAGACGTTGCGAACTCGGGAATGTAGTTCAGGTACGATCCACGAAACCACACGAAAACAGAGAAGAATTCGAGGGTTCATGTTTCCTGTTTGTTCGTGTGATTTCGTGGTTCGTTCACGCAACTAAGATTAGAGTCAACCTGGGAATTACCCGCTGACCCATTGACGGGTTTAAAAGAGCTTAAATGTCCACTCAACAACCCTGGTCTGGTATCCAAATCGAAACCAGCTTCTTCCCGCTTTCATTCTTTCTCTATGCGTGCACGCCGAGAATTGTGATTGACGATGAAATCGTGCTGAGGCCATGGGGAAAACATTCATTTCAGCTCACCCCCGGCATGCATAATGTGAAGGTTTTCTTCTCGTATTTCTTTATGAGCCAGTGCGGCTTTGCGCAGACAAACGTAGTGGTCCAGCCTAACTGCGTTCATCGATTGAAGTACGAGATGGGAGTACTTATGTTCCTGCCGGGAAAGATTCGGGAACTGCCGCCATATCGGTTCGGCGCCTGAACCAAAGACTCATGCCTCCCAATCGTCTCTGCTCTGCGAACTCGGGCTACAGCCTGCGGCCGGAACTCTCATCAGCGCCAAGCGGTTAACGACATTTCCGCCGAGTAGATGTTCGTCGATGATCTCACGCACATCTTCGGATCGTACCTGGGCATACCATACACCATCTGGATAGATCATCACTGCCGGCCCAATCGAACAAAAGCCGACTGAAGCACAGCTGGTCACAATGATGCTGCCCCGCGGGTTCTTGCCCTTTGCTTCGCGCCCAAACAGCAAGCCGCGCTCGGTTAAGTCCCGTTCGAACGCTTCCAACACTTCAGCGCTGTCTCTGGCTGAACAGGACTTGCCGGTGCAGACAAACACGTGGTGACGAATAGGCGCGGTCGCGACCGGAGCCAAAGACCGCAGCTCATCACGATCTTCAATGAACGAGGGTTTCATGGGTTATCGAACGCACGTTTGTGCAGTGAATATACTAAATGAAGTCTTTGCCTCAAAAGGCTGTGCATTGAAAGGTTGACTGTCATTCTGCGTTGTTCGCCGCGGCGGCGATTGAATTTAGCCCGGCCTTTCAGAGCCGGGAAGAATTGCATCATCAGATACGCGTCGCGTCAGCGACGCCTGAAAGATGCGAATTTTCGCGCGCCGCGTCAGCGACGCCATTTCGATTGGTCCTTAACCCGGCTTTGAAAGGCCGGCCTAAACTCATTCGCCGCTACGCGGCGACAAATCTGTTTAGCCACTGAACGTTCAACACCTTAGACTTTTGGGGCAAAGCCCTAAACGAAAGTATTTACTAACTTACCGGGGACTAATTTGTGATTCTGGACTCCTGTGATGATTAGTCCGAGGGTCGGGAAGAACGATCCACAAAAACCGATCTGCCCGGCTTTGTCAATATGGTATGGTGATGTTTCCACGGGGGCCTCGCCCGTGAACCCCGCGCCAGCCGCGCGTGCCAGACACAGCCCCGGCAATGATCCCAAAGCCGATAATGCAACTCGACGAAGTTCTTTTATCGCGATGGGTTTCATTGTAAGATTGAAAGCAACGGGCGTCGCCTGATTGACCGCATCCCACCATCGCGGTTCTTCGGATGCGGGCGCCTGATTTGATATTGCGTTGTGAAAAACTTTCGGAACATCACTCAGCCGCGGCAACCACGGGAATCGAATGGCCTGGTGATTCACGTTTCGTCCCTGAACGACCGATCGACTGAGGTGGTCATGGCTGAGAGTGTCCGGATCGGGACGGCCGACGACTGCGATGTAAAAATCCGTCTGTCGCAAACCCCTTCGGAAGCAACCGACGGCACTGTCATTGAGGTTAAGCGGCTTAATGGCACCTACCGAATCACGAGTGTTGACCCGGGACTCGATGTCAAGCTCAACGGCCGATCAATCAAGGCGAACAAAACGATCAACGACGGAGATGAAATCTGGATCGGTCCGTCGGGTCCGTCTATTCACTTCTTTCCGATTGCGGCTAACACGGCGCTGGTTCCCGGGCGCCGGGGCAGTACCCACGTCGCGCCATTTATCGAGCAGGCCGCCATGGAAGCTTCGGCTACCGCGCGTCGCGATGATGCCAAGATCTTCCTGCGCGAGTTCACGCGCGAGCTGGTGCGTGAAATCAATCCCAGCACGAAGATCATTATCTTTGCCATCATCATTTTTGCTGTCGTCGGCGCGCTCTATATCGGATTCGCACAGTTTGCCGAGGCCCGCCGCTCGCGGCGAATCATCGCTGAACAACAGGCACAACTCGCCGCGCAGCAGGATCAACTCAAGCACGCCAACCAACTGCTGGATAGAGTGGCCGACTCGACCGACCGGCTGCAAAAAACTCTCTCGCTGGGAGAAGTGCTGCGCGTGAATTACGGCGCCGGCGTCTGCCTGATTTACGGATCGTACTATTTCGTCGAGGCCGGCACCGGCCGCCCTTTGCGAATGCCTGAATCGCAAACCAACGAAAGCGGAAACACAATTCAGAACGGAACCGATCAGCCGGCACTTACACCCGAAGGCAACGGTCAAATCGCCGAGTACCCGTTTGTTGGCACCGGATTCCATACCGGCGATGGTTTTATTCTGACAAATCGTCATGTAGTGCAGCCCTGGCTGGCCGACGAGCGGGCGCAGAGCCTGACCAGCACCGTCAATGGAAAGCCGCGGCTGAAAAAATTAATCGCGTTCTTTCCCGATAACCCACAGCCAATTACTCTTAAATATAAACAGGCAGCAAGCGGGGAAGATCTTGCGGTGTGCACGATCGATCCCAAGGAGATGCCGCCGAAGGTACCTGTGCTCCCACTCGAAAAAGAATCCGACTCAGTAGCCATTGGCCGCATAGTCGTGACGATGGGTTATCCGTCGGGCCCGGACCGGCTGATCGCCATGCTCCCGGAGGATGAAGCGCGCGGAATTCAAAACCGGTATGGCTCGACCGAATCGTTACTCTCTTACCTGGCGCAAACGAAACGCGTCCGGCCACTGATGACCCAGGGCAATATCACGGACCTCGATGCCCGCCGCATTGTTTACGACGCCCGCACCGGTGAAGGTGGTTCAGGCGGACCGTTGTTCGGCCCCTCCGGAAGAGTCATCGGAATCACTTTTGCTATTTTTACCGAGAACACTGCATCTAATTTCGCGGTCCCGATTCACTTCGCGATCAATTTACTGGAAAAATCGGGCTGGACCACGCCCGCCACTCCCGAACCTGAGCAGAAAGATGTCGCCGGTACTTCACAGTCTGGAACAAGGTAAATGGCATGTCCATTGCTGGCGAATTTCAATGCTCGAAAACCCTGCCAATATCGAACACAAAGTGCAGGAACGTCGCTCTTTCGCAAGCGTTTTATTGCAGTAAGTGTCGTCAATAAACTGCTCCCAGGTACTTAGAATGATATTACGCTTCCCATGCTTGTGCGTTCTGCTGGCCGTGCTTTATGCCACCAGTGTGGCCCAAACACCCAAACAGTTTCTCGTGCCCGAATCGAGCAAGGCCGCCACCGCAGCGGCAGCTTCGACGGTGGACGCGAGTGACAAGAAAACCGGAACACCATCAGAAGTTCGGCCCACTGAGGGTTCTCCCGAAGCCCCGAAAGCGGCCAACCCACGGTTCCGCGTTGAACGGCTACCGATAGGTTCCGGCGCGGAATTGCTGACGATTTTCGGCCGGCTTGACGGCATGGGGACCGCCGGCGACGCGGCGCCTGAGGTTCCGCTGATCAGCGTGGTGCGCGACACATTAAATGACAGAGATCCCGACAATGATCGTTTGCGCTATGTATGGATGTTGACCTATGCGCGACCTAATCTGGCGAAGCGTCTGGCTTCGGCCGTGCCCTTCCTTTATCAGGACGTCGGCAATCAGCGACAGGCGTCCGGCAATCCACCGAAGCCCGTAATCGATTTGGCCAACCCGAAACAACAGACGTGGAACCGTTTTTTCTGGATCGGGCTGCAAAACATTGTCCTCGACAGTTATGGACTACCGCTGAAGGCTTCGTCACGAACCTATCGGCAAAACGCTTCGGATTACCGCTCCGGCCACGTGATGCAAGCGCTGTCGATACTCGATACCTACGAGCGCCTGCGCGCGCGCGAGCGGACCGAACGCGAGTTGCTGGCATTTGCAGACGGCGCTTCCAATCCTGTTAAGGGACAGCCGATCACGGATGCTCGGTCAGCACAACTGCCGCTGCTCGCGCCGGGGTTCACGCCGGGCGAAATGTTGGAGATGCGCGCACGTCTGATTCTGTCGAGCAAGATCTTCGGCGGATTAGCGGGACCTGGCGTCTTTTCCGGCATTGTGAGTGATCGCACGGCCTCAGCGGTCGACAATAGCGGTCACAATTGGGAACTGCTGCGACAACGTGCGGAAACCGAAGGACTCTACTTCGAGCCATTAACGATGCCTGATGGCCAGGCAACGCATGCCCTGCTTTGGATAGCGAAACCGGACTTGCTGGCCCAACCTGCGCGCGAGTTCCATAAACGCTTCCTTAACATCGCCAATCCGTGGAATGACGAGCGCTTGCGCCACTGGAATGGTTATTCCCGAACTGTTTACTTCGACAGTAACAATCGGCCTGTTCGTGCCGGCGACAGGGATGCACATGCTGTTGAGATGATCCCGTTGGCCCTTTACGGCCTCGATCATCCGAAGATACCGGCGCTGGTGATCGATTTTCGGTCTAGCCTCAACCCCAAGAAGCGAGAAATGTCACGCCGGTTCTTAAACGATGTTGCCAAAAACATGTTTTCGTTATCGAACTTCGGCAATCTGCCATACTTCGTCGGCCTGAGCGTCTATGATTTCGTAACCGGGCGGCGCGGAATGGATCTCAACCAGCCGACGCGTTTGCAGAGTTACTCGGAATTGAAACTCCTGCTTTCGTTCAATTCCTCAATCGATCCCAATCTACGCAGAGAGATTGAACGGCGCCTGCAGAATGTGTCACTAAATCCGTTGAATAATGACGATGAAGCCGAGGTACAGCTGGCGCAGCAACAATACGAATTGTTGTTAGATTTCGTAAGGCGACCGGATGGCCTGGCAGCCAAAATCGAACGCGACCGCCGCGCAGAAATGGTGCCGCTCGAGCATGGTCGCTCGGCGCTAATCTTTTTTAATGTCGCGAACATTCTGTCTTTTGGCCGGTATGTGCACCGGGAACAGGTCACGCCCGAGTTGGCTGCCCGCCTCGAAATGTCACGTCGTATGGAGTACCACACCAGGTTCCTGAGCGAGGTCGCCAAATCGTCGGGCACCACGGATGTTGGCTGGGACATGTCAAAGGTGACTCGCTCGTTGCAATTCCTGGCAGATGAAGGAAAAGAAGCGTCGAGTGGTGCGGCGCGGGCAGCGGCGGCCATTTTTGATCAAACCAATGATCCCGAAGCGCGGCGTCTTTGCCTCGAGGCGCTTTCAAAGATCAACAACCGGACCGCGCGCGCGCAACTGTTGAAGATCTACGAACGCGAAAAACCGCAGTCCGATTTGCGGGCCGATATTGCGTCGCGTTTGCGCAAGGCAGTTGTCGAGGACCCGCGCATGAAACCGGCCGAAGCGAGATCACTGCTCAACCAGGTTGGCCAACAGTAGATGGCGTGCCTGAAACCGGCTCAATTTTCAGTTTTCATCAATAAAAACACCACGAATAGCGGAGATCACGATTTACGGTCATCATATGTGAGTTCGTGTTATTTCGTGTTATTTCGTGGATCGCCTTTTATCTGGGACTAAGACGACCCACGAAACCACACTAAGAAACACGAATTTCGTGCGCAGCACTGGCTTGTTTAGCCGGATCGCGCAATAATTTACTCATCAAATGGAACGTTCCCTCGATGATCCTGCGTTGATCGAAACGGACGCGCACGTCGCCGCAAAACCTTCCCGGGCCAAACGGTCAGTAGCCTGGCTGCAAACTATCGCGTTTCTCCTGGGCGCGGTCCTGCTCGTCTACCTGATTCGCGCGGTCGGAGTCGAGCCGATCTTTTCTGCGCTGTCGCGTGTTGGTTTCGGCTTCTTTATCGTGGTCGGGGCCAACGGCGCGCGTCACGTTTTGCGTACCATTGCCATGCGGTTGTCGGTGGCCCCGGAGCACCGCCGCTTCAGTTTTATTCAGGCATTCGCAGCCCGTCTGGGTGGCGAGTCAATGGGATTTCTGACTTTCGCCGGTCCGCTGCTGGGAGAGGCGACGAAGGTGGCGCTCCTCCGCAAGCGCGTGCCATTGGTTCATGGCGTTCCCGCACTGGTAGTCGATAACCTGCTTTACAATTTGTCAGTAGTGCTGGTGGTTTTCGGCGGCGCCGTGCTGATGCTCGTAGCCTACCCGGTACCACCGGTGGCTCGCGAAGTATTGCTGGTGATCGCTGCGGGAGCGTTGCTGGGACTCATCGCGGCCACCATGGCCACGCGCAAGCGAGTTACCTTGCTGACGGGTCTAATCGACCGGTTAGCGCGCCGCGGATTCCGTCCGAAGTTCCTGCGGACGCGGCGTCACCACATCTACCGGATTGAACTCACCGTCTACGCTTTTTACAAACGGCGACGAGCGGCGTTCTTTTCGATGATCGCATTGGATCTGGCGTCACATGTGACGAGCGTTTTTGAGGTCTATATCACGCTCTGGCTGCTGGGGTTCTCGCCCCGAGTTGGCGCTGCTTTTATTATCGAATCACTAACAAAAGTAATTAACTTCGCGTTCGCCTTTGTGCCCGGAACGATCGGCGTTTACGAAACGGGTAACGGTATTATTCTGCGCACGCTCGGCTATAGCACCGCCATTGGCGTCGCGCTGGCTATTGTCCGTAAGGCGGCAATAATTTTTTGGACCGTCATCGGTGTCTTTGTCATCACCTGGCGCACGCTCCCCAACGCCTGGGAGCGGGTACTCAAGCGCAGTCCGCGTCTACAGAAACTTATGGATAGTCTCGTCCTTTCGAATCTCGCGCACCGTCCGGCGCGCACCGCCGTCAGCATTGCCGGCATCGCTTTGGGTGTCTTGCTCGTCGTCTTTACGGTTGGTCTGGCCCACGGTCTGCTGCGTGAGCGCGGCAAACGTGAAGCGAACATCGGTGCGCAAATCATGTTGCGGCCCTCGGGCACCATTGGCCTGAGCGGCGCGCAACCCTTTACCATACCGGTATCGCATGCAGCCGAGGTTGCCCGCATTCCGGGAGTGCGCGCAGCCGTACCCATCGGGCAATTCCTCGACAAGAGCAACTCCGGCTTCGGATCACGACTGGTCGAGGGAATCCCCTATGAGCAATACGCCGCCTTGAATAACCTTTCGATCAAAGAAGGTCGTGGATTGGAAAAGGGCGACGAGGTGATTGTCGATTCTGCCTGGCAGCAGGAGCAAGGTGTCGCGGTTGGCTCAACGATTGAGATTTTCGAACGGCCTTTCAAGCTGGTCGGTGTCTATGAACCGCCCGGCGGCGGCCGTTTGAAAATCCCTCTGGCCACGATGCAGGATCAAGTAGGCAGCGAGGGCCGCTGTAACACTATTCTGGTTGCCGCGGACGATCCGAATCAACAGGAACAGCTGGCAGCGCTAATCAAAGAGCGGTTTCCGGACGATCAAATCCTGCTCACGCGCGAACTTCCCGAACTTTATATGTCCAGCGTACCGGCCCTGAACGTATTTCTGAAAGTGGTGGTGGCGGTGGCCGCGACCATCAGCATGCTGGTAATTCTGCTGGCGATGTACACGACTGTGACTGAGCGTACGCGGCAGATCGGAATTCTGAAATCACTCGGCATGTCCAAGCGATCAATCGCCTGGGTTATCGAACAGGAAGCCATCCTGGTCAGCATTCTGGGTGTCGGCATTGGCGTGCTGCTGATGTTGGTCGCGCGCTTTTTCGTGATGAAATCAACCACCTTGATCGTAGACGTCGAAGCCAAATGGATCGCGATCTCGCTAATCGTGGGATTAATAGGCGGGTCAATCGGCGCTCTCTATCCGGCGTTGCGCGCCGCCAGGCAGGATGCGGTGGATGCTTTGAGTTACGAGTGAGAACCCATTGCATAAGCGTTCATGGTTGAGATCACTTTCGCCGGAGATAGAGTTAGCGGCGAATGAGTTTAGCCCGGCCTTTCAAGGCCGGGTTAGAGATCAATCGAAATGGCGTCGCGCCAGCAACGCGCGAAAATTCGCATCTTTCAGCCCGTCGCTGACGCGACGCGTATCTAATATGCAACTGTTCCCGGCCTTGAAAGGCCGGGCTAAAGTCAATCGCCGCTACGCGGCGAACAACGCAGCATGACACACAATCTTTCAATGCACAGACTTTTGAGGCAAAGCCCAAAACCCGGAGTATTCGTGAGAATTCGTGGATTGCTCCTAACCTGGGCCAGGATGCGATCCACGAATTCTCACGAAATAACACTAACGCGCGCTTAAAACGTGAACGCACCCAGAAACGTGATCTTGTCGTCATCCGCGTTTTTGACTCACCAATCAAGCAGGTGTGGAATGGTTGCGCGCCGCCGGCGAAGCGGAGCGAATAAATATGTCGGCAAAGAAACTGCTACTCGGCGTGCTAGGCATGTAGCGCCAGCATCCTGCTGTTCTCCGGGTGAGCGGAACTTATTACCTCGAATGTGTTAGATTCCCGACATGAAAATTAACCGTCGTAATTTACTGCTTGCTTCCTCAGCGTCGTTGTTGTCGCCGCGGACACTCTGGTCAGCTGTTACCAAATCAGAAAGTAACCAGCAGGCGCCCTCACGGGTGCGAACCGGTTCGGTCTCGGGTAAACAGGTGAAGGTCTACACGACTGCCGACAAAACCGACCGGCGGCTGGCGCTCACCGACACACTTAATTTCAGACACGTGGGCCAGCCGAAAGAAACCCAGATCTGTGTATTTGTCGATCCCGCTAAACAATTCCAAACCTTTCTCGGCATCGGCGGAGCCTTGACCGATGCTGCGGCCGAGGTTTTTGACCTGCTGCCCAAGGCAAAGCAACGCGAACTACTGAACGCTTACTTCGACGAAGCCGGCGGGCTCGGCTACAAACTCGCGCGCACGAACATTCACAGTTGCGACTTCTCCAGCAGTAGCTACACGTACGTTTCGGAAGGCGACAAGGATCTGACATCGTTCAACATCGCCCACGATCGCCAACATCGGATACCGTTCATAAAGCAGGCGATCGCCGCCACCGGCGGCCGGCTGAATATCTTTGCCAGTCCCTGGAGCCCGCCGGCCTTTATGAAGGACAACAACGACATGTTGCACGGCGGGAGCCTCAAACCCGAATTCCATCAATCGTGGGCGAATTACTTCGCGAAGTTCATCAAAGCGTACGAGAGTGAAGGCGTGCCCCTCTGGGGAATCACGGTGCAAAATGAGCCGATGGCGGTGCAGAAATGGGAGTCGTGTATTTACACGGCTGAGCAGGAACGGGACTTTCTCAAGAACTATCTCGGCCCTACGCTGCGGCGGCAGGGACTAGCAAACAAGAAAATTATTGCCTGGGACCACAATCGTGACCTCATCTTCCAGCGCGCCAGCACCATCCTCAGCGATCCAGAAGCCGCCAGGTTCGTTTGGGGCATCGGTTTTCACTGGTATGAGCCCTGGAGCGGTGGTCAGCCGATGTTTGAGAACGTCAGACTGGTCCACGAGACCTTTCCCGGCATGCCGCTCGTCTTCACTGAAGGTTGTGTTGACGTATTCGACAGCCAGCGACTGGGCGATTGGACGTTTGGCGAACAGTACGGCCGCGCGATGATTAACGATTTCAACAACGGCACTGTGGGCTGGACCGACTGGAATGTTTTGCTCGATGAACGAGGTGGTCCTAATCACGTCAGCAACTTCTGCTTTGCGCCCGTCCATGCTGATACGAAAACCGGAGAACTANCTTACCTGAGTTCGTATTATTACATCGGACATTTTTCAAAGTTCATTCGGCCGGGCGCGAAAAGAATCGCGAGTTCACCCAGCCGCAGCCAGCTGCTTTCNACTTCGTTTCTGAATCCCGATGGCCAGGCGGCGACAATCGTTATGAATGCGACTGAAAGGAGCGCGTCGTATTGGTTGTGGGTAGACGGTAACGCTGCNGAGGTAAACATCCTGCCCCGCTCAATTCAGACGCTCGTGTTTTGATTGTTCACCTATGACTGGAGCGCAAGCGTCCTCGCTTGCAATGAGCGCGAAGCGCGAACNAAAAGAGCAAGCGAGGACGCTTGCGCTCCAGTCCAAATCGTGCCGGTCGAATTGGTTTCTCTTGCCACTCCGCACGCATAAAAGAGGCGGGCAATCTGCCCGCCTCTTTTGTTTTCACCTTCACTCAGCCACTT
>AP72_2010_repI_A001DRAFT_1000023_pt1 | contig 28341 bp, 21 predicted proteins | sample AmaPasrepliIA001_FD_9535 | JGI IMG/M metagenome (IMG submission 9535)
CGGCCGATAGAGATCGAGTCTGTCCGGTTAAAACTCCAGCAATCGTCCATGCCCGGCCAATTTTGTGTCATCGCGCCCGACGTCAAACTTGGGCGCGATGTGATCATCCATAATTTCGTTAATTTATACGGTTGTGAGATTGGCGATGGTACCCGGATTGGGACCTTTGTCGAAATCCAAAAACGCGCGCGGGTTGGCTCTCGCTGCAAGATCTCATCGCACACGTTCATCTGTGAAGCCGTGACCATCGAGGACGAAGTCTTTGTTGGCCACGGCGTTACTTTCATCAACGATAAAGTTCCGCGCGCCACAAACGATCGGGGCGAATTGCAAACTGATGATGACTGGCGGCCGATTCCGACCCTCGTCAAGCGTGGGGCGAGCATAGGCAGCGGCGCGACTATCCTTTGCGGCGTGACCATCGGCGAAAACGCAGTTATTGGTGCAGGCGCCGTGGTGACCAAAGATGTTCCCGCGGGCGCAACGGTAGTCGGGAACCCCGCCACCCCCACGCCCAGATAACGGTCAAGCCCATTTTATTGCCAAATCCGTTTTATTGATCGTACAGCGGCTCATGAATTCACTTTTCTGAGCAGCCCCGTTATTCTCTGTCACGGATGACCACCACGAACATCGGCGTGATCGGTTGCGGGTACTGGGGGCCGAACCTGCTGCGCAATTTTGCCGATCATGAAGCAGCCCGGTTGCGCTGGATCTGTGACACCGACGAAGACCGTCTGGCCAGCATGTCGCGCCGCTATCCGATTCCGCAAACGACCACCGACTATCGCGCCCTGGTTAATGATCCAGACCTCGATGCAGTCGCTGTGGTTACGCCCGTGCAGACGCATTATCCGATCGCCAGAGAATTGTTGGCCGCCGGAAAGCACGTGCTGTTGGAAAAACCATTGACTGCCACCGCCCGGGAAGCCGAAGAGCTGATCGAGCTGGCGGAAAAAAACCAGCTCACGTTAATGGTTGATCACACTTTCATTTACACCGGAGCTGTCCGGAAGATGAAAGAGATAGTCAGCAGCGGCGAGCTGGGAGATCTGCTCTATTTCGATTCGGTGCGAATCAACCTGGGATTGTTCCAGCGTGACATCAATGTGCTATGGGATCTGGCGCCACACGATCTCTCGATCATGGACTACCTGATCGAGCAGCAGCCGCAGGCGATTAGCGCACTCGGGAGTTGTCACATTGAACAAGGGATCGAGAACATCGCTTATGTGGTGATGTTATTCCCGGATGATTTCATCGCCCATTTTCATTTCAACTGGCTGGCGCCGGTCAAGATTCGTCGCACAATGATCGCCGGCAGCAGCAAAATGATTTTGTATGATGACATCGAGCCGACCGAAAAAGTCCGCGTCTATGACAAGGGCGTAACCGCCAACCCGGTTGGTGACCGCGAAGCGGATTATCAAACGCTGGTCAGTTATCGCACCGGCGATGTCTGGGCGCCGAGATTGGATTCGACTGAGGCCTTACGTTACGTGGTGGCTGAGTTTCTCGAATCAATTCGCGATCGCCGCCGGCCGTTGACCGATGGTCACTCCGGCCTGCGCGTCGTGCGTTTGCTTGAGGCCGCCCAACAGTCAATCAAGACTGGAGGTCACGTAACATTTCTCACTGACGGCGTCAGAACCGTCCCCGCATAGACCGGCTAAATCGAGCTCCAGCCCGCACCGGCGATCGCGAAATCATTGGTCTTAGCGGCTTCGGCCTCGCGCTTTGCCAAAATCAGATCGTGATCGACCATCAACTTGACGAGTTCATTAAAGTTGACTTTCGGTTCCCAACCCAATTCGCGCCGAGCTTTGCCGGCATCGCCTAACAACAAATCCACTTCGGCCGGGCGGAAGTATCGCGGATCGATTTCGACGTACTGTTGCCAATCCAGGTCCAAATAACCAAAGGTGCGTTCGATGAAATCGCGGACTGAATGTGTCTCGCCGGTGGCAATTACATAATCGTCCGGTTTGTCGGTATTCAGCATCAGCCACATGGCTTCGACATAGTCTTTGGCATATCCCCAGTCTCGTCGCGCGTCGAGATTTCCGATGTAGAGTTTTTCCTGCAGACCCTGCTTGATGCGCGTCGCCGCGCGGGTGATCTTGCGAGAGACGAAGGTTTCTCCGCGTCGTTCGGATTCATGATTGAACAGAATTCCATTACACGCGAACATGCCGTAAGACTCGCGGTAATTTACGGTGATGTGATACGCATAGGCCTTGGCGCACGCGTACGGCGAACGCGGGTGGAAACGGGTCGTTTCGGTTTGTGGAGTTTCGGCGACTTTGCCGTAGAGTTCCGAAGATGACGCCTGATAGAATTTCGGTTGAATGCCGGTCTCGCGAATCGCTTCCAGCAGCCGGACCGCGCCCAGACCGGTTACTTCGCCCGTATATTCGGGAATGTCGAAACTGACGCGCACATGTGACTGCGCTCCGAGATTGTATATCTCGTCAGGCTGGACTTGCCGGAGAATCGTGTTGAGTGAACTCGAGTCGTTCAGATCACCATATAGCAGTCGTAGTCGGGCGTCTGCTTCGTGCGGGTCCTCATACAGGTGGTCGATTCTGTCGGTGTTGAAAGAAGACGACCGTCGTATGATGCCATAAACCTTGTAACCCTTTGACAGCAACAACTCTGTCAGGAAGGAACCATCCTGTCCCGTGATTCCAGTTATCAGTGCTGTTCTTGCCATAGAATTGAATTGATTTTAGTTTCTATCCTTCCGGTTGACCCTGAGGTACTGTAGTTTCAACTCTAAGTGTTTGATACAATATTGAGGTTTCAAGGTTAGAGCAAGCTGCCGTGCCTGTAAAGCTTAGGCTGCGCAGCTTCACGCTTAAAAATCCATCGAGTCACTCTCAATTGGACGCTCAATTTCCCTATAAAAGTGCCGTGGTTACCGGTGGGGCAGGTTTCCTTGGGCGCTTCGTGGTCGAAAAGCTGCGGGCGCGTAACACCAAGGTCTTTGTGCCCCGCAGTCATGAATATAATCTGGTCGAAAAAAGCGACATTGTGCGGTTACTCGAAAAGACTCAACCGGACCTCGTGATTCACCTCGCGGCGGTTGTCGGCGGCATCGGTCACAACCAGAAGAATCCGGGCAGGTTTTTTTATGAGAACCTGATGATGGGCACTCAACTCATCGAGCAGTCGCGGTTGCATGGTGTAAGGAAATTTGTGGCTTCGGCTACCGTCTGCGCGTATCCAAAATTCACTCCGGTTCCGTTTAAAGAGGACGATCTCTGGAACGGCTATCCAGAAGAGACCAATGCGCCTTACGGCCTCGCCAAGAAAATGATGCTGGTGCAATCGCAGGCTTACCGTGAACAATATGGGTTCAATTCGATTATTCTTTTCCCGGCAAACCTTTATGGCCCTGGCGACAATTTTGATTTGCAAAGTTCACACGTGATTCCGGCGCTCATCCGTAAGTGCATCGAAGCGCGCCGCAGCGGCTCGGGTTTCATCGAGGTTTGGGGCTCGGGCAAACCTTCGCGAGAGTTTTTGTACGTCGAAGACTGTGCCGAAGGAATCGTTCGAGCCACCGAATTATATGATGAAAGCGAACCCGTCAATCTGGGCAATGGCCGTGAAGTCGTCATCAAGGACCTGGTGGAACTGATAGCAAAGCTGACCGGTTTCTCTGGAGAAATAAGATGGCAATCTGAAAAACCTGACGGACAACCACGCCGGCAACTTGATACTTCAAGGGCTTTTGAGCGTTTCGGCTTCAGGGCGCTAACATCGTTGGAAGAAGGATTAGCAAAGACGGTCGACTGGTACGAAAACTCGACTGCTACAACTGCTGCCACGTCCAGTTGATCGGCCCAACACTCCAGGGAATTCATTAGTGCATGCCGCCGAAGATCACCGTTGTTACTCCCTCTTTTAATCAGGGACAATTCCTGGAAGAGACCATTCGCTCAGTCCTCGATCAAAACTACCCAAACCTCGAGTACATGGTGATCGATGGCGGCAGCACCGATCAGAGCATAGATATCATCCGCAGGTATGAACGGCGGCTCTCGTACTGGGAGAGCGAGAAAGATCGTGGCCAGGTGCACGCCATCAATAAGGGATTGGCGCGCGCTACCGGTGATCTGTTTGCTTTTATAAATAGCGATGACTTGTACCTGCCCGGCGCGTTCGCAACGGTGGAGAAATTCTTTGTCGAACATCCGGAAGCCGAATGGGTCTGCGGAGACACCGAGATGTTCGGTGAAGGCCACCAGACGGAAGTTGTCAGCGCGGTAGTGCCCAAATCGGCGGCCCATTGCCTTGCCTGGTCTTACCGGGCGCCGCAACCCGGCCATTTTTGGCGGCGAGAATTGCTGGACGCCGGTTTTGATGAAGCGTGGCGTTACGATTTTGATCATGATCTGTACGTGCGTCTGCTTCTGGCCGGACATGAATGTAAACATATTCCGGTGACCTTGGCCCGATACCGCCTGCATGTGGCCAGCAAGACGGTGGCGGAAACAGAAAGGTTCGATGAAGAGTTTGATCGCAGTGCTGAAATCTATGAGAGCCGCTTGCAGGGAGCCGATCGCCGCTGGTGCCGCTCGACCCGCTTTCTGCGACGCGCGTATGCCGCCGGCGTTTCGGGGCATAGATCGGAAGGCGCCCGCTGGTTGATTCGAGCCCTGGCAACTTATCCTGAAGCCGTCATGAAACGGCCGTTCTGGGGCTGCCTCCGCAAATTGACGACGAGTTGAGGACGGCTATCGTCGCGACTTACTTTGCTCATCAATTCTGTTAGCATTTGCTCACCAGTGACAGATCCTGCCAACGGAAATTCGATCAGCATCAGTGTGGTCGTTCCCGTCCGCGACGAAGAGGGCTCGATTGCGGCGCTGATCGATGCGTTATCGAATCAGACTCTGCCGCCGAATGAAATCGTGATCACCGATGGAGGGTCACTGGATCACACGCCAGCGATTGTCGCTGAAATCATCAAAGGTGGCGCCCCGGTCAGATTGATCCGTGATTGCGACTCGCTTCCGGGACGGGCGCGCAACCTGGGAGTAGCCAACGCAAGAAACAGCTGGATCGCTTTTATTGATGCGGGTGTTAAGCCGGCGCCGAACTGGCTCGAGGCACTGACGCAACCAGTTAGCAGAGATGCAAGCATTGACGTGGTTTACGGCACCTATGAACCAAATATCGACTCATTTTTTACCGAATGTGCGGTGCTTAGCTATGTACCGCCGCCGGTGGAGAGTGAAGCGGGAATGGTGCGTCCCCCGTCGATCGCTTCGACTCTGATGCGCCGCGATGTCTGGGAAAAGACCGGCGGTTTTCCTGAGCAACTGCGGTCAGCCGAAGACCTGCTTTTCATGCGCCGAATTGTCGAGACCGGAGCAAAGATTGTTCGTACGCCTGATGCGATCGTGTACTGGAATATTCAGCCGAATTTCCGGGGCACGTTCAGACGCTTTTCGGCATATGCGCGCAATAATATTCGTGCCGGACTGTTCGGCGAGTGGCAGGGCAGAATTTTTATTTATTATGCGGTTCTGGCAGCCTCAGCCCTGCTGGCCCTTTTTTTCGGCGTGCGCAGCCTCGTCATACCGCCGGCGTTGTGGCTCTTGTTTCTGGCTTCTCGCGCAGTCCGAGCGCTTAATCGTAATCGCAAGAAATATCCGGCGAATCTGCTACGTAATCTGGCGCGCGTGTTTGTGATAGTGCCAATCCTCATGGTGCTGGACGTGGCGACATTCGTTGGTTCGATCCATTGGCTGCTTGCCGACAAGATGCAACTGAGAGCGGAGAGACTCAATGGGTCCGGCTGACAGACGGGTTTTATATATCTCATACAATGGGATGTTACAGCCGTTGGGCCAAAGCCAGGTGATCCCCTACCTGAAAGGACTCGCCCGCCGCGGGTTTGACCTGACCCTCTTGAGCTTCGAACACGACCAGGCGCACACGCCAGCCGGTCGAGAGCAGTGTGCCCGCTTGAAGCTCGAGTTGTCAGCAGCGAATATTGATTGGCATTGGCTGAAATATCACAAACGACCGTCACTTCCGGCCACGGGCTATGACGTGTGGGCAGGAATCCGATACTGCAAACGCCTCGCACGCCCAAAAACATTTGCCATGGTGCATGCGCGCAGTCACATTCCAGCCACGATCGCTCTGGAGTTTAAAAACCGGACCGGGGCCAGGATGATTTTCGATATTCGCGGTCTGATGGCCGACGAATATGTTGATGCCGGGCATTGGCGCCGAGACTCGACGGCATATCGTGTCACCAAAAAGTTCGAACGACGAGCAATGTCTCGAGCTGATGGGATCGTGACTTTGACGCAACGGATCTGGCCGATCATCAGCGACTGGGACGGACTGCGGGGGCGCGAAGTGCCGCACGAGGTAATCCCATGCTGCGCCGACCTGGATCGATTCAGGTTCAGCCCCGAGGCCCGCGTCGAGGAGAGGCGAAACCTGGGAATTGAAGACCGCTTTGTAGTTGTTTACAGCGGCTCAATCGACGGCTGGTACCTGACTGCAGAGATGGCGGATTTTTTCGCTGTCTTGCTGCGAACCAGAAAAGACGCATGTTTTCTCTGGCTGACCCAAGCGAACCATGAACGTCTTGAAAGCTTGATGCAGTCACGCGGAATCGATAGCCGCGATTATAGAATTTTAGCTTCAGCACCACGGGACGTGCCGCGATACCTGGCGGCCGCTGATGTTGGATTGGCCTTTATCAAACCGTGTTTTTCGAAGTTGGCGTCATCACCGACCAAGTACGCCGAGTATCTTGGTTGCGGATTGCCTTTGATAATTAATGCCGGCGTCGGCGACTCAGATGCCCTGGTCCGGGAACACCAGGCCGGTGTGCTGATCGACGCATTCGCTGAACCCGATTACCTGACAGCGATCGAGCACCTGACAAGTTTTACGCGGCAGCCGCACGAGACGCGGCCACGGATGCGCCTGGTTGCCGAACGGCTATTCGATCTCGAGACCGTGGGTGTTGAGGACTATGTGAGACTATACGAACGAGTCCTCGGCCTCACGCCGGCAGACGCTTAATGAGGGTCCTGGCTTTAGCTTCTTATCCGATCGAAGCTGCGGCTACACGGTTTCGATTGCAACAGTACGTTGCGCCGCTGGCGGCGCGCGGAATCACTCTGGATATTCATCCGTTTCTTACCTCACAGCAGTTCCGCGCCCTTTATCGTCGCGACGCAGTCCTTAGCGTGGCCGCCGGCCTGGTCAATTCGAGCGTGCGACGCTTGTTTGACATGGCGGGGGCTAGGACTGCCGACGTGGTGCTAATCCAGCGAGAGGCGATGTTGTTGGGGCCGCCCGCGATTGAATGGGTCTTGACCCACACATTGCGACGGCCGATGGTGCTTGATTTGGATGATGCCACTTACGTCTCTTATGAGAGTCCGACTTACGGCGCCTTTACCAGGAAACTGAAATGGTTCAGCAAAACCGACGACTTAATCAAATGGGCGACGATCGTGGTTTGCGGCAATCGCTCAATTGCCGAGTATGCCGCCAGCAAGGGCGCGCGCGCCCGCATCATTCCCACAGTTGTAGATACTGAAATCTTCAAACCTGTCGGCCGAAACGATCCGCAAGCGCCGCTTCGGCTGGGTTGGATAGGCACCCATTCGACGTTTCCGTATCTCGAATCGATCTTTCCGGTGCTTTCGTCTTTGGCAGAACGGTACTCATTTCGCTTGAAAATTGTCGGCTCGGGACGTGACCGGATCACTGTTCCAGGGGTGACGATTGAGAATCTTGGCTGGGCGATGGACCGCGAGGTGCAGGATTTCCAATCGATCGATGTAGGTCTGTATCCTATCGACGCCAACTTGTACTCGGGAAAATGGGCCCAGGGGAAGTCGGGATTTAAAGCGGTGCAGTACATGGCTGTGGGGGTGCCTTTCGTCGCCACGCCGATTGGAGGTTCGGCCGAAATTGGCGAACCCGGAGTAACGCATTTTTTCGCCTCTACGAATGACGAGTGGTATCGTAGCTTGGAACGTTTGATGGGTGACCCGGACCGCCGACTCAAAATGGGCGTCGCCGGACGCGCTCATGCGGTCGCGCATTATGGCCTGGAGGATCAGGCTGACCGCTTGGCTGCGGCACTATTTGACGCCGCACAATCGCGAGAGCATTAAGTTTGGAAAAATCGGGCGTGATGGAGGAACATTCAATAATCGAGGCCGAGACGGCTTCGCCCTCAGACCGCGCCGGTTTTGCCAGCCTCGCCGGAAGTGGCGTCAGCAAATTCCGGCTGGCCTTATTAGCTTTGGTCTCACTGCTGCCGTCTTTTTTGATGCGCCCATGCTATCGGTTAATGTTTGGATATCAGATTGGAAAGCGGGTACGGTTCGGTTTCAGCATCATCGATGCGCAGGAATGTGTGATCGAAGACGATGTCTCGATTGGCCATTTTAATCTGGTGGTGGGTGTCAGAAAACTTGTGGTGGGCGATCACGTGCGTGTGGGTCACTTGAATGTGATCCGCGGCGGCGACGAGGTCCGGATCGGCAGGTATTCTGACATCATACGGTTCAACGAGCTCAACTCAATTCCCGACCCTGAAGTAGTCAATCCGGTCGACCCGACGCTGATCATTGGCCCCGGAACAATTATCACCACCGGTCACAAAATTGATTTTACCGATCGAGTGGAAATCGGGCGACGCGCAATCATCGGCGGGCGCAACTCGTCTTTGTGGACGCACAACCGTCAGCGCACCCAGCCGATTTCGATCGGCGATTTTGCCTATGTAGGATCCGAGATTCGCATGGCGCCCGGTAGTTCGATTCCGGCCCGTTGCATCGTCGGCATTGGCTCAGTTATCGTCGGCAAGATCGACGACGACGGTTGGCTGATAGCGGGTGTACCGGCCAGGCCGGTGAAGCAGTTGAGTGCGGCTGACAGATTCCTGGTTGAGCGGAAAACCCGCGCGGATTTGCCCGACAACGTGTAGGAAAAGTAAGCCAAAGATAAAGTAAGTGAACGGTCTATTACTCGCAATTGCACTTCTGTTGTTGGCGGCGATCCTCACGTTCGCCCCGGCCGAGGGCGCTCCGGCTGTACTGCTGATGCTGCCACTGATCGGCGGCGTAATGTTCGGCATCCACGGGCTAGACGATCGTCGCTTCCTGTTAAGGGTATTTGTGATCGCGCTGCTGATTCGGATAGGTCTCGGCACGGCCATCTATGTCTTTCACTGGCAGGAAATCTTCGGCGGGGATGCAATCACTTACGACTTCCTCGGCGATGCCTTACTTAATGTTTGGCAGGGAAAACCCGAGTACCAGCGGGCAATCGACGCATTCTACCGCGGCGGCTCTTCGAGCGGTTGGGGTATGGCGTACATGGTGGCGGCGATCTACAGAATCGTGGGCCGGAACATGCTCGCCACTCAATACGTGAACTGCGTTATCGGCGCCGCAACGGCAGTACTTGCTTACATCATCTCGATGGAGATTTTTCCCAACCGCACAGTTGCGCGGGTGGCGTCGATATTCACAGCTTTCTTTCCGTCGCTGATCGTTTGGTCATGTCAGGGACTTAAAGATGGGCCAATCGTTTTTCTCCTGGGCATCTCGATGGCGGCAATCCTGAAGCTGGGCGACAAGTTAAGCATCAAATATGTTGTGGCTCTTGCGCTGGCGCTTTGCAGTTTGCTTACCCTGCGATTTTACGTGTTTTATATCGTAGTCATAGCTGCGGCTGCGGCATTCATTCTCGGCAAAAACAGGCTGACCGCCCAGTCTTTTGCGCGCCAATTGATCGTCATAACCGTAATCAGTCTGGCGCTGGTCTATTTTGGCGTGAGCCGCTATGCGACCGTGCAGATCGCCGTGTACGGCAGTGGAGCGCAGCTGCAGCGCATGCGCCTCGATGCCTCCCAGTCGGCCCAGTCGGGTTTTGGCGGTGACGCCGATGTCTCTACCGCCAGCGGCGCGATAACTGCGCTCCCGATCGGTTTTACATATCTCATGTTGGCGCCATTTCCCTGGCAATTTGGATCTCTGCGACAAATGCTGACTTTGCCTGAGATGGTCGTCTGGTGGTGTGCGATCCCGTTGCTCATTCTGGGTGCGTGGTTCACCATCAAATACCGCCTCCGGGAAATTGCGCCCATCCTAATCTTTACCACTCTGCTCACGCTGACTTACTCGATTGTGCAGGGAAACGTCGGCACCGCTTACCGGCAGCGCGCGCAATTGCTCCTGTTTTACTTCATTTTTGTCGCCGTGGGATTCGTGTTGATCAAAGAGAAGCGCGAAGCCCGAGCGAAGCTGCGGCGGGCCGAGCGCGAAGCTGCACGGCACCCCCGTCTCCGGCCGGAGCAAGTCAAAGATCGGATGCCGGCTGTGGGATAATTGGGTCTGTCTGTACCGGCGCTGCGGCAAGAAAAAATGTGTGGCATAACTGGCATCGTTCGTAATGATGGCGCGCCGATCGATCGCGATCTGCTGGCGCGCATGAACGCGGCCATTGGTCATCGCGGACCGGACGAGGACGGCTTTTATTTTGACGGTGGTGTCGGCCTGGCAATGCGACGGCTGGCGATTATCGATCTAAAGAGTGGCCAGCAGCCGATTCACAATGCTGACCGCACAGCTTGGATAGTTTTCAATGGCGAGATCTACAACTACCGCGACCTCCGTAAAGAACTGGAATCGCGAGGTCACCGCTTCTACACGGACAGTGATACCGAAGCGATCATTCATGCTTATGACGAATACGGAACTGATTGTCCCCGCTATCTGCGCGGCATGTTCGCGCTGGCGATCTGGGACACGCGGGATAAGTCGCTCTTTCTGGCCCGGGATCGGGTTGGCAAAAAGCCGCTGCTTTACGCGCAGGTGAATGGCCAGCTCATTTTCGGATCTGAGTTCATGGCGTTGTTGCAACATCCGGACATCAGCCGCGAAGTGAACTATGAAGCCATCCATCATTATCTTTCGTTCATTTGTGTCCCGGCGCCGCTAACCGCGTACCAGCAGATTCGTAAGCTCGAGCCGGGACATTCCCTGCGGTGGAAGAACGGCCGTGTCGAACTCAACCGTTATTGGCAGATCGATTTCTCGAAGAAGGTCTCAATCTCCGAGGAAGAGGCCGGCGAGCGCGTCGTCGATCTGCTGCGCGACGCCGTGCGTGTGCGCCTGATGTCCGAAGTACCGCTGGGCGCATTTCTCTCGGGCGGAATTGATTCCAGCGCCGTCGTCGCCTTAATGGCCCAGGAGTCGTCCGAACAGGTGAAGACCTTCTCGATCGGGTTCGAAGAACAGGATTTTAGTGAACTGCACCACGCGCGGCGAGTGGCCGAATACGTCGGCTCGGATCATCACGAGTTCATTGTCAGGCCGGACGCGATGGAAATTCTGCCCACCCTGGTGGAACATTACGGCGAGCCTTACGCCGATTCATCGGCCATACCTAGTTACTACGTATCGCGCGAAACCCGCAAATACGTCACCGTGGCACTGAACGGCGATGGAGGCGACGAATGCTTCGCGGGATATGAGCGATATGTCGGAATGAATGTCGCCCAGCAATACGCAAAGCTGGTGCCGGCCGCCGTGCGCAAGGGCATACTACAGAACCTCGCGAACGGCCTCCCGCAGATTGAGTCGCGCAAGAATCCGCTCCGTAAACTGCAGAGGTTTGCCGCCGCCGGCGCCCGGTCCCCCGTCCAACGTTATCTGGGTTGGGTTAGCGCTTTCGATGAACAAGCGAAATTAAATCTTTACTCGAGTGAATTCCGGGCTGAGACAGCATCATTTTCGACCGTTGGTTTCCTCGAACCCTGGTTTGCTAAAGCCAATGGCGCCGGCATCGTTGACGCGTCATTGCTGGCCGATACGATGACGTACCTGCCCAACGATCTGCTGGTCAAGATGGATATTGCGAGTATGACAGTGTCGCTCGAGGCGCGTTCGCCCTTTCTCGATCATCATCTGATGGAATTTGCGGCGAGCTTGCCTGAACGACTAAAACTTCGCCGCATGACTACCAAGTATTTGTTAAAACGCGTGCTGCGCAGATTTGTGCCGGAAGAAAATCTCACCCGCGCCAAGATGGGTTTTGGGGTGCCGATTAGTCATTGGTTTCGTGGCAGCCTGCGGCAGTTTTTGCAGGAGACTCTGCTTTCTGAGCGCGCTTTGTCGCGTGGGTTATTCGATCGTGACGCAGTGAGGCGGTTGATTACAGAGCACGTTGACAAAAAAGTAAATCATGATCAGCGCTTGTGGGCGCTGCTTATGTTAGAGCTGTGGTTTCAGCGATTTATCGATTGATTGTAGTGTGGCGCTACAATCGAGATGCGCCTACCCCCGGGCATGGTGGATCCAGGGATTTGAGGCAATGAATGTTCGCGACGCTTATCGATGGATCCCACAAAACTGCCCCATCTGTGAGCAGTCGCAACTGAAGCAGTTAGGCCGTCGCGGCGGCGCAGCCCATCGCGCAAATGCGGGCGTTGAATGCGAGATTTGGCGGTGTTCCGGATGCGGGCTCATTTTCCCCAACCCCATGCCAGTTCCCATAAATGGCATCGAACAACATTACAACCTCGACGCTGATAAATATTTTGAGCATCACCAGCAGGACAACAAACAACAAAGCGCCCGTCAACTGATGGCTGAAGCCGAAGAATTGATCGGCGGAAAAGGCAGGTTGCTCGATATCGGTGCGGGCCGGGGTGAATTGCTGAACGTCGCGCGCGACGCTGGTTGGCATGTCATTGGAATTGAACCGTCAGCTCGATTTGCCGAGTACGCCACCTCTGTTTCCGGTCTGCCCATCCGGATGCAACCGCTCGAAGATTGTAAGTTTCCGGACAGCTCCTTTGATTGCGTAATCCTCAGCGGTGTACTCGAGCATTTGTACAATCCCGACGAAACCGTAGCCGAGATTGCGCGGATACTGGGCACGAACGGGGTCGTGTTCATCGATGTCCCGAACGAACAAGGTCTATATTTCAGGGCTGGTAATCTGTATCAGAAGCTACGCTGGCGCGACTGGGTCGTGAATCTGGCGCCCACCTTTTCTCCTTTTCACGTTTTTGGATTTAGCCCACGCGCACTACGGGCTCTGCTATCAAAGCATGGTCTTACGCCGGTGCGATGGAGGGTTTATGCAGGACGCGCTCTTTTGCCCGCGCAACGCGATGTTGGGAGCACGCTCGAAAGCCTGGGAGCCATTATGGTGACGGCGCTAAGTAAAATGTTTGAGGCGGGAACGTACATTGAGACCTGGGCCCAAAAACAGGCATAAGCGGACGCGAAGACTTGTTAGTTTTTACGCCGCCGCCGCCTTGACTCGGCTGCGCAATTAGCGCTTAAGCCAACAGGACACTTTGCGATTCATCAGAGACGCTTGAGAAAAGTAGTTCGCATTATTGCTCGTTTGAATGTCGGCGGACCGGCGCGACACGTTGTCTGGCTAAGCGCAGGAATGCGGCAGGATGGCTATGACACGCTGCTGGTCTCGGGCGTAGTGCCTCCGGGTGAAGACGATATGGCGTATGTCGCCGCGCAGGCAAACGTCTCGCCGTTGATCATTCCGGAAATGAGCCGTGAGATTTCTCCGCGCGACGCAATCACGGTCTGGAAACTTTTTCGATTGCTGCTGAGAGAAAAACCCCACCTCGTGCACACACATACGGCGAAAGCCGGTTCCCTTGGACGGGTAGCCGGTTTCATGTATCGATGGCTCACGCCTGCTACTTTGATTGGACGCCCGCGTCCATGTCGTTTTGTGCATACCTATCACGGCCATGTTTTTCATAGCTACTACGGAGCGGCCAAGACGCGTTTCTTTTTGACGGTGGAGAGGTTGCTGGCCCGTTTGGTTACCGATCGGATTGTGGTGATAACCGAACAACAACGGCAGGAAATCAACGAGACCTTTCGGGTGGGAAAACCTCAACAGTTTGCGGTCATTCCGCTGGGCATCGATTTGACGATTTATGACCAGTGGCAGAACCGCCGAGCAGCGTTTCGACATGAGCTGAACGTCGCCCCCGACGAGATCCTGATTGGCATCGTGGGACGACTGACGGAAATCAAAAATCACCTGATGTTCCTGGAGAGCGCAGCGGTTTTTAAGAAGAATCATCAAGCGAAAGTCAGATTTGTAATCATCGGTGATGGTCACTTGCGATTACAGATCGAAAAGGAGGTTGACGTTCTCGGACTGCGAGATGATGTATGTTTCCTCGGTTCGCGCCAGGATCCTGAGAATTTCTACCCGGCGCTGGACGTCCTCGCCCTTACGAGTCTTAACGAGGGCACACCGCTGAGTCTGATTGAAGGAATGGCGAATGCGCGGCCAGTCGCGGCTACCGCCGTGGGCGGCGTAGTCGATCTGCTCGGCGTTACGCTTTCCCAGGATCCGGGACGGCCGTTTGCGATCCACGAACGCGGCATCAGCGTGTCGAGCGGAGACGCTGAAGGGCTGTCACAGGCCTTTGCCCATTTGATCGCGAATGAGGCTTTGCGGGGCGAGCTGGGCGATCGCGGTCGCGCGTTTGTCGTACAGAAATACGACAAGCAGCGGTTGATCGCCGACGTTTCCGCGCTGTATGCCGAACTCCTTGAGCCGCAAAGCGCCGAAGGCTATGAGGTCAGTGCCGGGAGCGGTAGCGACCGGGTGAGTATCCGGCGATCAAACTGACTGAAGACTACCCGGTCGCTACCGCTCTCGGTACTGGCCTCATGCGATTCCTTTATCGTGTTAGACTAACGGCTCTTAACTCTAGACTTCGGAAGGTGCCTATTGCGAGTTTTGATCACTGGCGGCGCAGGTTTTATCGGCTCTCATCTCGCTGACGCTTATCTCAAGCGCGGCGATCACGTGTTCATCATTGATGATCTTTCGACCGGTAGTTTTGAAAATATCCGTCACCTGAAGGATCATCCGCGCTTCCACTACACGATCGAGAGTGTCCACAACCACCCGGTGACCGCGGAGCTGGTCGATCAGTCCGATGTGATTTTTCACCTCGCCGCCGCCGTCGGCGTCAAGCTGATTGTGGAAAGCCCGGTGCGCACCATTGAGACTAACGTGCGCGGCACTGAATGCGTCCTCTCGATTGCCAATAAGAAAAAGAAGAAGGTGCTGGTTTCCTCGACGTCGGAAGTCTATGGCCTCAGTACCCAGGTTCCTTTCAGCGAAGACGGAAACCTGGTGATGGGTGCCACCACCAAAGGCCGTTGGAGCTACGCCTGCTCAAAGGCGATTGACGAATTTCTGGCGCTCGCTTACTGGCGGGAAAAGAAATTGCCGACAATCGTTGTGCGTCTCTTCAATACCGTAGGACCGCGCCAGACTGGACAATACGGAATGGTAATTCCCACATTTGTGAAGCAGGCACTGGCGAACCGGCCCATCACTGTCTATGGTGACGGCAAGCAGTCCCGCTGTTTCTGTTATGTCGGAGATGTCGTCGGAGCGCTGATGAAACTGATGGACGACGAGAGATCAGTCGGACAGGTTTTCAATATTGGTTCAAATCGCGAGATCTCAATCGTCGATCTCGCCAGAAAAGTGAAAGAACTTACCAACTCAGAGTCCGAGATTGTGTTTGTGCCTTATGACGAAGCTTACGAAGAAGGCTTTGAAGACATGCCGCGCCGCGTCCCCGACATCGCGAAGGCGAACAAACTGATTGGCTTCAGTCCCAGCGTCGATCTCGAAGGAATACTCGAGAGTGTGATTGCCTTTCACAGCGGACAGCAATCGCAGGAAAGGGTAGCCGGCGCCGCGGAAGGATAAAGGAGTTCCGGCCTTGAGTCTGGCAGGCCGACAGTTGGAATCTCCAGTGCTTCCTAAAAGAGTTCCCTTACAGCTCAATCCCAAAACGCTCGGCCATACGGTAGAGCGTGCGTCGATTAATGCCGAGAAGTTCAGCGGCTTTCTTCCTATTTCCGCCCGTTAGATCGAGCACATGAAGTAAATGCCGTCGCTCAATCTCATCCATGGTAAGAATCCTGCTTTCAGTCTGATTACTGTCGCCTGAATCTCGCAGCGTTATCTGGTTTTGCCTGGTTTGTTCTTTACTTAGGACGATCGGCGGCAAGTCGTCGGCAGATATCCTGCCGCGACGATTTAGAGTGATGGCTCGTTCTATAGCGTTCTCAAGTTCGCGCACGTTGCCGGGCCACGAGTATGCGAGCAATCTGGAGAGCGCGTCCTCATCAACAATCAGCGGGGACGCATTGGCCGGTGTGTGTTTACGGATGAGATGGGTTATGAGGAGAGGCAGATCGTCTAACCGTTCACGGAGAGGCGGCACGTAAAGGTCAATCACATTGAGGCGATAAAAAAGATCGCGACGGAATAAACCTGCTTCGCAGAGCTTGTCTAGGTTTCCATTGGTAGCCGCCACAACCCGTGCCTGGACCATTAAGGGAGTGTTTCCACCCACGGGAACCACTTCTCGCTCCTGCAATACCCGCAGAAGCTTTACTTGCAGCGCCGGACTCGTCTCGCTGATTTCGTCAAGAAAAACGGTGCCGTCACGGGCGTTTTCAAAGATGCCTCGTTTGTTGGCGATCGCGCCGGTGAATGATCCCTTAATGTGTCCAAACAATTCCGACTCAAGGAGGGTTTCAGTTAAGGCGCCGCAATTGACCGCCACGAACGGCGACGCATGACGATTTCCCTGAGAGTGAATCGCGCGCGCAATTAATTCCTTGCCGGTTCCCGACTCACCTGTGATAAGAACCGGGGTGGAGACATCGGCAACTCGGCCGATGGTTTTGTATAGTTTAAGCATGGCCGGATTGCGGCCGATAAGACTGGCGGATGCGTCCGGGGCTTCCTCATCCTCATTGGACCTAAGGTTTTCGACGCACGGATTAATCGCGAGGGCACGGCGCACCGTCGAAATTACATCGTCCATCATGAAGGGCTTGCTGATGTAGTCGAAAGCGCCTTCACGAACCGCGCGAATCGCCGTATCCATCGATCCAAAAGCAGTCATGAGAATGACGGGCGTGTTCGGTCGTGCCTCTCTAAGGTGGGCCAGGAGATTGAGGCCATCGTTTCGCGACTTCATGCGGATGTCACTGACGACGACCTCAGGTTCGTAGGAATCCAGCGCCGCCAGCGCTGCTTCGCTGCTTTGTTCGAATCTGGTAACGAACCCGACCTTTTCGAATACCTCGCACAGAAGATCGCAGGTCACCGGATCATCGTCGACAATCATTACGCGGGGAGATTCACGCAACATGCGACATCACATCCTCACGAACGCCGGGAATCGTTTTAATTTGAGAAATCGGAAGAGTCAGTTTAAAGGCTGCTCCGACGGTGCGGCCCGCAACGACCTGAATTTCACCGCCGTGTTCCATAATAGTCTCGCGGGCAATCGCCAAACCAAAGCCGCTGCCCGATGCTTTCGTCGTCCACATGGGCTCAAACAAATGCAGCGCATCATCGGGACGGATACCCGAGCCGGTGTCCTGAAAAACAATCTCAGCGAGGTTCGCGGCTTCATTAACACGCGTAATGATCTCGATTTGTCCGCCCAGCGGCATAGCTTCGATACTGTTGTTAATAAGATTGAGAAAAACCTGTTGCAGGCTTTCCCGGTCCGATTCGACTAATCCAAGCCGTTGCTCGGCAATCAGATTTGCCGTGATCGAATGATCGTCCAGCGTCGGCTTATTGAGCCAGAGCACTTCTTTAATCAGCTTCTCGACGTTGACCGGCTCAAACGCAAGGTCTCGTTTGTGCGTCCATTCCAGGAGTCGTCTAACTGTGCCCACGATGAAGTCGAGTTGTTGACGAATAATGCGAATCCGCCGGCGAGATTCACTGTCATTGTTCTTATTCTCGGCAAGTAATTCCAGATGACCGGAAATTGCATTTAGGGGAGTGCCGATTTCATGAGCGAGCGAAGCAGCCATTTGACCCACCACCGCCATTCGCTCAGAGCGTGCCAGATGCTGTTGTGTTTTTAGCAGGGCCTCACTCGTCTGACTCAATTCCTGGGTTGCTGTCTCAACTTCGGCACGCAGCGCCTCGTTAAATCCTTCAATCTTGTTCAGGAGGCGACCACGCTCGTCCATCAACTTCTTGCGCGTGGTGTTGAGCCAACTCACAAGTCCAGAGACGGTTATAAACACCCCAATTCTGACCAGATTGGGCGAATTCCATTCGAAGTGGTTATATGGCGGCACGAACGCGTAATCGATTAGCAGCGCGGAAATGGTCGAGGCGAACAAGCCAGGACCAAATCCGCCCCAAAACGCCGCGAAAATTGCGGCGAAGAACAGGGGAACAGGCGCCGGTTGAATGAAGGGCCAAAGAAGCCGCGTAAGCGCGAAAGCGATTAGTATTACGACTACGGATGCGCCATAACGTCGCAAAACGTCAAACACTCGATTGCCTTTTCGACTCATCAGCATTCCTTACCCGCTCCAGACCAGCATCCTGAGTTCCCTGAGAGAGACATGTCGACCTTAAGTCACCGCTAACGGGCACTTTCACAGACGGACGGCAATTCTATCGCGGGTTAACGGAAAGGTTAAGGATCTCGGGACCCAATGCTCCAAAGCGGAGCCCATCAGTGAGGCGTTTCTAACCACATGGCGCACACCGTCATATTCAAACCAGTAGCAATGAGCCACGTGCGGCTGCGGAGGACCGTGGGAAATGGCGAACGGAACTTATCTAAATAAGGCGGCACGAGGCTTGCTCCGTGAACGCGGAATCGAAATTGGCGGAAATGCCTCTCCGTCATCGAGGAGTCTTAGCTAAGCTTGGGTCTGGTGATATCAGCCAATCGCCACTCTTCAGAAATAGCTGAACGCACGCCTGTCTTAGCTTCTCATTCGCTGGAATTTCCTGATCAGCTGAATTTTAATGCCTGGACACTCTGCCGTAACGGCACGCGCCGGGCGTTTATTTGATTTGCTCTCGGTGGTTCTTGTTTCACACGGAGGCGAGCATCTTCCGCAAGATCACAACCCGCTTGTGATAGGACTTGCTGGAAGTCATGGTCGACGTTAGCGCCGTAATCATCACCTTGAACGAGGAGTCCTGTATCGAGAAGGCTCTGCGTTCAATCAGTTGGTGCAGTGAGATCATCGTAGTCGATTCCGGGAGCACTGACCGCACTGTCGAGATCTGTAAAAGTTATGGTTGTAAGGTCATTCATCGGGATTTCTCAGGATTTGGAGATCAAAAGCGCTTTGCCGTCCGTCAGGCGAAAGCCAATTGGGTCCTCTCACTTGATGCTGACGAGGTGGTAACGCCGGAGCTCTCGCAGGAGATTCAGGTTGAACTCAGCAGAAACGGGAACGGAGAGACCCGGGCGTACCATATTCCGATTACGTTGGTACTCTGGGACGGTCTCATACGACGGCGCAATCGTCTTACAAAGCCCAAGTTGCGATTATTTGACCAACGCTTTGCCGGCTTTACCGACGACTACGTGCACGAATCCGTGGTAACGAGCAGACAATCCAAGCAGTTGCGGAGCCCTATATATCACTATTCCTACGCGACCATCTCTGACTACTTTCAAAAGTTCAATCTGTACACGAGTTTGGCCGCTGAACATCGAGCGAAGGCGGCGCGGAAATTCTCAGTGGTCAAGAGTCTGGTGCGGTTCCCATTTGAGTTTTTCAAACTTTACGTCGTGCGGGGCTTCGTCCTGGATGGATGGTGCGGTTTTGCCTGGGCGCTGTTTTCGGCGCTCTATCCGGTAGTGAAAAATCTGAAGACTCACGAGCACCTCCAGGCTGGTTTGCAGGTTGAGCGAAGCGTCACAAGCGGATCCATTCCTTCATACGTCTTGTCACGGCGATTTAGTAAAAGCACGCCGGAAAGAACAGCTACTTCGGGAATTTAACGATGGTGTTGTTGGTTGTTGTCTTGCTGCTTGGCGGATTCTGGCTCAGCTATTTTCTGTTGCCACCCGCCGCCGGACTGCCGATCCTGATGTATCACAAAGTCTCTGACAACCAGAACGACAAACTGACTATTTCGGCTGATCGACTCGATGGGCAGCTTGCGTGCCTGAGACGACTTGGTTACCAGTCCGTCTCGTTTTCCGACCTGAGAGAGCATGAAAGGTTTGGTGTTCCGCTTCCGGAGAAACCGGTGATACTCACCTTCGACGATGGTTACTTGAACATGTACGACCTCGCGCGGCCACTATTGCGTAAACACGGGTTCAGCGCGACGGTTTTTTTGACGACAAAATACATTGGCGGATTTAACGATTGGGATGGTGGGACCGAAAGATTGATGAGCGAGGAGCAGATCAGGACTCTGGCGGCCAGCGGAATCGACCTCGGCATGCACTCGCATCGTCACGAAAACTACACCCGATATTCGGCGTCTGAGATTGAGTCCGACGTGAACGATTGCGTTAGATCATTGGAAGCGATAGTCGGTAAATTCGACCGCGTCTTTGCATATCCCTATGGGGCTCGGCCGAAAACGGCAGCCGGAAAACGATCTTTGAGAAAGACTCTTGCCAGCCACGAAATAGATTATGCAGTTCGGATCGGATCGGGCCTAAATGCTTTTCCGCTTCGCAATCCTTACGAACTGAAAAGGATCGGAATTCACGGGACTGATTCGATAAGACAATTCCAGCGAAAACTAAAAAAGGGAAAGGCTAATCCCTTTTGGAGCATGCGATCGTGATCGGTCTTTAACCTCAAGGCGTCACGCGATCCACCGTTCACCTTAAGCAGCACCTGTCGATGTCAAGCGCAGATTTTCACGACGTCAGCCGGCGATAGATTCCCGGCAGCCGCTCCGGCAGGCTCAACACGTCATCGATGATGGTGTAGCCAATCTCGCCATAGAGATCGCGCAACTCACTTTCTGATTCGCGATCAATGGTGATGCAGAACGGCGTGATGCCCGCAACCTTTGCCTGACGCAAAGCTTCGCGCGTGTCTTCGCGCGCGTAACGCGCGTCGCCATAATCGTGATCGTAAGGGCGCCCGTCGGATAAAACGATTAGCAGGCGAGTGCGGGCTTCCTGCTTTTCCAGCTTTGCCGTCGCGTGCCGGATCGCTGCCCCCAGACGCGTATTGTTCTGATAAGTGATGCCACCGATACGCCGCATCACTTCGTCCGAGTAATGCTCCTGAAAATCCTTCAGCACATAAAACTTCACGTTGCGCCGGCCTTCAGAGGTAAAGCCGTTAATCGAATAAATGTCGCCGACGGCTTCCAATGCTTCGCTCATCAGCACCAGGCCTTCTTTCTCGATCTCAATGATGCGGCGGCCCGGATGCGTGTAGGGCTGCAACGGATGACGGCCAATCGTGCGCGCGGTCGATGACGACTGGTCGAGGAGGAAAGAGACCGCGACGTCCCGTCGCCGCCGCAGCCGCTTGGTATAGATCCGTTCCGACTGCTGCCCATCGGCGCGTCGATCGATAAAGAAATCAACTACGGCGTTCAGATCGTAATCTTCGCCATCCAGTTCGTTTGTAATCCGGGTAAGGTTTTCAGGTTTCATCAACTGAAACTGGTGGCGTATCGACGAGACGACGCCTTTGTAGCGTTCGCGCGTATCATCAACAAAATCGCGACTGCCACGCTTGACCTTCTTTTCAATTACCCGGCACCAGGACACTCGATGGTCCACCAGTTCGCGGTCCCACTCGTCATAATTGAACGCAACTTCACCCGCTTCCAAATCCTGCTCGGGCGTCTCGCCGTCCGTCCACGCTTCGCTGCCATCCAGTTCGTCGAATTCGCCTTCGTTTTCCGAATTCCAGGCGTTGAATAGCTCGCGCGCGTCGCGCCGCTGCGGTCGGGCGTCAGGTTCGCGCTTTGCCGCCATTTGCTCTGTCTGGCTGTTTTCGTCTTCCTGATCTAATTGATCGGGCACTTCAACCTGTTGTTCCGCGTCCTCCATAGAGATTGATTGAAACAACGTGTAGACGCGGCTGGTGGCCATCAAGGTATCGGCAACCGTAGTCTGTTCCGCCTTGAGATACTCAGCCACAATGGTTTCCAGCTCTGAAACTACCTGACGATAGAACTCGCGCGCGTCTGGAAGCGCGCCGCCAAGCAAGGTCACCTGGAAGAGCAATTCAAAGGGCACCAGCGCCGGCGGCAGGTCGACAATTTTCGGGCGGCGATGGCGGAGATGTTCGCGAATCAGGTTTAGATCTCGCGCCAGGCCCCGATATCTGCGGCGCAAGTGGCGGTCGATCCGGCCGTTTTCGATTGTGCCGAAGATTCGCCGCGCCAGCGCCGGAATGGGAAAGAGATTGATGAGCTGGCGGTAATCGATTGTGGCTGGCCCACCTATTGCGGGCCCGCCCGCTACCGCAGGCGGTTCTGACATTGCTAACTGAGCTGGATCGATTGCAAACGAATCGCGTTCATCCTGCTTTGACGTGTCGTAAAGGGCCGCGAGAGACGCAAACGCAGCTCTGAGATCTTCCGTATCCCGCTCGTAAGTGCCAAATTCAACCTGTCCGGCGGCATGCGCTGCCAGCACTTTATACAGCCGGAAATCGAGCTCTTCATCGCCAAATTCAGATACTGCCGTTGGCAGGTGGATCGTGCGCCCGTCCGCTATCCGAGTTTCCAGCGGGACCGCTGCCAGCGGAGCAATCTCGACTGGTTGGCCGGTTAGCGCCTCGACATACAGCCGCAGCAGGCCCTGCACCGATTCGAGCGAAACCCCGCTGTCTCCGGCGCGCAACGCCTCGTTGCTGCTGCGTGTTTCCAGAGCGTAATAACTGCGCCGCGCCCGGGTGTCGCCCGCGATCAGTCCGGCGCGAGCCCAACTCTCAAACTGTTCAATCGAGACGGTGTGCAGGGCTTTGGCGCTCGATCGCAAGCACGCCAACGCGCTTTCAGCATCAACCCGGGCCACCTCGCGCGTCAGAGCGATCACTCGCAGCGCCAGCGTGTCTGCGCCAAGTTGATTTTTGGTGGCGGCGATATTCTGAAAAAATGCGGGGCTGGCGCGAATGAAGGCGACCAGGGCCGCGTTGCCGTGCGGCGCAATCGTCCAGAGCAGTTCCGTCCACTCTTCAAAACAGTCGGCCAGGGTCCGCAGAATCTCCCCGCCTGCGATCAGCATGTGCAAGCCAACCGCGCCGCCGCGCTCGAGAAAATCCATCGCTCGTTTCATCAGGCGCAACGATTGTGGTGCACTCAATCGATCGATCGCAGCCGGCAGAGAAGCCCAGGCATCCGCAGCAATGCCGCCGGCATGCTCGGCGAAGGCCCTCGCCAGATCGATGGCGCTGTGTGAAAAGTCCTCAGTTGATCCGGCGTCCGTTCGTGGTACTCCGGCGCTAAAGAAGTCAGCTGAATTCAGGGCCGTAAAAACTTTGGGCGTCTGTTGCAGAAACTCAGCGCTGTGCTTTGCCGATCGCCGTGAGATGGTTGCGGCAACCTCGTAAACTGAGCGCAGTCGTCCGGCGTCGTTGATGCTTTCGGCGAGCGCGGCGGCGCCACGGAATGTTTCGGCGGCGGTGGCGGGAGATAGGATCATCTGCCGGGCGCAGACCTGAAATACAAACGGCCTGGCCGGCGGCGGTACTTTCACAAATTCACCGAGACCGGCGATGAAAAAGCTAACGCCCGTCTCGACGTCGGTCATCGTCAGGCGGCGACCTAATTCGCCCCAGGCGCGCAGCTCTGCAGGTTCAAGTACCTCGGCCATATCCGGGACCACCCGCAGGAATTCAATGCTGGCGCGCAGCGAGACCGTGGCGATCGCCGCGCTGGTTTCCAGCGCCGCCCGGGTGTCGTCCAACGGCAGTTGACCGATCTGACGCAGCAGTCCGGCAATGGTCCTCCGTTCGGCAGGATTCTTGACCGCACGCACGCGGGCGCTGATTTCTGCGCGAAGTTCACTGGCGTGATCGTGTTGGCGAACTTCGTCAGACACAACTCAGATAACCGTGGTCACGATTTCGCGAATACTTCTTTGCAGGTCGCGATCGTCAGTAATTGGGGAGCACATCGCCACCTCGGCAGCGCGGGTGGGAGCGATGCCGTTTGAGATTAACTGGGCGGCATAAATCAACAAGCGCGTCGAAACACCTTCTTCCAGTCCGTGACCGCGCAGGTTACGAACTTTTTGTCCAATCAGCACCAGATCACGTGCCGTGCCTTCATCGACGCCGCCTTCGCGCGCGACAATCGCCGCCTCCAGCTCAGCGGGCGGGTAATCAAAGTCGATCGCCACGAACCGTTGCCGGGTCGACTGTTTGAGGTCTTTCAGGATTGACTGGTAACCCGGATTGTAAGACACGACCAGCATGAAATCCGCCGGCGCCTCGAGAATCGTGCCGCGCTTTTCGATCGGCAACCGGCGCCGATGATCGGTCAAAGGGTGGATGATGACGACCGTGTCCTTGCGCGCTTCGACCACCTCGTCGAGATAGCAGATCGCACCGTGCCGCACCGCTGAGGTCAATGGCCCATCGTGCCAGACAGTTTCTTCACCTTCGATTAGGAACCGGCCGACCAAATCGGTTGAAGACAAATCTTCATGACAAGCCACGGTGATAAGAGGCCGTTCCAGGCGCCACGCCATGTGCTCGACAAAGCGTGTCTTGCCGCAACCTGTCGGGCCCTTCAAAATTACCGGCAGGTGCGCCGCGTGTGCCGCCTCGAACAAACCAACCTCGTTGTCGACCGGCAGGTAATAGGGCTCTTCCGCGATTTTGTATTCCTCGATAGCGCGTTCAGGCATAAGCACGTAAATCGTAAATGGTAAATCGTGAATAGTCGAGTAACTGATGACAGATCCTGCCCTAATTTGAAAATCCTTTGAAGCTCCGAATTCGCAAAGGACTTCGATTACGATCCACGAAATCATACGAAACCCGCGAAGAATACTAAGGGTCCTGTTTGTTCGTGTGACTTCGTGGATCGTTCACTCAAACTAAAGCGCAAGGCGACGCAGAAAACCATAGGTTGCTGCCTACATCAACTTTTTTCATCCTGAGCTACCGGAACTCCCGAGGCGCCTGCTTAACCCCGAACATGGCTGTGATAGACTGCGAGCCGTGAAGGCGCCAAAGCAGTTCGAGTTTAAGAGGAAGGATGCATTTCGATGAGGGTTTTAGTGACCGGCGGCGCCGGTTTCATTGGTTCCCATTTGTGTGAGCGGTTATTGAAGGATGGAGCCGAGGTGATTTGCCTCGATAATTTCTTTACCGGCCGCCGCGACAACATCGCACATTTGCTCGATAACCATGCGTTTGAGCTGGTTCGCCACGACGTGATTGAACCAATTCTGCTGGAAGTCGATCAAATCTATAACCTCGCTTGTCCTGCTTCGCCGGTGCATTACCAGTACAACCCGGTCAAGACGGTTAAAACCAATGTGATGGGAACCATCAATATGTTGGGACTGGCAAAACGTGTGCGCGCCCGAATTCTCCAGGCATCCACGTCCGAAGTCTACGGAGATCCGAACATTCATCCTCAGACGGAAAGCTATTGGGGAAATGTCAATCCAATCGGAATTCGCAGCTGTTATGATGAAGGAAAACGGCTGGCAGAGACGTTGATGATGGACTATCACCGCCAGAACGGCGTCGACACACGCATCATACGTATCTTCAATACCTACGGACCGCGGATGCTTGAGAATGATGGCCGCGTCGTATCAAATTTTATTGTGCAGGCCTTAAGGGGACATGAATTGACCATCTACGGCGACGGCACGCAGACCAGATCGTTTTGCTACGTGGACGATCTGGTCGAAGGCATGGTCGGTTTGATGAAGGCAGACGAAAATACGCATCCGACCTTCAGCGTTTACGATCCCGTCAACGTCGGCAATCCGGGCGAATTTACGATGCGGGAATTGGCTTCCGAAGTGGCTGATGCTGCCGGGGTCAGCCTTGCGGTTCGATATTGCCCTCTGCCCGCAGATGATCCGCGCCAGCGCCAGCCGGACATTACGCGCGCCAGAGAAATGCTGGGTTGGGCGCCTACAGTGCCATTGCGTGACGGGTTGAAGCGCACGGTCGATTATTTCGCCCGGCGAATCAAATCGTCGCCCATCCCGGAAACCATGACCGCGTAGCTCCCTTACCAGTGTGAGAAATTCGCCCACTGGCCGCACCGTCGCTTTGCCGCTGCTCGCGCGGGGATGGTACGATCATCGTTCCGTGACTATCTGTTTACGATTTAACAAATGAAGATAGCAGTAGCCATGTCAGGAGGTGTCGATTCGTCCGCCGCCGCCGCCATGCTGAAGGCGCAGGGTCACGAACTGGTCGGCTTTACGATGCAGTTGTGGAACCAGCGCCGTGGTATCAGCGTCGATGAAAATGGCGAGCCGTTGCCATCGCGCTGCTGCTCGCTCGATGACGTATACGATGCTCGCCGGGTGGCTGAGGAACTGGGATTTCCTTTCTACGTGCTTAACCTTGAGCAGGAATTCGAGCGCGATGTCGTCAAGCCGTTTGTCGACAGTTACCTGCACGGCGAGACACCGATTCCCTGCGTCGCATGCAACAGCCGGTTAAAGTTCGCATCCCTTGATAAATTAGCGTCAAGCCTCGGTTGTGAAAAAGTGGCTACGGGTCACTATGCGCGGGTGGAATTTGATAAGGGGAAGAACCGATATGGTTTGTTGCGTGGTCTGGACCCACGGAAGGACCAGTCGTATTTCCTTTGGGAGCTGACTCAAGGGCAACTCGCGCGCGCGCTGTTTCCACTGGGTGAACTGACAAAGACCGACGCGCGGCAAGCGGCGCGCGAGAACCAGCTGGCGGTAGCGGAGAAGAAAGAATCACAGGAGATCTGTTTTGTGCCTGACGGCGATTATGCCGGTTTCATCGATCGCTATTTGCAGGCGGAGACGCAGAGCGATCGTTTGCCGGGTGGTGGTGAGATCGTCGCTGCCAGCGGCGAAGTGTTAGGCAAACACGACGGCGTTCATCGTTACACGATTGGCCAGCGCCGTGGGATCGGCATAGCCGAATCCCGGCCGCTCTATGTGTTGAGCATCGATGCAAGCGCGAACCAGGTGGTCGTCGGTTACGACGAAGAGTTACTAAGCAATGCTTTTACCGCCACCGGTGTCAACTGGATTGCTTTTGAGAATCCGACCTGTGCCGTCCGCGCCGAAGTGCGCGTGCGGTATCGTCATACCGCGGCGCCCGCCACAATTATGCCGCTCGACAATGGTCGCGTTCGCGTTGAATTCGACGAACCGCAGCGAGCGATCACACCCGGGCAGGCAACGGTCTTCTATCGCGACGATCAAGTTCTTGGTGGCGGCTGGATCGTTAAGCACTAGTTTTTCCGCTCGCTTCCGGCAACTGCTACATAAACATTCAACCTTCACCGTTCAGCAAAATTCCTAGCGATAATTTCTGTTTACAACAGCTAGCGACCTGAATAAGATGCGCGCGCATATAGTCGTTCATTGAGGGTTCGACTGGAAATCCCACTGACTTTTCGTGGCGGCGAAAACGCGCTCCTCGGCTTTAACGTGTCGATTCAAACTGTCTCGGCACAATCGTGGCGCGGGTCGCGTCCTGCGGCGCGCCCATCATTTCCTACTCATTGACTGACATCAGAAGTTCGATCAGATCGGACTGAAGAGTTCTTGTCCCAACAATATGACTACGCCATCTGGAGGATCCACGATGAGTCATTTTACGACCCCCCTTTTTAACGTCGCAATCAAATTCAAAGTCAGCAAGATCTTTTTAGTGTTGCTGGTCCTCACTTCAGTTGTGACTTTGACCTGCTGGCGTTTATTGCGACCCGTGCATGCCAATATCAACGTCAGTCAATCCGGCAGCGCTCCGAATTACGTGGTGAGCTTCGATAATGATCCCGCGAACGCGACCGCCGGCAGTACCGTTACTTTCACGGGCAGCGATGCATCCGGCGTGTTGATGCTCGGTGAGCAGGGCGGCGTGTTGACCTACAGCTCTTACGCCAAAGGAGATACAGCTAACGTTAAGAACCGCAGCTCCGCGCCACGAACCGTCGAAGGCCTTTCGCTAACTCAGGTTAGCAAAATCGTTGTTAATGGCGGCTCGGGAGATGACACGCTGGTCATTAACAATCCCGAAGGCTCGTTGCTCGGTTCTAACGCGGTAATTGAGTTTAACGGCGGAGAAGGATTCGACACCCTGGTACTTCAGGGCGGAGGTGGTCCTGATGCTCAGGTAACCTACACGCCTGGACCAACCAACGACGCGGGTTTGATCGAAACNACNNTGGGNTCGGCNCGCCAGNTAATCCGCTTTACCGGCCTTGAGCCAGTGCAGGACAACGTGCCGGCAGCAACCCTGGCAGTAAACGCAAACCCAGCGGACAACGCCATCAATTACGTACAGGGAT
>AP72_2010_repI_A001DRAFT_1000024_pt1 | contig 28217 bp, 23 predicted proteins | sample AmaPasrepliIA001_FD_9535 | JGI IMG/M metagenome (IMG submission 9535)
GGCGTGCCTGCCTACAATGGGCTAAAGCGGCAATATCACAGGATTAGTTAATCCTCATTTTCCAAACCAGCCGATTGGCTTGCCTGAAAGATCAACCCAGACGCTCTTCACCTGCGTGTAAAGCTCGAGCGCGTGGTGACCCATTTCGCGCCCATAGCCGGATTGTTTGTAGCCGCCGAACGGCGAGGCGGCATTGAACATGTTGTAGGTATTGATCCAGACGACCCCCGCCTTCACTGCTTTGGCGAATCGATGTGCGCGGGTGATGTCCCTGGTCCAGATACCGGCTGACAAGCCATAGATCGTTTCGTTGGCCTGCCGAATCAGATCTTCGTCATTGTCGAAAGTAATCACCGAAGTTACCGGGCCAAAAATCTCTTCCTGCGCGACACGCATGGAATTCTTCACTTCACTGAAGATCGTCGGTTGAAAGAAATAGCCATTGCGGAATTGCGGGTCGAGCTGCGGCGAATCGCCACCTGCCAATACGTTCGCGCCTTCGTCACGCGCGATGCCGACGTACGATCTGATCTTCGCCAGTTGTTCTTCCGAAACCTGCGGACCCATCATGGTCGCCTTGTCCAGCGGATTCCCAACTTTCACTTTCTCGGTTTTTTCCTTAAACCGCGCCAGGAATTCGTCCTTGACTTGCTCTTCGACAAACAGGCGCGACCCGGCACAGCATACCTGGCCTTGATTGAAGAAGATGCCCATCATGGCGCCGTTCACGGCCTGATCGAGATCTGCGTCGGCGAAAATTATGTTGGGCGCTTTGCCACCCAGCTCGAGCGAAACCTTGGTGAGATTGTCCGCTGCGGTTTTAGCGATTAGCTTGCCGACTTCTGTCGATCCGGTGAAGGCAATTTTGTCGATGCCCTTGTGTGAAGCCAAAGCTGCGCCGGCGGTTTCACCGTAGCCGGGCACCACGTTCACGACACCGTCGGGAAACCCGGCTTCCTGGATTAGTTTGGCGAGTTCCAGGGCCGTAACCGGAGTCTGCTCTGCCGGTTGAGCACCACGGTGTTGCCGGCCGCCAGCGCCGGCGCCAGCTTCCACGCGGCCATCAGCAGCGGGAAGTTCCAGGGAATGATTTGACCGCAGACACCGAGGGGCTCGCGCAGCGTGTAATTGAACATCTGGCCGGGCACGGGGATCGTCTCACCCTCGATTTTGGTGGCCCAACCCGCGAAGTATTCGAAGTTCTCGACCACGCTTGGCAAATCGATGTAGGTCGATTCCTTGATTGGCTTACCGTTGTCCGATGTTTCGAGTTCAGCAAGCTCGGGCGTGTGATGCTCAATCAGTTGCGACAACTTGTAGAGTAACCGCCCTCGATCACGAGCGCTCATCTTTGACCATTTGCCTTCAAAGGCCTTGCGCGCCGCGGCGACCGCTTTGTCGATGTCGCCACGATCGGCTTCGGCGACCTCGGCAAAGATTTCTCCGGTTGCCGGATTAGGCGAAGTAAAGGTCTTTCCTGATTCGGCATCAACGAATTGGCCGTCAATAAAAAGTTGATAGCGGCGCGGCGTGGTTTGTGGTTGTGGTGTCGACATTCCTAAATCTCCAATTTCAAAATGTCAGATGTCAGATCTAATCTAAGATCCCGGATCCCAAATCTCAGATCTCAGATCTCAGATTTGTCTTGTTTTCCGACTGTACCACCACCACGACGTCAGTACCACCTGCGGTAGCCTTTGCAAAAAAATCGCCACCGAATTGCAGGAAGATGAGCAATTCCGTAGGCAGATCAGACGCGTTTCGCATCCGCTCGCTAGCGCTCGCGGTTCTGTAACATTCGGCGTATCGTTGGATCATCATGCCCATCAACTGGCCCAACCTTGTGCTTGAAGAATGGCAGGATACGCTCGCGACCCTGCACCTGTGGACACAGATCGCCGGCAAGATTCGTCTGAAAACTACCCGCTCGTCAATCACTGGTGGAATGTGCCGCTGTACGTGTCGGCGCGCGGGCTGACAACCTCGCCGATGCCTTACGGCGAACGCGTTTTCGAGATCTATTTTGATTTCATCGACCACCAGCTGCGCATTGATTGTAGTGACGGCGCGCTTACGTCACTTGATCTGCGACCGCAGTCTGTCGCTGAGTTCTATCAGGAACTCATGACCGCCCTTCATGGTCTGGGACTCGACGTGAAGATTTGGACCATGCCGGTCGAGGTGCCATCGCCGTTCTCAGCCGTGCGCGAAGCGATTCCCTTCGAGAAAGATCAAGTGCACAAGTCTTATGACGCGGATCACGTCAATCGCTTCTGGCGCGCACTGGTGTCGGTCGACGATGTCTTCAAACAGTTCCGCGCGCGCTTTATCGGTAAAGTCAGTCCGGTGCATTTCTGGTGGGGCAGTTTCGATCACGCCGTCACGCGATTTTCCGGGCAGGCCGCGCCGCCGCGCGAAGGCGCCGACAAAGTCACCCTCGAAGCATATTCGCACGAAGTCATCAGCCATGGCTGGTGGCCGGGAGGTAACGGTTTCCAGGCCGCTTTTTATGCTTATGCCGCTCCCGAACCCGCAGGGTTCGGCGCAGCAAAGGTCAAACCTGAAGCAGCTTTCTATTCAAATGACGTGAAAGAATTCTTCCTGCCTTACGACGCGGTGCGCACGTCCGCTTCACCCGAAGATGCGTTGATGGATTTCTGTCAGAGCACGTATGAGGCGGCAGCGGATTTGGCGGGTTGGGATCGGAAGACGTTGGAGAGAGCGTAGTTTGCCGTAAACCACGATGTCAGAACCGGGAGCGGTAGCGATCGGGCCCGTTAACAGTCGCCCTGACGCCTTGAAGTTCACTCATGTCGATCTCTTTCGTCGCAAAGAGACCGAGATGACGTCGCGTAGCGACGATATGACTTTAGGCCGGCCTTTCAAGGCCGGTAACCGCGCCCAAATGAAATGAAGCGTCGCGTCAGCGACGCATGAACCAGCACGGCGTTCAGTCGTCGCCACGCGACGACAATTGCGTCATCAATCGATTGCAGGCCTTGAAAGGCCTGCTTAAACTCATCCAGCACTACGTGCCGAAATCCGCGTCCGCAGGCTACTGCTGCATTTACTGATCAAAACCCGGTCGTCCCCGCCAACAATTGCCGCAGCACATACGGCAGAATACCCCCGTGCAGGTAATAATCGATCTCAATCGGCGTGTCGATTCGTAAGGTGACCGGCACCTGCTCGCTTGATCCATCCGCGCGATGGATCGTCAGCGTCACATCCATGCGTGGCGTAACCTCGAACTTCTTGCCCGAGCCGTTCGAGTTCTGATCCGCCGGCGTAAGACCGGTGATATCGAAAGTCTCAGTGCCGTCGAGATTCAATGAAGCGGCGTTAACTCCCTCTTTGAATTGACAAGGCAAAACGCCCATGCCAACCAGATTGCTGCGATGAATGCGTTCGAAGCTTTGCGCGATTACGGCCTTGACGCCTAACAGTCGCGTCCCCTTGGCGGCCCAGTCGCGTGATGAGCCGGTGCCGTATTCCTGTCCGGCAATCACAACCAGCGGCATCCCTTCGCTCTGGTACTTCATGGCTCCGTCGTAAATGCTCATCCGCTCGCCGTCCGCATTGTCACCGGATCTATAAATAGTGACGCCGCCTTCCGTACCGGGCACCATCAGGTTCTTAATGCGCACATTGGCAAACGTGCCGCGCATCATCACTTCATGATTACCGCGTCGTGAGCCGTAGCTGTTGAAGTCAGCCACATCGACGCGTTTCTGCTGCAGGTAGACTCCGGCAGGTGAAGTCGCCTTGATCGCACCCGCGGGACTGATGTGATCCGTGGTGACCGAATCGCCAAAGATGGCCAAAGGGCGCGCGCTTGTAACGTTCTGCATTTCGCCGGCTTCAGCGCCAAACCCTTCGAAGAATGGCGGCTCCTGAATGTAAGTCGAGTTCGCGTCCCACTGATAGGTCAACCCGCTGCTGGTCGGAATCGAGTTCCAGAGCGGGTTCTGGTCGGCGAAGTTGCCGTATAGTTTTTGAAAAGTCTCGGCATCCAGCGCATCCCTCATCACCGCGCCAATTTCTTCCATCGTGGGCCAGATATCCTTGAGATAGACATCCTCACCCTTGTCGTCTTGGCCCAGGGGATCCTGCGATAAGTCCCGTTCCACCGTGCCGGCCAACGCGAAGGCCACCACCAGCGGCGGGCTCATTAAAAAATTGGCCTTGATGCTTTGGTGCACACGCGCTTCAAAGTTGCGATTGCCCGAGAGGACGCTGGCCGCGATCAAATCATGATCGTTGACGATGTCTTCGATGGTTGGGTCGAGCGGACCTGAGTTTCCGATGCAAGTAGTGCAGCCATAGCCGACCAGATTAAACCCGAGCTGATTAAGGTAAGTTTGTAAACCTGTCTTGTCGAGATATTCCGTTACCACCCGAGAACCCGGCGCCAGTGAAGTTTTTACCGTCGGTCTTACCTGCAGTCCGCGCTCGACGGCTTTCTTGGCGAGTAGGCCAGCCGCCAACATGACACTTGGGTTCGAAGTGTTGGTGCACGAGGTGATCGCAGCGATCAAAACATCGCCGTGTCCGAGATCGACGTGCGCCTTGGGAAATTCTTCCGGCAGCACTTCGGCGACGCGATCAGGCGTGGGCCGGTTGTTCATCATCTCGGTCTCTGTCCAAACGCTGGTCTCCTTCGCACTGATGTGATCTGATGTGGGAAGCGGCGCTGTAGTAGGATGCTGCTCACCACCGCCGACCACCATGGCCAAGGCGTGCTGCGAGGCGCCGATGTCGGCTGCGTAGCGCACGTCGAGTTCGTTATAAGGCTTTCCGTAACCGCCTGTTTTAGAGTCCTGTTGCAGGAGGTTGATAAAAGTATTTTTTAAGTCCGGCAGCGCAATTCGATCCTGCGGCCGCTTGGGACCGGCGACGCTCGGGACGATCGTGTCGAGGTTCAATTCAAGCACTGCGCTGTAGTCGATCTGATCCTTATTTGGCATTCCGAACAGGCCCTGTGCTTTGAAGTAATTGCGCACCGTGTCGACCTGGCTCTGATCCCGCCCCGTTGCCTTGAGGTAGACGCAGGTCTCTTCGTCGGGCGGGAAGTAACCCATGGTGGCGCCGTATTCCGGAGACATGTTGGCAATCGTGGCGCGATCCGTCACTGACAACGACGCAGCTCCCTCGCCATGGAACTCAACAAACTTGCCGACGACCTTTGTCTTGCGCAGCATCTCGGTAACTGCCAGAACCAGATCGGTTGCCGTCACACCTTCGCGCAGACGGCCCGTCATATGCACGCCGACTACATCCGGGGTCAGGAAGTAAACCGGCTGTCCCAGCATCGCCGCCTCAGCTTCAATTCCCCCGACCCCCCAGCCAACCACACTCAGGCCGTTAACCATAGTGGTGTGCGAATCGGTACCAACCAGGCTGTCGGGGTAATAGATTCCGTTCTTTTCCCACACACACTTAGCCAGGTACTCGAGATTAACCTGATGACAGATGCCGATGCCCGGCGGAATCACTCGAAAGCCATCGAACGCCTGCATGCCCCACTTGAGGAATTGATAACGCGAGTTATTCCGCTTGAACTCCATCTCCATGTTCTTGCGAAAGGCGTCGGAGGTCGCCGAGAAATCGACTTGCACCGAATGATCGATCACTAAATCGACCGGCACCAGGGGTTCGATGACACCCGGATTCTTATGCAATCGGACGACTGCCGAACGCATGGCCGCTAAATCGACCAGCAAAGGCACCCCGGTGAAGTCTTGCAGGAGGACGCGCGCCACGGTGAATGGGACCTCCTCAGTTCGCTCCGCGTTTGGTTCCCAGTTGGCAATCGTCCGCACATCTTCTTCAGTAATTTTCTCGCCGTCGAAATTTCGCAGCACCGACTCGAGCACAATCCGAATGCTTACCGGCAGACGCGACACCTCTCCTACGCCTTCCTTTTCAAGCTGCGGTAGTGAATAAAACTGACCGGATTTTCCAGCAGTTGGAGTAAATTTTTGCAGAGAATTGAACAGGTTATGCGGCATGATGGGTTGTCATCGACCTCGTGTTTTGAATCGCGCGCACGTGCCGCGCGCACATAGAACATGATCAGAAGCCGGCGGCTTCGCTGGGTAAATGCGATCGTAGCGGATGATCAAACTCAAGTTTAGAAGCGCGATCTGCCGGTCGTCAAGCAAGGCAAATTCAGAATCGACGCCTAGTGGGGCAGCGAAACGTCCATCGTCCCCGTAGGGACGAAATGTTTATAGAGGTATCAACCCGATGAGTTTGTGAAGCTCCGGGGGAGCGTGACATCCAGGAACCGAAAACATTGCGCTCCTCCGGAGCGCAAGTTCATTTCAGCACCTGTTCTAAAAACATTTGGCCGCTACGCGGCCGTGCGCCCGACTCGGCTGACAAATTAACGCGCTAGCCCATACATGTACCGCAACCCTAATCCGGTGGGACACCGTTGCTGGCGATCTGCTCATTTGTTATAGTCGAAGCCGTAAACTTCCCTCGAAGCAAATGATCGCAAGAGCCGGGCTGGTTGCAGCTTACGGCCAGAAAACCCATTTTTGTTGGAGGCCACCATGCCTAAGAAGACGCCGGAGTCATTTAACTACCTGAGTAACAATCCTGAATTCGTTCCCGATCCGGATATTGAACAGTTCATGGAAGAGGAGATTGCGCACGCGCCGAAAGACCCGGACCTGCTGGCGCAGCGACTGCGAAATAGTGCAGCTTCACCGGCCGATGCGGGGGGCGATCTCGACGCCGACTGGGAAGACGTGAATGAAACCGGCTCAGAAGCGGTGGCCGGCGACAGTCCAACTCCCGATCAATCGATTGTAGAAGAGAATGCGCGGGCCATCGGCGTCAGCTTCGAAGATAATGAGGAGCTTGATTTCCTCGACAAGATTGAGCGTCGCGATCGCGACCGCTATGAACTGGAAGAGCAATCAAAGACGCGCGACGATACGATTTAGTGAAGAGCGGGACGAAAATTCAAGTACGATCCACGAAATCGAAAAATTACGAAATAGGTCTCTTTCGTGTTTCTTCGTGTGATTTCGTGGATCGATTTCGCCGTATAATCCGGACGCCACCTCAAAATAACAACTCTCTTCAAACGGTCTCTTGCGCATAAGCAGTTGACGCTATATTCTCCCGCCCACTATGCGCACACTTCTGATCCTGATCTCGCTACTGGTGTTTGTTCCGGCTTATGCAGCGGAACCTTGCAGGAACGCATCCGCTGATTGTACCGAGTGGGTGAGTCTCGACGGGCAATCACGCTCGCTCATCTATCGCACTTATGCGCTGGAGCAAAAGAATGAAAAGATTACCCGGGCTCTGATTGTCGTGCATGGCGCCGGCCGCGATACGGATGTTTACTTTCGCACCGGCTTGGCGGCGGCGTTTCTGGCTAACGCACTCGACGACACGATTGTAATCGCGCCGCGATTTGCATCCAGTAACGACCGTGGTTGCATGGATAAACTGGATGTGAATGAGGTTAACTGGCCGTGTAATGGCGACAGCTGGCGGTCAGGAGGCGTCGCAAGCAATAACAAAAATCTCACCTCGTTTGATTTCATGGACGCGATTCTGCGGAAGATTTCGCGCAAGGAAATCTTTCCGAACCTGAAGTCGATTGTGCTCACCGGCCATTCCGCGGGCGGCCAGTTCGTCACGCGGTACGAGATGGCGAATAAAGTGCACGACACGCTCGACGTTCCGCTCACGTACGTAGTGGCGAACCCTTCGAGTTATGCTTACCTCGATTCGGATCGGCCCGCCGCAGCGAACAACGAGCTGCGCCCGTTTGGCGATGCGCGTAACTGCACCACCTATGACAGCTGGCCGTATGGTTTAAAGAACCGCACCGGATATACGGCTGCGATTCCCGACGATCAACTAAAAAAGCAATTGGCATCACGGCCGGTCACTTACCTGCTGGGCGAGATTGATATTTTGCCGCTCGGCGGTTTTGATTCGTCATGCCCGGCGATGGCCCAGGGGCCGACCCGGCTGGCGCGCGGTCAGGCTTTCGGCGCCTATGTAAACACGCGGTACAAAGCAACGCACAAAGTGGTGGTCGTTCCTTTGTGCGGCCATAACGCCCGGTGCATGTTCACCGCCGAGCCGGCGTTGGCGATTTTGTTTCCGAAGGTTTGACGACTGGAGCGGACTGGAGCGCAAGCAAAGGGCCGCTAGCGGCCAAATGTTTAGGGAACGTCAAGCTAAAACGAATCGCGCTCCGTAGAGGCGCGCTGTGTCGCGAATCACTTTTTCAGATCTGGTTCTATAAACATTTGGTCCCTACGGGACCATAGAACGGTTAGCGTCCCTTTGCGACGCGAAAGACTTACTTCCCTACTGCAACTCGGCATTCTGCGCTCGGCTCACGACTGAGGGAAATTCGATCTCGGTTGTAACGTCACAGTCTTAATCACAACCTTGTCGGCCGGTTGCTCGCTGCCCGCCTTGGTGGGCGCGGTCATGATCACCTCAGCATTCTTGATCCCGTCAATTACCTTGCCGAAGACAGTGTACTTGTTATTAAAAGCCGGCTGACTCTTAAGTGTGATGAACCACTGGCAGTTGGCGCCATTGATATCGTTGGTGCGCGCCGCCCCCAACGTGCCGCGCTCGTAGGGAATGTCGCTGAACTCGGCGGGGACATTCGGGTAAGGCGAATCGCCGGTTCCCCACCTCGAGGTATTGCTTGTCTTCGTCAACGGATCACCGCCCTGGATAATTCCCAGTTGCGGATCAATCCGGTGAATCGCCGTGCCGTCGTAAAACTTCTCAGTAATTAGTTTCTTGAAGCGCTCGACCATCTTCGGCGCGATGTTCGGGTAGAGCTCGATTACGATACGCCCGTAGTCCGCCGTCTCGATCACGGCCACCTGGGAGTCGGGCTCCGGCTTGGCGCTCGTCTTGACGTTGCCAGTCGTACCATTCGTATTTGCAGGTTTGTTAGCTGCGGTGTTTGAATTCGTGTCATTGCAAGCGGTAAGCGTTAGCAGGATTCCCGCCAGCACGAGAGAACAGATCGCGATTGTTTTCTTCACTCAGTCACTCCTAAGGAATCGTATCAGAAGCCCGACCGTGAGGGAGGACCTTGATCGATATTGATTCACTGTTTCATTCACTCATTGTTTCATTTCATGAGCTCATTCATTAGCCGCGCTTTTCAATGAGTCAATGAACCGATGAGCTAATGAATCAATATCGATCAAGAAGGCCCTCCCTCACGGTCGGGCTTCTGACACATGTCAAAATAGCTTCTTGCTGTCGAGCAGTATCGTCACTGGCCCATCATTAATCAACTCTACCTGCATCATGGCCTGGAATCTTCCGGTCGCAACGTTTTCTACCGCGCTGCGCGCCTGGCGAACAAAAAACTCGTACAGCGGTTCGGCCACTTCCGGCGGCGCCGCGTCGCTCCATGACGGCCGCAAACCTCTTCGCACATCACCATATAACGTAAATTGCGAAATGATCAGCAACCCGCCGCCCCTGTCTTTGACCGAGACATTCATGCGGCCTTCGTCATCGTCAAAAATGCGCAGGTTGGTGATCTTATCAACCAGATAGGCAGCCTCGACTTTGGTATCGTCGCGGGCAATTCCCACCAAAACGACGAGACCGTTTCCAATCTCGCCGATGATCTCTCCCTCGACTGTTACTGAAGCGCGGGTAACACGCTGGACCACGGCTCGCATGTTTTATTGAGCAATGAACCGGTAAACGATCAGGCCCGTAACCTGCACCGGCTCGCCATTAACTTTAGTAGCAGAAAATCTTGATCGCTGCGCCGCCATCACACTTACCTGATTCAATTCAAGATACCCGCCACAAACCGATTTGGCGCGACTGACATTGCCGTCCGCGTCGATCAATACCGCAACATAGGCAGAACCTGACAGGTGCTTTGAGCGAGCTTCGGGCGGATAAGGAGGCGTGACGAGTGTGAGTGCCTTGCCATTAATGACGTCTTCAGTCTGGACCTTCGCCTTTTGACTGCAGTCGCCAGTTANCCCGCCAAGCCAACAAAAGGCGCGGGCCCGGAGGAAAGCGCGTTCCTGATCTTTGTCCTTAACCAACATGGCTTGTGGATCGCGATTGCTAATTTCGAGGCAAGCGTAGTCTTTCATCGCTTCAACAGTTTCAGGATCCGTAGCTCCCCGCTCCTTTTCCTTAATCTCCAGAGATCGTAACAGCAACGGGTCCGCGCCGCGAAAATCGTGTTTGCGTATCCTCAAGTACGCCAGGCTGTCCAGGACGCGAGCGATGGCCAGTGCATTCTCGGCAGCTTCGGCCGACTTTAGCGCCTGTTGCAGAGTTCTCTCAGCGTCCGAGTCTTTTTTCGCGGCCAGATAAAGCTCGCCAAGATTCAAGAGAGCCTCAAGTACCAACGGGTCATTACCAGGAAGTAGTCTCTGTCTGATCTGCAGAACTCTTTGGGCCAGCGGCAAAGCGTCATCAACTCTCTTCTCCTGGTAAAGCTTCACAACTTGGGCGTTCAATTCGCGGGCCTGTTCCAGCTCTTTGGCTCCATCTTGTGATTGAGCTGGAACCGGCTGGCTGGAATAGCCGTAAGGGAACGCGAACAGAATTGTTAAAAAGAAGACCAGGCGCACGAGATTTTGTTAATGTCCCTGTTCAGTCGTAACCACGAAATTACACGAAATCAGGCCTTTGTTCGTGTGCATTCGTGGTTTCATTTCTCTCGATATGCTCTCCCTGAATTTGAACCACGAATTACACGAAACCAGGGACTTTGTTCGTGTCTGTTCGTGGTTCAAATGTTCTCGATATCACACGAACACACACGGAAGGAAGAAGAAGTCCTCGGCCTCTATTCATGTTATTTCTTCGGCGGTCGGCTGGGCCGAATCTCAACCCGGCTCGGGAGCGATCGATCGTCGTGATGCAGCAGATCGATAACGACGCGCGCGATGTCCTGCGGAGTTAACCGCCAACTCTGCTCGTCGCTGGGCGAGTCGCCGCCAAACTCGGTGTTAACAGAGCCGGGCATGATGTAGCTGACCTTGATGTTGTCGTGACGAACTTCCTGCATCAGGGCCTCGCTGAATCCGTTCAAACCAAACTTCGAAGCATTGTAAGCCGCCATCCGCGGATGCGGATTCGCGCCGGCCAGCGAAGAGATGTTGATGATGTAACCCAGCCCACGTTTCTTCATCTGCGGAATAGCCTCATGACAGCAATAGAAGACGCCGAAGAGGTTCGTCTCAAGCACCGCGCGAAAATCTTCGGGCGAGGTCTCGGCTACGGTTTCAAAAGTGCCGATGCCGGCGTTGTTGATGAGAATATCGAGGCCACCGAACTGTTTGACCGTGTAATCGACCAGGGCTTTGACATGATCGTAATTGCGAACATCGCAGGGAAACATGATCTCGCGGCCGCTACTCGAGTTACCTTCCTGCCTGGAGACCTCGCCGATTACTTCCGTCCGGCGAGCAGACACACAGACTGAGACGCCTTCGCGTAAAAGTGCGTCCGCGATCCCGCGGCCGATGCCTTTCGTGCCGCCGGTGACAATTGCGGTTTTGCCTTTTAGATTCATTGGTAACGACTGGAGCGCAAGCGTCTCGCTTGCAATGAGCGCGCAGCGCGAATTAAAGAAGGGCAAGCGAGGACGCTTGCGCTCCAGTCGGGACGGCGCACCCGAATTATTTCAGCTTCTCTTTCAGCCGCTCGTTCACAACTTTCGGATTGGCTTTGCCTTTCGAAGCTTTCATTATCTGGCCGACAAAAAATCCAAAGAGCGTCTCTTTACCCGCGCGGTATTGTTCCAGTTGATTTGGATTGGCGGCGATCACCGCATCGATCACGCGATCGATTTCGCCGGTATCGCTGACCTGGACCAGACCCTTCTCTTCAATGATCGCAGCGGCACTCTTGCCCGTCCTGAACATTTCGATCAGGACGTCCTTGCCTTGCTTGCCGCTGATCTTTCCTTCGTCAATGCTCCGCACGAGCGCGCCTAGTTCGGCAGGACTAAGCGGCGAGTTTTCCGCAGTTAATCCGGCGTTCTCCAATTCGCGCAGCAACTCAGAGCGAATCCAATTCGCCGCGCCCCGGGCGTTGCCATTGCTCGCCTCGACGGCAGTCTCGTAATAGTCAGCCAGGAAACGGTCGCCGGTCAGTTGCGACGCATCCGCATAAGATAATCCGTATTGATCGGTAAATCTTTTGGCGCGTGGGCCGGGAAGTTCCGGGAGCGAGCGCCGCACACCTTCGACAAAATCTTTGGTCACTACCAGCGGCGGAAGATCGGGCTCAGGAAAATAGCGATAGTCGTGGGCTTCTTCCTTTGAGCGCATCGGTCGCGTCTCGTTCAAACGGTCGTCCCAAAGACGGGTTTCCTGCACCAAACGCCCGCCCGATTCCAGAGTCTTGATGTGACGCTCGACCTCGAACTCAATCGCTTTCTGCATAAAACGAACTGAGTTCAGGTTCTTCAGCTCAACTTTCGTGCCGAACGCCGTGTCGCCGGTGCGGCGCACCGAGACGTTCGCTTCGCAGCGCAGATTTCCCTTCTCCATGTCCGCGTCCGAAGCTCCCACCCACTGCAACGCCCGCCGGACGTGATTCACATAATCGTAGGCCTGCCACGAGGAACGAAAATCGGGCTCAGTAACAATTTCCGCCAGCGGCACACCGGCGCGATTCAGATCGATGTACGAATAACGATCGACCTCGGGCAGTCCTTCATGCACGTTCTTGCCTGCATCTTCTTCCAGATGCAGGCGCGTGACGTTCACCATCATCGGATGCCAGTCCTGCACATGACCGGCTTCGTCACGCCTGGCGGTCATGATTTCCAGGGTGCCGTGTGCGGAAAATGGCTGGTCGTATTGCGAGATTTGATATCCCTTGGGGAGATCGGGATAGAAATAATTCTTACGGGCGAAGATCGAGCGCTCGTTAATGTGCAGCCCCAACGCCAGCGCGGCGCGCGCACCCAACTCGACCGCGCGGCGATTCAAAACCGGCAGCGCTCCGGGCAACCCGAGGCATACGGGACAGGTATTGGCGTTCGGCTCAGAGCCGAAACGCGTCGAGCAGCCACAAAAGATTTTTGATTCGGTGCTTAATTGGGCGTGGACTTCCAGCCCGATGATGGTTTCCCAATTAGACATATTTGGAGCGCGCCGGCTTGACGGCGCTTTTGGATCGTTAGCTGAAGCGCAATTCTAATCGCGAGTCAGGTACGATCCAAAGCGGCGTCGCCCGTCCCGATAAATCGGGACTTTGCCGCCGCACTCCAAAAACCTTATGGTTCCAGCCAAACCTGCGGCACGCGCGCATCACGAGCTTCGTCTTCGAGCTGCTGCCACTGCGCCGCCAGCCCTGCGCGTCTCAACAGCAAGTCGTCAAGCCGGCTGTTGAGTTCGGCCGGATCGGATGAATAGATGGGACTGGGACCATTGCCGGTCGGATACCCATATGTGCCGGGGGTTCCGTAAATGTTTGGATAGCCGCCGTAGACGTTCGGATAACCGTATACATTCGGATAGCCGTACACGTTTGGATACCCGTAGATATTTGGATTGCCATAGACATTCGGGTTGCCGTAAATATTTGGCAGACCACGCCCGATGATGGGACCGCCCGGCCGATTTCGAGGATAACGGCCGTTCGGGTAACCGCCCAGGGGCCCATTCGGGTAGATTGGATAGACGCCGGTTACGTAGGTCTGATTCTGCTGAGCCACGGCATTAGCGTCACTCACTCGCCCCCGCAAGTAACTGATTTGCGTATCAAGCATCGCAATCTCATTTCGCAGTTCGCGCGCGCGGCCTTTCCAATATGCCTCATCCCGAGCGTGAGCTGCCGCTTCTTCTCGCGCCATGGCGCGCACTTCGGCGGCGTCAGCATCCTGGCGCCGGCGCGATTCCTCAACCGTCGGCAGCCCTAATTGCTGGCGGCGTGCCTCATAAGCCTGCTCGCTCTCGACGCGTCGTTGACGAACCTGGTCGAGATCTATATTAGTCAGGGTCCTCACCGCCGGTCCGGACGGCTGTGTGGGCGGAACATTCGTCTCTTCACGATGTTTGAAGAAGCCGCCTGCTGATTCATTGTTCGCGCGTTCCGTGGCCGGAATATCGATCAAGGTAACCAGCATGGTTTGATTAAAGCCGGGCGCGAGCTCGTAAGTCAGCGTGGTCCTTGTCAGGATGAACTCCGAAGGTATCTCAATCCGCCGGCCATCCTTGAGCACGAGCGTGTAAGCCGACGCCGAGATTGCTATCAACAGAGTTAGGCTGACAACTACCAGCGACTTAACGGCAGCGTCACGCAGCGAAGACTCAGCTCGTGGGCGAAGTTGCGTAAACATGTAAGACCCTTCCTTTCCCGGTGCTTTCCTGATTTAAGGGGGTTGGCGGACCGCACTCCTCCAACCTTCGCAGTTCCTTTAATTACGTCAAACAATTTTCTATTTCTTATCGGGACTCGTCGCCGGCGATCTTGTATAGCTGTCTCTGGCCTTTACGGCGAGATCAGGTTGTCTCACCCGCACCTTGATATCCCGGCGCGCATTACTGTCTGGGCTGTCACTTTTCGGGTAATAACCCAGGCTGTATTGCCGGCGTAGCTCTTCGGCGATTCTGGAAAACGCGTCGGCCAGCTGGGTCGTGTCATTCGCCTGATACAAACGGCCGCCGGTCTCATCTGCCAGCGCATGCAGATAACGGTCGGCGCGATCATATTCAGCCTTGGTCGTCCCCGGCAGCGGCATTCCGTTGTTGGCGGGCATGTTATAAGTCTGCTGAGAAGTCGTGGTGCCGAAAATACCGTGCCTGGTAGTCACTACAGTTACCGTGCCGCTGCCGGCGTTCTGCATTGAGCGCAAATAATCGGTCGTGTCGTACTGAATCGGATAAATCAGCGCGTCGAGCTCCTCGACTTCACGCAAAGTGCCCTGATAGGTCGCCTGCTGGCTTGACGTGTCGACTCCGTCAGTAAAGAGAACGATCGCTTTGCGCCCTTTGATCTTGTTCAGCCGATCCGTAATTGTGAGATGGACTGCGTCATAGAGTCGCGTCGAGCTGCCGGTGTTCGCCTCCTCATCAATCACAGTCTCGATCAGGTTCTGATCATTGGTGGCCTCTGTCAGTAGCAGGACTTCGTCATTAAAACTGACAATCAGCACCCGATCCTGCGGCCGCAGCTGTTTGGCGAATTCAATCGCCGCCTCTCTAATCTCCTGCAGATGAAAATGCGTCGAGGCTGACGTATCCAGCAGCAAGGCCACCGTGAACGGCTTTTCGGCCGGTTCAAAGTAAGCCACCGATTGCTCCACGCCATTTTCGAAGATGCGAAAGTCACTGCGCTGAAGATTCGGCACAAAACGTCCCTGATGATCCAGCACACTGACGGGGACCGTGACCAGCGAAGTGTCAACCCGAACCACATCACCTTCGCTTACTTCTTCCGGGCCCGTGGGAGCAGAAGGCTCAGCGGACGCGGCCGTCTGGGACGGCGAAGAAGTCGCTCCGGCGTTTCGGAGTACCGGCGGCGCGGGTGGCCGCGAAAGTTGACCGCCGATTAACGTCGGCGGACCCTGCGGTGACTCAGCTGTGTCCGCCGGTTTATCGTCATCATCGGTCTTTAAATTAGTCGCTGCAGCGGCGGTCGTTGGCGGTTGCTTCTGATCGTTGTCAGCCGAGCTGACGCGACGGGGGCGGGTTGTCGATGAAGCCGTTTGCGCCGGTTCGTTCCCAGTGAGGTCCGCTTGCGGCCGCGATGAAGTCTTGCTGCTGCGCGGCGATGTACCGTTTGCCGGTAGACTCGCGCGACCGGTCCGTGATGACGTTCCCGGTTTCGAAGCCGCCGGCGGCGCCGAGACGGCCGGGTCATTCGCAGTTTGACTCCCGCCGTTTACGGCCAGAGAACTTTCGTAATCGTTCTGTTTCCGGAGCAGGTAAGCGCCGTGAGGGCAGGCAGCTGAAGTCAGGTAGGCAATCACGACATAGCCATCCGGAATCGGAATGCCCTGACATATCTTGAGCGTTTCGCTCTTCGGCTTCGGGGCAGAGTTCTGCGCCGTTCTTCGAGGCGGATTTTGCCCTAAAGTAACAGCTCCCGAGCTGAACATTGTCAGGACAAGAAAGACGGCGACGAAGAACTTCATAGTCGCTACCCCCTTGAAAACATATTTAATTGTGGCGCGCATTATACTCCCGTTCTTTGAAAGTCAAAAACGTCGATCACCATGTTTAATCCAAAATAATTGTCATTATTTTGTTACTTTGGGGTACAATCCGCCCACCCTGAATACCCTGAAACTGGCTACGACGTTGCCGCCCCGACAGCGACAACGTGTGCTCTTTGATTTTCACTAGGAGGACACAAGGAAGATGGCAAAGACGGTCTGCAAGATTCTAGGCGTGGTATTTGTCCTGGTCGGCATCTGTGGNTTTTTGGTGCCGAATCTGCTCGGGGCCCATCTAACGCCTGCTCACAANGCGGTGCACCTCGTCTCGGGCGCCATTGCGCTCTATTTTGGTTTCGCCGGAACCGCAAACGCCGCGCGAGCCTTTTGCCTTATCTTCGGCATCGTCTATTTGCTTTTGGGCGTGGTCGGATGGTTTATGGGCGCGGGCCCGGATCACATGTTCAACGTCGGCTCGCTCTTAATGCTCGGCAAGATGGATCACATAATTCACGTAGTGTTGGGTTTGATCTTCCTGATTGGCGGTGCGCTCGGCGGCAGAGATGTGTAGGCGACCGGTGTCGGGTCCGAAGGACCGGCGTTGAATAGCTGCGGCCGTCAGGCCGTCGATCATCCACAATTAAAAGGCGAGGCCCGAAGGCCGACATGCTATGGCGTCGGTCAAAGGCAGTGCCGCAACTTCGGCGCTTCCCTAGATTAAGACTCAACCTACGACCTTACGGTCGTAGCTATTCAATGACGGTCCTTCGGACCTGCTTTTACCTGACCCTGACCGTCACACCGCCACGCGCAACAATCCCAGGGGCGCGAAATCCATTCTCGAAATACTTACTGTCGAACAGATTATCGGCGCCGCCAAAGAAGGTAACGGCGGCCCGATCAGAAAGCTCGTGCTCGTAACTGGCGAACAGGTCTACCTTCGTAAATCCGGGAAAAGTCAGCTCAGCCATGCGAAATGGAAAGTTGTTTTCGAACACCGGTGCGAGGTAAGCGCCGGTCCGGTTAACATCGAAATTAAACTGAAACGACCGGTAGCGCTGACTGAAATCAAAACCGAAAAGATGTTTGGGAATCACGTATTCAGGTTGAGTACCTGACCCGGGGACAAAGCGATCGCTGTTAGTGTAGGTGTAAGAGGCGCGCACATTAGCCTGCCGCCACGGAACCAGTTCGGCGTAAGTTTCCACACCCCGAGACATGCCGCCAGGCTGATTTACGTAGCCACTGAAACGGCCAACACCCAGCGGATCGGCGGTGAAACTGCGAAACGCGATCGCGCGCTGCAAGCGCGTGTAGAAGTAAGTGGCGCCAAACAGCAGGCGATCACTTTGCATCCGCTGATCGAACCCCGCGTCGACACTAATCGATTGTTCGGCCCGAAGCGTGGGATCGCCAAAACGCACCGTACCTGCCTGGCCAAACGTTCCCTCGCCGAATCTCTCAAAAAGAGAAGGCGCACGAAAGCCGTTGCCGGCATGCGCCCGCAACTTGGTGTTGGACGAGCGGATGAACCAGGCGACCGAACCGTCACCGGTCAAAGAGTTTTCAGGATTAACGGCGGTCAAGAACCCCGGACGATCAGCCGCCCGAACTTTGAAGGATTGCCCACGGACCCCGAACGAAAATTGCAAACGGTCGTCTAATAAGAAGATTTGATCCTGTCCAAAAACCGCAAATGTTTCCTGCCGGTCAGTCGTATTGTTGACTGGGCTGAAAGACGGTGTTGACGATTGGAATATCGATTCGTGTTCGTATTCAAATCCCGCGGTCGCCAGATTGTGTCGTCCCAGTCTTAGGTTTGCGCGCAGATCGAGCGTGTCTGTGCCTCCATTATTAGTGTTCATGAAAGCAAAATCGCCAAAAGGATAAAACGCCGCGAACTTTGGATCGATCTGACTGCCGTTGTAGTTTCGGCGGCGCGTCCCGACGTGCTGATAGGAAACAGAATAGGAAACAATTTCATTAACTTCGTGGGCGAGTCTCACTGACGAAGCCAGCACTCGATTACGCCGACCCTGATCCGGGTTGTTAAAGTCGGGTTGAAAAGTGACGCCGGCGACGGCTTTCGGATACAACCCACTGGTGAATGCGGCCGGCAAAGCAAACGGGCTGTCGTTTAGGCGCGCATTTGAAATCGTCCCCAGGAACGTCCCACTGATCGTAACCGTGGGACTCGCGTTGAATACCCAGTGGGTCGCGCCGGCGGTATTCCCGTATTGATCATTTCCATCGACGCCACGCCGCACATCCAGCCGCGTGAGCCCAAAACTGTAGCCTAGTCTCTTTCCCAGACCTCCCGAGCCTTTCAGGCGCTCTCGAAAAAGTCCCAGACTGCCGCCGTCAAACCCGAACTCGAAGTTCGGCTGGCCCTGACCGGTTCTGGGTATCAGGTTAATGACGCCTCCAATTGCGTTGGTACCGTAAATGGACGATCCCGAGCCGCGCATGATTTCGACTCTATCGAGATCCACCGGCAACAGATCGGCGATAAAAGTTAGCGCCGAACCGTTGATGTCCGACGCGTCGCGCAGTCGCAAGCCATCGAGGAGTATGGCCGTATCGAAATTGCGTTGCCCACGCAGTCGAATGGTCGTTAACGATCCAAACGAGCCTTGTTGCTGCACACGAACACCGGGTAATCCCCGCACACTTTCGGCAAGCGTCAGTTCGCGCTTCGATTCGATTATCTGATCGCTGAGGACGCTGATGGCTTTCGAGATCTCATCGGTGGTTTGGGCCGTGCCATTTGCAGTGACTACCATGCTCGCGTTCACGGCTTGCACCGACAGCTGGATGTCGTTGCCGAGCGCCTGTCCACGGGTCACGTGCAACGGCTTTGAAGTGAACACCGCAAAACCCTTTGCTTTCACCTCAACTACGTAATCTCCCGGGGCAATGCCTTTGAAGATGTAGGCGCCATTGTTGTCCGAAACGACTACCAGTTGTGCGCCCGAGCGCGAGCTCAGAGACACCTCTGCGTCAGCAACGCTCGCATTGCGCTCATCCGTTACCCGGCCGTTGATACTCGCGGCGGTCTGGGCTGTCACCACGATCGATGAGCTAAAAACCATGATGGCTAATAAAAGATTTCGTTTCATTCTTAATCCCTCATCCTTCATCTTTGTTTTTCATGCACCGGCGTGACTCGGGGCGCGCCGGAGATTGGGTGCGAATCAACGAGCACGCGCAGTTGGAAGGCTTCCTGCAGCAGTTCTGGAGTGAGGACCATATCGGGCGGTCCAAAGGCGACCGTACGACCATCGCTCAACAACATGATTTGATCTGAGAATTCGGCGGCCAGATTGAGATCGTGCGTGACGACCACTGCCCCGGTGCCACCGAGATTGCAGCGACTGCGGACCAGCGCCAGCATTCTGGCCTGATGCGCCAGATCCAGGTTTGCCGTCGGCTCATCAAGCAACAGAATTCCTGCCTGGGTTGCCAGCGCGCGGGCCAACACCACCCTCTGTCTTTCGCCGCCCGACAATTCATTCATCAGCCGATAAGCAAACTGATCGAGCGACGTTTCCCGCAGCACTTCCGCGACGATTTCGAGATCGCGCGCGTTCTCCCAACCCCATGCGTTGGACCAGGCGTAACGGCCGCCCAGCACAAAGTCCATTACGGTTACGGGAAAACGCAGCTCCGCCTCCTGAGCCACGACGGCAATCCGCCGGCCGACGGCCCGTCGCGAATAGGAACCAATAGCCTGGCCGTCCAGTAACACCTCACCCGAGATGGCGGTAACGCTTCCATTCAAGGCGCGCAGTAGTGTTGATTTGCCGGCGCCGTTCGCGCCGATGATGGCAATCAACCTGCCCGGCTGGACGATCAGCGACGCGCCGGCAATCGCCTGGCGTTCGTCATATTTGATCGCAATGTTGCGTGCTTCGAGCATCCGTCAGTCCTGGTTAAAAGCCGGATTCGCAGTTGCCGCGCTGATGGGCAATAGATCGGCATAAACAAAACCTTCACGTTCGCATATTTCGCCAACCTCAACCCTAACAGCGCTCCGGAACATGGGGCCGTCGAAGGCGAAGCTGTGGAACTCTCCGCGCTCGCCGCAAGGATCGATGTCAGCCGGAAGGTCAGCCAGAAACTGTTCATTGAACTCCCGTCCGGCAAAGCTCGCAGGCAACTGCTGCGGGTTTACGCAGGTTGTGACTGCTCTCAGTCCGCCGCGGATCATTTGCTTCGCCAGTTCTGCGGTGGGTATTTGCCAGAGCGGAAACAGAGGGGTAATTCCAGTTCCTGCCAGGCGCGCCTCGCGATATTCCCTGATGTCGGCGAGAAACAGATCGCCGAATGCCATGCATTCAACGCCCTCACGTTTCGCTCGGCTTATGAAAGTTCCCATAGCAGCCTCGTAATCGGCATTGGTACAGGGATGAGGCAAGCTAATCAGGTGCAAAGGAAGCCCGGCTGCCTCTGCCTGGTGCTGCAACAACTCCATGCGTACGGCATGAATCGAAATACGGTGGTAAAGTTGATTGACCGTCGTCATTAACCCCACAACTTCCACATCCGATCTTTGACGCAAGGCATGGAGTGTCCAGGCACTGTCTTTGCCGCTACTCCAGCTCAATAGAGTCTTCCTGGTACTCACGTCGAACCTCTGCGAAGCAGATAAATGAAAAGTGGCGCACCGATCAGCGCCGTGATGGCCCCAACTGGAAGTTCCCGCGGTGCAATAATTGTCCGCGCCAGCGTATCTGCGACGATCACAAAGGCCGCCCCAGCTATGGCTGCAGCGACAATCACCAGCCGATTGTCACTGCCGAACGAGAGACGAACGAGGTGCGGAACCACCAGCCCGACATATCCAACTGAGCCGCTCGATGCGACCGAAGCGCCAACCAGCAGGCTGGCGCCGACAAAAACAATTAGGCGAACTCTGCCGACTTCGACTCCCAAATCAAAAGCGTCACGTTCGCCGAGCATCAAAAGATTCAGCGAGCGGGCGTTGACCGCCAGCACAATCAGGCCGGCGGCGGCAGCGATGAACGTGACCATCAGAAGATTCGTAGTGGTACCTGACAAATCGCCCAGCAGCCAGAAAGTAAAAGATCGGATCCTCGTCGCATCCATTAACGTGGTGATGAAAACAATGGCGGAAGAAAGAAAAGTCGTGACGATGACACCGGCCAGGATCAGACGTTCAGGCGTGGCGCCCGCCCGGCCACGTGCCAGGCGATAGACAACAAACGACGCCGTCAACGCTCCGCCAAACGCGAGCACCGGTCGTGTCCAGTCACTGTGGCTGAAGAAAACCACCGCAGTCATGGTTCCCACTGCCGCTCCGTTCGAAACGCCGAGCAGATAGGGCTCGGCCAGAGGATTGCGTAACAATGCCTGGTAGGCTGCGCCGGCACTCGCGAGACAGATTCCGACGGCGCCGGCTAAGAGGATTCTCGGCAAACGAAGATCGAAAAGGATCGCATGTTGTTCAGTTGAGAGACCGCAGTCTGTCCGCCCAGCGAGGGCACAGATTGATTTAGTAACCGGCAGGCGCTCACTGCCCAACATGGCGCTAATAAGAACCACCAGGAGCAATCCACAGAGAAGCAGCGACCAGACAAGTACAGTTCGCCGCAAGTTGTTTTTGATTCCTGATCGGTTGCGTGCCATCCAGACCTTGTTTGTTTCCTAACTAGTTGACAAGTCAGACGCGGTCAGCGCCAAAGGCGCGAAATGCAATAGCCCGGCCCACCGGGCCGGGTGGTAGTCGCAGCCAATGCATAAGCGCTGAAGGCGCGAAATATCTTGGTTCCGCATCGCAAGATCCTTCGTCATTGGTTTATTCCGCGCTTTCAGCGCTCGGTAGTTTTATTACCGCCTACCCAGCCTGTTGGGCTGGGCGCTACATTTCGCGCCTTTGGCGCTTTTGAACGATCTTCTGCCATCGAAGTGAGTCAACTAAGCAGTTATGCTTTTTTTTGCCCGTTCCACCTTGGAGAGCTCTGCTTCTGCATACTTCAGGATTACCTTGAGTTTCCGCAGCGAACCTAAGCTTCGCCGTAAATCATTCAAAGGAACGACCCTCACTTAAACGCCTCCGGATGCAGCGAGCGCGCCATCTCTTCCAATCCGTCAATCAATCGTGGCCCCGGACGTGACAGATGATCGTCGTTAATTTTGTAAACCCGATTGTGGAGGACAGCCGCAGATCCTTTTAAAGCCGCGGCCACACTTGCGTTCGCATCTCCCATCGAGCCGCCAGTGGGCAAAATGATTGCCTCGGGGTTTGCAGCTACCGCTGCTTCGTCGCTGAATCTGGGAAAGGCGGTCGGTACATCGGCCGTAACTGAAACTCCACCGGCGCGCTTGATCAAGTCAGTCAAGTAAGCGTCGCGGCCAATGGTGTAGAGCGGCTCACCGGAGACCTGATAGAAAACGCGGACCGGCGGCGATTTGCCGACTGAGTTCTCGACTGCCGCAGCTCGTTTGCGCAATTGGGAAACCAAAGTCTGAGCCTGTTCATGCCGGTCAAAGAGATCACCCAGATCCTGAATTGAACGAAACACATCGTCGAAGCTTTTGGGTTGAGTTACGTAGACGGCGACCCCCTGTTCGCCTAGTTGTCGGGTGAAAGCTTCGAGCTGCGAGGCTGTCGACACCAGCACAATTTGTGGCTTTAAGGCGATGATCCGCTCAACGCTGGGAGTCATCGTGTCGCCGACTTCAGCGACCTGTTTCGCTTCCGCAGGATAATCGCAATATCTGGTGCGCCCGACCAGACGGTTGCCGGCGCCCACCGCGTATACGATCTCTGTCAGGTTCGGCGCGAGTGAAACAATCCGATCGATTTTTAAGGGAAGAACGACCCGGCGTCCGGCTTCGTCAGTGACTTCGTGAGTTTGAACAGGTGGAACACTGGCGCGATGTGAACACGAGACTAACAGCGAAAGGGCGAAGACAATTGCGCAACTTTGGAGTGCGGCGGCAAGCGAAGTGCGACGACTGGAGCGCAAGCGTCCTCGCTTGCTCTTTTTAGTTCGCGCTTCGCGCTCATAGCAAGCGAGGACGCTTGCGCTCCAGTCGAGGACGCTTGCGCTCCAGTCGTTACGAATTCGATCTCTAAAATTAAAAATCCCGTCACCTCACCGCCGCGAATGAAGCGACAGGCGGGCGACGGGACCTTCTTTCAACAGAAAAATTCCCACTGCGGCCTGAACACCTTTTCGCGGGCGTTCAAAAGCTGCTGCAACGTTCGGGCAGGTCTCCTGGCTTTTGCTTCACCGGCAAGCCGTGAAGTCATTCACAGTGGCGCGACCGCGCGGGATTCTCACCCGCTTCCCTATTCTCCCCACTTTTATGCGGGGCACCTGAACGTATTTGAAAGAACTGCCAAAACGTAAGTTCCGGCTAAAGTGACGGCAAATTATCATGCGCACCAGGCGATGTCAAAGTTCGGATGTAGTATTCCAAGTTGCCTCTAGCCTGGTGAGCGAACGATCCACGAAATCACACGAACAAACACGAACCTTGTTATTCTTCGTGAGTTTCGTGTGGTTTCGTGGATGTACTTGAACTTCAATTCCGAGTTCTCAATCGCTGGCTCTGAAATAAACCAGGCTGAGGACATCACCGTCTGCATACTTCGTTTGACGGGGCCGGTACCTAAGCCAACAGAACCAGGAGGTCGCCGGCTACCGCAGGCGGTTTCGGACTTCAAGGTTTGCCACGCGAAACTGCCTCACGTAAGATTCACCTTTACTTTGACCTGAAACCATGATCAAAACCGTCGAATGGACCAGCGAAGGCGTCCGCATGTTGGATCAGCGTCTGCTGCCGAACGAAGAAAAATATCTGACGCTGCGGTCTTACGAAGAAGTCGCTGATGCGATTAGGCAGATGGTTGTGCGCGGCGCTCCGGCCATCGGAGTCTCGGCCGCTATGGGACTCGCCCTGGGGGCCAGCCAGTCGGTAGGCACCTCGATCGCCGATCTCGAATTTGACTTCAACTTCATGTGCAAAGTGATGGAAGCCACGCGTCCGACGGCGGTCAACCTGTTCTGGGCAGTCGAACGAATGCGTGGCGTCATCGCCAAAGCAAAACAGGAAGGTGTTCGCGACGTTGAAGACGTCAAGCAGCGGCTGACCGAAGAAGCTGTGCTGATCTACAACGAAGACATTGAAGCGAATCGCGCTATAGGTATGTTTGGCGGCGAATTGATTCCTGACGGAGCCACCGTCCTGACGCACTGCAACGCGGGCGCTCTGGCTACGGCCGGTGACTATGGAACGGCGCTGGGCGTGGTCCGCGGAGCAATTGACGCCGGCAAACGCGTTGCTGTGATCGCCGACGAGACGCGGCCATTTTTGCAGGGCGCGCGGCTCACCGCATGGGAACTATCAAAGGACAACATTCCAGTAACGGTAATCACCGATAATATGGCCGGCCATATCATGAAGCAGGGCAAGATTGATTGTGTGGTGGTCGGAGCGGATCGCATTGCGGCAAATGGTGATGCCGCTAACAAGATCGGGACCTACATGGTCGCGGTGCTGGCAAAGCAACATAACATCCCATTCTATGTCGCGGCCCCGCTTTCAACCGTCGACCTTCAGACGGCTACCGGCGAAGACATCCCGATTGAACAACGCGACGCGAAGGAAGTTACGCATCTGCGCGATCATCAGTTAACGCCCGAGGGTGTTGAGGTACACAACTACGCCTTTGATGTAACGCCCAACGAGTTGATTGCCGCAATCATCACAGATCGCGGCGTGGCCCGTCCCCCTTACAGTGAGAGCCTCCGAAGTTTGTCAGCGGTGCGATCAGCGCACGCTCCATGATTAATGGAGGCCGCAATTCAACACAACACAAATAAACAAGCGCTGTCCTTACCCGACGATTTATTGGCCGCGGTCGAAGCTGCGTTTGACGATTGGGATCAAAATCGAAAAGTGGCCAGGCTTTGGGCCCGCGACGCGTCACTTTGGACGAGCCAGGGCGAAGATAAATGGCTCGGCTGGCTTCACATCGCCGATGAGCAACAGAAGACAGTCAGACGCTTCACAAATTTTGCCGCCGAGGTCAAAGACTCCGGGTTCACTCACGTGCTGCTGCTCGGAATGGGAGGCTCCAGCCTTTGTCCCGAAGTATTGAGTAAATCCTTCGGCAAACTCGAAGGTTTCCCGGCACTGCACATTCTTGACTCTACTGATCCCGCGCAGATCCAGGCGATTGAAAAGAAAATTGATCTCGCCCGCACACTGTTCTTTGTGTCGAGTAAATCGGGCACGACCCTCGAGCCGAACATCTTCAAAGAATATTTTTTTGAGCGCGCTCAGGAGACTGTAGGCAAAGATGAAGCGGGCAATCGGTTTATCGCGATTACAGATCCCGGATCCAAGCTGCGTGAAGAAGCCGAGAACCAGCATTTTCGCAAGATTTTTCTCGGCGTACCGTCGATTGGCGGCCGCTATTCAGCGCTTTCCGATTTTGGACTGGCGCCGGCGGCGGCGATGGGTATCGACGTCGAAAACTTTCTGCAGCGTACCATTCGCATGGTGCGCGCGTGCGGCGACGCGTCAGCCAGAAATAATCCCGGGGTGATTCTGGGAGCGATACTTGGAACCGCGCACAACCACGGCCGCGACAAAGTTACGATCATCGCCTCGCCGGCCATTAACGATCTCGGGGCCTGGCTCGAGCAGTTGTTGGCCGAGTCTACCGGTAAGAATGGCAAAGGATTAGTACCAGTCGATCGCGAGGCGGCCGGCCGGGTCGAAGTCTACAGTCATGATCGTCTATTCATCTACCTGCGATTGGAAACCGCACCCGACACCAGGCAGGATGCGGCCGTCGCAGATTTGAGAATGGCGGGCCAACCGATCGTCATGATTTCAGTCGCTGATACGTACGATCTCGGTCAGGAATTTTTTCGCTGGGAGATTGCCACCGCGGTCGCCGGCTCGATCATCGGCATCAATCCCTTCGATCAGCCGGACGTCGAAGCCAGCAAAGTCGCAACCCGCAAACTCACTCAGGAATATGAACAAATGGGTATGTTACCTTCGGAATCAGCGCTTTTTGAAGCCGATGGACTGCGGCTGTTTGCTGATGCCGAAAATGCGTCTGCCCTCCAACTTGGCGCCGGCGAAAACCCGCTGCGCGGGATCATCAAAGCTCATCTTGATCGGCTGGGGCCGAACGACTATTTTGCGTTGCTCGCATATGTGGAGATGAACGCTGCGCATGAGAGACTACTGCAAGACGCGCGCGCTCATGTGAGAGATGTGAAGCGCGTGGCCACCTGTTTGGGGTTTGGACCACGCTTCCTGCATTCGACGGGACAGGCATACAAGGGTGGACCGAACAGCGGAGTATTTCTCCAGCTGACGTGCGACGACCAGGATGATTTGCCGGTGCCAGGTCAGAAATATACTTTCGGAATTGTGAAGGCAGCGCAGGCTCGCGGTGATTTTCAAGTGCTGAGCGAGCGCGGTCGGCGCGTCTTGCGGGTGCATTTGGGCAGCGACGTTTCGGAAGGTTTGCAGAAGTTGGAAAAAGTGATTACAGACGCTCTCAAATAATTCTATCGCCGCGTAGCGAAGCGGATGAGGTCAGTACCGGGAGCGATAGCGACCGGGTGACTCCAGGTCATCTTTGATTTTAGACAGATTGCGGACCCGGTCGCTATCGCTCCCGGTACTGACTTCATCTATGCGCGGCTGAACACTGAAGACCTAAGACAAGATAAAAGGAACTCAAAATGCAACTGGGAATGATTGGTCTGGGCCGCATGGGGGCCAATATGGTGCGCCGCTTGATGCGCGGCGGTCATGAGTGTGTCGCCTGGGATTTGAGTGTTGACAACGTCAACGCTATTGCCGGTGAAGGCGCTATCGCCGCCAAATCCGTTGAAGATTTGATTGCCAGGCTCAATAAACCGCGCGCTGTTTGGATCATGGTCCCGGCCGGTCAGGCCACGGAACAGACCGTAAATAATCTGGCGGCCCACTTGGAATCGGGTGACATTATCATCGACGGCGGCAACTCTTATTTTAAAGACGATGCCCGCCGCGCCCGCGNCTTAACAGAGAAAGGGATCAACTATCTGGACGTCGGCACCAGCGGCGGCGTCTGGGGCCTGGAACGCGGTTACTGCATGATGATTGGCGGACCCGAAGCAGTCGTGCGTCACCTGGATCCAATTTTCAAGACGCTGGCGCCCGGCCGAGGCAACATCCCGCGCACGCCCGGTCGCGAAACGACTCCCGGTACTGCCGAAGAAGGCTATCTGTATTGTGGCCCATCAGGCGCCGGCCATTTTGTGAAGATGATTCATAACGGCATCGAATACGGATTGATGCAAGCCTATGCTGAAGGCTTCGACATTTTTCGCAATGCCAACTCAAAAGATCTTCCGGAAGAAATTCGTTACCACCTGAATGTGGCCGACATTGCCGAAGTGTGGCGGCGCGGCAGCGTGATTTCTTCATGGCTGCTGGATCTAACGGCGATGGCCCTGGTCGAGGATCCGGAGCTCGCCGGCTACAGCGGTTTTGTTCAGGACTCGGGTGAAGGGCGTTGGACCATCCAGGCCGCGGTCGAGGAGGCCGTGCCGGCCGAAGTTTTGAGCGCGGCGCTCTACACTCGCTTTCGCTCAAGACAGGAACATACTTTCGCGGAAAAAATTCTGTCCGCCATGCGAAAGAAATTTGGCGGGCACATCGAGCCCAAAAAGTGAAGTGGCACGAGCGTCTGGCCCGTGAATCACGCGCAAGATGCGCGTGCCACATTCACACTAAGAACTGATTACTATGAGTGATGACGCGCAAACGCAATCTCACGTCAGTCCGCCTTGCGTACTGGTAATCTTTGGTGCGGCCGGCGACCTTACCAAGCGTAAGTTAATACCCGCTCTCTACAATTTGCGGAGAAACAAGTTATTGCCGGACGGGTTCGCCGTCATTGGGGTCGCGCGCGCTGAGATGAGTGACGATGAATTTCGCCGCCGGCTGCGTGACGATATGAATCAGTTCGCGACTGAAAAGATAGAGTCGCCGACCTGGGAGTGGCTGG
>AP72_2010_repI_A001DRAFT_1000025_pt1 | contig 28177 bp, 33 predicted proteins | sample AmaPasrepliIA001_FD_9535 | JGI IMG/M metagenome (IMG submission 9535)
AAAGCCATAAGCGGATGATTTACGGCCGCAATGATACCCTGGCGTAATGGTGCTGAAAAATCCACAGAGGCCATGATCGTGCGTGGGACGTTCAGCGCACGGATAGCGATATCTTTTCTTTTCTCCCACTTAGATCGTTTGTCGTATTGCTCAACAGCGAGACGCAGTTGCCTCTCCTCTTGTGCTTTACGGAGAGCTATCTGAGCGTCCTTTGCTTGTTTGAATAACTGAGGAAAATTTCTTCTTACTTCCTGATCTTCTAAAATTGGTGTCTTCCTCTGGGCCGGCGCATAATCTTTGTTGGCCAACTTTTCTTCTATCTCCCCTAATTGCTGCGTGTACCTTTTAGCAAGTTTTTTTAATTGATCTTCGTAGTCAGGATTGTCGCGCCTGAAATCTTTTATCTGTTTGCGCAATGTTTCTATTTCCTGGTTGCGTTCTCTCTTCTGCCGTTCATTCTTTGGCTCTTCGCCATTTTGTAAATCTTGGAGTTTATTGATAAGCTGCGCTTGTGTTTTTATATCAAACATTTGCTGAGACAGTTCTGACTTGGTAGGCCGCTTCTCGTTATACTCACCGGCAAGCAAATCGATGACATCTTTTTTCGTCGCACCTGGTATCTCTCCTTTGATATGATCATGAATAGCATCTACCAGTTCACCAAATTTTAATGCACCTTCCTCAACAAGAGAACGTGCAAGGCGTGCGACATCAGGAGCGATCGCAAATAATTCTTTGGCATAAGGAACAAGCGTTGCAGATGTTTCGCCGCGTGCTTTTCTCAATTGCTCTTTCATGTGCTCAATGATCTTGTCACGCTCTTCAACAAACTCATCATGCGTTTTGCGCGCGCGCTCACTACCCGGAGGAGCATTAGATTTTTTCTTATATTCCTTCTGCGCTTTTAGTTTTTTATTCTCCTCTTCCAGTTGAGCGATCTTATCCTGGTAGGCTTTTTCTTTACCGGAGATATCGGTGAATTCTTTTTGAACAGTTTCTTTTTGTTTGTCAGTCAGCGGCGCATCGTTGTTCGCTGTTAAGTCGTCCATGAAAAATCCTGCAAGCGTTCCGTCAAGAGGTTGCATGATCTTACCTGCAACTAATGTGCGCGCGACTTCACTACGTTGTTTGTCGCTCACGTCGATCGCTCTGGCCATCTTCGCAATATTTTCGTTGCTGGGATCTTTGTCGATCTTATTTTTTAAATCAGCGACATACTTTGCGATGATAGTTTGTTCAACTGGATCTGGCACTTTGCCGCGCTCCATGTCACTCAAGAGCTTGTTAACGTCGTATCCTTTGCGGATCTCGCCTTCAGCTTCCTGGTTCCACTGCGCGAAACTTTCCGGTGAGCGTTGGTAAGCTGGCAGGCCAAGTTCGTTAGCGATCTTTAATGTTTCGGCGTGCTTAATACCTACCGCGTTACTTTCTTCATCTTCAGTTGTTGCCGCGGCCTCGCTTGGAGGTTGACCACCGCCGCCTTCAGTCTCCTTTGGCTTTTCAGGAGCAGGCTGCTTTTCTTCGGTCTCAGCGGCAGGTTCCTTTTTTTCGGTTCCTTTTATTTCATCGATGACTGATTGCTTGTCGGGAAATTTTTCCTGCACTGCTTCTACTGTCGCCGCGTTCTCACCTGTCATCTTCCTCCCTTCGCCCAAATCTTCACCACTATCACTAACGCCGTAGAGTTGTTTCGCCAGTTCAGTGAGCGCCTGGTCGGGCGTGATCTGATCTTTAGTGAGCATTTCACCGATCATTCCCTGCGGCGGGTTCTCTTTTATTTTTTCCTGCGGCGTTTGCTCACCAGCTTTTTTAAGTGGAATAATATTTGGCTTTGTATTGTCTTCCGGTTTGATCACCGATACTTTACTTGGTTCTGCCGGCTTCACAACTGTAACGCCATTTTTTGTTGTTGTCGTTGTTTTCTTCTGCTCTTCAGGTTTGATCACTGAAACGTCGCTCGCTTCTTTTTCATTGAGTGCATCGTCAAGTAAGTTCGACGAGTGTATTGCGCGTGGAAGATCGGAGGAAATAATTTTGGGCACCTCACCGCCGGATCTTTTCTTTATTTCCCTTCCAGACGCAAGGGCCTGATTAATTCCTTTTTGCGTCAGTGGTGTATTGGCTGACCGGTTTTTGTTCTCTTCATTATCGACTGTCTGGCCATGGCGCGTAATGTGGATATTACCATTATCGCCTTGCAGTGTTTCAACGTCGCCGTTTTTGGTTTCAGCATTCAGGTACTGCTTAGTAAATTCTGCTTCACGAGATCCGCCTTTCAGTATTTCATCGATCGGCGGCCGTCCCATCTTGTCCCATGTCATGATCATCTTCATCACTGATGAATGCGTCATCACTGTAGTATTATCGGCCTCGTTTTTCAAAATCTTATCAGCTTTCGGGATGACGCGCTGCAATGCTTCGTCGAATGTTTCGCCGGTGCCTTGCTCGCCGCCCTTAAACCCAGCTCGCAGGTCCCTTTGTTGTACTACTTGCTCAAAATTTTTCTGCGCTTCGTCGTCTTCCTTTGTTCCCTCCCATTGTCCTAAATTCATGGTGCGCAGGTCAGCATCTTTTTTTATTTTATCTGACTGTGGTTTCATTTCCATGTACGCTTTCTCACGCAACTTATTTTCGATTTCACCTTTGTTATTCTCGTAGAACAGTTTGTCTTCTGGCGTGTCCATTTTTTCGCCTGCAGCTAGACGCTCTGCAAAATCTTCTACCGTTCTGGGTGCATGTTCTTTGGCCATGTCAATACCAGACCAAATGGCTCCTTTAGTTTTATTCGCTTCCGCCGCTTTAGCTTCAAAGTCGGCTTTGATCACATTGTCAGTAGCTGCTTCGGCCTGCCGCTGAAAAACTTTTTCACGCATCGCAGCGATGAGATATTTTTCTTTTTGTTGCGTCGTAAGGTTTGATTTATTCAGATCGTTATTGATTGAGGCCGCTTCGTTGAGATTAGCAATGCGTTCGTTCTTTGTTGCATCCAGTTCCGGATTTAACTTGGCGCCATCTTCAATGACTGATTTAAAAAAGTCTGGATTGCTTGCAATCTCGCGCAGCATTTTTCCAGTGAGTCTCACGTTTTCATTTCTGCCGGCAACCTGCAATCCACTCAGGATAGATCCGCCAAGAAAACCAGATTTAAAAGTATTGAGTGCTTCAGCGGCCGCGTCATCAAATTTTACATCTCTGCCGCCGAAGGCCGCGTCAAGTCCATTATGAAACATGTTGAACCCTGACATCACGCCACCCATCTTCAAATTATTTTGCAGGAATGGAACGCCTTTATCAGCGACAAACTGTTTTGCTTTGTCTAGTAACGCTGTTTTGGCTGCGTCGGCCGTGATTTTTCCGTCAGTAAAATCTTCGATGACACGAGTGATTTCTGGTTTGAGCAGGTTTTTCATCGACTGCATCTTTTCACCAGGCTCAATTAATTTGCCTAGCATCATATCACCGGCGGTCGCAAGTGTTGTATAGAGATACTGCTTCGTAGGATTCTCCGGAAACATCTTAGCAGATTCATCGCTATTCTGACCTTCGAACATTAGTCCGTTGGTGAATACTTCTGATCCGGCTTTGCCGAGGTCAGCCATCTTTCCTACTTCGCCACCGAGGATCATTGGAAGAACAAATCCCGTGATATTTCCTGTTGAAGATGTTACGTTGTGCCACAAACCTTTTGGATCTATCTGCACCTGCGAGTAGTCGTGCTGTAATAAATTTTTTACGCGCTGTTCGTCATCATAAAATTTGCCGGCTGGTCCCACGCTCATCTTGTCGCCCAGATCTTCGATTGAATGCGCGACCCCACGAAGTGTGTTCACGTAGGTATCTTCAAAAGATCCTGCGATATCGGGAGTCGATATTGGACTTTGGTTAACGAGTGCCGGTGCTACTATTCTTCCAAGGCCGCGCCCAACACTGCGCCATAGTCCCAGGTAGGGACGTATCTCACTTTCGTAAACTGCTTTATCCCTGAGTGATATTTTCTTTTGATCCAACAAGTCATTCACGAGTTTATCCATTCCATCCTTAGTGGGAATATTCACAATGCCGCTATTCATGCCGGCATCTTCGCGCGCCTGCGAAAGAATTTGCGATACTTTTGTTTTCGCAAAATCAGGATAATGATTATAAAGGTTATCATCTGCCTCATTCCACTTTTGTTTTAGCTCTGCGTTAGCTGAAGCTGCTGCAACTACATCTGGGTCGTTCAGGAAATTGTCTACAAGCCGGCCGGCAAAAGCGTCAGGCAAATTATCAGTTATGCCTCCCAGTTTCTCGATCTGCCTTTTTACCTGTGGGTTTTGTGAGGCTGCAAATTTCATCGCAGCATCTTCCATGTTTGGTGTCGTTGCGATCGCATCTTTTAAATTCCTGAAACGCTGGTAACGTTGAAATGCTGCGTCGGCAGTTGCATTCGCTGGTAACGCATTTTTTATTTCTGAAAGTGGAAATTCATCGAGGTCGCGCGTACCCGCATTGACCGGTTGGTCAGGCTGCACATTGATAGCAAGTGGTCCTTGTGTTTGCTGCGTGGGTACGAGCTTCGCATTTGACTGCGCTAATTTTTTTTGTATGTACGTTTTTGCTGTGAGCGCATCTGGGATAACTTGTTTATGAACATCACTTATTTGTTTATTGATGTTGTCAAGTTGCGTTTGATCGGTGTTGGCGGTATCGAGTCGAGAAATAAATGGCTGTTTGGTAAATGTTGAGGCCGCACTGTTGTTGCGCGCAATAAGTTGGTTGCGCTGTGCGATTAATGGCGCTGTAGCTTCACCAATCGGATCTTCGCTGTTCGGATTGATTTGAGGGGCCTGCGATTGCTGCTTCGTTGGTGGAATAAAATTATTACCATCCCAAGTGCCTCCGACATACCCATCGACCCCGTTATATTTTGACTGGTTAGAGAAAGTTGGTTCATTTGGCTTTTTGCCGATATCGCCCCAGTGCCATTTCCCGTCTTGCTTATTGATTTCTGGCTCTATGCCGGCTTTATATGCGGCGCGAAAATCGTAATCATAGCCGTAGCCATTCTGTTTATAGTAGTCGTAGTCGCCTTTTTGAATTTTCCCCTGTTGATAATTTTTATCTAGCCACTTTTGAAATTTTGGTTCGTCAGCAGAGGATAGCTTGGTTTCATACTTGGCTGGATTCACATCGCTATAAAGCGGATTATCTTCCGAATTTAATTGTGATCCGGATTGGGAACCACCTGAACCATTTGCGCCACCAGTCGGCTCTTCTTTTTTTTTTAAGATTGCGTCAAAGGAAGAATCAAAGTCTGACGAACTAAGGCCGCCGCGCGCTTGCGTTTTTTTTGTTTGATGGATGTCAATAGGATCGCCGTTGCTGATAGCCTGGTCGAACATCTCTGCGAAACTAGGTGTAGGTTGTCCGTTATGTACTGATTTACCCATTATTGGTTGTCTTCTCTGTTTGAACTTCTGTTTTCTTCGATGATGGTTTCATCTGCAGGCGGATTCATGCCGCTATCATCAAAAACCCCTGCCTCTCCTTTTCCCGTCGCTTTATTAGAAATTAATTGCTGTGCGGCTCTTGACATTTCCTGGTCGGTTGTTCCATTGGCGCCCTTCAAGCGTACACTAATTTTGCCAGCGTCGATTGCATTTTTTAAGTAGTCATCTAACCCGCCAGTCCATTTACTTCCCCACGCTTTTTTGAATTTATTGTATAGAATGTCTATATCGGAACCAGTGATTGTTTTGCCATTGATCATGTACTCTGGATCATAATGGCCACCCTTGTAATATAGAACCTTTGCGCCCGATTGTGGATTGCCTTTACTATCGACTTTATCATACACTGGTTGCGCATCGATTGGCATGAGTTGCGTTGCCTTACCATCTTTGATCGTATATATAGGCAGCGATTCATCAGCTTTGATAGTGCTCTGCCAGCCGGTCGCGCCTTTAGGGCCTATCAAGCTGCGCTGTTGTGTAAGATTTCTATTCCATAATTCGTCAAGGAACTGATCTCTTTCAGCCTGCGTTTTCCTGATTGACATCTGTTGGCCAACGTTGGCTGCGTAAGCGCGCGCTTTTGTTCCTGCGGCAGCGGCCATAGCGCGTTTATATATCGCGTCTGAATTGGCTCTTTCCTTATCAATATCCAGCTTGGCTAGCTCCTGCTTGCCCTTGTCGAGATCCCACTTGTCGGATTGGTATTGCGGCTGGCCGGCTAAAGAAAACTTCGCCGCCAGCGCGGGCAGCGCTTCGTTAAGAGCTACACCACTGAGTGCGCCGTTCTTGTCGTACTGCGGAATAGCTTGAACGGGTGTCGCATAATCAGAGTCGCCTTCCTGTAATCCACGCTGCGAATTATATCTCGCTAGTTCGTCATTGATTGTTTTGATCTTGTTGTAAAGATCCTGCGGATTCATGCCCGTGAGTGTATCGTGGAACTGTTGCAGGTTATATGATCCGTCAGGTGTGAGGAAATCAGCGCCGGCGTTTTTCAGTGCATCACCGTATGAAAAGTAAGTTCTCGTTCCTTTTTCGAGTGGATGATTTTTGTCATCAGCAATCTGTGTTTGAAAAGGATTCACGTACTTATCGATTCTTCCCATGTCAAGTCGTGACGAAGGTTCATAGGGGGTGAGGTTGCCCCAAAAGTTAGTCAGGTTATTATCGAGATTTGATTTGCGGGCCTGTTGATATTTTGGTAAAGGTTCTTTTGTGATAGCATCGTTTTCTTTATCGTAGAATGCCTTACGCGCCTGCGCCTGCGTAACTACTTCATTGGCCGCCTGCGTTGCTTTGCGATAAGCAAGCTGTCCGTCTACGTCACCATATCCTTTTTTCATCCAGTCGCCGAACGCTTTGGTTTGTTTATCCAGTGCATCATTGACCGTGCCCCTGTCCTGGTCGAGCACATCGCCAACTTTGATCGTGCCGTCGTGGAGACTTTCGTACATTTTGTCTCTGTCCTCAATGGCTTGCCTGTATTTTAAAATCTGGTTCTGGTGATCTTGCAATGCGATGTCGCGTAGGTTCTGGTTGACAAAGCCAAGTTCGTCGGGATTGGAAACAGGAATGCCGGCGTCGGTCCCGAGGCCGAGGTTCGCATTACCGGTATAAGATAGAAAGTCGTTAGCTGTAGCCATTACCCGAGCATTTCTGGTGAAAATAATTCAGCACTATTGTCTTGTGGAACAAAAAAATCATCTGGTAGTCCTGTTGGATTCGTTGACGGGCCCGTCGCCATCACTGCACTGGGTGTCCTCACGTTTGCACCTATCGTAGAATATCCGCCGGTCACGCCCATAGGATTTGTTGTCGTGTCAGTTCCTGGATTTGCTTTTGCTCCAAAGAAGTCACTCACTCCACCCGTTAGCGTTTGCAGGCCCGACCAGATCTGTTTATTGGCTGCCTGCCGTTGTTGTCCGATCGCTTGCGCTTTATCAGCATACGGCATCCACTTGTTGAAGAGAAAGTTTTTGTCTTCCTCGTTAGTCATGTTCTCGCGTGCTGACATTAAGTTCCTTATCTGGTTTAATCGCATCTGATTTGTCACGATAGCGAGCCTTTGTCTACCCTCCTCACCACGTCCATACACATCGGCGACGTTATTCACGGAGCCNCCGCCGCGCAGGATTGCCGAAAGTGATCCGGCCTGTTGGCGATCGGCTTCATCATTGTATGCCTTTGAGGCTGCCGCACCAAGGCCGCCGGCGAGCTCAGATTCGGTGAGTCCTAGGTTCTGTAAAACTTCGGGGCTGATCGTTCTCGTTGGCCGCGTCTTGTTGAGTGCATTGGCCTCTTTTTTCAGTTTTATCTCATTGACAAGTCCCACCGCTGCATCGACAGCACCAAGACCGGCACTGACGCCTGCGCCAACCGGATTATCGCTGAGTAAACTGTCTATACCTGGCATAAAATAAATTTTACCAAAGCACAGGTTCGTCCTGCACCTTGCCTGTTTCGATAACTGAAATTGGATTTAAGAATGCTATGAGTTGCGCTATCTCGTCTTCGTGCTGATATTTGGCATCTTGCTTTTGATTAAAGGCAATTGATGGATTGAAGCGGATGCTCTCATAATTGATTCCTGTTAGCATCGCCGGCAGAGCATAATCAGGCACCTGCACTACGTCGTCTCCAAGTCCGTTTGTTTGAAACGTTACAAGTAAAAATTTCGGCAGCCTCTCATTGTCTTCTGTGTCACAGTGGTGATGGTTGCGCGGTGGAATGAAATAGATCCTCGTCCCGCATTCAGACATTTTGATTTCACCAAGATGATTGTTGTTCACGTTTGGAAAATACTGTTGGCAGTGATGACGTTTAAACCGGCAATCAAAATTTAATTGGCAGCCGCAATGTGTTGACAGTAGTTCAGCATTCTCTTTTGTTTCTTTCGGACATCCGCACGGATGTGTTTCGAGATGACAGATTTTTCTTTGTGTCTCAGTGTACACAATTTGAAAATCTGTGAATGGCGGATTTCCGATGAGCCAGTCGTCATTGTAATCGACGTTGTAGTCGCCGCCATCGCCAACAATGTTGTTGTACTGCTTTGTTGGCGTCTTGCAGTATTCGAGGATGTCGCCGTTCTTACAATACTTAAACCAGCACTGCTCGTAATAATCGACTCCAAGGATCGTGAACAAAAGTCTTGTTGTATAAACAAAGCTATTCACTGCTTCACAAAGACCATCGCAGTGACAATCTTCTGTGCAGCCGCATTTGCGATGCCGCGGTTTTGCAATGATATTGATCTGGTTGTTATAGTAGAGGGGTTGTGGTAAACCACACTTATGATCTACGGTTGATACGCTGAAGATCCTGCCGCCCTTTTGTGCGCCTTTCGGCACATCGATGTAGTTGTAAGGGTCACCTGCTTTGAGCGTCATCCATTGAGATTGCACTGCCCAGATAGTGTTGCGAAAAAGTTTCTGCCACACATTTTTTGCGATCACCATGTAGGAGGCATAATATTTTTTCTTTGAGAGTTGACGACTCATGAAGTAGTTGTCAACACATTCGGATAGCAGGTATGTGGGGCATTGTGCCATTATCTCGCTACAGTTTCACGTAAGGTTTCGCGCGCCTGCGCAATGTTTGTTTCACCGGCAACGATCTTATTTGGATTTTCATCCAGTACAGTTTTTTGTACCCAGTTCTGATTCAGTGAGCGCATCATATTCGCTGTGCCCGTTATTACATCACTCACAATTCCATCCGGCAGTTCTGTCTTTGGATTTTTCGCGTTTATCTCAGGCACATAGATCACGCGGATCTCTTTCACATTGCAGATGCCTTGTGGTTTGAGCCTGATAACACCACCGTCGATCGCCCAGAAGATCTTGTTTGTCTTCGGCAGGAAATCGTATTGCCAGAACTCATCAATATCGCCGCGTTCCAGTTCGAATGACGGTTTTGGAAGTGAGCAAAAAACATTTTGTATTCCAACGTTGGATTGATCGTAAGCAAAACTAAAAACCTGTTCTTTGAGTTTTGCAATGTATCCGTCGTCACTGGACTTGACTTCCAGGAACTGATCACTCAAAAAATCATTTGAGAAAGCAACGACCTCATCGTCTTCGCCGGCTGCGCGCATGCGCGCGTATTCTTTTTCGTAAAGCGTCTGGTAGAGTTTGGCCGCTGTAGCTGCGCAGTTGAAGATGTAATCATCGAGGGTAAAAAAGTCGGTGGGTACACGGTAGTTCTGTAGAACTAAATCTTCCGTCTGCTGGGCCACTATTTCGAGCGGTACTGCCATTTATGTCATTGGGATTAGTCTCCACACGCCATTGATCATCCGTTGCTGATAACGCTGGCCTTTGCTGGGAGGATTGGTTTTTTGAATTTCGTTTAGAGACTGACCGGTTTGCGGTCCCTTGAAGACGGCTTGGCCACCCTGTTGCTGGGGTTGCTTGTTAGCCTGTTTATTTTTAAAGCAATTACACAAAGTATTGGATTTTCCTCTAAATTATAGATTTTTATCGGATTTCATAATATCAATTTCTTTCGATATGTACATCACCTGCGGGTCGTCCACTTCGACGTTAAAAATCGGGTATTCAGAAAAGCCGTTAGACTTGTAGAAGGTGAGGGGTTGCGGCCCTTTCTGGATGTAGGAAATCAGCCGCCTGCAACCGACGCGGCGCGCCTCCGTCTCCATGAAGTCGATTGCGGCACTTCCAATGCCAGAACGCCGGTATGGTTTCAGCACTCCAAACCAGCCAAGCCATAGTTCGCGTGTGTCGTGATGCTTCAGTGAATAAAGTCCGCAGATGCCAACTTTGCGGGATCCGGCCTCGATGAGCCACACTTCCCAGAATTTTCCGAAATCTTCAGCGTCGTTGTCGATGACTTTGCACCAGGTGAGAATATATTCCCAGTGATCTTGTGAGAAATCATTTTGCAGGTTGACCAGGACTTCTTTGTAGTCGTGTATGTTACGCGACTGGAAAAATGCGATAGAGTCTTTCATGATTAGTCAGATTTAAAAAAAGGAGGGATGTAGAAACAACCCTCCGGACTTATATAATCCAATATCCTATGAAAAACCGATGCGAATCTAATCGTTCGGCATCAAAGAAACAAATAATATATTTGCACCGGTAGTGCACATGATCACAACAATCCACTCGTGCCAGCTGTCTCCCCAGAAAGTCCAATATAGCCAGGTTCCCCACCATGGCGACATACACGCAGGACACGCATAAACCGGCTTCTGCAAAAAAGTAAACTTACCGGTGAAGACGCTCATGCCTAGCCAGCGGCCGACAGACCCGAATATCATCCCTGGCAAAAGAATCCCGTAGATAAACCAGATGAAGCAGATCGTTATAAAAATTTTTTCAGCCATATCAAAGTTTGTTGTGTAGCCAAATTGCAAGGATTAGCATCAGTGCGATGAGCAAAAGATAAACTCCAATTATTTTGAGCAGATCTTTTATCATGGTAACTCCCCCTGGTAAAGATTTTGATCCTTCAGTAATTTCAAAATCGAAATCCATTTTTCTTTCGTATCGTACGACACTCTCTCCTTTCGTGTCTTCAAAATAAAATCTATGTGGAATGTGCGCGCCTTCGTGCCGTGGATGTAAGCATGCGTCATTACGAGTTCGTCCTGCTTCACCGTGAGATGTGGAAGGTCTTCAATGAAAATTTGAATCTGGTTGTCTTGTACTGTTAGTCTGGTTTTCACAAAATATTATTCAGAGTATGTGCAAATATGCGATTTATTTCCGCCATTCCCAACCCTGTAATTTTGAACTGCTGTGAATATTTAAAATCCTTTTGAACAAACTCCTGCTTACATAGACGACTTAGTGCATTGCCAATTTTTTTGGGGATATATCTGCTGCTGAATTCCTGGTCAATTATTTTTCTGTGCACGTATTTCGTGTCGTTAATGTACAGGTACAGAAGAATTCTCCAATCTTGTTCTGCAAACTTCAACCGATCTTCCATCATAACGCAACTCAAAAATACTTTTGCGAAGTAATTGGAATTCTCTATTTCCCTCACGTCATCGGCAGACGTTTGCGAATTTAATTTTTTTGTCCACTGCCGAATGTGATAGCCAACCTTCAAGAGTTCCATGTTTCTTTTAAATTCATCAGACTCTATTAACTGGGCGCTAAGTCCGAGGTACTTAATGAACTGCTTATCTGTCGTGACGTAAATCCGCTTTTTTATTAGTTTATTGAGATGAGCATTTGCGGAATTCTCGCCGGTATCCCTGTATCCTTCGAAAAGTTGGCGGAGCGTTTCGGGCTTATCCTTAGTATCGAAGATTACCATCGTCCACTGGATCCCGCACATAGCAAGAATGTGAAGTATCTGTTCGAGGCTAGCCCTGTTAGCAAATTTTTTTGCCCTTGAATTTGTACGACCCAGTTCTCTATACGTGTCCTTTAAAACAAACTCCTTATCGCCCTGTAACTGGTACAAAACATCGTACAGGAACTCCCGGAGTGTCGGGCTTACGGGATAACGGTAGGGCATTCTTCAAGTAGGTTTTTTATGTTCATGTTATCATTCAAAAAAGCACTTTGGGCCGCAAAGAGCTTTATAAAACATTTGAGAATTATTCGGAATCGGCTGGCGGATCAACTCAATAGCTTCTCGTACTCGGGTAAAAGCGTCTCCCACGAAAGCGTTGACTTGATGATCCTCGTTGCATTGATGGACCGCGTCAGGTAATCCCTGTTACAAAATTCATCGATCTTGGCTGCAAGTCTTTTGACATCTGCTTCATAAACGTCGATTGTTTTTTTTGCTTTGAACGATATTGTTTTTCGCGCTGGCACCAGCCACTCTTTCGGCAGCCACTCGTGGTTGGGTGAAATGTCTGTTGCGATCACCGGCATCTCCGCTGCAATTGCTTCGTGCATGACAAGAGATTGCCCACCATATTTGCGCGGCATCACGAGCACACCGCCGTCATAATTTTCCCAGTAGTTTTCTCTGAATGAAAAATCACACTCAAAGTTAATGTTTGATTTCACTTTCGGAAGAGAGATGCGCGACTGCGACTTTACGACAACGGTGATTTCGCTCTTCACGTACTGAAGGCATTCGAAAAAAACAAACGTGCCGTTGCGATCGTGTATTGCCGGCTTACCCATCACGTGCACAAATGTTCTTTCCTTGTGCTGCGGAATAAATTTTTTCACGTTTACTGGGACCTGCAAAAATTTCTTTGGTTCCGGTATGTCGTTCCAGTGCCACCATGAAGGCGCGAGAAAAAGATCTGGCGCCGGCAGCGACGACGGGTATTCTAAAAATTCATAGTTGAGTTGCAGGATTATTTTTATCCCCATCATCTGTGCCAGCGATAGGATTGAGTAGTCGTAAGGTGTTTCGAAAATGAACAGGACATCAATAGAGATTAGAAAATGTTTTACAACTTCCAAGTCGAAGCGTTGATTGCGCACGTAGTAAACAACCTGCTGACCGGGATACCAATCGTGATTCTGTCTTGAATGTACGTTCACCAGGCTGACATCAACAACAAGAGCCTTGCACTTGATGTGATCAAAAAATTCTTTAGACTGTACACCCAGGCCGGTGTGATCACATCTGCATATCGCTCCGATACGTTTCATATTACCGTCCAGTGTTTTTCCTGAATGTCTTTGTTGTATGTTTTGTCAACCCAAATTCGCGGCGCTATTACTTTTTTTGTTTTATGTCGATCGCCCAGCATTGCACCCCACGCCGAAAATGTTGAGTTAGCAACAATGTGCGCGTCAAATTTTCCCATGAGTTGAATTTCGATGTAGTCCTTGTGCGAAATAAATTCGCGGTGTTTTAGGAATTTTAAATTATCCCTGCACCATGGAATGTCGTCTGAGAAAATAAAAAACTTTGCCTCTGGAAAATATGAAGCGGCCATCTGGTAATACTCAACCGGTAGCGCGTCGTTGTAATCAGTCACGTAGTCGGTTCGGCGAACATGTACCGATACAAGTTGTCTCAGTTGATTGTGGGACCGGATAAATTCGTAGAGATTGTTTACAAGTTCTGTGTCAATTAAGAACAGATCGATGATTTTTTCACGGTACTTATCGAAGTAGAGCGACGTTGTCCAATATCCAAATAGCTTCGTGTCTTGCGTTGCTACTATCGGCTGGTAAAGAAACTCGCTGTGTTCGTAATAATTTGCAAATCTCATTTTGTCGTACTGGTGAAACTGAGAAACAATTCGTGAGATGTACTCAGTAAAAGACTTTTGCTCCTCGTAATACTGCGGGATGTGTTTAGGGAAACATGGAGTAAGATTGTTGTCCCACGCGGCGGCGAGTGTTGCCGCGATTTCGTACATCAGGTTTCCCAGTCTTCCTTGGTAGTTGCAGGTTATGTAGCTCATTGTTTCAGATAGATTGCATCGCCCCAGTGATCGCCGGTCCATTTTGTCTCGACTCTTCCGAAGCCGAATTTTTCAAGATAGGCGTCGATTTCTTCCACAAGGCAACAGCCGTTATAGAGTTCGAATTCGTTTACTTCAAGATAAAAACATCTCACGTGCGTGATCAAACTTCCCATACCCTTAATGATCTTTAGTTCGGTTCCCTGCGTGTCGATGTTCACAAAGTCGTAGTTGTAGTTTAACTTCTCTTGTTGGAAAACATTCCACACTGTTGTCGTCACCACTGGGATCTGCTCAACGACTTTAATGTCCGGGTAGTAAAACTTGTGCAGGCCGAGGCCCAACAGGGAACTGGATTGCCCGTTGCTCGTCACGTTAAAAAACGTGATATCAGATTCGTCACTCACGCAATAGTTGAGCGCCTTGGCGCCAGGATAAGGTTGAATGCGATTGCGCAGTGTGGGCATGATTGATTTCTGCGCCTCAATGAAAACAACGTTAGTAATTCCCCTCTTCGCATAATCTTCCATTTCGACACCATCCCACGCGCCGATGTGCAACACGCCTTGTGGCAGCAGCGTGTAGCGGTCTAATATTTCTGAAAAGGGTATTAGCATGTTGCGTATGCAAGAAGATGATGCGTTAAATCGCGTTTGTATTTAGTCCACCACAGATTCATTTTGCGAACGTGGTTCTCGGAATAGAAATCAAAAAAGTTTTCGGCGAGCATGTCGTCCCACTCATTCACCGTCCAGATTGTGTGCGGCGGATATACTTCGTCCCAGTAGTTGAAGTGCTGCGGATCTCGCGGTGATCGTCTTTCGGTGATTGGAATTGCACCACACTCTATCGCCTCGTACAGTCGGAACGAATCTACTGACATTGATCCGGAAGGGCAGATCACAAACTTTGATTGGCACATGATGTCAAGATAATCCTGGTACTCCACTGCGCCATTACCATTGCCACCAAATAGCTCGCAGATCTGCATATAACCGCCGCCTAGTTTTTCGAGTGCTGCAACACACGCTTGTCGCGCCGGGTTTTGTACTTGCCCGACAAACGACCACAAATATTTTTTTTCAAGCGTGCGATTGATTTTGTAATCCTTGAGCCGGTTCGGCGGTCCCAGTAAAAATCTTTCACGAATTCCGAGTTTGTACTCTTCGTTGTAATACTGCGTCCAGATCTTGCAATGGTTCGGAACTGCGTACTCCCAAGGAAAGTAAGCGTCTTCGTCGCTTGTGAGTAGCACCAGTGCTTCGCGCAAACTTTCAAGATATTTTCGCAAGGGAGCTGCGTCCGGCTTTCCAACCACCACCACAATTGCGCGATCGAAAACTTTTGGCATCTCCGTGTTGCTCTGTACGAAAACATCGGGGTGGGCGTCGAAGATCTCACTCAAGAGTCCTGAGTCCCAGTTGCCTTTTGCTGCGTTATGCCAGACTACGTCGATCATGCTATCCGTGTGTGTATGTTGCGTAAATAAATTTTCCACTTCTGGTTGGTCACATCATATTCGCGGCCACTGACGAAATATGTTTTCCCTTTGAACAAAATCGCGTCATCCCTCATCGGCATCGTAACGACCCCTGCTTCAGTATCTGGGAACTTATCATAGTCAGGCACATTGGTATGTGCAACAAATGTTACTAGCGTCATAAATTTTCAAGTATGTACTCCCAGCGTTTGCGGTAGGTGTGCACAGCTTTTACTTTGTTGTGCCCAGCGAGTTTTATTTTCTCGCGTTCCACTGGCGCGCGCAAGTAGTGATTGATTTTGTTTTCCAGTTGTTGAAAGTTGTTGTACTCATAGCTTTCGATTTCTTCGCCGATTTTATACATCCACTCAAGTCCCTTTATGTAGGGAAAGATCATGAAGCCGCCACGTCCAGGCACTTCAAAAAGCCGATCGCTGAAGTAGTACGGATAATCAAAGTTTTTGCAGAGTGTGTCGCCGATCACAATTTTTGCAGAAGCGTACAGGTTGTTTAACTCAGGGCCTCGCACAACAGGAAGGCCGCCGCCGTTACCGTAGTGCGCGAATTTGCTGCCGTAATTTTTTTGCAGCCACTCGATCAGTTGCCCGCGATACGGATACTCGGGATGATATGTTTTCGCGCCGGTGAAAATAATTTCATGTGGATACTTCTGGTAATCCGGCTTACCCAAATAGCAATCACCTTCGTAGCACCCGGCAGGAATGTAGTGGCCATTTGTCGCCGTGTTTTTATTCAGCCATTCACTCATGAGTTGGTCGACCGTGAAGAAGTGTTGGACTTTGAAGTAGTCCGAATTTTCATACTGCTTCCAACGTTCAAGTGGCATGTATAAGTCGAGATGATAGCCCAGCGTCGGGATTCCCTGGTTGCAGAATTCTTTTAGCACGTCGAGCATGCCGGGTGTATCCCAGCCGTGTGTGTGCACCCAAACGAAGGCGTCGATCTTTTTGTGCGACAAAATATCCTGCGCCGTTGCCACCCTCTCTTGCAACGCTATCACGTGGTGGCCCATGTCATGCAAAGTCTTTCGGTAGTAATTCTCGCTTGAAAACTCAGCGGAGAAATTTCCGAGGAAAAGAATCGTCATTGAATAATTTTTTGCTGAGTCCATCGCCGCGTAGTATTCTTTGCGGCTGATCTCTTTTGCGTGCGGGTGTTCGACCCAAAACTTTGCACGATCGTCGTGTTTTATCTCGTAGTAGTTGCACTTGCCGTCGATGATCTCTTGGTAGAAGATGGTCACTGATTTAGTATTTCAAGGTGAGGACCTTTACTGCATTCATTTGGGCGTCGAGGATTGATTGATACGCATGTGGTAGAAGAAGATCTTTCATGGGACTTCGTTCTGATTGTTGGTCGTCAATGAAAAGAAGGTCGGCTAATTCGGCGCAAAGTCTTTTCGCCATATCGACTTTGCTATCCGAAGATGGATTGAATTTTATTCCAACAAGTTTTTCGCCGAATGTTAGCTCGCGTGTTTTCTCCATCGCAACATCGCTGCCGGTGGTTTCTGATTTGCTATTAAAGTTTTCTGTTGGCATAAGTGTTTATTTTTTTGAAGGTAAAATTTTTGTGTTGCGATTTCCAAATTTATTTTTCAACGGGGCCTAATCGTGTAACAATCATTCCAACTTTCGCCGCCAATTTTGGTTTGTCTTTACAGAGCTTGTGGTGCTTCCGACAAAGTGCTTTTAATTTTTTCACATTCAAAAGTCTTTTACCATTTCGCCCTTCTGTGTGATGCGCGTCGGTTGATCGCTTCGTGCATCCCGGCCATTCACAAAAAGGATGTTCACTCAAAAAGAGATCCCTGGTTGCCGCCCACTTTTTCAAATCCTCTTGTCTCTTTGGTGCTGCTTTCGGCAACCACTTTCGTTTCTTCTTTTTTCGCCGGCTCAACTTTTGTTTCTGCCGCTGCTGTAGATACTGGCTTATCATCTTTTGGTTTTAATTCGAAGTAAGTACATCTGACGACTATTCCAGTCTGATTAAACGGCTCGCGCGGCATAATCGTTCCTGTTCGCAGCGGCGTCCAGCACATGTCTTTTATCGGGCACTTGCCGCCGGGACACACAAGAACAATATCACTTGACTGGCTCATAGATGTGCTCTTTAAATTTTTCTTTATAGGCGGAAAATAGTTTTATTACCGCGCGCTGTTTTGCCATCAGTTCAAGTTCGTTGTCTTTTTTGCCGCTCTTGTATTCGCTGATCTTTTTTTCAACATCTGAAAGATTTGTTGCGCGAATACTTTCGGCAAGTTTTTTTCTATCATTGTCCATCCCATTCGTGGAGATCAAATGGCAAGCGTTTTTTTCTTTGTACAAATCCTTTAACGCGTACTCGCGCGCGCCATTCATTAGACTGCGCCAATAATCCTTTTCAATCAAACCATCGTCCTCTAATTGTTTGTAAAAATCCACTGGAAATTTTTGCCATTGCTCATCGTTGAACGATAAGAAGTGGGTGTACGCCCTGTCGATATAATAACCCCAGTGAATTATTTCTTTTTCTCCCTGATAATATTTTTCTTCATCCTTTGGATCGGTAATCATGTGTTCAAGTTCTCTATATGTTTGAGAAGACCATCTTCGGTATGAGTTCATCACTCTTGTAAAGTACACTGTCGAAAAATTTTCATAGCAATTCACGTCATCGTACGGAATATCCAACTCGCTCTTTAGTGCTTTTTGGAATGCAAGTTTTATCTCCTCAATTGTGTGTTCTCCGTAATTATCAACAATGAACTGGTAAAGAAACAAACCCTCAATTGGATTTGGAAAATTTCTTTCCCGTAGTCCAACAAGAAGAAAGAGATACCTAAACATTTTCTCAACCTCTTCCTTCGGCTCATCTTTAACCTTTGCCTGCTTGATTACCGCTAGGAACTCCGATTGACCAGTTGGCAAGGGCGTTGATTTTACTATCGCTTGTTGATTGTTTGGCATGGCCATTAACTCTGAGATTGGTTTCGGATTTTCCATTTTCAACAAGTTTAAAAATTGTTTGTCGCTTCGACATCAAGTTGGCTAATTCAAAGTGTTCGTGTAGCCACTCCACTTGTGTGTAAGCGACTGTTAGAAATTTTGTGAATCTCATTACTGCTTCCGGTTCGGTCCAAACGACGGCTTGTCCGGTAGCGCGCTCTCGTAGGTTCTCGATAATACGGTGCATGTGGCTATAATCGACTTCTGGTATTGGCTCGACGTTAAACTTGACGTGAGTACGATTGAAGTCTACCCAGACTCGCCTGAGAACGTGCCAATATGGTTCGGCATCAGGATTTCTACCTTTCTTTTTTTGCGCAATTTTTTTCTTTGGCGGCGCATTTTTTTTAGTCTCAATTTTTGATTCGGATTTTATTCCCACTACACCTGCGTCAGCAGTGGATACTTTAGTATCCATTATATCTCTTTCTCTTTCTCTTTCTCTTTCTCTCTTGGAAAAATGACCTTTTTCCTCGGAATTAATTTCTTTTTCCGCGGAAGAGTTGTTTTTTTCCGCGGAAAATAGCGGAGTGTCCGCGGAATCGGCTATTTTTCCAGTGAGAGTTTTTCCTGTTTCAATGAAAACAACATTGTCAAGGAATTTATCACCTATGCTAACTAATTCAGTATTAGGTATTAAGAAGTGTTTTTCGTGGAAAGAAATAATATATCCCTTGCGGCGTCGCTCGTAGGTGCCGCGGATATAATTCATTTGCATTTTGTCGTTGGTGAGTGCCGCTTGTTTTTCGTAAATAACCTGGTCGAAGAGTCCGCGTTTTACACAAGACTCTACAGCCTTCCAAACCAACTCCGGTGGCTTATGACAGACCATTGCAGAGATTAATTCAATATCCTCTCCTGTAGCTGGGTAGTAGTATCCGTAAGTTTTGTAGGCGCTGTCGATTAAACATGACCAGATCCAGTAGCCATCTGACCCTAAATCGTTGTATAAAAGCCTCACACGTTTATTGCTTGTGTGATCTACTTCCATCGGGTAGAATTGAATTCCCCTGATTTTTCTGTGCGAGGCCATGTATCGCTCTAAAAAGAAAACCACCAGAAGAAGGGGGCTCAGTCCCTAGATCCAGCGGTTTTTTCTTTTTGTGGTTATTTGAAGTGAATCAAACATCCAATCTCATTCTGAGCCACATGTGATTGGATGGTGTTAGTCGATTCATTACCCCGAAAATACTATGCCGAAAATAAACATCAAAATTTATGGTAATAAATAGTTATCCACACACGAGGCCGCTTTGTGTGCTAAAGAAAAATTTGGAAGCGTATAGTTATTTTTCGTAGTATTGCTGCGCCGCAACAAAAATGCAACAGTTGCGCAACACATAAATATGGCTACACTTTTTATCAGGGATGTACCAGAGAAGGTTGTAAAATCACTAGAGCGGATGTCACGAAAGCACTTCAAAAATCCAAAAGCAAAAGCTACTCCTTACGCTAGGTATCACCTCATTAAACTCACAGCAAAAGAAATCGAACAACGCGAAAATGGCAACCCGTCCAAAGACTAAGATAATTGGTCATCCATGGAATTTCTGTGTTTTGTGGAACCAGGCGCTTGACGCTGTCCCGCAGAAGCCTCTTGTAAAAAGAGAACACTGTTGGGCGTCTGAGTTAGGCGGCGCTTTTGTCGATCGCTACCTGCGCATGCACGCGGTCCCATACACTAATCCACCCAACGCTAGATCTCGCAGGAAATTTCTAATGGGCGATATTGTTGAGTGGATTGCATCAATAGTCATGGTCACAATTGGACTAATGAGAGAGCGCCAGGTTCGAGCAGAGGTAGAACTTCCAAAGCTACTTCGCGTTACCGGTAAAGTTGATTTTGTCGCCGGCGGCGTTGTTGACTGGGAGAAAGGATACTATGACATTCAAAAAATCAAAGCAATCTTTTCCAGTGGCGACGCGCCAAAGTTTATAGCCGAAACAATGGAGTATGTGTTTGGGAAAATGAAAAAAGCCTTTGGCAACAAACAACTAATGGATGCAATTTTTGAGTGCAAAAGTTTGTCGTCGCCAATGTTTCAAAAGGTTCAGAAGATAGGTCGTCCGCTCTCACATCACATTCTACAGTTGGGGCATTACCTTATTCCAAATAAGGACATCGCTGGAAAGGTTGGCTACATCTGCAAGGATGATGCCCTGATGGAAGAGTACGACATGACGCTGGGAATAAAATTCATGGAAGCATATCGCAGAGATGTTGAAACGATGACAGAGTATTATCACGCCACCGGCCGCAACATATTTAAAACAAAACCACCGGTTGAGCCGCAGGTGCTTTTTGATCCGCTGATTTTCAGGTTTGAAAAGAACTTCAAAGTTGAGTATTCGCCGTATCTGGAACTTGTGTACAACTTCAAAACGCCGGAAGACTTTAGAAAGAAATGGACAAAGCAGGTCAGTGACTGGAATCGCGTTTTCAAACGCTGTGTGAATGGAGAAAAAATGACCCCAGCGAATATTGTGATAATTAGATCGGCAGCAAAGTTGTGGCCAGACTGGGACAAGTGGGTAGATAAAGCGAGAAAAGAGGGCGCATTTTTAAAACCAGAAGAAATCGAGGAAGATGGAAATTAAAACAAAATACAACATCGGCGACACATTGTTTTTCTTAACGCCAAAAGCAACAAAAGTCTCATCGAGTATTGTGCGCGGCATAAAGACCGAGTATAGACAAGTTGCGGGGGAAAGCACGGTTGTTGGCACAACCACATATCTAATGTCAATGGACGATGATAACCGCGTCACGATACCACTTGATGAAGGGTTGGCGTTTAAATCAAAGGATGAGTTATTGCAATATCTATGACAAAGCAAAGTGAATTTGACTTCAATTCAAAGAAGGCCGCGGCATTGCGCGACCAGGGGATTGAGCGCACAAAGAAAAAAGTTTACAAGGAAGATCCCGAGTGGCTGGCGATGGCATACAATCTTTTTGTAAATGTTTTCCTGCGTGATTGGAACGGGCCATTTAGGGCAGAGCAGTTCAGACAATTTTGTGCACAAATGGATAAGCTGCCGGACAGCGAAGTGAGTATGCGGGTGTTCGGCGGCATAATGTTAAAAGCGAAGCACGCCGGCATTATAAAAAAAGTAGGAACACAAAACACTGAAATGCCCAACTCACACGGAACGCCGGCAGGGTTGTGGATTCAGGTTAAACCAAGTGAACGAAAATGAAATATTATTTATTTACAACCGCTGACGCCGACGACAAGAAGATGCTGTTGTACGAGTGCGAGACAGAGGCGCAATTGTTCGATATGGTTCAGAAAGTAATAGAGCGAAAGAAGTTTCTGTTTGTAATCAAGGGAGAAAAGATGCTCGATTTATTCTCTTCCAACTTTGAATACCTAGAGGTTAAACCATCGGATAAAAAGTTATGATAAAGCCAAATGAATTAAGACTTGGGAATTGGATTGCCTTCGGAGTTAATAATGTTAAGGTGAGAAGCATTTGGCGAGATCACATACTCGATGATAAAGAGCCGCATCTATACGTTGACAATTTTGGCAAATTCAAATCATACTGTTTCTTATCAGATCAAGTAGATGGCATCCCACTAACACCAGAGATACTTCTGAAATGTGGGTTGACAAAAGTGAATGATAAGGAATTTGAAATCGAAGTACCTGTTGAATGGTCTAAGACGCATCACACTGACTTTTTCTTCAAAGTAAAGTGGTACGAGTATATAGCAACAGGAGATTATCATGTAGGTTGGCGACCATGGATTCAGCAAACGAGAAAGAAAAAAGACGAAGAAATATTCCTGTGGGGCTATTTAGAATCCGTTCACCAGTTACAAAATTATTACTTCGCATTCACAGGAAGCGAGTTGCCAATAAATTTTGAATCGGTTAAACCAAGCGAGAAGAAATGAGCGATGCGGAATTCAATATAAAAGAACTTGCCGAGGCAATAGTAGCGGCTCTCCCAACTGATGCAGTGTGTTCATCTCTAACAGCGAGGCGCATAATGTCTGTGCTGCAAAAACAGTTCGACAATGGCGTTGTTCCGCAAAACCTGAACCGATATGTGAGCAAGAAAAAAAAGGAAGCCTGGAAAAGCCATATCGAAAAAATTGAGTTTGAAGTTAATTTTTGGAAACGTATTGTAGTTGAAGTGTTCCCAGAAAGCATGAGCGAACTATACGCACGCCTAGATTCCGCATTGATCGAATCCGGATTGAAAAAAGGAATAATGAAGGAGAGGCTGATTACCTGCTTTTATTGTGAGCGCATCATGGACGCCGCAAATTTCGGTGGAGAAATTGGAATCTATGCTACAAGAGATCACGTAATCCCGAGAAGCAAGGGCGGCCCAACGACTCATGTAAACCTAGTGAACGCCTGCAACGCCTGTAATTTTCTGAAGGCAAATTTGAGTATTCCGGGTTTCATTGTATTACTAAACAAATTGATTAACCAAAGCAAGGCGCCAAAGGACATTCCATTGGAACTATTGCCAATAATCGCAAAAAACGCATACAGACTATTATGAAAGAGGAAGTACAACTCAAAGACACAACGATCAAATCGTTCATGAGGATTTCCAGCGACTCACCGGTAGTGATTCACTGGTTGGAACACAAAAAGAAAAATGTAACGCTGCTATCGGGCGACCAGGAAACCGGCAAGTCGTCAACACTGAACGCGATCATGCGTATGATGGGCGCGGCCTTCGGTTTCAACATGAAGGAAATTATCAACCGTAAAGATCAGACAGCCGAAGCAGAACAAAGTTTTACTGTCGATGGAATTGAATACGTCGCGTCGATATCGGGGCAACGATTGTCGCTAAAACGCTTTTACAAAGAGTCTGGCAAATACGTTCCGGAGTCGTCACCGGTAGAGATGCTGCAAAAGATCTTCGGCAACCTGGGGATTGTACCAGTGGAGCTCAGAAGCAAAAAGGGTAAGGAGCAAATCGAATGGTTCAAAGAAAACTACGGCGGCGAGAAATCTACAAAGGAAGAAGCTAAGATCGAAAAAGCGATTGCCGAAGCAGAAGAAAACCGCAAGGAAGTGAATAAGACGATCACCGGCAACAAAAACTGGTTGACAAACAACAAGCTGTATCAGAACTACGAAAAAAACCAGAAGAAATTTGCTGTAAGAATAAAAGCCGACGACCAGGAAGCGAATTTAAAGGCAATCACAGCAAAAAATTCCGACTACGAAAAGAATAAGCGCGGCGTTGAGGAGCTAAAAATAAAACAGGAAGATAAGCGTGCCGAAATTGTTGAGTTGAAAACTAAACTCGCTACGCTGGAACAAGAGGAACAGAAGTTAGCTACTAGAATTGCAGATGGAAAGAAATGGCTGGAAGACAACAAATCCACACCCGTTGACTATGAAAAGGCCAACAAAGCATGGTTAAACCTGAGTGAAACGCTGGCCGAACAAACCCAGTGGGATGAAGTATTGCGGAAAGAAAAAGAATTGCAGGAGTCAGAAGACCTTGTAATCGCCGCAACTGCTTTACTTGATACATTGCGCAGCGACTTGCGAGCACTAACCTCTACTTACTTACCCAAAATTCAGGGGCTAGAGATCCGGACAAAGTCTATGTCAATAGACAACGGTTCGGAAGATGAAGGGATTTATTTCAATGGCAATTCGCTGCCGCAATTATCAGAATCAAAGTATGCAGAGATGTGGATGCAGATCTGGGAAGACAAAAAAGTGAAGTTCGTCTTCATCGAAAACATTTCTTCCTACGGATCTGGGTTTGTAAAAGTTCTCAACGACATGGTGAAGCGCGGCGTTATCAAACTGTACGCCTCTGAAATGCACAGAGGGCAAAAGACAATGGAGATTTCATTTGAAACTAAAATAGAATGAGAAAATATTATTCACTGTGGTTCTTCGTTCTTGGATTCGCTGGTTCAGTCATAGCATCCAAATGTTTCGAACACGGTACAAATCCTTGTGAGAGGAAGATTAAACAATTTGACAACACATCGCATTTTAAGGTATATTACTTTAAAGGACTTGGGTATGTCGTTGGAGAATACGAGAGGTTATTTGTAGGCGACACAATGTACATGAGTAGCGATGGCAGGGAAGATCCGCGTAACAGGTACGCTACCGTGTTTGTGCGCCTGGTGTATGACGTACAATCACAAGTCTACTATCCTTTTCCAGAGAATCAGACATGCCCATGTAAGACGATCTGGGAAGCCGATAGCTGTAAAGCGAAACAACACTGGTTCAATTATGAAAAACAATGGGTGAAATGAAAGCCATCATTATTTTACTATTCCCCGCAATGTGCTGTGCCCAGTCATCGTTCTGGAAAGACGGCAAGCTATGGGTATCACAAGACCCAAAGACGGCACAGACCCAAATCTTTTTTCCTATTGAAATATATTTACTGCCAATGTGGTCTGAGGTTTCCGATAGTGAAACAGGGAAACGAAGTGACAACCGTGGCGACCGAGGGAGTCGATAAAAAGAAGTGAGGTCGCGCAGGAGCCGTCGGAATTGCCATTTTTGGGTTTATGAGAATATACAATACTGGCGGCTCTTCAAATTTTTAAACCTATGGCTGACAAAGATTTTTCCACATTTAGCATACTGCGCAAGAGGTTTCCTGCGAACGAGTACGTCCTTATTTCAGAGGTAAGTGATAAATCTGGGTTCGGTCGCAGCCGGTCCCTCGATCACATGCTGATAAATCTCTGGGAGAGCCGCGGCCTTGCAATCACCGGCATCGAAGTAAAGAGTTACCGCGGCGACTGGTTACGCGAATTGAAGAATCCAAAGAAGCAGGAGAATCATTACAAATACTGCGACTACTTTTATTTACTCACCGATAAACCTAACGTTGCTTATCCTGACGAGATCCCGATAACTTGGGGCCATTGGCACATCGACGAGAAAGGCAATTTTAAGGTATTAAAACAGGCTTCAAGGCTAGAGTCGGTTCCAGTCGATCGCAGCTTGTTATGTGCGATGCTAAGACGGGCCCAGTCGAAGGAAGGGTATGTGCTTCGTACAGAAATCACTACAGCAATTGACGAGGCGCGAGAGCATGGCAAAGAATCAGCGGCATACGAGTACAAGAGAAGATTGGAAGAATACGAGAGCTTGCAAAAAAGTGTAAAGGAGTTAGAGGATATTATAGGCATTAGCCTCAGAGACTGGAAGACAAAATATTTGTGGCGCGATACTCCGAAGGATATCGGTAAAGCACTAAGAGTATTAATGGACTACAACCAGGAAAATATTTTGAACAGGGTTCAGGAGATGACGGAGCAGGTCGGGAGAATACACACAACACTTAAAACATCGCTGGCAGACATAAAAAAAGCATTCAATGACACCACAGACACACAGAGAGAAGCTGAAAGCTGATATCGACTTTTTCACAGCACTTAGCGAAATAGCGTCGATTCACCAGTTGATTGCACTGCGCGGCTTCTATGCGGCAGGTGAGCAAACAAGCGACGAAGAATTTAGAGAATGGCAAGAGCTACTGGCCGCAACGTATGTACCTTTGAAAAAGTTCCGCGAAAAATATATTGCTAACCGTAAACAACTAATGGAGGATCTTCACAAATGAGCACGCCAATCTACTTAAAAGTTGTCTGCCTGTGGGATGCCTGGAAGGTTGAAAACAGATGGACTCGCATGTGGCACTGGTTACGTGGCAGAACCGGTCCCGATCCGATCGAAGGAGAAATTTATACAGCTATTGCAATTGAGTACGGCTGTTACTATAGCTTAAAAGAATTTCCGGGAGATGTGTATCGCATGGAAGGAATTTGCACCGGTAGCGCCGAACTCAGAAGAGATCTCTTTCATCAAAGTAGCGGAAAAAGCAAAAGAAAGTTCAAACTGATATCATCTATCAACACTAATACTAAGAAATGAGAGCGTTACTGGCATTTTTAATTGTATCGTTGATTGCATGTAGTAATGACGGTGTTGCGGTGCGAGTCAAAAACGACGACACTAGCGGCTTGATTGATTCGCTGAAGAAAAACATTGACAGCCTCAAAGATAAAGTTCTAGCCGCAAATCACTACAAAGACTCAGTTGTAAAAGTCTTGTTGATGGAATATTACGGCAAAGGATGGATGGATGGAACAAACGAATCGATCGATTTAACAAACAATGGTGTGTTTACGAATCGGAACTTGGAAAATGCCAGAAAAAAGTATTGGGCTAACATGAGAGAGTTTATTAATTCTAAATAACTAAGAAATGAGACGCTTTGAATTATTGAAGGATATTGTTGGGCCGACATTGGAAGCCAAAGCACTAACAACGGGCGTTCTTCAAACAGACACCATGAACGTGCCGCACGAAAAGGTATGGTTCGACGGTGGCCGCTTTTATTTTACACTAGAAACATGCGAAAAAAATTCAGAATGGTTCCGTGAAATCCTACCGCCAACCCCCAACAACAAAGAAAAGTTTTTGTGGACAGATGAATTGGCAAAGGACTTTTTTATTTGGCATGAGACAAGAGGGAAGCATTTATATAGCGGGCATTCCTTCACAACAAGAATAAAAAAATTCAAGGAAGAAGCAGCATCCAAACTTACACAACAAGAAGAAGTGAAAAGAGATTGGGAGATAGCGGACTCTGGGGGACCGACGCTAGATAGTTTTTTAAGCAAATGCGGCGGCGTTCAATGGGACGGTGATCACATTGTAAACATGACATACATGGGAGTAAGATGTACCGGCATTGTTACAGTTGCTCCAACAGAGATTCATTTGCGGGTAGCGCCGCAAAAAAATTCCGACAATATCACTGGCGTTGCAGGGGATTCTCTTTATGCAACATTCCCGCGTAAGGGAACAAAATGGGATGAAGAAAGAATAAAAGTGAGTGATGTGATTTGGCACACGAGTAACGATTTCCACAAATATCCTGCAACGTTCCGTGATTCATATTTATTTGGAACAAGTGATATAATTCCAGATGCAAAATTACCATTAGTCACGCAAGCCATTGAACAAGTATTGAATGATGAATGAGACAAGCAATTTTGGGATGTTAATGCCGCTTGGCCCGTCTCCACGGATCACACAACCGATATTTTCTTTTGACACCGGTTTGGTACATTCATGGCATGAATCATGCGTGCGGGACGGGAAACTTATTTACGAAAGGCGCGGCGATTCCCTGAAGCTGTACATCACACCGCAGCCATTTGTAAACGTACTACCAGATGAAAAAGGACTGTTCAACATTCCCGTTCGCTGCAACTACATTCCATCGGAAGAAAGGTATCGCATATACGACAGAAAAACTAAAACCTGGGAAGAGGTTGACATAAAGTTGCTCGGGTGTGAGTTATACAACAACACCGGTTTCTGCCGGCACACAGCAAGTAAAGAGAGACGCAAAAGAAATAAGCAGATCTCCCGCTACAATGAGTATAAAAAGAAATTGCGCGCACTTGCAGAGGCAGCGGGCGTCACCCTGCAGGTAGCCGGATGGTCGATATATTTTTTCGTGCCGATCGCCAAAAGTCTGAGTAAGAAAAAAAGACAGTCCCTCCATGGCCAGCACATGACACTCAGGCCCGACCGCGACAACTATGAAAAAGCATTTCAGGATGCACTCGGAAAGAAAAGAAAAGAAGTGAGCGACCGCCTCGATGACAAGATAATGGCGCAGCTAAGTGGCGTTGGAAAATTTTGGATTGACGCAGAAGAGGGGTATATTGAGATACTTTTCAACCAGCCAGTTTACAATCCCTTTAATGTGAAATTTATAAACCAATGACCAGAAAGTATTCTTGGATTCCGGACCTTCCGGACTACCGTGACAAGATGTTCATGTCCCGTCA
>AP72_2010_repI_A001DRAFT_1000026_pt1 | contig 27738 bp, 21 predicted proteins | sample AmaPasrepliIA001_FD_9535 | JGI IMG/M metagenome (IMG submission 9535)
GCTCAAGCCGTCGAGNGCATAACAAGCGCGAAACCGATCGGGCGGGGTCCGAACGCATGACGGTTCCGATTTGGTTCTGGTCGGTTCCCGTCATCTGAGCGTGGGCCCACACCCAGGACTCAGCCAGATCGGGCAATTCAGCAGATGGTCGCGCCGGGTCCTTGATGGTGAGCGCCGGCAGAGACCTTCCGCTCGCGGCGCTCATCTCGACTCCCGCCTGTTTACGAACCACGATCAAGCACAACCACGGGCGCAGACGGCCGCGCGTGTCGGCTTTCGCTGGAGTGAACAGCCAGGGAAAATCAGGTCGATCAAACTCGATCCCGGCAAAGTAGTTCGGTTCAAAACTGTTTGTTGCCGCTTTTGGCTCCGTGCGCACAATTTGCTGCGGGTCGATTCCCTTAACGTTACCGGGCCCGTACAGTCTCACGGTCTGTGAAGTCGACACGTTATTAATAGTGAGCGTCACTGGTAAGGTCACGCGTGATGGTTGATTAGCCGTGAGCTGATCCGTAGCTTGATCCGGAATGTTGGCCGCCACACCCGGTTGCACCCACGGTAAGAAGATGTGATTTGCTGGGTCAGCCATTATGTTTGCTCCGCGCCGAAGGCGCGTCAATTAATTCGGTACGCACGCGTCCCGCGTGCTTAAGGAATTTGAACCACGAAATGCACGAACCAAGGCCTCTTTTTCGTGTGCGTTCATGGTTGCAATTCTTATGTCACGGCGACACGCACCAGCATCAGAGTCTTTGCCCTGCCCGGGTTCTCCAGTTTCATTTTCTCCAACGCCTGGAACGATTCGGAATAAGAAACAACTTTTCCGGCTTCGAGACCCGGCGCCGCCTGCGGTGAACCATCTTCGGTCGAAGCCACCGTCCACCCTTTGCCGGCCAGTGAGTTCTTACTCACCGCGGGCGCGTATTTCGCAGTTCCGGTGAGCCGCACGTCGCTGCGGGCTGCCGCGCCAAAAAAGATCTGATTAATCAGAAGCCGGGGATTAATTGAAAATTCGTTTGCCGATTTGGTTTTCGTACCGTTCGCTTTGTCGAGAATGATAGTTTCAAAAACGATCGAATCATCCGAAAGGATATCTTCCGGATCAGCGGTAAAGATAAAGTCATCGCCGCCGGCGCTTACGCCGGCAACCATTGGTTCGAATGAAGGCGCGGTCAGCTTTTCGTCATCGCTGAGATTCAGAAACTGGGCCGGCGCGAAAAAGTCAGTCACCCGATCAAAATGAACGCTGTTGCCATTCACGCTGAAGCCGCTGAGACGGAAGAAGTTGGCATCGGCCGGTTTGGCGTCGCCAAATTTCGCAATCTCGACCTCGAGCGGCACCACATTCTGTTTTACCGCCAGCTTGCCTAAGGGATGCAATCCGACTACGCCCGGCGTGCTGTCGCCGGTGATCGTGACCAGCCGTCTTTGGCTGTCTGCCAGCTGGCCGCTCCAGTTCGCCGGGTTACTGAGCGCTGCCTGCAAACGCTCCATCACCACGATCGGGGCGGGGGACGGCGGTGCTTCGCCCGAGATGAGCGTGCGGCTGAAAGAGATCGTGAAATCGCACCAGAAGATCTCAAATGTGACTTTGCCTTTAACGTGGAGTGGTCGCGGCCCCGCCAGTTCGCCGTCCGCCTGTAGTTTGAAAAGGTTTGTCGATCCATGCTTGAGCTGCACTGACGCGCTAAAGTCGGCGACGAAGCCGAACGGATCGAACTGAATCAAAACGTCATAGCCGATATGACCTTCAACACTGAAGCCGCCTGACTTCGCGAATAGTTCAGCTTTCGCGCCCCACTGCATCGTATTGGCAGTGATGGCGAAGTACCCTTCGGCCCGCAAACGGAAATCGCTGCTGTCACTAAAACTGATCGACACTCGCTCGAGGGCGGGAAAGTTCGGCGGCGCCTTGAAGGCAGGATGAAAGCCACCGACAGAAAATGCGAACACCGGCGATGAACCCCAGTTCAAACGCATGGCCATGCTGCCGGTCAGAGGAAACTTGTGGACCAGCCGCGAGTCGTAAAGCACCGCGTCGATCGAGATCGAACTTTGATCGAAATCGATCACTCCCAATGCATTCATCTGCAACCGGATTAGATCTTCCTTCTCGGTTGGCAACAACGCAGCCACGCGGCCGAGGATTAGCAGCCGAGTGCGCCGGCCGAGCTCGAGAATCAGCGCCACATCTATGGTCACGAGCGCCGGCGTGCCCCAGCAGATCTGGACCACCGGACCAAACAGGTAGCTGCCTTCCTGTGGGGGAAAAGCCTTGTTTAGTGTGCCAAAGATCTGCGGCGCGTTGCCGATCGGATCATTCGGAAACAACAAATCACTAAGCGTATTGTTTATCAATCCCTGGCGCAGAAAATCTTGATCGCAGGTGCGATTGATCGCCAGCAGCCCGCCGATTTTCGTGAGCGCGAAGCCCATCCCCAACTGAATTGGATCGAACCCTCCGGCGGTGATGATGACGACAAACGAAAAGCCTCTCGCGCCGTTCGGCAGCCGCGTAGCGATCAAACCGATCGCCGTGACGGTTATGCCTTCCACATTCAGTTGCAGGACTCCGCCGTATTGGCCCTTATCCGAATCAAAAAAGAGAAAACCGCCGCCGGTGACAAAGGGTGAATCGACTTTCACACCGCCGCCGGTAGGCGGCTTGAAGCCGATCGCCAGATTAGCGGGCCCAATGTTGCCCGGATGGAATTCAAGATCGGTGCGCACACCAACGTCCTGGATGACGACCTGCAAGGGCCCCAGCGCAAAATTGAAAACAGCGCCGGCCTCGAGCCTTATGTGATCGTCCGCCGGTCCGATTGCCAGGCGCAGCCCCTGGATTGTGATTGGACCCAACTGAATGTGAGTGGGTATCTCGAGCGCAAAATCAGCGCCGCCGCTAAAAGTGAATCCGGTCAAAAGCGTCATGCCGAAACTTACATTCGCCTCAGCTTTGAGGTGGACACCGGACAGAATTTTTTGCAAAAAGCCGTCGGCGTCGTCACCGTCAATGACCAGCCTCACCGCCTGGATCTGCGCCTGCACTCCAAGATCGAGCTTGCCCTGCTGCTCGGCCACAAACCAGTTGATGCCCAGTCCCTGAACGGCCAACCTCGTCGCACCGGGGCTGCCAAAGAGGACGAGTTCCTCCGCTTTCTCTGGTTTCTCGGCAATGCTGATTGAAGCATTTAGCGCGGTCGTGACATTAAGGATGCTTTCAGCATTCAGCGGCGGACGAATAACAATGCCGACGCCGGTAATGTCGGCGTTTGATTTGAACGTCAATTGACCCCGGTCACAGACGGCGAAATCAAAAGCCGTGGCTCCCATCAGATATGGCAAGAGCGCGAACCCCGATCTTTTGCCATCGAGCGCTTCAGCAGGCGAGAACGTGATCCCGAATTGACTGTAGGTATCGGCCGTGAACCCTTTTTGAAAAATCGGAAAGCGCATTTCGCGCAGGTTTGTCGAAGAGTTCTGCAGTGCTGTGCGGGCGGCGTCAGACTGCGGATAGATGCCACCCGGCAACGATGCGGCGCGCATCACCCGATCGAGACGGACGAGAAGCGTGTCAAAATCAAAGTTGGTTTCCCACTGGTAGGTGTCATCAGCAATTCGCATCGGGTCGCTGAAAACCCTCGGCCAGCGATCCCAATTGATCAGTCTCATCGGCTGTCCTTTGGCCGCGGCCGGTTCGTATTCAATCAACCCCAACAGGTGAAGCACCGCATGCGTTTCCGGTCTTGCGCGGTCGAGAAAATCCAACAAGAGAAAATCCGTCAGCCGCCGCGGCAAGTCTTCAATATTGGGAATTAGATTTCCGCCGCTCGCCTTTATTTGATCATGTAGCTGTTGAATGGCGGAAACCATGGCGTCCAGCCGGGTGAACATGTTGGCGATGGCCGTAGCGGTACCGGTATCGTCATTGGCGACGGTCAGTTGGCGCACGGCATCGATGAGGTCACCCGCCCCACTCGAGAGCGCCGATAACTCACTGCCAAAAGCTCCCACGGGAATGTCATAGCCCAGCTTGCGGCAGAACGCAGCCGCTTGATCCGCCGTCTTGATGGCGCGCAATGGCGCCAGCGCGAGCGCTGCCTGGGATAGGATTGATTGCAGTGCGTCTGCCATTGGTCACTGAGTTACAAAATTGAAAATTGACTCGTTAATGATCTCGATAATGCCGTCCGTATTGGGTGTAGAGGCGCTCAGGTTCTGCCAACAAATGGCCGCTTCGCCGGTCAATTTTTTGTCGTCGAATTGTTTTCGTAAGTCTTTATCAAAGTCTTTAGCTAAGGCCTTAGCTAAGGCTTTAGGTAAGTCCTTATCAACACTTTTCTCGTCCTCGGTGATATGGTTCCATTTAATAATCAAGCCTTCCGATCTCACTTCGATGGCGCCGCGGTCCGGATCTGTCTTTATCCCACCCTGGCCGATTTTTACGCCTACAATGCTGAATTCTTTCTCGACACTGCCGGAAGCTCTGTGGGTGTTAATAGGATTGGGGGAATTCTTGTCGTCCTCATCCAGAAAAGACGAGTCGTCACCATTTTCGGCGGCGTTTAATAGCAGCAGCATTTCATGGGCGCTCGGTTGATCAACCAGCTCCTGGAGAAGAATGTTCAGGAACAGTCGCGCCATGTCCTTCGAAGTCGTGTTCTGTGCCGAGCCGCAAAAAGGCGGGGTCTGCGTCTGATCACAGTCGTTTACGGTATCAATTCGGAGGAACGCTTGGCCCGTGGCCTTGTACTGCAACTTGCTTTGTTTGGCTTCATTCGCACAACCTCCCGGAGGGAAATAATCTCCACAAAGCCAGATACCCTTTCTCGCATCACGATGGAAATAGCCTTCATTCATCAACTTTAGATTGATATATGGGTAACTGAGGCGGAAGATGCACTCCGCGGTATCACAATCTCGGCTGATAATGATCATCCGGCGCAGGTGACCTTGGAAATCATCTGTGAAAGTTACCGGATCGGTCAGACTGGTTATCGATAGAATATCGCGCAGACTCGGCGCCATGGGGATGTTGTTAATTTTGATCTTGGCCGCCTTCGTGATTTCAGGCAGGGCATCATCGGCGGGGTTAACCCGTTCGGCGAGCTTGTCGAAAAACTTGGAGAGCGGCACGTCGACTATTCCATCTCTCATATCGGTGCGAAGCACGTCGGCCTCCCGGCGCAGCGTGTACGCGGCAAACATGGCGGCCACCTTGATCAGGCTGGCGGAATAAAACTCTTCCAGGTCCAGACGGTGAAGCGTGCCCCCGATGTCAACTGAGTTGCCGGCATAGATGTGATCGGTTCCGGTGCTCCGCAAATAGATCGAAATGGGAATGTGTGTCTTGAGACCAATGTCCGGCCCCAGGTCCCCGTTTGCTCTCACTTTCTGGTAGGCCGCGTTGAGGAAGCTTGCCAGCGTGGCATTCTTTTTGATCTTGCCCAGCGGTGTTGCTCGCTGGGGGGCCGCTCTGGGTGTGGTGGTTGAGCACATAGACCTGAGTTATTCTGAAACCCTTTATCGCGGGACAATCGTCATGGCCGACCAATAATGGTCAACGACTGGTTGAGCACGTTGAGCTGATTAACTGTGTAGTCCTGGCGATTGACCACGGCATCATACTGAGGGTCCATAAGCGTGCCGACTTCGTGGTCCATCCCAAACATATGACCAAGTTCATGCTTCAGAACGAAGATGAGCTTTGGCTCTCGTTTGTCAAACACTGGATTCCTGTTAACGAGATTCATCTTTATTAGTCCCAGTTTCCGGCACTTGGTCTGGCTCGGAGGATCAAAATAAGTTCCCGGCAATCCTGCACCCACTGTTGTTTGATCCTCGTCTCTGATCAAAGTTTTGATTTCATCGTAGGAATCGACACCTCTCATCTGAGTTTCGGACGCACTCACAATCAACCTGACCTGAGTTCTTTCAGGAATCGCATGAGCCAGCAACAAGTCCTTGCCTCCACCCTCAGTCAGCGGTGCGACACCATCAGTCGAGTCCAGATATACCGGAAAGTCCATCATTCCGAACGCCCGCCGTTCAGCCAATGTCGAGTCTCGGGGAATAAAAAGAACCTCAAAGCTAAAACTGTGCAGGCTTTCCGCCACCGGCGCGGGAAGACCCGCTGTCTGGTGCAGTCCGTTAAAGAATGTTTCCAAAGTCTGTCTCACCTTCTCGACGGAATGGGTTGCATCACCAAGCAAACTTTTCTTGTCAAATATCCTGATCGATACTTTCTTGTTGCCTTTAGCAGGCAGACAGGGTGTAGCGATCGTTCGCAATCTGTCAGCGATGCTCTCGTCACCGGAGAAAAAGTCCGTGATCGAATGCGTTACGGAACCCATGTTCAGTAGCCGCAAAAATTAAGGCTTATGACTCCTGATGCTAGTTTTGCCGCAGTATCTCCAGGGCCCTTCCGGCAATTACCAATTGGTCGTTGGTGTATCTGGGTTGATGTTCGTTGACGTCGTAATGCTCGTCCATAATTGTGTTTGGCACATGATCGTTGCCAAACATATGTCCCAGTTCGTGCTTCAGGACCGAAACCAGTTTCTGCCGGCGGACGCCAAATTGCAGGTTTTCGATCATGACGCCTCGCATCTTGATGATTCCCAACTTGCGGCAAAGGTTCTGGTTGTGTTGTAGAAAGTACGGCCCCGGGAAAGCCGAACCCCAGGACCGTGGGCTTCCCGGTCCAATCAGCCTCGACAAGTCGGTAGCCATTTGTTTGGCGAAACGTCTGGCCGCTGCCCACCCTCGTCCAGACAAAGATGGTTTCCGGAATCCGGTGCTTCTCGAGCAGAGAAACGATGTCCGCGTCGCTTGACTGAACGGGTGGGGTAGCCGTCAGCAGATAGATTGGAAAATCATTCATCCCGAAATGATCGATCTCACTTTGGTCGGGCATGCGATTGTCATACGTAACGTGGAAGCTAACCGGTGACAACTGTGCCACCGCGTCTGCTTCGAGGTCCGGTTGTGAAGCCAGACTGTCCAGGAAATTCTGCAAATCAGACACCACCTCTTTGGACGTGGCCATCTCGTCCACCAACCCATGCTTGTCAAAGATCCGAATGTTGAAGTCTTTGCTCCCATTGCCATGCAGGCACGGTGTAAAAACCCTATGCATGTGGGTGTCGCCGCTGGAAAACAGCCTGGTGATCGATTCGCTTAACGAACACATAAGACGCGAGTTGGTTGAGATTTCCGTTTCGAACACGGCCGCTCTTGTCTTTATAGCAATCCGGCACGCCCGACCTTAATCGTTTTAGGTCCGAATTATTGGTCCCTCAGTAAACTGTGTAGTAATGAACAGAGCACGAACACCGGACATTCCTGTTAGCACGTCGCTAAAATTTGTTCCCGGGAAGTAGCGATCGCGCAAAGCCTCCAGAAGGCGCGCGCACTGAGCGATATTACTTTTCGGAAATCGTACCAGGTTAAAGAGATCAATCCGCTTGTCTTCGTCTAGTGCGGCCAGCGTTTGTCGCAATTGGTCAGCAGCCACTGCGCGCTGATCTGCCGGTTCCGGCAATTCGGTGAAATCGAGCATCGCGGGCAGCGTCATGGCCAGCAGCGGCAATTGAACGCCAGCTACTCCTGCTCTCTTTCCGGAGAGCGTGGCAAAATCGCCGGCCTCGCTATTCAACGACTCTGCGAGATCGGCCAGGTGTTGTTTGCGATCCGCGGCCGTGCGTTGCAGTGCGCCCGCAAAAACAATACTGAAAAGAAATTGCTGGAAAGCATCGCCTGGCTCGGGCGTTTGCATCACCACATTCTGGTAGTAAGGGTTGTGATCGTTTATCAGTTCGCGGGCAACTTCGGGACTGGCGACACCGGGCCCGGGTTGGTTTTGGGCGTCAGCGATCAGACCTTCCAATTCAGCATTGAGCGCGACTACCTCCTGACTCAGTGAGAGTTTGGCCAGTTCAGTGCTGCTGCCGAGGATTCGCAGCGTGACGCCGAGCGTAGCTTCAGATGATGGTGTGTAGGCGATCTCGCCATGATCGGTAGTCTGGACCTGTGGCGCGCCGTCGCCTTCCGTAAACGACCATTCGAAGCTGTCGGCGCTTCCAGCCAGCGTCGCGTCCGTTACGAAAACGACGTAGACGTTCTCGCGACCAACCACCAGGGGAGTCGTGACAAACGACACCAGTGCCGCGCGGCTATCTGCGGCTACGCTCGCTTCGCCTAAGTCCGACGCCTGCAAGTTAGACGGGAGACGAGTCTCGGTTTTCCGAACAGTCATATTCCCCGCTGCTCAAAACTGCAGATCGAAACCGTCAACACGGACCGATCGCGCTTTGTCTCAAATCATGAGGTTCAATACGGGGCTGATAGATACAACTTTCTGCAACCGCGGGGGCTCTGGCGAAGGTCAACGAATGGGGGAGTCGCCGAAAATAAAATTTACGGAGCACGAACTTTATCTAATTCTTTTTACCTCGTCAATGACAATTAGTTGCGGGTGGTGGCGTTTAATTCGAAGCGGTTGCGACCATTCTCGTGGCCAGGCTGATTTGAACATCGAACCCAGACCAAAAGAGGCTATTTTGGACGTGTCATTTCGTGATCAAGTTTCAGGACGCCACCTGGACAGACCGAAAACCACGAACGCACACGAAAAGAGGGCTTAAATATTCATGAGGCCACCCCAAAGCCCTGATCCTTCGTCTCAGATGCATGAGTGCTGGATCTCGGATCGTTTCGGCAGTTTTGTGGATCTCCACAGGTGCCGCCGTGGCCGTCCCTCGTGCCGGCAACTGACTCTCCTGGTTATCGTCTGGTCAACCGAAGGTGTGCGCAGATTTTTCCAGCTTGCCCTTGGCGGAGCGGAAATAACTAATGTTTACCCAACTGAGACTTGAGTTTCTTAAATTGACTCGTTCGCGGAGTTTCTTACTTTCGTTCTGCTCACTCGCAATCTTTGTTGCCTTGATGCTTTGGGGGTTTTACTCGTACGCCGAAAAGAAAGCGGGCGAACAGGTAACCTCGCAATTCAAATACACCTACGAGTCAAAGAGTTACTTCAACGGCCTTACCTTTGCGCTCTATTCGGTGATGTTTAGTTTCAGCTTACTGGTCCCGATCTTTGTGGCGCTGGTGGCGGGCGCGCAGATCGCCGGCGAGCGGCAGGCGGGCACGTTGCGAACGATTTGTGTGCGGCCGATCTCTCGAGTTTCGCTGGTCCTCTCAAAATTTCTCGTCGTCGCCGGCTATACCTATCTGTTGGTCGCTTTCTTTATTGGCCTGAATCTACTGGTGGGATTGCTTTTCGTAGGCTGGGGCGATCTGCAACTTTATCCCGGCGCGCTCAATCTGGTTGATGAGCCCGGCAAGCTTTTGCGTAATGAAGCGCTGCAACGTTTTGCTTATGCAAGCATCTCCGGCACCTGGGCACTGTTGGTGATCGCCGCCATCGCCACGCTGTTTTCGGTCTTGTTTGAAAGCGCTTCGACCGCGACGATCGCCACACTCGCGGTTTACCTGACCTTTCTGATCATCGGCCGGGTCGAGTTTTTTGAAAGTCTGCGACCTTACTTCTTCACCACTGATATGGATTTCTGGCGCGACGTGTTCAAGCCCGAGATTCCCTGGGACAGTTTCCGCCACTACGGCAGTATTTGCGGCGCTTATATCTTCGGCGTGCTGCTTTTGGGAGTAGTGATCTTTGATCGCAAGGACATCACCAGCTGAGATGTGGCCTAAAGCTCTATTAACGGTTCTATGCCTGCTGATGATCGGCGGCGCGATCCATTTCGACCCTTCGCGGACGCGGACGCTGCTGGCAACCGGTGCACACGATGGTCCACGCCTTCGGCTGCTGACCTGGAATATCGGCTACGCCGCATTCGAAGACGACAGTCGTGCACATACAAAGGACCTGAAGAAAATTGCGGAAACGATTCTGAATAACGATCCGGACGCCGTCGCGTTGCAGGAACTAACGGGCCCTGACCAACTCAAGATTCTCTTGAGTAATTTGCATGACCGATATCGCGGTGCCATTGCCCCGGCCGGCAGCAGCGATCGCCTGGAAGCAGTGCTGGTCAAGTTTCGCGATGCCCGGTTTGAATCTTTCGCCGTCGATGGGAAATACGGGATGGCCGCCACTTTTCATCTGGACCAATCGCCCGAGATTGTCTGGGCCAGTGCGCACGCGGATGCCTTCAAAGCCGCTCGCCGGCGGGTATTTACCGGCGAGGTAGTCGATTGGGCGCGTAATCGCCCGCGCGGATCGATCGTTTTCGTGGCCGGCGATTTCAATTTTGAGTTGAAGGCAGGGATGAATCCCACTTCTATACCGATGATGTGCAAAACGACAGCGAGGCCTACAGCTATGCGCTGAAGTATTTTCGCGATCTGGGTCGCGACGCGGGAGACACGCGGTTGACGATCGCCGGATTGACTATATTTTCGGACCGAAAGAGTCAGTTGTCCTGCGGCGAGCTGAAGTATTGCGCAACGCGGGCGTAGGAAAAATGGATCACTGGCCGGTGCTGATCGAGGTCGTCTTGTAAGGATAAATATATGGTTAAATCACCTGCTGCTGGATTGATTGGTCAAGCTCCGAACCAGGTCAAGTCAGCAACATAGGTAATCATGAATCAGGCAGTCCTGGAAACAGATCAATTGACGAAGAAATATCGCCGCCGCGTGATCGTTGACCGGCTATCGCTCACGGTTCACCGTGGGGATATCTTTGGTTTCCTGGGGCAGAACGGAGCCGGAAAATCGACAACTATTCGCATGGCGTTGGGACTCGTGCGCCCCAGTTCGGGCCACGTGCGCATCCTCGGAGCAGACATGTCTCGCCATCCCCAGCGAGCGCTCAAACGCACCGGCGCTATTATCGAAGCGCCCGCGTTTTATGAAAACTTCTCGGCGCGCCAGAACCTGCAGATGCTGGCGGCAATGTCCGGTGGCGCCGCGGCCGAGCGGCTGGAACAGGCGCTGGAATTGGTCGGCTTGCGCGAGCGCGCGCGAGATCCCGTGCGGATTTATTCGCACGGCATGCGGCAGCGTCTGGGAATCGCGCAGGCACTGCTACCCAACCCGGAATTTGTGATCCTCGACGAGCCGACTGATGGCCTCGATCCTCAGGGGCTGGCGGAGATGAGAGATCTAGTTCGGCGTCTGCGTGATGAGCTGGGCCTCACGATCATGTTGTCGAGTCACCTGCTCCACGAGGTTGAGCAAATCTGCAATCGCGTAGGGATAATCGAAAAGGGCAGTCTGGTATATCAGGGTCCGGTGGCCGAGTTGGTAGCGCAGGGGCAATCAACAAAGCTGAAAGTCGATCGGCTCAACGAGGCGTTTGAGCTGCTGGCAAAGGACCCGCGGCTGGCGGTGAGTCGCAATGGGGACGATTCGCTTTATTTGAAGATTACCGGCGAACAGGTTCCAAGTGTCAATGCGCTGCTGGTCGAACGCGGGTTTAAGGTAATGGAGCTCTCGCCGCATCGCGAGTCACTGGAAGAGGTGTTTCTGCGACTGACCCGCGAAGCCGGCACTCAACGATAGAAGCGAGGACGGTCAGGCCTGCCTTCAATATCAAAAAAATGGAACCACGAATTTACACGAACAAAGGTACGGTTTTGTGTTAGTTGGTGGTTCAATTTCCAGGACAGCATCCGGCAACGATTAAAACCACGAATTCACACGAACAAAAATCCTATTTTCGTGTGATTTCGTGGTTTCTATTCCTGTTGACGATCGGATTAGCAAAAACAACTGGGTGGCAATCAAGCCTTTAGTTTCAGGTGCCCGCGGTCTCGCCCGGACCGATCTCAATCAAACCGCTGCCGTCCCGATTAATGCGATAAATTTTGAAGGGATAACTGGCGCGGCCTTCACGATCATGATAGCCACTGAAATAAATAAACTTGCCGTCGCGCGACCAGACCGGATCGAGCGCGAGCAAATCAACCGCAGTCAGACGTTTGCGATCCTTCGTTTGCAGGTTGTAAAGAAACAGCGCCGTATTCGGTTCACCAAAACTTCTTTCGAACAGTTTCGATCCAGGAACTGAGCGCGTGTAGATAATTACATCCGGATCAACCGGTGAAGGTACAAACGAATCGGCACTGGTTACTGATTCCTTCTCTTCGGTAATCGGTCCCAAAGGCAATTTCGCGATGGTGCTGCCGTCAGTGCGGACCTGGAACAGATTGTTCATGTCCTGGAAGAAAATGCTGCGGCCGTCGGGCGCCCACACCGGAGCGAAGACATCGCTCACGCCTTGTTCACCGGTGGCGATCACTTTCTGCTTGCCACTCCCGTCCGACCTTATGATGTCCACTTCGCGCTTGCCGTTAAGGTACGCCGCGGAAAACAGGAGCTGGCTGCCATCAGGCGACCAGCGCAATCGACTGAGGTAACCGCCTGCCTGAAAGACGACGGACGTTTTGCCGCTGGCCAGATCGAACAACATCAGCGTCACCGATTCACCCGACTTGGTGCCTTCGACAGGTGTGCAGTAGGCGACCCGTGTGTTGTCGGGCGAGAGCGCTGGATAATTTCCCTTAGCCAGCTTCCGCGGCGTAGTTGAGTTCGCCGCGAGATAATAAACCCAGGTGCGATCACCGTAGACGAGTGCGTCCGACGTCGGATTGATCTTCGGAGGCGGTGGCGGAGCTTTTCGCTGCGCCATGACCGCGGTCGGAACGATCAGGACAAACAACGCGGCAGCGATTGAAGCTGTTCTACTAAGGTCAGAGGTGTGCATAGATATTCTCCAGGATAAAGGACACGATTAAAGACGTGACATTAGACAGGATTTTGCAGATTTACAAGATCGAAAGCATTGCAGGCTTCGGAATACCGACCTTCAGGCGAAAGTCGGTAGGTTCGGAGTACCCCCTTCAGGCGGAATTCTGCTCAAACTCAGTCGGAAGAAATTGAAACCATGAAATGACACGAACAAAATCGTATTTTCGTGTTATTTCGTGGTTCAATTCTTGGGCACAGCTTGCTGGAACCACGGCTCACTGACTCGCCAGATTGCGGAAACCTGCCGCCCCCAGTTGCGTGGAATTTCGCAGGCTGGCAGGCACGAGCCAGCCCCGGCCGCATAAAACCATCAGTTTACGGCGCCTTTTCACCCAAAGTGCGCGGCCTGTGGTTTGCTCATCCACGGGCGGGGTGATTTTGAAAGTGAATTTCAATTTTGACAAACACTCCCTGTACCATAGAAACCACATATGACTCTCGATTCAATTCCACATCAGGTCAGAGCACGAATTACCGCAGTCGACAGAGTCGCGCCTCATGGGCTACGGCTGATGGAAATGGGACTCGTACCGGGAGCGCCGGTTCGGGTCGTTAAGGCAGCGCCGCTCGGCGATCCAATTCACATTTGCATTCACAATTATCATCTCGCTTTGCGACGCGTTGAAGCGAGGTCGATTCGAGTCGCGATCGAAGACTAATCTTTAATTTTTCAGACCTCAGATGAGCGCAGTCCTGAACATGCCGGCGTTCGATTCGCCCTCACTTTCCGGCCCTGAGACCCGCCGACCACTGACGATCATAGTGGCGGGAAATCCTAACGCCGGGAAGACCAGCCTGTTTAATTCACTCACCGGGCTCAGACAAAAGGTCGCTAACTATCCCGGCGTAACCGTCGAAAGCAAGTCAGGACAGTGGAATATCTCAAGCGATCTGGCGCCGGCGCGGCTAGTCGATTTACCGGGACTCTATAGCCTGGATGCGACCTCGCTGGATGAAAAGATCGCCAGCGACATTCTGCTCGACGGGGCGCAGGCAGATGCGATTATCGTGGTCGTCGATGCTACCAATCTGGTGCGGAACCTGTATCTGGCGCTGCAGTTAATCGAAACCGATCAGCCGATCGTGATCGCTCTGACCATGTTCGATCTGGCCGAACGAAATAAGGTGAAGATCGACGTGCCGAAATTGTCCGACCGATTGAACGTTCCGGTGGTGCCGGTAGTCGCCAAGCGAAGTCGAGGATTGAAAGCGCTGGGCGCAGCAGTATTGGATGTCGTCGCCGTGAGACAGACTCAAGTTCCAGCCCTGAAAGGAAGTGTCAAATCGGATCCGGCGGCAGATCGTCAGTCGCAACTCATTAGAAGATATGCGCGCATCGAGGCGATTGTGTCGGATGTGTTGGAAACGACCGATGCCGGAGGGACCAGCATCAGCGAGCGCATTGATCGTTTTGTCACTCATAAATTCTTCGGCCCGCTGACACTTTTGCTCGTCATGCTGCTGGTATTCCAGGCGATCTTTTCATGGGCCAGTCTGCCGATGAGTTTGATTGACAATGTCTTTAGCAGCCTGGCCGATCTGGTCCGGACACATTTGCCGGCGGGAATTTTTACCGACTTATTGTCGGACGGGATCATCGCCGGGGTGGGTGGCGTAGTCGCGTTTCTGCCCCAGATTCTGCTTCTGTTTCTCTTTATCTCATTGCTGGAAGACAGCGGTTACATGGCGCGGGCCGCCTTCCTCATGGATCGGCTGATGCGGGCGGTCGGTTTGCACGGTAAGGCATTCGTGCCTTTGTTAAGCAGCTTTGCTTGTGCGGTCCCCGGAATCATGGCCACACGCACAATCGAAAACCCGAAAGATCGTGTGGCGACGATCATGATTGCGCCTTTCATGAGTTGCTCGGCCCGGCTGCCGGTCTACACCCTGATCATCGCGGCATTCTTTTCCGGCCGGACGGTTTTGGGAGTCGTGTCATTGGGTGCGGTAATTATTCTGGCGATGTACCTGCTCGGGATCCTGGTAGCGATCGTCGTGGCTTTTATCTTAAAGCGAACGATCCTGAACGCTCCGCCGCCACCGTTTGTAATGGAGTTGCCGCCTTACCGCGTGCCCAATCTCGGTAACGTCGGCCATGCGTTGATGACGCGCTGTTCAATCTTTCTGAAGCGCGCTGGCACAGTGATTCTGTCGATTTCGATCCTGTTGTGGGCGTTGATGGCATTTCCGCGTAACGCTTCCGGCCCGGCGCTGCCGGCGAGCGACAAGGCGGTCCAGATTGAAAACAGTTTTGCCGGCCGCGCCGGGCGCATCATCGAGCCGGTGATTACGCCGCTCGGTTTCGATTGGAAGATCGGAATCGGGTTGATCTCTTCATTCGCCGCGCGGGAAACGATCATTTCCACGCTGAGTATCGTTTACAACGTTGGCCAGGATGCCGACAGTAAGTCTTCATCGCTGGTCGAAACGCTGCGCAATGCCCGGCGCAGCGACGGTTCGCGCATCTGGACCCCTTTGACTGGAATCTCGCTGATGATCTTTTTTCTGCTCGCCTGTCAATGCATGTCGACAGTAGCGGTGGTGCGCCGCGAGACAAATTCGTGGCGCTGGCCGCTGTTTATGGTTGGCTACATGATGGCGCTGGCCTATATCGCTTCACTGTTGACCTTTCAGGGTGGCCGGCTGCTCGGCTTTAGTTGAGGTTTCGGATTGTTTTTCTGGCAACCAATCGCAGCGGCAATAGTGCTTTTGCTCGCGTTCGCTTATGTCAGCCGGCGCGTGTGGTTGCGGCTGTCATCACTGAAAGCATCGAATCGTCTAGGAACATCGTGTAGCAGCGAAGCATGCGGCGGCTGTGGTCCGACAACCCAAATCTCCACCAAATAGGTATGAACAAGCGACCTCAAACGATCTTCGTGTGACTTCGTGTGATTTCGTGGATCCTTTTACCGGCACCGAAAGGGCGATCCACGAAACAACACGAAATGCCATCAGAAGAGAAAGTTGCCATTGGCATCCGCTGGCTACCACTCGCGGTTCTGTACCTGGCGCGCGTAAAACGTTTAACGGGTAACCGATTTTGAAATCCAAACCGGGGCCGTTATCTGTGCGTCTAACAATCGCGGCTCTCTGGCGAGTGCCGTGATTTTAAAGGTCATTCAAGGAGTAATCGAAATGTTCATGCGCATGAAGCTGGCGATCACGAGTTTAACGGTTGCCTTCACGATGTTGACGGGCGCCGCCATGGCCCAGCAGATTCAGCCAAACCCCAACGCGCCACAGCAAACGGGCCCGCAGATGCGTCACATGGGAATGCGGCACGGGCGAATGCCAGGCATGTTCGGTGCATTTCGCCAATTGAATCTGACGGATCAGCAAAGACAGCAGATTCGATCGATCATGCAAACCCAGTTTCAAAGCACGCAATCACAAAGACAAGAGCTCGGTCAGCTGATGCAGAAACGGAGGGCCGGGACTATAACGGCGGACGAGTCAGTTCGCGCCAAAGAGTTGCGCCGCCAGCTGTTTCAAGCGGAGCAGGGCGTGCACGCCCAGATGCTCGCGGTGTTAACGTCGGAACAGAAGACGCAGCTACAGGAGATCATAAAGACGCGGCGCGAAAATCGCGGGAAGCTCGGCCCCGGCAAACAACCAATCACCTAAATGAGCTGATTTTCTTTCAAGCCGCCGGGAGAAAATCTCGGCGGCGTTTGTTGTTGTTTGTAGGACGTACGAACAGGTAATCGCAAAGCGATCTACTTGTGACTTAGTGTGATTTCGTGGATCGTTCAGCCAAACCACAGAAGAATGATCCACGAATTAACACGAATATCACCCGAAAATTCACCAACCAGGAAACTCAATCGTCTCCATCAAAACACGTGTAACAAACGCGCTTAATGGCCTCGTAGCTGACGAGCTCAACTTCCGGCGTGAGGTAATCGGATTGGGGCCGCTCTTCGCGGAGTAGATCTGTGGTTAGGTATTTCTTGTTGTCATCAGCGAAAACCGTGGTGACCACAGCATCGCCACCGATTTCTTCCTGCACCTTGAGGGCGCCGATGAAATTTGCCCCCGACGAAATTCCGACACCCAGGCCCAGTTGGGCCGCGAGCTTCTGGGCCATCATGATGGCATCACCGTCACTAACGCTGACCACGGCATCAAGCTTCTGGAGCTGTAAGATCGAGGGAATAAATTCATCTGAGATACCCTGGATCCGGTGATGGCCCACCTTGTGACCGGTTGACAGCGTCGGCGATTCAGTTGGTTGCAGCGGGTGCAGCTTGATCAGCGGATTCCGTCGCCGCAGGTATTTCCCCACGCCCATGATCGTGCCGCCGGTGCCGACACCCGCGACAAAGGCGTCCGGTCGAATAGAATTAAAGTACAGTTGCCACCAGATCTCCGGACCGGTAGTCCTGGCGTGCGCTTCGACATTGGCTTCATTCGCAAATTGCGCCGGCAAGAAGACGTGGGGACGGTTCTCTGCGAGCTCTTCGGTCATGCGGATGCTGCCGACGAATCCGCCTTGATCGCGCCGCACGGGAATGATCTTCGCGCCGAGACTTTTGATTAACGAGACGCGTTCCGGTGACATCCAGTCAGGCATAAAGATCACTACCTGATGGCCCAATGCGCGACCGATCGCCGCAAACGAGATGCCGGTATTGCCGCTCGTTGCTTCGGCAATGGTATCGCCCCTGTCGATGCGATTTTCCTGATAGGCCTTCTTCAGGATATGGAAGGCCATGCGGTCCTTGATGCTGCCCGTGAGATTCAGGTGCTCGGCCTTGGCGTAGATCAAACGCGGCTTGCCACGATAACGAAATCGAAGGGCCAGCAGCGGCGTATTGCCGATCATGTGTTTGAGCGCCTGGCACCGCGGCGGCAGGTCAACGACGGGGATCGGCTTACGCGCGGCCGGGGCCGGGATCCCATAAAGCTGTTGCAGCACTGAATTCTGCTGTGACATCTTATAAACTGTGGCGCAACCGCTCGCCTTCCGTAATCTGTTGACACTCAACGCAAAGTGAAACGGCTGGATCGACAACCAGACGCTGTTCACTGATTGGTTGTCGACAGTCGATGCAGAGACCGTAGCCGCCATCGATCAAACGATCCTGGGCGTCGTTGAGATCGCGCAGCCGTAACTCAAGTCGATTGCGCTGTCGGCGCTGCAAATCTTCTTCGGCGTCATCCTCAGGCTCGGACTCGTTAACTGCGACAGACTCCCGAAATAGCGGCCCCGCCGCGACCATTTTCTGTGTGATCTCTTCTTTTTCTGCCTGTAATAACTGCCACCATTCGCCGGCGTAGCCGGGAAAAGTCGATTGACCCAAACCTTCTACAGTCTGAAGAAACAAACCTTCCATGATGACCTCACTATCTTTACCCACCTTAAAAAGGCATCTGCGATCCTGAGCAAAGCTCATTCCCCTGATTACGCGGGGTATTAAGGCCATTCTTCAGGATCGCGGTCGAGCATGCTGCGACCTTTCTCTTGGCGGCTGCGGATCTTTCCGCAGTTGAGATGCGTCACCGTGGCCCATTTTGCTGGGGATCTGAGCCGGGATTGGTCGGCACAAGCATTGCTCAAATCGCGGTCGTGCCTGTATTTGCACCTAATCCCGAATTCAAGAGGAGATCATCATGAAGAGCTTTTTCTTACTTGTCGCGCTGCTTTTCGCGGTAGTTCTGAGCAGCAGTTCTGTCGGCACCACCAAGGCAACGGCGGGGGCCAAAAAGCAAAAATCCGTGGTCCTGTTCAACGAACCAGTGATGCTGCAGGGCGTGACACTCAAAGGGCAATATCTATTTGTGCATGACGATGCGGCGATGGCTCGCGGCGAAGCCTGCACGTTCGTCTATAAAGGCGACGCTGAGATCGCGAGCAAACTCGTGGTTTCGTTCCATTGCACGCCGGTACAACGTCAGAAAGTCGACAGCTTCATCGTGCGTACTGAGCTGATCAGTGGCGTCACGCAGTTGAAGGAATTTCAATTCAGCGGCGATAGCGAAGCGCACATGGTACCGCTGACAAAATAGGCACCGGAACAATTCGAGATTTCGGGCGCACCAACGATGTGGTCCGGCAAAGGCGTCTTATATGACGCCCTTTGCCCTGGTGCCGGATCATGGACCCGGTACGTCCCTGATCCCGTCGCTACCGTTCCGGGTTCTGACTGTTGAAAGTAACGGCAAACCACTGCATCCAAGAGCTTTAGAAAGTGAGCGAACTGCTATGGGCAGCAACACCCTCAGTGTCACCGACAATCGCACGGGCAAACAATACGAACTGCCGGTAGAGAACGGCGCCATCAGAGCCCTCGACCTGCGCAAGATCAAGGCCGGTGAAGATGATTTTGGATTGATGACTTACGATCCGGCGTTCATGAACACAGCGTCATGCAAGAGCCGCATCACCTTCATCGACGGCGACAAAGGCATTCTCGAATACCGCGGAATTCCGATTGAGGAACTGGCTACCAAGAGCAACTATCTCGAGGTTGCTTACCTGCTGCTGCATGGCGAGCTGCCGAATCAGGAAGAGTTGACGGACTGGACCTGGAACATTACCCATCATACGTTCATTAACGAGAGCATCAAGAAGGTGATGGATGGTTTTCACTACAACGCTCATCCGATGGGTATGTTCATTTCCACCCTGGGGGCGTTGGGAACGTTCTATCCCGACGCCAAAGATATTTTCAATCAGGACTCGCGGTGGAAACAGATCTACCGGCTAATCGCGAAGGTGCCCACGATTGCGGCTTTCGCGTACCGTCATGCGACGGGTCTGCGTTACGCCTACCCCGATAACGATCTGAGCTATGAAGGCAACTTCCTCAATATGATGTTCAAGACCACCGAGTTGAAATATGAACCCAACCCGGTGCTGGAACGCGCGCTGACCGTCCTCTTCATTCTGCATGCGGATCATGAACAGAATTGCAGCACCAATGCTATGCGCAATATCGGCAGCGCGCACACAGATCCGTTCTCAGCCCTGGCCGGCGCGGCTGCTGCGCTCTACGGACCACTGCACGGGGGCGCGAACGAGATGGTGCTGCGCATGCTGAGAGAGATTGGTTCGGTCAAGCACATCCCCGAATACATCAAGCGCGTAAAAGCCGGCGAGTTCCGTCTGATGGGCTTCGGCCATCGGGTCTACAAGAACTACGATCCGCGCGCGCGCATAATCAAAGAGAACGCGTACCGCGTGTTCGAAGTAACCGGCAAAGATCCTTTGCTTGACATCGCGCTCGAACTGGAACGCATCGCCCTCGAAGACGACTACTTCGTGTCCCGCAAACTGTATCCAAACGTCGATTTTTATTCCGGAATCATTTATCAGGCGATGAAGTTTCCGGTTGACATGTTTCCAGTGCTGTTCGCGATTCCGCGCACAGCCGGGTGGCTGGCGCAATGGGCTGAGATGCTCGACGATCCGGATCAAAAGATTGCGCGGCCGCGTGAGATTTACCTGGGCCAGCGCACGCGCGCATACGAGCCATTGTCCGCGCGCAACGGCAAACTCGCCGCCGGCAAAGCGTAAGGCGCCCGCTGAGAAGCGGAGCTTAAAACGCAACTGGTCGCCGCTCCGAAAGGAATTTATTCATGAGTTCTCCGCAATACGCCGCTTCAAAGAATGAAACAGAGCTTCGCCAGAAATCCCGGGGCCACCAGTTGCTCGATCATCCACTTCTGAACGAAGGCAGTGCCTTCACCGAAGCCGATCGCCGTCGCCTCGGTTTGGTTGGTTTACTTCCTTATCACTGTTCGACCCTCGACGAGCAACTGGTGCGCGTTTACGGAAACTACCAGCGCAAGAGCAACGACCTGGAAAGATATATTTTTCTCACCGCGCTTCAGGATCGGAATGAGACGCTCTATTACCGGTTGCTGCAAAAGCACATCACCGAGATGATGCCGATCATTTACACGCCCACGGTCGGCGAAGGCTGCCGGCGTTACAGTCATGTATTCCGCCGGCCGCGTGGCTTGTACATCTCTTATCCCTATCGTGATGAAATCTCCAGCCTGCTCAATAATGCACCGAACGAAACCGTGGACGTGATTGTCGTGACCGATGGTGAACGGATTCTCGGCCTGGGCGACCTGGGAGTCGGCGGCATGGGAATCCCCGTCGGCAAGCTTTCGCTTTACAGCCTCTGCGCGGGTATCCATCCGGCGACGACCATGCCGGTTATGCTGGACGTCGGGACCGACAACGAGGAGTTACTGGGTGATCCTTTGTACCTCGGCTGGCGGCACAAACGAGTTCGTGGAGAAGAATACGACCAATTCATCGAGGCGTTCGTGCAGGCGGTGATGCAGAAGTACCCCCATGTGCTCCTGCAGTGGGAAGACTTCTCAAAGCACAACGCCCCGCGCATTCTCCAGCAGTACCGGAATCGATTGTGCACTTTCAATGATGACATTCAGGGAACGGGTGCAGTCACTGTCGCAGGCTTAATGGCGGCGGCCCAGGCGATCAGGACGCGTCTGTCAGATCATCGCGTCGTAATTCTCGGCGCAGGCTCATCGGCCAACGGAATCTCAGATCAGATCGCAGCTGCCATGCAGGCTGAAGGCGCCGCCGCCAGCAGGCGAAGCAATCGATCTGGCTGGTCGACAGCAAGGGTCTGGTGCACGATGGTCGGCCGCTGGACGAACCCTTCAAGAAAAGATATGCGCAGCCGATTGGCAGGACGGCTAACTGGCAAATCGATAAGAGTTCAGAAATCGCGTTCGCCGACGTGGTCCGGAATGTTCATCCCACGATTCTGATAGGTACGTCGGCACAAACCGGCGCTTTTTCTGAGCCGATCGTGCGCGAGATGGCCAAACACGTGGATCGGCCGATCATCTTTCCGCTCTCAAATCCTACGTCCAGGAGCGAAGCGACGCCTCAGGACCTTTTCAAATGGACGAACGATCGCGCCCTCGTCGCCACCGGCAGTCCTTTTCCGGCAGTCGTGACCGCGGCAGGCTCCGTTGCCATCGGCCAGTGCAATAACTCTTTTATCTTTCCGGGTGTGGGGCTGGGGGTGATTGCTGCGCATGCGCGTCGGGTGACCGACGAGATGTTCGTTGCTGCGGCGCGGGTACTGAGCCAGTTCGCGCCTGCCGCGCGTGACGAGAAGGCGCCGCTCTATCCGCCTCTCGAACGAGTTCGCGAGATATCGCATAGTGTGGCGCTGGCCGTCGCACTTGAAGCGCAAAAATCGGATCTGGCTCCGGTCACCGATGCCGATGCGCTGGCGCAGAACATTGATAGAAAGATGTGGCGTGTCGGATATTGAGACAAGCGCTGACGATTGACGGTTCGCGGATTCCTTGAGCAAAGTTTCCCAGAGCCTGAGGAAAAGACCACACTCCTGATTTAGTTGCATGGTTTACGGCGAGAAAGTTGAAGTAATCCGCCATTCGGCCATCGGCACAATCGTTGCTCAATCATCGGCGAGGCACAGAGAGACCAAAGCTCTGTTGTAGCTTATGAGAATCGAACGCATTCTTTGTCCAACTGATCTAACGGCGGATTCAGAAGCAGCACTGCGCTACGGCGCGACGCTGGCGCGTGCCTACGATGCGCAGCTGGTTTTGATGTATTGCCAGTCTGATTCCGCTCCGCGCGAATCGAATATCGCTGTTGACCCGCGCCAGGTACTTGATGCCACGCTGCACCGGTATGCGTCCGAGATGGAAATCCGGAAGTGGCACTGGCAATCGAAAGTAGTGATGTGCGACGATCCCGGCGATTGCATTACCCGGGAAGCATCGCGTTCTGCCGCTGATTTGATCATCATGCGTTCGCGGCGCCGCCCACATCGCGCGGCTTTGCTCGGTTCAGTCGCTGAGTCGGTCAGTCGCACGGCCCCCTGCCCGGTAATGGTGGTCCATTCAGATGAACGCGACTGGATCGAGAGCAGTCACGAGATTGGCCTCAAACGGGTCCTGGTCGCTTTTGATTTTTCGGATCATTCCGAGCAGGCGCTAAAGCTGGGTTTATTGATTGCTCAGGAATATCAGGCAGAGCTTCACCTGTTACATGTGCTCCCACCGTTCGCGTTGAATGAGACGGAGATCTCCTGGTACCCACTCGGCAGCGAAGGCGTATATCACAAAGCTGCGCGGCGTTTACAAAAAGCAGTGCCCGACGAGGCGCATCTCTGGTGCCACATCAAGAACGTCGTGAGCGAAGGACAGCCTTATCGCGAGATTATTCATTACGCTGAACAAAACGAAATTGATTTGGTGTGCATCGGCGCGCAGGGCGCAGGTTTTGGAATTCTGGCGCTGTTTGGATCAAACGTTGACCGCGTGCTGCGTCAAGCCCCGTGTCCGGTTCTGGTTGCCCGTCCGCTAAGACATGCCCGCAGGTCATCAAACGAGCTATTCGATCGAGAGTTCGTAGCGACGCCCGAAAAGACGGGGGCCGCTGCGTAAATAGAGGTCAGAGATCAGAGGTNAGACTTCTGATGTCTGATTTCTGATGTCTGTGTTTCTACCCGTTTAGCGTCGCCCTAATCTTTCCTAAAAAGGGTTCGATTTCGATTGGCTTACGGAACACCTCCGTACACCCGGCGGCCAGCGCATCGCGTGCCACTTCTGCGGTGGCGAAAGAGCTAATGGCGAAGATCGGTGTCTGTGAGAGCTGATCCCGCTCCCGAATCTGGCGCGTTGCTTCCACGCCATCCAGCGCCGGCAAGGCCAAATCCATTAGGATCAAATCCGGCTTTATTCGACTTGCCTGCCGCAAACCCTCCTTGCCGTCGCAGGCTTCGACTACCTTGTATCCTTTGGTCCGCAGCAAAGATGACAACAGGTCACGCGTGTCAGGATAATCCTCGATCACCAGAATCACTGGAATATCACGTTTAGCCATTTGTTTCCCTTTCAGGAAGAACAGTATTTAGCGTTGGTGAGATTCTGTTCAGCACGGGGGAAACTGTCAGAAAGGGCTTGGCCAATAAAATAGCGCACCGGTTGGTGGGAAAGCAATTGGCAGCCAAGGGCGGCTTTTTGGAGTGCGCTGCCTTGGCAGCGCTTTTGAAAGCGGCGCCGAGTCGCCGCACTCGAAATGCACGATCCCTTTCAGCGCGCGCGGATCACCAGCCAAGCCACAAATGAGCTGCAGAATGCCAGCACGGCGCCCCCAAACATCACCCGCCGGTATCCAGTCATGAAACACTCATTGATTGCTTGCCTGATCGCGGTGCTGGTTTGTTCGTCAATATTTGCCGGCAATTCGATCGCCGCCAGTTTCGCGCGTTGATTGTCCAGCGCCTGACGTACCTTAGGTGAAGCGCCGGTTTCGTCCAACCTTTGATCCAAACAACTATTGAAAGCGTGAAACATCACCAGGCCAAGCACGGCAATCGCGAGCAATCCGGCCGTGCGCGATACTGCATTGTTGATTCCCGAGGCAATACCTGCGCGGCTTTCTCGTACTGAGTTCATAACGGTGGTCGTCAGTGGAGCGACGCTGATTGCCATCCCGAGTCCCAGCACGGTTATTGCCGGCAGCACAGACGTCCAATAGCTGCCATTTACTCCCATCCGAACGAAGAGCGCAAAGCCGATTCCCGCAACGATTGGACCAGACACCAACGGCAGGCGCGAACCGTAGCGTTTCACCAGGCCGCCTGACCAGCGCGACAAGCCGGACATGATCAAAATGAACGGCAATATGGCCGCGCCGGCGGCGGTCGCCGAATACTTTTGCACCTGAATCAGATGCAGTGGCAAAAAGAAAAGCGTGCCCGACAACGCTGCGTACAAGAACAAGGTCAGGAGATTGGCGCCGGCAAAATTGCGCGAGCTGAACAATGTGAGCGGCATCATCGGACTGTCGACGCGCGTTTCGACTAAGACAAAGATGACCGCGAGCAATCCACCGGCGATCAGAGCGCCGATGACCACCGGACTGTGAAATCCCAGTCGTGACGATTCGATCAGGCCAAACACAGTGCCGCCCAGAGACAGAGTGGCGAGCGCGGCGCCCAACAGGTCCAGGCGGCCCTTATCCTCTTCATCGCGACTTTCAGGCACGAACCATAAGACGAGACCAATAACCACCAGCGCCAACGGCACATTGATAAAGAAAACTGCGCGCCACGAAACATGTTCGATTAGCCAACCTCCCAGCAACGGACCAAGGGCGGTAGTGATTGCGGTGGCGCCCGACCACGTCCCAATGGCATGACCCCGGTCGGCTTCATTGAAGGTTGCGGAAATGATTGCGAGACTCCCCGGCACCAGCAGCGCCCCGCCTATGCCCTGGGCGGCCCGGGCCACGATCAATTGCTCGGTATTTGGCGCCAGACCGCACCAAATTGAAGCCAACGCAAACAGCGCTATACCGATCGCATAGATTTTCTTCCGGCCGAATCGATCGCCGAGGGATCCGCCCAGCAGTAACAACGCGGCGAGAAACAGCGTGTATGCTTCAATCACCCACTGCACATCGGTAACACTCGCGTTGAGATTGGACTGCAGAGCGGGCAGTGCCACGTTTACTACCGTGCCGTCGATAAACACCATACTCGAGCCGAGAATCGTTGCTGTTAGTGTCCAGCGCCGTGGCCGCCGGCCGCATTCAGTGTTAGCAGGTTTGCGGGCCTGCATCACGCCCTCGTCGCAAGGTGTCTTCAGAAGGTGCATACGACTATTCGCCGCAGATTAACACTGCGGCGATGTCTCAATGAAAAGCGGTGTAAATATTTATGTCTATCGCCGAGTGTGTCGCGAGAGCAAAATTAGAATTCGCTGCAGAACCCCGAGCGATAGCGAGGGGATGCAAGCGTGAACCGTGGAATGCGGATCAAAAGAAATTAGCTCCGACGAAAGTTGCTTCCCGCATCCGCTCGCTACCGCTCGCAGTTGCGGTACCGTGCAGCATGTCATTACTAAAACCGTCAGCGCCGCGCGTTCTTCACGCGCGGCGCTGATGATTTTGACCGACCCGGTCGCTCCCGCTCCCGGTGCTGACATCGTGTTAATATCTGACCCTGACAGTGAAACTTCCGCTATTGTCGTTGTAGTTATCATCGTTGACCGCCAGAATCAGCCGGCCATCCATGGGCACACTGGAAGTGAGATTACTCCCTATCAGATATGGAGGACTCAACTGGCCATTCGCCATGCGGATATAGGCAATCAGTGCGCCAACTCCGGCGTTGGGTAGCGGCCGCGTGTTGACGACAGATCCGAAGCCGCTGCTGCGCGCACCATCCGGCCCGACTTGACCGACGCGGCTGCCCGCGACAATCGTGCCGCTGGCCGAGATCGTTATAGGATCGCCGGCATGCAAATCGATACCAGTATCTACTCCGCGCGAGCTATTGGCGGGCACCTCGACTGTACGCTCACCCTGGCCACGCCGTCCCTGGTCGACTGGCCGATCGCCGGTATCTGATCCTCGCGAACGAATCCCTGGTTCGCGATCTTCGTAGGTATCGCGGGCGGTCGTGCCACTCTCGCGGCGGATCTGCACGTTGAAAGCGCCCCGCGCGTCTGTATACGAACCCCGATTGGCCGTTAGGAACAGCCGGCCGCTGCGATCGGCAGTGAACTCGCGATTGCTGCCAAGTTCAATTATCGGCGCCCGCGATTCATTGCCAATCGCGCCGATCAATTCGCCTTCCGCGGCGTTGGGCAGCGGCGCGCTGGGGTCTGTGGACCGCAGGCCGTCCGGGCTAATGCGCAAACGGCCAACTGTAATTGTGCCTGAGGCACTGATCTGGACCTTCTCGCCACGCCGGACATTTAGACCGCTGTCGATCCAGTTGGATTCCAGGGTCACCTGCACTTCGTGCGTTTCGAATCGTCCTTCGTCGAGCGAGCGCCCCTCGATCTCGACGCGATCGATCTCTTCCGGCCTGAAGTATTGGATTTCGCCTTCGTTGTTGCGACTGCGTGACACATTCGCATCAGAGTTGGCAGTCGAAAAGCGGGTCTCAACGCGCACGACGAAGCGCCCATTAACGAAGCCGAGCACAGTCCCGTGAATCGTGCGCCCGTCCCGCAGGTAAATCGTGTCGGCGGCTGTCAGGCTCGCCGCAGCGATAACGATCGCTAAAGCAAGGATGATCTTTTTCATAATCGGCTCCTTTCAAATCGATTCAGTTGTTCCGTGAATCATCCGGCCGATTCACGTTCTGCGAAGGAGAGTGTGAAGGGAAAGTTAGATGAAAGTAGCTTAGATCGGTTAATTGCCGACCGGCAAGTGGTCAGTCCCATCCGCGTCAGCGGATGGGACAAAGACGCAAGCTTGACGCGGAGGTGCTTCCTTATCCCATTCGCTGACGCGAATGGTACTGACCTCGCCGCCAACGGTACCGACCTATCGCCAAATGGCAGTTACCGCTACCGAACCCTCGCCGCCGCTGCTCTCGCTCCCGTCAACTCATCGGCCAGTTCGTTCGCGCCAAATACCTTGCGCAGCACTTCAGTCATTGCGCGCACGTCGACGGAAATAGCGCGGTTCACCGATTCGTCGTACATAAAATTGCCGACCAGTGATTGGATGTTGCCGTCGAAGATCAGGCCAATCAATTCGCCATTCTTGTTGATTGTCGGCGAGCCGGAATTGCCGCCGATGATGTCATCGGTGCTGACAAAGTTGAATGGCGTACTGCCGTTAAGCACGCCTCTCTTCTCGATCCATCGCGGCGGCAGATTGTACGGAAACTCATATTTATGAGCAGCTGCGCGTTCGTATAATCCGCCGAGGGTGGTAAACGGCGCGACTTGCTTACCATTTTCCACATACCCCTTGACGACGCCGTACGAAAGACGCAGTGTGAACGTCGCGTCGGGATAAAGGCTGGTGCCTCGAGTATCGAAAAGCGCGCGGGCAATCTTTGCGTAGTTTGCCCGATCTATGCTGGTGACTTCGTTTTCATACTGCTTCCGCAACTCACGCGCTTTTGGATCGATCAGCCGAGCCAGCACGATCATAGGATCGGTTGAGGCTTCGATGTCGGCTCG
>AP72_2010_repI_A001DRAFT_1000027_pt1 | contig 27469 bp, 22 predicted proteins | sample AmaPasrepliIA001_FD_9535 | JGI IMG/M metagenome (IMG submission 9535)
ACCGGGAGCGGTAGCGACCGGGCCCCCGCATTGCCGATTGCCGATTTCTTGTCGCGTTAGTCTAATTGGCAATTGGAAATCGGCAATCGATTGGCCCGGTCGCTACTGCTCCCGGTTCTGACACATCGGCCTTCTGTGATAAAAGACCTCCGCAATTAACGGAGGACTCGCGATGCGCCGACGACTGTCGCTGACCCTGGCTGCATTTCTCTTCATCAGCTTAACAATCCAGCTCGATTTTTTTGGGCAACGCGCGATCGCGCTGGCCCAAACGAAATCAATTCCCGCGCCCGCGGACGTGCTCGGCTTTACGCCCGGCGATGATCGCAAACTCGCCAGCTGGGCCAAAGTGGTCGAGTACTTTCAAAAACTCGCCGGCTCATCGGACCGCATGAAGTTTGAAGAGATTGGCAAGTCCACGATGGGTGCGCCGTTTATTTACGTGACGATCAGCGCACCTGAAAATTTGCAACGGCTGGATGAATACAAAGACATCCAGCGACAACTGTCCGATCCGCGCACGATCGGTTCACCCACCGCCGCTGCGGATCGCAAAGCGGCTGACTTAATCAAACGCGGCAAAACCGTCGTCGCAATCACCTGCGGCATTCATTCAACCGAAGTCGGCTCGTATCTCTCGAGCATGCTGATCGCCTATCGCCTCGCTGCGTCAAATGAACCCGAGATTCTGGAGATTCTGAAGAACACGATCATTTTGCTTGTCCCTTCGACCAATCCCGACGGAGTCGACATCGTCAACAACTGGTATCAGAAAACTTTGGGCACGCCTTACGAAGGCACCGATCCGCCCGAGCTTTATCACAAGTACACCGGCCACGATGACAATCGCGACTGGTACGCCTTTACGCAGGTCGAGACTCAACTAGTCGTCGACAAAATTCTCAATGTCTGGCATCCGCAGATCGTCCACGACATTCACCAGCAGGGGCAGTTCGGTTCCCGCCTGTTCCTGCCGCCGTACATGCAGCCGGTCGAACCCAATGTGCCGAAACAGATCGTCGACGGTTACACGGAATTAGGCAATTATCTCGCGAAAGAGATGCGCGCCCAGGGTTTCAAAGGCATCACTACCGATTCAACCTACGACGCCTGGTCGCCTTCGCGCGCCTATTCGCATTATCACGGCGGCGTGCGCATCCTGCAGGAGAGCGCATCGTGCCGGCTGGCGACGCCGGTCACAGTTAAGTTCGAGCAACTGCAATCGCGCGAAGGCTATGATCCACAAAAAGAATCCGCCAACTTTGGCCCGCTTTGGCCAGGCGGCGAATGGCACCTGCGCGATATCACTAATCAGATGACCACTGTGGCGTTTTTGCTACTGAAGCACGCCGCACAGAATCGCGAGCACTGGCTGCAGGAGTTTTATGAGATTGAGAAGGAGGCGGTGCGGCCGCGGAAGAATGGAGAACTGTTTGGGTTTTTGTTACCGACTCCACCGTCCCGCGGTTTTTCTAACCCTACTTTAAGGCTAGCTGAGATCTTAAGGCGCGGCGGCGTCGAAGTTACCGAAACAGATAAAGGGTGGTTGATAAGAAGCGATCAACCTCATGCGGGATTTGCCAAGGCGTTGTTGGAGGCACAGCATTATCCGGATCTGCGAAACTCCTCGGGCAATCCGATTGCTCCTTACGATGTGACGGCTCACACGCTGACACTTCTGATGGGAGCAACAGCCGCGGCGGTCTTTGCTCCTTTCAAATATGAAGCGCAACGTTGGCTTTGGACCGGTGGCCTCGTCGGGAATTGCAGCGCCAGCGAACGCCTGGCAATTTATAAGTCTCATGTTCCGGCAATCGATGAAGGATGGACCAGGTGGCTTCTTGAGACCAACGCTTCAGCTACTTGCATGAAACCTGTGTCGCTCGAGGATGCGCAAGTGCGCAAGTCGAATTTGAATACGAAATTCGATACGATCGTCATCCCTGATCAACCGCGCGCTGCGATTCTAAACGGCCATCGCAAAGGGACTATGCCTGACGAATACGTTGGCGGTCTGGGCGAGCCCGGCGTCAAAGCCTTGCGGGAATTTGTCGCAGCCGGCGGCACGCTTGTTTGTCTCAATCGCGCTTCCGACTTTGCCATCGAACAGTTCAAGCTGCCGGTGCGCGATGTAGTTGAGGGTTTGCCACGCACTGATTTCTATGTTCCGGGTTCGATTCTGAGAATTGAAATCGCCAACGCCGATCCAATAGCGAGCGGAATGCCGACAGAATCCATTGCCTGGCTCGAGAACTCGCCGGTTTTTGAAGTAAGTGGGACGGGCGTCTCGCCTGCGAATGTCACAACCGGGACCGCCGTGCCACAAGCGAAGGTCATCGCATGGTATCCAAAAGACAAGGATCCTCTGCTTTCCGGTTGGCTGCTCGGCGCCGATCGCATCAAAGGCAAAGCCGCACTCGTCGAAGTCACAATGGGCAAAGGCCGCATCATTCTGTTCGGCTTTCGACCACAATATCGCGGCCAATCGTTGGCGACCTATCCGCTGTTTTTCAATGCGATAAACGCCCGCTAACACTGACCTAAAGACCTGGGTCAAGCAGAATTGAACCACGAATGCACACGAACAAAGTCCTATTTTCGTGTAATTTCGTGGTTCAGTTTTTTGCGCAGGAGAATGAACCGGAACGTGGAGAGAAGTTAACTTCAAATTAACACACTACCCACCGGTTGAACCTTTCGGATCGCTTGGACGTATAATTCACTGAACTCGCAAAGGTAGTTCGGACCTGAATGGTCAGCCTTTTCATTGCCGCCGTCGCTATTGCTCTCGTAATTCTTTTTTTAGCTGGAATCGGCTTTTATTTGTGGCCGCGGTCCGAGCGCGACACGTCCGTACCCATCCTGCCCCCAAACCCTGATTTTTACGGCTTGTTTGCTGAAGCGCCATCAAAAACCGGGGGCAAAGTGAAAGAGCTAATTGCCCAACGCGAATTGGCAGTGGCGCATCTGATCGATCGCGCCCGCCAGGGCGATCGCTCTGTACTCACTGAAGCCAGAGCCACGAGTGATGCTGTTTATGATCGCGCCCTCGGTGAATTGCTCGAGCAAGCTGACTCAGATGCTGCCCTGCTGTCACTGATGTCATACATAGCGCAAAACGATTTGCCGGTAAGTAGCGCGCTGGCGCAAGCCGTGGCCGCATCCTGGAGGAAGTCACCCGATCGCGGCAGCACTGCGAAAGCGTTGCACTTCGCTGCCTTGAGCGACGATGCCGCCATTTACGGCGAAACGGTCGAAGAGACAATGAGATTCTGGCGCGAAGGAAAATTGCCGGAGCTTTCGAAGGGTGAGTTGCGGGCTTTATTTGACGGCGAGTTTTGGATACTCTCTGCGCGCACCCGAAGCTCAGGCGCAGGCTTTGTTTTGAAGCGCACCCTCGACAGCGCGCGCCGCGAATTGGAAACGGCGCCCGCAATAAGACAATGAATCAAACCCGATCCAGATAAATCTCGTTCGGAGTACCGCCTTCAGGCGGAATCTCCCGTAGCAAGATACCCCCGCCCAAAGGCGGACTCGAAACTTATAGAGGTTCACCATGAATAACATCGATCCCGTTGTAGTCGTGCCGATTCTGTTTCTTGGTCTGGTCGTGCTGATCGCCCTGCTGGTGATCTTACGGCGCATCTTTGTCAACGTCGGCGCTCGCGAAATCGCTATCAAAGAGCGGCGTTATATGGGACGGCGCATGCCGCCGGGACGCGTCGTCGCCACCGAAGGCGAGGTCGGTATTCAGGCTGATGTACTCAAGCCGGGTCTGCACCTCATCAAATGGCCGTTTGAGAAGGTCGTGCGCAAAGTGCCGTTAATCGAAGTCGGTTCCGACGAACTCGGATGCATTGAAGCGATCGACGGCGACCCAATGCCGCCCGGAAGAATCTTCGCTCCGGATCGCGCGCAGAATGCGCACAACAACTTTCAGGATCCAATTGCTTTCCTGAAACAGGGCGGCGTCAAAGGCATTCAATTACGCACCCTGCCGCCTGGTCTCTGGCCGATTCATCCTTATCTGTTTCGCGTATCGATAGCAAAAACTACCGTAATCCCGCAGGGCAAAGTCGGCGTAATCACTGCCACTGACGGCGCCCCACTCGATCCGGGGCGATTATTGGGCAAAGCGATTGACGGGCACCGTAATTTTCAGGACGCGGAACAATACATCACTTCGGGCGGACAGAAAGGTCCGCAGGTCGACATTCTGACACCGGGCACTTATCGCATTCACACGCAATCGATGCCGATTGAAGGTGGCGAGCAGACCAAACCCGGATTGTTTTACGTGCGTTTGTTTGACGCGACTGTCATTAACGAAAACCAGATTGGCTTGGTCGAAGCGCTGGACGGCTCACAATTGAATCCGCGCGACTACGTCGCTGAGCCCGTCGAAGGCCACGACAATTTTCAGGATGGTCACGAGTTCATCGGCAAAGGCGGTCAACGCGGCCCGCAGAAAGACATCCTCTTGCCCGGCACCTACTATATCAATCCGCTGTTGTTCAAAGTAATTCCGGAGACTGCGAAGGAAGTGAAGCCCGGTGAGGTAGCAGTGATCGTTTCCAACACCGGCAAGGATCCTTCGGACGAAGTGCGGCGCCAGATGGCTGCGAAGGTGCGCGCGCGCATGGAAAAGGAGGAGCGGGCACAGGCGGAAGTATCAGCGGCGCGGCTCGACAAGATCGATGACGGCCGCACAGCCGAAGAAATCAAGGCTGAATTGATGAACGGTGATCCGGCTGACCGGCGGCTCGACGAAGGCGCGCACGAAGCTTACGTGGTGCCGGAAGGCTACCGCGGAATTCAGGAAACAGTCGTGGGACCAGGACGCTATTACGTCAACACACTGGCGATTACTCCGATTGTCATCCCGACCACGAACCAAACCGTCGAATGGACTTCGGGGGAGGTGGTCAACACCTTCAATCCTTTCGAAGTAATTTCGAAGGACGGCTTCACCATGCAGTTGGAAGTACGGGTGGTCTTTCGTGTCAAACCGGAAGACGCGCCGTTCATGGTCGCGAAGATTGGGGGTATCGACCGCCTGATTCAAAACGTGATGCATCCGCTAATCGATTCGATCTTTCGCAACCAGGCGTCAGAGTCTTCAGCCATGGCCTACCTGCAGAACCGGCACGAAGAGCAGGAACGTGCCGAGGCGCGCGTTCGTGCCCATCTGCTGAAGTATCACGTTGACGTCGTCAACGTGCTCATCTGTCACATTCACCTCCCTGAAGAGCTGATGAAGACGCAGACGGAGAAAATTCTCGCCGAGCAAAAGCAGAATATGTTCAATGCGCAACGAGAGGCTGAAGAGAAGCGGATCCAGCTGGAAAAGACCAAGTCGCAGGCTGACAACCAACGTGACCTGATGGCCGCGACCGTCGGTGTGGAGATCGCCGGCAAGCGGGCCGAACAGCGCAAAGCCGAAGCCGAAGGTGAAGCGTCTTACATTTCACAAACTGGTAAAGCGGAAGCTGAGAAGGTGCGATTGATGGGCGAGGCGCAGGGCGTCGCTTACCGCGAACAAGTCAATGCGCTGGGGGCGCAGGGGGTGGCCGTCGTTGAAACGCTGAAGGTGATTGGTGAAAAAGGCGTTCGGATTACGCCGGATGTGCTGGCGTCAGGCAGCGGCGGCGGAGATGGCGGCGGCATCGGCACTCTCCTGTTGCTGAATCTGTTTCGCGAACAGATGAAGTTGCCGTCCGGCAACGGCGAGAAGAAATAGCATACGAAATAAAGCCGCAGATGAACGCGGATGACGCAGATAAGAAAAGATGATTCCACTCGGCCAGGGCTTTTGCATGATCTGCGTCAATCCGCGTTAATCTGTGGCTAATTGTCTCTCACACAATCGCGAACGATCGTTTCACGCCAGCGCGTTCAAAATAGTGCTGCGCGCGCGCCACATCACGCGCGATCTGCCNTTTCAATTCGTCAATCGATCCGAATTTCTTTTCATCCCGCAAGCGGTGCAGAAATCGCACCCGGACGACGTCGTCGTAAAGATCGCCTGACCAACCAATCACATGGGTTTCTACTGAGCTGTCCTGGTGATCTCCAAACGTGGGCCGCGTGCCGATGTTCGTCACACTGCGACGCCAATGGCCGGCGATCAATGCGGCGGTGACATAAACGCCGCCGCGAGGAATGACCCGATTGTGCGGATGAATGTTGGCGGTCGGAAACCCCAGCTTCAGGCCGCGTTCGGCGCCGCGGACAACCGGTCCTTCCACACCATATGGNCGTCCCAGCATGCGTCGCGCCAGATTTATGCGACCGCGCAAAATCAATTCGCGAATGCGGCTCGAACTTACACGTTCACCGCGGATCTGCACCTCAGGGACTTCATCAGCCGCAAAGCCGAGCCGGTCGCTTACCTTTCTTAAAAGATCAATATTGCCTTCTCGATTGTGCCCGAAAAAGAAACCGCGGCCGAGGTAAATCTCCCGCGCATGCAGACGGGCAACGACCACCTCGCGCAGAAAGTCCTCCGCGCGAATCTCAGAGAAAGCTTCGTCAAAATGGATCACGATTGTCTGCTCGATTCCCAGCAGAGCCAGCGCTTCGATCTTTTGATCGAAAGTTTGCAACAGCGGCGGCGCTGACTCCGGATGGAGCACAGCGCGTGGATGGGGCTCGAAGGTAATTACCGTCGGCGCGGCGTCAACAGCGCGAGCCCGCTCAACGACCGTTTTCATAATAAACTGATGGCCAAGGTGCAGCCCGTCAAAAACTCCGAGCGTCAAGACGGTGGGGCGGACAATGTCAGCGTTTTCTGTTCCGTGAAAGAGTCTCATCAGCTATTGATTCATTGACTCAGCGACTCATTACTCATTGAATAAAGAAGCAATGAACCAATGAATCAATGAGCAAATGAATCAATCCGCAACGACCAGTCCGTCATACGCCCACTCAACGTTGTCGGGGAGCAATTTTGAATCACGCGCGTGCTTCACGTCATGCGTAATGTGCGTAAAGTAAGTTCGTTGCGGCTTTAACTGCTCGACGTACTCCAGCGCCCGCTCCAGCCACAGATGCGTCTGATGCGGGCGAATCCGCAAACAATCGAGCACCAGCACTTTCAAACCGCGCAGGCCGTCGATGGTTGCGGGCGGAATCTCACTGAGATCGGTCGCGTAGGCAAAGTCATTGAAGCGGTAAGCAGTCACCGGCAGCCGTCCGTGAATTACCTCGAGGGGCGTGATTTCCAGATCGCGGCCGATACAGAACGCGGCCCCACTGACGACCGTATGGGGAACTATCTGCGGGAGTCCGCCGCCAAAATGCGAGGGTTCAAAAACATATTGAAAGATGCGGCGGATGTCTTTCCAGGCGCGTTCGTTGGCATACAGACCAAGCGCGCCGTGACGAAAGTTCAGCGGGCGAATGTCATCCAGCCCGAAAATATGATCGGCGTGACAATGCGTCACCAGCACCGCATCAAGATGCCTCAGACCAATCTTCAGGGCCTGCTGTCTGAAATCGCTGGACGTATCGACAATGATTGTTTGCCCCGCATGTTCGATCAGGACGGATACCCGCAGCCGTTTGTCGCGCGGATCACGTGACGTACAGGTCTCGCAATCGCAGGCAATTGACGGGACGCCTGTGGAAGTGCCGGTGCCTAAGAAGGTCAGTTTCATCTGAGATCAGAATGACTGGGGCGCAAGCGTCCTCGCTTGCCAGGAAACGCAACACGTACCTGGCGGCAAGCGGGGACGCTTGCGCTCCAGTCACTTTCCGCCGGTGATATCGCTTGCACTGAACTTCGCAGGTGGTGGTGTAGGTGCATTGGTGAATGAAACGTATTGCATGCGCAGATCGGCCAACAGGTTTTCAACCGTCTGTGCTTCCTGGTGATCCAGGTTGCCAGTGGTTTTTTGCTCCAACATGCCGAGCACATCAATCCAGTGTTTGGCCGTCTTTAGATCGACCCCGGTTTCCCCAGTTACCGGATGGGGCATCATGCCGAGGCTGGCCGCCGCGTTTGACGCCAGCGACATCACCAGGCTGAGAAAGCTCGCTGGGTCGTCCAGCGGATCGCCCCTGTGTGTGTGCTCTGTCTCCGGCTGTGGACGCGGCGCGCGGCGCGGCGATTCCGCTTGAGCTGGTTGAGTCGGTGAAGACATGGCCCTGGCCGCAGCGTTTTCGACTTCCGCGGCCTTCGCGGCACGATCGGCTTCTGCTATGTCTTCCGCTGATAACTCACGCGGCGACCCATCCGGATTGAATGGTCGGCGGTCAACTACTTTGAATGTGGGTTGTTCTTCACTCATGGCTTTGAAACAGGGATGCGCCAATGCTCAAGCCATCAGCGCATGAATAAATTTTGGAATTAAGACGCTCTCGATGTTAGCACCGAGATTTATTTGATCGCAAAACGCGGCGGCGAGTCGGAACCCGGAGCGGTAGCGACGGGGCCAAGACATAATCCAGAGGCAGGCCCGGTCGCTGCGCTCCCGGTTTTGACCCGACTTGAAACTTAAAACCTGAAAGTCGGAAACTAGCCGTTATGCCGAAAACTTTTGCTGAGCTCGTTGAGCTGATGGATCGACTGCGTTCACCCGGTGGCTGCCCGTGGGACCGCGAGCAGACATATGCCACGCTCGCCCCCATGCTCCTGGAAGAAGCTTACGAAGCATTCGATGCGTTGGAAGAAGCACGCCTGGGACGCCCCGGTGATTTGCGCGAAGAACTCGGCGACCTGCTTTTTCAGATTACGTTTTTTGCGCGGGTGGCCAAAGAACGCGGTGAATTCACCATCGATGACGTCATCTCCCAGGTGCATGAAAAGATGGTGCGGCGTCACCCACACGTGTTTGGTGACGCCGCCGCCAGCGATTCAGCCGAGGTGTTGCGCAATTGGGAAGCTATCAAGGCAGAAGAGAAACGCGCGGCCGGAAAGGACACGGGTGGAAAGGTTTCAATTCTTGACGGCGTTTCGACCCGGGCGCCGGCGCTGATGGAGGCCCATCAAATTTCTACGAAAGTCGCGCGTGTCGGTTTTGACTGGAAAGATATCGAGGAGATTTTCGCGAAGCTGAACGAAGAGCTTGACGAATTGCGCGCGGCGATTACCACCCACGCCCAGACCAACAACGAGGCGGACCACGCCCACGTGCGGGAAGAGATCGGCGACCTGCTGTTTGTCATCACCAACATCGCGCGGCGCCTGAATGTCGAGCCCGAGGCGGCTTTGAAGTTAAGTAATCGCAAGTTTCGGCAGCGATTTAATTTTATTGAGCAGACACTGCAACAACAGCAGCGCAAGTTTGATGAGGTAACGATTGACGAGCTCGAGCAGATTTGGCAGCAGGCCAAGGCTCAATACCGGGAGCGATAAGCAAGCCTGGGCCAGTCAAACCGTCACGATCTCTGTCGTGAATTGAAATTACAGCTTCACGATCATGGGATTAGGGTCCTCACCCAGCGGTTGAGGCTGATCTCCTTTGACCGAGGCCTCGTTTTTCATCGCCTGTGCTGTGGAGGTGATGCCCGACACCCGCATCTTGAACTCATCCGCGTTGGTCGCGTTATGAATCGCCTCTTCGAGGGTGATTCGTCCCGATTGCAGGAGCGCGAACAAAGATTGATCGAAGGTCTGCATGCCGTATTGCGAATGGCCGTTGCCGATTGCCTCGCGAATCAAATACGTCTTTTCTTCGTTGATGATGTAATCGCGAATCAATCCGGTGGAAACCAGCACTTCCACCGCCGGCACCCGGCCCGATCCTTTCGCCGCCCGCACCAGCCGCATCGAAATGACTGCTTTCACGATCCCCGACAACTGAATGCGAACCGACTTTTGCTGGTGAGATGGGAAGGACGAGACAATACGCGTGATCGTTTCCGTCGCATCCAGAGTGTGCAGAGTGGACAGCACCAGGTGGCCGGTCTCGGCCGCAGTCAGAGCAGTCTCGATGGTTTCCAGGTCACGCATTTCGCCCACCAGAATCACGTCCGGATCCTGGCGCAGCGCGCCGCGCAAAGCTTCGGCGAAACAGCGCGTGTCGACTTCAACTTCGCGCTGCGTTACAAACGCCTTCTTGTCCCGGTGCAGAAATTCAATCGGATCCTCGATCGTGACGATGTGACCCGAACGCGATGAATTGATGCGATCGATCATCGCCGCGAGCGTAGTCGACTTTCCCGATCCGGTCGCGCCGGTTACCAGAATTAGCCCGCGCCGTTCTTCACAGATGCGTTCGACCACCTGCGGCAAGCCCAGGGAGGCAATATTCTGAGTCTGATCGGGAATCACACGTAGGACGAGGCTGACTGATCCGCGCTGCTGAAAAATGTTCGCGCGAAATCTGCCCAAGCCGTTGACGCTGTATGCGATATCGACTTCGGAATTCTCTTTCAGCTTCTGTTTCTGCCGGTTCGACATGATGGAGAAGGCCATGTCCAGCGTGTCATCCGGCGACAATCGCGGCGCTTCCGCGATCGTATGCAATTCACCGCCGATGCGCATGACCGGAAATGAACCGACCTTCAAGTGCAGGTCCGAAGCAAAGTGGGCCGTAGCCGTAACCAACAGGTCATCGAGTTTGACAGCCATAGTGCAAAAATCCTGTAGTAGTTTTTCGAGGGCTGAAGCGAGCGCTTCGCGTCGAAGAAAATTTCGCTCACGAAGTTCGTGTTACCAATGTTTCGAGAGGGATTTGGGCAAGAACCGAAAGAAACTTGAGGCGCCGCAAGGCGAACCGAACTCATCATAACGAGCCGAGGGAAGGCGAGTCAACGATTTTTGTCCTGATCTTTCGGAGTAAGGCTGTCAGGGCGGAGTAAGAGGTCCAAACGACGGTATTCAGGCTAAGGAATCTGGCCGAAACCGCGCCAACTATTGCTGTTGTGCCAATTAATGTCAGCTTCGGAGACGCCGATCTCGCGCCACCAGTCGGCGAATTCATCGCCCGGGATATAAAAAGCGGTTGGCGCGACCAGGTGATCAAAGACAATCGTCTGCTGCTCACGCCACCCGAATCCCGCAATCGCTTTCAGATAATCGTTATAGAAAAGATGGCGCGCAATCGATGCGCCGCGTGGCGACCGGTTCAGCGGGCCGTAAACAGTTTTGGTGGCGGTAAACACGACGGCGGCCGGTATCTTTGATAGTTGGAGCAGCAACCGGGTGGAGATCTTTGAAGTAATCCGCTCCCGGATCGGGTTGACCAAATGAATAATCCATCCGTTGTTCTCGGCGCCGTAGACCCACGCCGACATGTGGCCGCCAGCTTTAACTTTTGAGGTCAGCGACTTAAACCCGGCTCGTGGATCGGGAAGGTGATGAAGCACACCAACAGAGAACGCGTAATCAAAGACACGGCCGAAGGGGAGGTGGTAGATGTCCGCCTGCACGATGTGTGCATTAGGCAGAGCACGGGTGGCCGCAAAAGCGGTTTCGACGGCAGCACTTAAATCGATACCAATAACGTCGCGCGCGCCGAATCGGGCCGCCAGTTGCGTATGGCGTCCTTTGCCACAGCCGCCCTCGAGCACAACTTTGTCCTTGAAGAAATTCTTCGTCACGGGTGCAATCCACGCCAGAAACTGCTTCTCGTATCCTTCTTCGAATTGAGTGAAGTGTTGCCACTGCCAGCCGAATTTTTCGGCGGTGGCTGCTTTGTCCTCCTCCACCTCCTCAATGGCCGCGAAGCGTGGCACACCGCGAATGATCGGCCAATCGTGCGGGCAACTTAAACAGCGGATTGTGCCGGTAATTATCTCCTGGTCCTCGCACTCGGTCACAGAGACTTCGAGTGCTCGCCCGCAAGCCGGACACGACAGATAGTTTTTGAGAGTTTCTTTCAAGCTTTGATTCTTAGCATTTTTTCTTGAACGGTGGCAAAAGTGATCGTTGCCTTTTAACGGCGTACCAATCACGAAATCACGAACCACGCTTGCATTCCATTCGAGCGTTTCGCGTTATTTCGTGAATCGTAATTGCGTTGATGCTGAGAGCGCGCACGTCACCTTCTGCAATGAGCGCGAAGCGCGAAAAGCAGCGCGAGCTTGGCTCGGGTGGGGACGAGGACGTGCGCGCTCCCGGCAGTTAGCGGAATCTCTCAAACTGACCGGACCCGCAGTCGAGCTCGTTTGGCGCTGCAACATTGCATGTTATAGTGCGCGCCACGTAGCTTTAATCAGGTAAATGATCAAGCAACCACAGGCTCGTGAAGGTAACGTGCAGTGGGCCAAGGTAATCGATCACACGCGCTGCATCGGCTGTCACGCGTGCACCACGGCCTGCAAGTCGGAAAACGTCGTCCCGATTGGCGTGACCCGCACCTACGTCAAGCACGTCGATGTCGGTGTCTTTCCCCAGGTACGCCGCGCGCACCAGGTGACACGGTGTAATCAGTGCGCCCATGCGCCCTGCGTCGTGGCGTGTCCAACTGCCGCTATGTTCAAGCGTGCGGACGGGATCGTGGACTTTGATAAATCTATCTGCATAGGCTGCAAAGCCTGCATGGCCGCTTGTCCGTACGATGCGATCTTCATCAATCCGGAAGATCATTCGGCTGAGAAATGTAACTTCTGCGCCCACCGGATCGATGTCGGTCTGGAGCCTGCGTGTGTGGTCGTCTGCCCTACGCAGGCAATTCTAATCGGGGACATGAATGACCAGTCGTCCTACGTCGCTCAGATCGTTAATCGCCAACCGGTCAACGTACGACGGCCGGAGAAAGAAACGCTGCCGAAGCTTTTTTATAAAGGCGCCCACCAGGTAACGCTCGACCCACTCGCCGCGCGACGGCCGGAAGCCGGACTTTTCATGTGGAGCGAACAACGCGAATCCCGCGAGCATGTAGTCTCAGGCAATCCAACTTTCAACAACACCTCGGCTGCCGCCTTGCTGAGTTATGACGTAGCGCATTCGATTCCGTGGGACTGGCGCGTGAGTCTCTACACCTGGACTAAAGGAATCGCCAGCGGAGTCTACCTGGTGGCGGCATTGTTATTTGTATTTGGCTTTATGACGCTGGGTCCGTTGTTTACCTGGGTGACCCCGGTCGTATCGGGAATTTATCTCGCCGGAACTGGACTCTTACTGATTTGGGATCTCGAGCATCCCGCGCGATTTCTTTTGATCTTTACGCGGCCACAATGGCGGAGCTGGCTGGTGAGGGGCGCATTTATTATTGTTGGTTACACACTGGTGCTGGCCGCGCATTTTTTCGCAAATTTCATTCCGTCGGACTATGAACTGGCAGTCACGATCCATCGTTGGCTGGCAGTCGCTGGAATCCCGCTTTCAGTTTTGACGGCCGTCTACACCGCTTACTTGTTTGCTCAGGCCAAGGCACGGGACCTTTGGCAGAGTTCGTTACTACCGGCACATCTGCTGACTCAGGCGCTGCTGCTGGGCGCGGCAATGTTGTTGCCGATCGCAACTTGGATCGAGTCGTCCAGCTCCGCCGGTCTTTGCTGGCTCTGCCCGAGCAGTGTCCTTTCGCCGCTGCTTTGGCTGCTGGCCGTAACGAGCCTGCTACACGTGCTGATGATTTGGGGAGAGATTTCGCTTACCCACACGACGGCGCATGCTCGCCAGGCAAATTGGGAACTGGCGCGTGGCCGCTACGCCAGGTTCTTTTGGAGCGGACTCTTGCTGAGCATACTCGGAGGATTGTTGCCGTGGATGGTAATCGCCGCCCATTTGGACATCGCCAATGCATGGGGACCGGTCTCGGTGTATGTGGGCGTGGCCGGCGCTGCGCCGGCGCTGATTGGCGTGTTGCTCTACGAACACGCCTATGTGCAGGCCGGACAATCGGTGCCGCTGGCTTGAATGACAAAGGTCGCCGCAAGCGCGCGCCGGAGAGCGGCGCAATGTTTATAGAAGCCGACTGTCACATTCGCTCTGTTCTTTAAACCTGGAAAGGAATCGATAGAAATGCTTCCCAGATACTTTAGCAGCCATGTAGCGTTCGTTCTTTTGATTACAGTGATTTGGGCCTGCGGCAGTAGCGGCTCGAACACCAGTGACAACGACCAAGCCAACAAGCTGGTCGACGAGGGCAACACCGCAGTGCAGGACGCGAAGAAATTCGTCAGCGACGCTGATGCCAAGAAAGACCAGATGATGCAAACCGATGTTCGCCGCCTCGCCGAAGCCCGCGTCCACGCGGCCGAGGCGATTGCGGCGTACGATAAGGCCGCCGAAAAGTGTAAAGAGGCTGCATCGAAGTACGATGAAGCGAGCCGCCTGCAAGTCAGCGACAAGTTCAAGCAGTATCTGATGTTGAAAACGAAGGAATACAACAAACGCGCCGAGATGGTTGAGGCTGCCAAGGGTACGCCGCAGGCTTTGATCGAAAGCACGAACCGCTCCAGCTTCGTCATCAGGGCGAAGTCGAACAACGCCAAGGTCGATCAGCTTTACAAAGAAGCTGAGGATCTGGGCGCCCAAGCGGACAAGATTCAGAAGGACAATCCCGACGCTTTCAAGAAGTAGTTACAGAATCTCGAGCGGTAGCCAGCGGATGCCCAGAGACCGCGCTCGCAGGCAAAGTAAAACATGGGGCTTTGTCTTACCCAAGGTTCGGTAGCGGGCCAAAATGATGACACAACTGGTAGTGAGCGATTGCCGGTCATAAATGGCCGTTAGATTTGCCGAATCCGTCGCCGTGGTTTTTACTTTACGTTGGCGGCGATAAAATCTGGCGCCCAAGTTGTTCCGGCACTGATCAAAAGCCCCAGCTTATCAAGGAGGATGCAGATGACGAAAACACGCGATTTCGTGATTCCTGCAGTGCTCGCGCTGATCGCTCTGATCGCTATTGAGCGCCTATCTTTCAACAAACTCGACAACGGTAGCGGCCCAAAGCAGCTCACAGGATCCAACCTGGTGAAGTAGCTTAATCCGGAGTGACACAAAAGCGCCGAAGGCGCGGCATTTAGTAGCCACGGCCGTAAGGCCGTGGGTGAACAGAAAGAAACCCAGTTCAGAGCGCAGAAGGCACGACACTTCGTTCTCGGCAAATCTCAATGGCGGCCCTTCGGGCCTCGGGTTCCTGAGATGACGTCTTACCACGGCCTTACGGCCGTGGCTATTCAATGCCGCACCTTCGGCGCTCAAGCGAACCGGCGCGTCAGAAACATATTCATTCGTGAACGATAAAATCCACAACTGTTATCCCGGACCATCTCGTATCCACCTCTCCGCCTTCCCGCCCAAGGATCGCTGGGATGATTGGACGGAGCTGGATTCTCAGGCATGGCCCCGGCGCAAAGAGCGGCATTATCAGCTCGTGCCGACGACCTGCTTCAACTGCGAGTCGGCGTGCGGGCTCCTGGCCTATATCGATAAAGACACCAATCAGATTCAGAAGTTTGAAGGCAATCCGGAAAACCCCGGCAGCCGTGGCCGCAATTGTGCCAAAGGTCCGGCCACGCTCAATCAAATTAACGATCCGGACCGGATTCTTTACCCGCTGAAACGATCAGGTGAGCGTGGCGCCGGAAACTGGGAGCGTGTCAGTTGGGATGAAGTGCTTGACGATCTCGCCGGTCGAATTCGCAAAGCCATCGTTGAGGATCGCAAACAGGAGATCATGTATCACGTCGGCCGTCCGGGCGAGGATGGATTCACTGAAAGGATTCTCGCGGCGTGGGGGGTTGATGGTCACAACTCGCACACGAACATCTGTTCGTCAGGAGCCCGCGAAGGCTACCAGCTTTGGATGGGGCTCGACCGGCCCAGTCCTGATCATGCTAACGCCAAAGTCATTCTGCTGATTAGTGCGCACCTCGAATCAGGCCACTACTTCAATCCCCACGCGCAACGGGTGATGGACGGCAAAGCGAACGGCGCGAAATTGATCGTGATGGACACGCGGCTGTCCAACACGGCGACGCATGCTGATTATTACATTGCGCCTTATCCGGGATCGGAAGCGGCGATTCTGTTGGCGATTGCGAATTACCTCATCCAGAACGATCTCTACAATCGCGAATTTGTGCGAAAGTGGTGGAATTGGGAGGAATATTTACAACAGAAGTCAGAGGTCAGAGATCAGGGGTCAGAAGAACCTTCATCGCCACCTAGTGGCGAAATGTTTATAGACACTGACGCATCCCAGGAATCTATCCGCTCGAGCGGATCAGGTCTAGACGAAACGGGTTCTATAAACATTTCGCGCTTACGGCGCGAAGGCAAGCCCTCCTTCGAGGAATTCGAACAAGTCCTAAAAGATCTCTACTCCGAATACACTTTCGAATTCGCATCTGTCGAGTCTGGTGTAGAGGCAAAGACGCTCGAACAGATCGCGCATCTTGTTTCTACCGCCGGCACCCGATTATCAAGTCATAACTGGCGCAGCGTTACCTCGGGCGTAAGTCACGGCTGGTCAGTCGCGCGCTGCCTGTTCATGCTCAACGCCTTGCTCGGTGCCGTAGCGACTGAGGGCGGCGTCTTCCCCAACGCCTGGAACAAATTTGTGCCGAAGCCAATCTACACTCCGCCACATCCGAAGATGTGGGGCGAGATCAACTGGCCGCAGGAATTTCCCCTCTCGATGCATGAGATGTCGTTCCTCCTGCCGCATCTTTTGAAAGACGGCCGGGGAAAACTCGACACCTACTTCACGCGCGTTTACAACCCGGTGTGGACCAATCCCGATGGCTTCTCGTGGATTGAAGTCCTGACGGATGAAAATCTGATCGGCTGTCATGTCGCATTAACTCCGGTTTGGAACGAAACGTCATATTTCGCCGACTACGTGTTGCCGATGGGCCTGGGGCCGGAGCGTCACGACCTTCATTCCTATGAGACTCACGATGCGCAGTGGCTCGGCTTTCGTCAGCCTGTGATGCGCGCGGCGCGACAACGTCAGGGGGATGAGGTGACGGATACTCGTGAAGTAAATCCCGGCGAGGTTTGGGAAGAAAATGAATTCTGGATGGAACTGACGTGGCGCATCGACAGTGACGGCTCACTAGGGATCAGGCAGTTCGTGGAGTCAAAGCAGAACCCGGGCACGCGCCTGAGCGTCGACGAATATTACGGTTGGCTGTTCGAAAATTCCGTGCCAGGCCTGCCTGAGGCGGCAGCGAAAGAGAATCTAACCCCTTTGGAATTCATGAGGGCGTACGGCGCTTACGAAATCAGCCGGAAGACCGGCGCGCTTTATGAAGAGCCAGTGCCTGCGGATGAGCTTGACGACATTCACGAAGACGAACTTGGGCGTGTGTTTACCCGCGCGGCGAAACCGTCATCTCAAAATGTGGTTCCGGTTCCGAGTCCCGACGGCGATTCCGATGGCCGCCGGCGGGCTGGGGTGCGGGTCGATGGCGAGATCAAACGAGGATTCCCGACTCCCAGCGGAAAGCTCGAATTCTTTTCGCGGACACTCAGCGACTGGGGTTGGGCTGAGTGCGCGATTCCCACTTACATCGCCGGCCACACGCACCCCGAAAATCTCGCCGCCGATGAAACCATTCTGATCTCGACATTTCGTTTGCCGATTCAGATTCACACGCGCAGTGCAAATGCCAAGTGGCTGAATGAGATTGCCCACACGAATCCGCTGTGGCTGCATACGAGTCATGCCGTTAAGCTCGGGCTCAGGACCGGAGATCTTGTTCGGGTGGAAACTGAAATTGGCTACTTTGTCGTACGCGCATGGGTGACTGAAGGAATCAAGCCCGGCATCGTCGCCTGCAGCCATCACATGGGCCGCTGGAAAGTGCATGAGAATGGCGAACGGCAGATGATGGCCAAAGTTAAGCTGGACCGGAAAGAGAGCAGTTGGACGCTAACGCGTGAATGCGGAGTCGCTCCTTTTGAATCAGGCGATCGCGACACTCAACGGATTTGGTGGAACGATGTGGGCGTCCATCAAAACCTTACTTTCCCGGTCCATCCCGATCCAATTTCGGGTATGCACTGCTGGCACCAGGCGGTGCGCGTGCGCAAAGCGGAACCGGCCGACAAATACGCCGACATTCATGTCGACACAACCAAGGCGCATGAGGTTTACCGTAAGTGGCTGGCCCAGACCCGGCCGGCAAAGGAACATTCTCCCAACGGCGAGCGCCGCCCCTACTGGATGCTGCGTCCTTTGAAACCGGCGCGTGAGTATTTCAAATTACCGCAATTTAATGAGACCAGTTAGGCAACGCTTTTAGCGGTTCTCTACTCGTAAGCACGAACCCCCAGAAACGCGGGAACTTTTCCAAAAGTCGCGCGTCATAAGATCCGTCCCGACAGACATTACTCCGCGACGCCTTCGCCACTTCCGACGGGAAAGGAGTCTCGTATGTGCCAGTCTCAGCTCTTGCGTGCGTTGTTGCTGATCTTCGCAGCGGTCTCTCTCGGCCTCGCCCAAATGCCGAACGGCAACACGCCGCTACAATCCGGCACACCCATCGAGCGCACACTTGGGCCCGGGCAGGCTCATAACTACACGGTCAACCTCGACGAAGGGCAGTTTATGCAGTTGGTAGTCGACCAGCGCGGCATAGATGTAGTCGTGCGCGTTTTCTCGCCCTCGGGCAAGAGGCTGGGAGAATTCGACAGCCCGAACGGAGACGAGGGCCCGGAGAATGTCACGGTAGTAGCAATCAAAGCCGGATCCTATCGGATTGAAGTTGCGCCGTTGGGGCAGATGAATAATCCGGCCACCGGACGTTATGAAATCCGGATCACCGAGATCCGGAAAGCAACCGATCAGGAGTTGCTGGCAGGGAATAACGAGGAGCAATTAAAAACCAAAGGCCTCAATCTGCTGTCGCAGGCGATTGATCTTTTCCCACAACTGCACCGGCCGGAAATTCGGGCGAACTTTCAAAGCCGGGCAGCACAGTTGTTGTGGGACACCGATCAGAAACGCGCCGTCAAGTTGTTCCAGCAATCGATGGATAGCGTCAAAGAGTTTATCGACGGGTTCGACCCAAACGATCAAAATTACGATGAGCGGTATTACATCGCCCAGCAACTTAGACAAGAACTGGTAAACGCACTTACTCCGCGATCCCGAGATGGCTCTGCAATTCCTCCGCTCGACGCGCGGTCTGATGAATCCGCAGGGCAACGCTGCGGAGCAGGCCAAACAGGATCAACAACTGGAACTTTCGTTGGTGGGAATGCTGGCCGCCAAGGATCCGGCACGGGCTTTCGAATTGGCCGAAAACAGCCTGAAAGCGGGCAGTTCGACGGGTTTGGCAAATGTGCTCAATCAATTGCGGGGCAAAGATGCCGACCTCGCCGCGCGACTCGCACATGATATTGCCGCCAAACTAGAGGGCGAACGATTCTTTCAGAACACTGACGCCGGTTTCCTGGCGATGAATCTGCTGCAAATAGCGCGGGTTGTGAACCGCTCGCAAACGGGTAGTGGCGATGGTTCTCCGGCCTCGACCTTGATGTCCGAGGACGAGTATCGCGATCTGTTTTTGAAGAGCTTATCAGAGGCCCTCGCCTATCAGCCTGTGAGAAACAATAACTATGGAAACCAAAGGAACCTGGCGATCAACATTATCGCCTCGCTCAAGCAGATGAGTAATGAACTGCAGGCCTATGCGCCGGACAAGAAAGCAGCTCTGGATGAAAAATTAGCGGCCCTCCAGAACCCCGCAGACCCACGGGCGAACCCATGGGCCAAATACCAGACCACCATCAACGAAGCCCCCGTTGATACCGCGCTCGAATCGATTGGTCAGGCGCCGGTTGAAATGCGTGACTCACTTTACCAGCAGCTGGCGAACAAGGTGCTTCAGGCCGGCGACGCGGACCGAGCGCAACAGATAGTTAATCAACGCATTGTGAATCCGAGCCAGCGACGGCAAATGATGCGCGAACTTGATCGGCAGGCGGTATGGGCCGCAGTCAACAAAGGACGGATGGATGACGCGGTGCGTTTACTGGCCAATCTTCGCCCTTTGAGCGATCGGGCTGCGATGGTCGCCGATATCGCTACGCGCATTGGCCCGGGGCTTAAGCGGGCCGTAGCGCTCGGCTACCTCGAACAGCTGTCGGCCATGCTTGACCCTTCGGGTAAGGCCGCGGATCAGATGCAGATGAATGCCCGGCTGCAACTGGCCCATGCCTTCGCGCGATATGATGGGGATCGGGCGTTCGGCATGATTGATCCGCTGCTCGAACAATTTAATGAGCTCGCTGCGGCGGCCATGGTCATGAACGGCTTTGGGCAGAAGTATTATGAAGACGGCGAGCTAATCATGAACAACGGGAACCAGATGGCGGATCTCGCCAACCGCTTGGGCGGGTCATTGGCAATCATGGGAATCGCGAACTTCGATCGCGCCAAATCCGCCGCGGATCGAATTCGGCCTGCCGAAATCCGTCTGTTGACTTACCTCATCATAGCGCAGCGAGCAGTGCAAGATACGCGAGGCGGCGTGCTTGACTATTAATCTCAAGTATTCGACCTGTTGCTAACCACGAAAAGTGACACGAAAAGAGCGAGTTTATTCGTGTGCTTCGAGGGTCGAATTCCGCTCGATATCGGTGTCTCTGCAAATTAAGAAACAATCCAGTCGAAATTTGAGTCTTGCCGAACGTGCATATTTGCGCGAGAATCGGCTGAGCCTCCGCATTTTAATCAAGAATGTACTTTAAACAATTCTATCTAGGCTGTCTCGCGCATGCCTCTTATCTGATCGGTTCAGACGGTGAAGCAGTGGTTGTCGATCCGCAGCGTGATGTCGACCAGTACATTGACGAAGCCGCCGCGCAAAATCTCAAGATCAAATACATCATCGAAACTCATTTGCATGCGGACTTCATTAGCGGCCATCGCGAGTTGGCTTCCCGCACCGGTGCACAGATCGTTTTCGGCCGTCAGGCCGGGGCTGCGATTCCCCACTTGGCTGCGACCGACGGTGACGAGTTAAGGATTGGGCGAGTGACATTGCGCATTTTAGAAACTCCCGGACACACCCCTGAAAGCATTTGTGTGCTGGTGACGGAGACGGATGAGGCAGGTCCACCGAAGCTGCTTACCGGCGACACTCTCTTCATCGGCGACGTGGGTCGTCCCGACCTCGCCGGGGGCAAAGGTTACACGCCACAGATGATGGCGGCGATGATGCACGATAGTTTGCACCGGAAGCTTTTGACGCTGGACGATTCGGTTGAGGTCTATCCGGCACATGGCGCGGGGTCGATGTGTGGCAAGAATCTTTCGACCGAAACCTGGTCCACCATTGGACAACAGCGGAAATTCAATTATGCCCTGCAACCGATGACCAGGGCTCAGTTCGTGACCATGATGACGACTGATCTGCCTGAGGCGCCGGCGTACTTTTCAAAGGACGCAGAAATTAATCGTGCCGGCGCTGAGTCTCTCAGTCATCTGCCCAAGCCACGGGCCATGTCGCCGGCGCAGGTGTTTGAGGCCGGTAAGCACGGCTGTGTCACACTCGACGTGAGGACTGCGGCAGAGTTCGGCGCGGGACACGTACCCGGCTCGCTAAACATCGGGCTTGGCGGTCAGTTCGCGTCGTGGGCGGGTTCGCTCATTCCGATTACCGCGACGATTGTGTTGGTGGCGAACACCGAAGCAGAGGTTGAAGAAGCGCAGATGCGTCTTGCCCGGGTAGGATTGGAAGGCGTGAAGGGTTGTCTCGCCGGCGGTGTCGACGCGTGGAGGGCTGCCGGCCTTGAAGTCGCTGAGGTGCCGCAGATCGCTGTGGCTGAGCTGCGGAACCTACTCGCAACCCAGCAGGATTTGCAGGTGATTGATGTGCGGCGGCCGGCCGAATACAACAGCGGTCACGTACCGCGCGCCGTGCCCGCTCCGCTGGCGAAATTGCGGGACCTGCTTCCCGCTCTGGATCTGAATCCGGATGGGCCCAGCGCGATCATCTGCGCCGGCGGCTATCGATCAAGTGCGGCCACAAGCATTGCACAACAACTCGGCTTCAGGAATCTTTTGAATGTAACCGGCGGCACCAAAGCATGGATTGACGCCGGCTACGAGGTCGAGACGCCTGTGCCGCCAGCTTCGGCGAGCGGTCTTAGATAAACATTTAAGCTAGTCGGTTCAGTCATTGTTTTTTTCGGCAGAACCGACCCACTAAACCACACGAAACGACACGAAACGCTCTTTTTCGTGAGTTTTCGTTAGAATTCGTGGATCCGATTTGAATCCAATCGCAATGCGAATCCACGAAATCACGCGAATTGCACGAAATGCTTTTTTCTTGAGTTTTAGTGTGGGTTCGTGGATTGGATTTGAATGCAATCGTAATGTGTTGGCGGTCCGTTCTACGAGACGACATTTACCAGGACTTACGCCGTATCCACTCAAAAAAATCCTCAGGTAAACGCAACATAAAGGTAGTTAACATTGGCTATGTCGCAAAACCAATTCCCTCGTCGCAATTTCCTGTCATTGGCCGGGAAGAGTCTCGGCCTCGCGGCACTTTCTTCATCCACGATTGCGGGACTGCTGAACGAGATTCAAGCCGCCACTAAATCAGTTTCTCACCTGACGCCGGAACAGGCGGCCATGAATGAAGATTACTGGTCCACAATTCAAAATGCATTCACCGTCACGCGCGGCCTAATCAATCTTAACAATGGCGGCGTTTCGCCCAGCCCGCGGATCGTCACAGAAGCGCTGATTCGTTACATCTGGCAACAGGAGGACGCCACCGCTTACACGATGTGGCAGATCCTCGAGCCGCAGTGCGAAACGATTCGCACCGGATTGGCGGAACTGTTCGGGTGCGATCGCGAAGAGATTGCAATTACCCGCAATGCATCCGAATCGCTCGAAACCCTGCTGCTGGGAATGAATCTGAAATCGGGTGATGAAGTGTTGACCACCACGCAGGACTACGGTCGCATGCTGACCACGATCCGGCAGCGCGAGCAGCGCGAGGGCATCAAGCTGAACCTGATCAAGATTCCGATACCACCTAAGAACATCGAAGAGATCACCGCTGGATTCGAACGGGCGATTACGCCGCGCACTCGCTTGATTCAGATCGCCCATCAAATCAACCTTACCGGCCAAATCACTCCCGTCAAGGCTGTTTGCCAAATGGCGCGCCGTCACGGAGTGGAGACGATTGTCGACGGAGCGCACTCGTTCGCTCAGTTCCACTTCAAGCAGCAGGATTTGGATTGTGATTACTTCGGCACGTCACTTCACAAATGGCTTTATAGTCCCAAAGGCACCGGATTGCTCTTTGTGAAGCGCGACAAGATCGCAAAGATTTGGCCGTTGTTCGCGGCCGAGGACAAACAGAAGGGCGACATTCGCAAATTTGAAGAGATCGGCACCCACTCGGCGGCGCCAAAGCTGGCGATCGGTGAATCTCTGCTCTTCCACAATGGAATCGGCGGCCAACGTAAGGAAGCGCGCCTTCGTTATCTTTCACGCTACTGGATGGACCAGCTCAAGGACATACCGAAGATTCGTTTCAATACTTCGTTCGATCCTGCCCAGATGTGCGCGATCGCCAACGTGCAGGTGGAAGGATTAGACCAGGGAAAGATCGGCAGCTACCTCTTCAGTAAACATCAAATCTTTACCACCCCGATTACTCACGAAGAGTTCGTCGGCATCCGCATCACGCCAAACCTTTACACCACCCTATGGGAACTCGATCGCTTTTGCCAGGTGCTGGCGGACGTGGCCCGCAAGGGTTTGCCTACCTGATATGATTTCCGAGTATGCCGCCGCGCTGGACGCACATCACCATCAACTGTAGCGACATTGATCGATCGGTCGACTTTTACACGAGCATGTGCGGTTTATCGATCGTTCGCGATCGACGGAAAGAAGGACGGCATAACGTCTGGCTTGGACCAGCGGCGTCCGAAACCGGCAACCCGAGCTTTGTCCTGGTAATGGTGCAAGATGAGGTGAAAGCGCGCCTGGATCATTTGGGGTTTCAATGTAACTCGCGAGAAGAAGTCGATCAGATCGCCGGATTTGCGCGTGATCAGAACATTCTGGTGGAACCACCGACAGACATCGGCGGCGTGGTGGGATACTTCACCACCGTTCGTGATCCCGATGGTCACCTGATCGAGTTTACTTTCGGGCAGCCCTTGGAGGGTTTGCAGTGATCCCCTCAGCCTGTTTCAGACCAGTTTACGGTGCTAAAATAACGTCAGTGGAAACGATGTCCAAACATGAAGCGCACGATTTTAAGGCGCGGTGGAAAGTAGTCAACGACTTTATTACGGATGAAATTAGGCACACACCAATTCAATTGCGAATCGAACAACTAAGGACACTCTTCAATTCAAGACGATTCTTTGCGGAAACGGCATCATCCCAAGAAGTCGAAGACGTACGCGCCCGTTGGATCCTGCTCAAAGCCAAACTTCATGCGTGACTCAAAACCGCCTGGAGACCTGTTCGAGGTGCTTTCGTCTCTGGTGCGGTGGTTCAATCATCAGAAAGTTCCGTACACATTGATCGGGGGTGTCGCCGTTGGATTGGTAGCGCAACCGCGCGCGACCCTGGACGTTGATGCCGTCGTCTGGATGGATTTAGCTGAGGCCGCCAGTTTCATCGAGTCCGCTGAGAAGTTCGGCTTCGAAGCTCGAGTGGCCGATGCAATCGGCTTTGTCAGAACGAACCGAGTCTTACTGCTTCGCCATAGAGAATCTAAAATTGGGATTGACGTTTCCTTTGGCATTTTGCCGTTTGAACGCGAAATGCTTGACCGCGCGCTTCCGATCGACATTGGCGACACGGTGGTCAAGGTAGCGACGCCTGAGGACTTAATAATTCTAAAAGCTGTCGCGCACCGGAAGCGTGACCTCATCGATATCGATAATCTTCTCGACGTGTATCCGGATGTAGATCGGAGCCGCCTGCAATATTGGATTCGACAGTTCGCCGAAGCGCTGGAGGCGCCCGAAATCCTCAAAGACTTTGAAAGGCTGATCGAAAATCGCGGCGTGCGACGCTGAAATTCTCGAGGCGTGTTTGAACGATTCTCACTTCACATCTTCTCCACAATTCCACGCGGGCTATGTCGCGCTGATCGGCCGGCCCAACGCGGGAAAATCGACGTTGCTGAACCGGCTCGTTGGTGAGAAGATCGCGGCCGTTTCGAACAAACCACAAACCACCCGTTTCAAAATCCTCGGTATCGTCACCCGGCCTGATGGCCAGATCGTGCTGGTCGATACTCCGGGCGTACACAAGCCGGGGTATGAACTCAATCGGCGCATGATGGCCGCGGTGCATGATGCATTGCTGGGAGTTGATTTGGTTTGCCTGATTCGCGATGCCTCGGTTTCGACCGGTAACGGCGATCGTTTCGTGCTGGACTTGCTCAAGCAATCCGGTAAGCCTGCTATCCTCCTGTTGAATAAGACCGACAAGCTCGCTGACAAGTCGAGGTTGCTGCCGCTGATCGAATGGTACCAGGCTGAGCTTGATTGGCGCGCGATCATACCCGTCTCCGCCTTGAAAGGCGACCAAATACAGCCGTTGCTGGATGAATTAATTGAACACCTGCCCAAGGCCGAGAAGGTTTTTGCCGATGATGAACTGACGGACCAGCCATTGCGCGCCTTGGCCGCTGAGATCGTGCGCGAAAAAATTCTGGAAACCACCGGCGAAGAGATTCCTTATGTGACAGCCGTCGTAACTGAGAAATGGGAGGAAGTGCGCAAAGATTTTACGCGGATTAATTGCGCTATCTTCGTGGAACGCGAGTCCCAGAAGAAAATCATTATTGGCCGCGGGGCGCAGCGGCTCAAGCAAATCGGCACGCGCGCGCGTCACGAAATTGAAAAGTTGTTGGGCCACCGCTGCCACCTCGAACTGTTCGTGAAAGTAGAAGCAGACTGGCGTCAACGCGAGCACCTGCTCGATGAGTTGGGGATAACGCGGTGAGGGAAAAGCGATGGTATGCGGCCGAGATTAAGACAACGACCCTTCAACGTGAGGCGATTGAGTACGGATTGATGGAGGCCGGCGCCCTCGGCACCGAGACGGTTGAATCGCACGAACTGATGCAAATCACCGGGTACTTCGCCGGTCCCATAGACGAACCTCAATTGCTAACCGCTTTGCGAGATGCGTTGCGCATTTACGGTTGTCGAGATGACGAGGCGCTGCAGCTCAACGTCACGGAGTTTGCTGATCACGACTGGCTCGCCGAATGGAAGGCGAACTGGCAGCCGGTTGTCGTTGGGCGTTTCCTCATTGCGCCGCCCTGGCTGTCAGAACCGGGAGCAGTAGCGACCGGGCCTTTGATCGACAGTGCCTCACATGATCCCCTCGCTAACACTCGGGGTACTGACACGGTCCTTGTTCGCATCAATCCCGGCATGGCATTCGGCACGGGCACTCATGAAACAACGCGGCTTTGTCTGAAGGCGATTCAGAACCATTTTCAGGGCGGTAGCTTTCTTGACGTAGGCACCGGGACTGGAATTCTGGCAATTGCCGCGGCGAAGATGTGTCGGAAGTCTGACCGTGAGGGAGGGCCGCCGGTCATAGTCGCTTGCGACACTGATGCGGATGCGATCGAAATCGCCAAACAGAACGCCGCTTTAAATAGCGTTCTCGATCGCATCGAGTTCCGCGCCGGCAGCGTCGACGAAAGTACGGCCTCCGCCGATCTAGTGTGCGCGAACCTGACCGCGCCGGTGATTGTCGATTTACTGCCGGCCTTACTCGGCGTTGCCTGCGGGCGATTGGTGCTCTCCGGAATACTGGATTCGCAGATCGAAATGGTTAAGGCGCGACTCCTCGAATTGGCCGTCATCGATTTTGAAATCGACCAGGACGGCGAGTGGATTGCTATAGTAATTTAGGAAGAACTTAGCCGCGGATTCACGCGGATGAGCGCGGGCTAACAGACCGTTGCTTTTTTTTTATCTGCGTAGATCCCCGTTCATCTGCGGCCGACTTCTTATTTGTCAATGCTCTCCCTAACGGTCGGGCTTCTGACACAACGCTTATATGACTCGACGCAGATTCTTTGCACCGCCCGGAGCATTCACTACCGATCGGACCTCCGTGAAATTGAATGCCGATGAAACGCAACACCTGCGTAAAGTCCTGCGTCTGAGAGCTGGAGACGAGGTGTTTGTTTTCGATGGCGCCGGGCGCGAATTTCGCGGCGAGATACAATCCGTTGCTCGCGAAGCAACGCAAGTACGCATCACGAAACAGCTCACACCGGGTTCTACGGAATCTCGTTTGAAACTGACGATGGCGGTAGCGTTGTTGAAAGGTGAGAAATTCGATCTTATCGTGCAAAAACTGACGGAGTTGGGCATCAATCGATTGATCCCGGTAAACACGGCTCGCGCAGATGTTCGCCTGCAAAGTGAATCTGATACTGCTCGCCGTGTCGATCGCTGGCGAAGGATTGTGATGGAAGCGACTAAGCAATGCGGAAGGACACGTTTGATGACGATCGAAGCGCCCATCGAACTCCAAAGCTTCATCGAACAGCCGCCGCCGGCCGGCGAGCAGCGCATGCTGTTTGCCGAGCGGGA
>AP72_2010_repI_A001DRAFT_1000028_pt1 | contig 26424 bp, 25 predicted proteins | sample AmaPasrepliIA001_FD_9535 | JGI IMG/M metagenome (IMG submission 9535)
AACGCCATCACCGGTCGAAACAGCGAAACCTGAGGCAACTCCCTTGCCCAAAAAGGACGAAGCAAAGCCGTCGTTCAAGCTCGATGTCAACGAAGAAAACGTGCTGGCGATTTCGCTCCGGGCAGAAAACTCCAGGCTTTCCGAGATCGCTGCCGATCTCTCCCGAAAACTGAAGATCCCGGTGGTATTGAGCCCGATGATGGCTCGGCAAAGGACGAGCGCGAAGTTCACAGACCTCTTGCTGGAACCAGCCATGCAGTTGCTGGCTCCCGTCGTCTTCGTCGATTACGAGATCGATTCTGCCCCCGGCGTCCGGCCCCGGCCGTTGGGTATTTTCCTGAATGCCTACAACGAAACGCCGCCGGCGACGAATGCGGTGGTGAAATTCAAGTCGCAAGGATTCGTTATTAGTGGAAATACGGAATCAACAGCAGACGACGCTGATGAGGACGACCCGATCAAGATCTCTTATAAGAACGGCACCATATCGGTTAAAGCCAGGGACCAGCCTTTAATTGATGTAATGTCGGATATCGCGGACGAGACGGGTATCCCCTTCGAAGGGCCAGAAGAGTCGCAAGAAACCGTATCGGTGGACATCAAAGATCGACCGTTGGAAGACGCCCTTTTGCAGATTTCGCCTAATCTTCAAATCTATGTTCGGTTTGATTCTCAGCGCGCCAACCGGACCGTTCTGCGGATAGTAGTTGTCGTGCAACCGAAAAAACCGTAGAATGCCTGCGCCCCATCCTAATAAGAGCGCACTGGAAAAAAACTGCTTGCAACGTTCGCTCAAGCTCTGATAAGAGTCGGTCGCAATATACGGTCTCAGGAGGAAAAACCGGTTTGGAGAGACAAGTACAAGTCAAAGAGTTTGATATGTTTGACTCTGAACAAAAGGAATCGAACAGGATTTCCGGGAAAAAGACGTTTGTGGAACCCGAGATCTCTGTGCCCGTAGATGTTCTCGAAGTGACCACATTTCAACAGCCTATCGGTAGCGGAGTTACCAACTAGATAGCCGCTTCATGCACGACATGGCTAATAGCGGGCGGCCGGCGGCGGTTTTTCATTATCAGATCGCTGGGCGCCTTTTTGCTGTCGAATTCCCCGATCCTTACACCATTTATCCTGTGGATAGATATCTCTCTGTCATGCGTGCATCGCGCGTTCAGAGTGCCGGCGGCGTTCCAGGCGCCAAGCTGATTCTTCAGCGTGGAAATCTCGAGCGTTCGAATTTGCCTAGCTGCTTTGTTTTTGACGAGGCGGGCGCCGAAGCTTCTTTCTGCTCGAGCCGAAATTCCTACGAAGTGCGCATCCAAAATTCTACAGTCCGTGCCGGACACGATCGGACGGTCGTGGTGTCTATGGCAGAGGAGCTTGACCGTCGATCGTTTTTGTTCGAGAGGCTGTTTGCGCATGGTCTGGCTGCCGCACTTCGAAGGGCTGGCGCGTTCGAGCTTCATTGTGCTGCCGTCATCGATCCGAAAACGTCGCGCTCCGCTTTGATTGTTGGCCCTTCCGGAAGTGGTAAATCCACTCTCGCTTTACAACTTGCCGCAAACGGTTGGAACTTTTCATCGGATGACCTCGTGTTGCTGACCGCCTCGGGTGAAAAGATCAAAGCCTTTGGATTAAGAAAACATTTCGCTTTAACCTCTGAGACCATAGCAAAGAGCGGAGTGCCGGGACTGCCTTTCGCTTTAGAGGGCAGAACCATCGGTGCAGATAACAAGCTACCGCTGCTTCCCGAGAACATTTTTCCTTCCCAATACCTGCACAGCTGCGTTCCGGAGATATTGATATTCGCGCATCGCCGGGATGCGTATGAAAGCCAACTCGCGCCAATGACACAGGCTGAGGCCATGAAACGATTATTGGAGATCAGCCAGGCATCCTGTCTTGATCAGCCGATGGCTACCGGTCTGCTCGCCATCCTGGGGCGGTTGGCGCGCCAATGCCGCGCTTTCGATCTTCTTTCCGGAACGGACTTGCTGGGAAATCTACAATACACGGCGGGCTTTTTAGGATCCATTTTCTCGCGAAAAGCCGCATGAGCTTTGATAGCTGCAGCACTGATGTCCGTTATGGACCTCGACGCCTGACGGTTGAGCTTACGAACTCGTGTAATCTGCACTGCGGTTATTGCCTGCGCGACGAAGACGCCTTGTACCATACCCGCGCTAAATTCCTGGCCGTCGACTTCCTGCGCCGCGTCATTCGCGAAAGCAAGGAGGCTGCCGGTATTGCCGAAATCAATTTCACCGGCGGAGAGCCTTCTTTACATCCCGAATTCGCGCAAATAATTGGGGTATGCGGCGAAGAGGGGGTGAAGGCGAGTTTTGTTACCAACGGTTGGAACTTTGAAAAAATACTCGCCGGATTGCTGGCTCATCGCGAGAGTCTTACTCACATTGCCTTCAGCATCGACGGAACCACAATTGAAGCTCATGATCGCTGGCGAGGGCAGGGCTCATTTGTCCGGTTAATTCGGGCCGTGTCTCAATGCCGCCATCATGAACTACCGTTCATTATCAAGATTGGCTTGCGGCGGGACACATTTGAACACCTCGAAGAAACTGCAATATTTGCTGCGCGGCTCGGCGCCGCGGCTCTCAACTTTGCTCACCTTATGCCAACTTCCGAGGCTTTTCAGACCGATCTCGCGCTGACTCTTGAAGAGCGAAGGTGGGCCGAAGAAGAGATTGCCCTGCTGGCGAAAATCTTCAAGATGAAGGTCAACCTCGACGTGGGCTATTACAACATCGATTTGGCTCCCCCCTGTTCGCCGCTGGCCGGCGCCAGTTACAACGTCGACTACCGGGGCCGCCTAACTCTTTGTTGTAACTTGTCCGGGTTCCGCGGAGGTGAAGAGGGGCCCGACTTCGTGGCCGATCTGAATGGCGAAAGCTTTGGTGCAGCCCTCGACCGATTCAATCAAATGAAAGATATTCAGCTCGAGCGGCGAAAAGCGGCTTTGATCGAAAGCATGGAAAGAGGTGTCACGCCGGATATTTACCTGGGTTCTCCGTGTCTATTCTGTCTGCGTAGCTTTCAGAAGTTGGCCTGGCGCTCTGAGACGGTGCCAGTTAGCAACCCCAGGCACGCCTTGCCGGTTCTGGGCTCTGCGGACTTTCAACTCTTGTCCTGACTAAACTTGCCCGCGTCGATGACTGAGTCCGAAACCCTGCGAATAAAGTATCTGATTCTAACACTTGGTTTCCTGCTGCCGCTCAGTTGGGCCTTTCTGGAGGTGCGCAATCTCTATCCAGTTGCCAGTTGGAATGTGATGACTCGCGGGGGCCAGCTTGAGTATGGACGCACTTATTTCGTGCTCAGGGGTGAAACCGTTTCCGGTGAGCAGATCGATATCCCGGCAATTGAACTCACCGGCGCCATGCGATCACGGATCTGGGGGATGGTGGAAGCAATCGCGGACAATGAGAGTCTGAAACTAAACAATCCGCATCCGCAGAATCTTGCACTTTTGACTCACGTGCGCGGGCAGCCCATGCCTGACGGTTTGCTCATGAACCAGTTGCTCAAATCCTGGGGTGCAACTTACAACTATCGCCTTCCGCCTTCATCTCCGGAAAGATTGAAGGCCATCAGAATTGATTCCTACCGATGGCCGGGACAAACATATTCAAATTTCTATCAGTTCAAGCAAACCTGGCGCGCGGAAATTTAGGCAAGTACGCCGGATCGAGCCCAACTGCGCTCGCCTGCCTGCGCATCCTAATCAGTTGCACCTTCCTGTTTTCCATCCTCTTCACATCTTTTTCTGATTTCGCCAAACTGCCGGTCACTTTACTGATTCCAACCGGTCTAATGAAACTGCTGCCCTGGGGCTTTTATGACCGCATGTTTACCCCTAGCGGTATGAATACTCTGAAGGGCACTTTAGTCCTCTCACTTGTGATGAGTACGCTCGGCTGTCTGACCCCTGTGACCACAAAAACTTCGGCCGTGCTGGTTCTTTTTTATCAGGGACTAGTGCGAAGCTTTGGCCATTTCAATCACGACGAAATCATCGCCGTTTATTTTTTGATTGTGCTGGCATTCTCACCCTGTGCCGATGAGCTGTCCCTTGATAGCTGGCTGAAGCACCGGCCCGTAAAACCGAGATTCGCTTATGGTTACCCAATCCTTCTCATGCAAGCCCTCTTGGCCTGGTCCTACTTTAGTTCAGCAATCATCAAACTCAGGGTTTCGGGTTTGAGCTATTTCAGCCCAGACAATCTGCCGACTTTGGCAATAACGCAATCACTGGATAACCTGCATGACACGCACTTCAGGCTGGCTTTTTATCTTCCCGCAGTCAGGAATTACACTCCAATCGTAATTGCCGTAGTCATGCTCTGGGAACTTGTTTTCCCGTTGGCGGTCGTTTGGAAGCGCTGCCGTCCTTTGATTCTTGGTTTTGGAATTCTCTTTCACCTGGCCAACGCCTTGCTATTAAACTTTCTGTTCTCCTACCAATTAGCCATGTACGTTGTCTTCATTGATTGGGAACGCGTGTTGGTTGGTTTTCGGAAACAGCGGCTCTATGTTTCAATAGCCTCTCGTTGGCCTGCTTTGCGGGGTCCTCGCAGCAAGAATTAGAGCAGGCGCGTTTTCCGGAAGGAAAAAGATGTCTGAATCCAAACCGACTCCTGGCGATCATATTGTCTGCACCGAGTTCGATGGCGGTGAGGGCATCCTGGTCGATCTCAGCACAAAAAGGTATTACCAACTAAATGAAACAGCTCTTCTGATCTGGAAGGGTCTGGAAAAAGGGCAGGAATTAGATGCAATCGTCGCGCAAGTCACGGCTGAATACGAGGTTTCGGCCGACCATGCGCGATCCAGCGTGGTCAATCTGATTAACCGCCTCAGCTCCAATAAACTTCTATAGAGGGGAATTTACTGACAGAATGCCAACTGCGGGTTTCAAAAGAAAATCTCAGATGACTTCGACCGCAAACCTTCACACAAAGTCTCAAGATCTTATAAACTATTGACGGGACGATAACATCTCACGTAGTATCGCCACCGACTTACACGCTTTAATACAGCGCCTGCCCCGCGTTGTTCGGGTCTTTTTTTATCGGCGTCCGTACTTCAATCTTCGCGGCGCTTGTTAATTCAAGGAGAGAGCGTTCATGCTTGGAAAACGTCCGCGCATTACAGCCCTGGTAAATATACTGAGTGTCTTCGTCCTCGTGTTGGGTCTCGCCACCGTGGCAGCAGCAAAAAAACCGCGTAAGAAGTCCAAAAAGCAGAAAGAAACCGCAGAACAGAAGGAAGACCGCATCCGGCAGGAAAACCTGGAAAGAGCAATCCTGCTTTCGCTTTCGGCTTCGCGACCGGATGGCCTAAATGGCGGTATGTCTGTAAACCAGGGTCAGCAGACGGCTACAACCGCCAACTCGAGTTCTGGAGGACAAACCCAGTTTGTTGCCGATACTGAGCTGCGTGGACCCAGTGTAGTCCCAAGTGTGGCAACTGCCGGCCAGTTGGTAATTAGTGAGTTTCGTTTACGCGGCCCCAGTGGCGCGAACGATGAGTTCATCGAGATTGCCAACGTCAGCGGCGCGGATCATACGGTCGCCGCAGCTTCGGGCACCGGTTATGGGATAGCCGCATCCGACGGCGTCACGCGCTGTTCGATTCCGAACGGCACTGTCATTCCGAATAAAGGTCATTATCTTTGTGTAAATTCGGTAGCTTATTCACTCGCCTCGTATCCGGCAGGAAACGGTACGACCGCCACTGGTGACGCCACCTACACCACGGATATCCCCGACAATGCCGGCATTGCGCTTTTTAATAACAACTCGGGCGGCGCCAGTTACTCGCTGGCTAACCGCCTTGATGCCGTCGGCTCAACCTCTGAGGCCAACACGCTTTACAAGGAAGGCACGGGGTATCCTGCTCTGACGCCTTTTTCGATTGATTACGCCTTCGCTCGAGACAATTGCGGTAAAGGCGGCAGCATTACCACCTTCGGGCCTTGCCCAACTGGCGGAATCCTGAAAGACACCGACAACAATGCCGCAGATTTTGTTTTCGTGGACACGAACGGAACTTCGGCGGGCGCTGGCCAAAGATTGGGTGCTCCCGGGCCGGAGAACCTTTCCAGTCCGATTGAGCGGAATTTTTCGATCGGCAACGCATTGCTCGATCCCTGTTCGGCGCAACCGCACCACCAAACCTGATAAGAGATTTCACCAGCGATCCGCCCAACAATTCAACCTTTGGGACGCTCGATATCCGCCGCACCTTTACCAATAATACAGGCGGCAACGTCACCCGGCTGCGATTTCGCATCACCGATCTTACGACCTTCCCGGCGCCCTCGGGCATTGCTGATTTACGGCCAAGAACTTCTACGGCGGTGGTAGTGACCGTGGACAGACCGCCTTGCGGTTCAGGAACAAGCAATATCACGGTGAATGGAACCACACTCGAACAGCCACCAAGTCAACCCAATGGTGGCGGTTTCAACTCGTCAATGTCAGCGGGCACCATCACTCTAGCTACTCCGCTGGCCAATGGAGCCTCGATCGATCTTCGATTTCTTCTCGGCATTCAACAAACCGGAGCCTACAAGATCTATTTGAACATTGAATCACTACCTTAGTTTCATTCACAGTCCACCGTGCGAAAGGAGAGGTTTTTGGCCTCTCCTTTTTGTTTTCACGGCACGAAGTCAACTGTTGTGACGCTGCACCTCTGATATTCGAACCAGCCCAATCATTCGCCCGATTCCTCGTTACTGCCGCGCTCGAACGAGCGCTCGCAGACCGAGGTCTATGCTATGTTTAGATAGATGAGAGCAATCGTAACGACTCGGAATGGCGATGTCTCTGTCCTCAAGGTTGAGGAGCGCCCCAATCCTCAGCCAACAGCCGGACAAGTCCTCATTCGTGTTAAGGCGGCAGGTTTAAACTTCGCGGATATTCTTGCGCGTCAGGGCCTGTATCCCGACGGCCCGCCCAAACCCTGCGTCATGGGATACGAAGTAGCCGGTACGGTCGAAGCCGCTGGTGAGGGCGCCGATCGCAGCATCGTCGGCAATCCCGTAATTGCGATGACGCGGTTCGGAGGGCAGGCGGATTTGGTTGCTGTTCCCGCACTCCAGATATTTGAGAAGCCGCCCAATCTGACGTTCGAACAGGCTGCTGCGATTCCGGTTAACTATCTCACCGCGTGGGCCCTGCTGGTTGCGATGGGCGGACTGCAAAAAGATGAAGCGGTCTTGATTCACAACGCCGGCGGCGGCGTCGGTCTGGCAGCGCTTGATATCGCTAAACACATTGGGGCCAGGACCTTCGGCACGGCCAGCGTTGGTAAGCACCAGTTTCTTCGCCAGCGGGGCCTGGATCACCCGATCGATTACCGCAACCAGGATTGGCTGCCGGTTTTGAAAGAGCTGACCCAAGGGCGCGGCGTTGAGTTGGTGATTGATCCGCTCGGGGGCAAGAGCTGGAAACAGAGTTACCAGGCGCTGCGCGCTACCGGCCGCATGGGAGTATTCGGAATGTCGGTTGCCTCTGCCTCCGGTTTGAGGGGCAAAATGCGCGCGCTAAAAGCAGTTCTGTCGATGCCCAGATTCAACCCACTCGGCTTAATGAACCGCAATAAGGGTGTCTTTGGCCTGAACCTCGGTCACATGTGGGGCGAAGGGGAAAAAGTTGCCGCCTGGACGCGTGAGATTATGCGCGGCGTGGACGAGGGATGGATTCGTCCGCACGTCGACCGCGCTTTTCCGTTCGATCAAATCCGTGAAGCGCATAGCTACATGGAGTCACGAAAAAACATCGGTAAAGTCGTGCTGGTGCCGTGAGCGCCTGCAATCATCTGATCGCCCTTCGCCTCAACAGTTCGAGAGAGGATTCCGCTTCGCGCCTTCGGCGTCGCACCTAGCGGTGAGCCTCTGGCTCACCGGCGAACGATAATAATAGATTGAGGCTGTGTCGCGTGCACGCAAGGCACAGCCTCTTGTAATTTAGCAAGCTCGATCGGTGAACCGCAGGCTCACCGCTATGTGCAGCGCCAAGGGTGCGAAGCGGAGTCAGGTCTCGAAACCGTCAACTTTCGATCTGCAGCTAACCATCTCTTTCTTGTCGAATTCTCTTTGCAGTTCAAAGTACTTGACACGACAGAACAAGGAGCAGTAGAGTCTTTAGGTTGATGACAGCCAGGCTAATTAAATCTAAGGAAACTCCGGCGCTGCACGATCGCGCGATGGACAACCTGCGCTACATTCGCGAGACCATGGAGCGCGCCTCGGCTTTTACCGCCGTTCCGGGTTGGGGCCAGGTGGCCATCGGGCTGAGCGCTTTGGCGGCAACTTATGTGGCGGCCCATCAGGCTAGCTCCCGGGCCTGGCTCGGGGTGTGGTTGGCCGAAGCCATCATCTCCCTGCTGATCGCCGGCTGGTTAATGGATCGCAAAGCTCGCAAGTTGAACGCGGCCCTATTCTCCGGACCCGGCCGCAAGGTGGTTTTTAGTCTGTCACCGCCAATGGTCGTCGGCGCTTTGTTGACAGTGGTCCTGTTTCGCGCCGGGATGGTGAAGGTAATTCCGGGAATGTGGTTGTTGCTCTACGGCACCGGCGTCGTAACCGGAGGAATGTTCTCCGTCAGCATCGTGCCCGTGATGGGTGTCTGTTTTATGCTGCTCGGCGCGGCCGGCTTGTTTGTGCCAAACCTGTCCGGCAACTGGCTGATGGCATCGGGGTTCGGCGGCTTGCACATAATTTTCGGAGCTATTATCGCGAGGAGATACGGTGGTTAGAACTGCGACAGTTAAACGCGAAGCTCATAAAGGCCACGCCGAGAAGCAAAAACTCCGGGGAGTGCACGGCGGTGCGCCGCACAGTGCACACGAGATTGATCGAATTATTCACGAGCGGTTGCGCCTCGGGATTATCAGTGCTCTGGCAGCGAACGAATCGCTGACTTTTAATGAACTTAAGCATCTGGTAAGGACAACCGACGGCAATCTCAGCGTTCATGCACGCAAGCTGGAGGATGCCGGATACATCAGTTGTGCCAAATCGTTCGCGGGACGCACGCCGAAGACTGAGTACCGTTTGACCAGCAGCGGCCGGCGCGCTCTTGAGCGATACCTGGATCATATGGAGGCCCTGATCAGCCGCATGAGAAAGTCGTAAGCCGCCTTTTTTTCGCCTTTACGCTTTGCATAATAAAGTGCTTTGCCATATACCCGGAGACTGTATGTACACCAACGTTAATCTTGCCGCGCCGATTGGCGCGCTCGCGCTGCTGGGAACGGGATTTCTGCTCTTCATTGCCGCGGTCGTATTGCTGGAATCCCTCCTGGTGCGAAAGCAAACGCGGGCACGGCTAGTTTTTATTGCCATGATGATGATCGGCGCTCTGTATGCGATGACTATGCTGATCTTTTCATTCGCCAGCCACGATCAGCTGCTGGCGCGTGGCCAGGAGAAGCATTTTTGCGAACTCGATTGTCATCTGGCCTATTCCATCGTCGATTCCCAAACAGATAAGTCAAACCGCGGGGGAACACCCGCCACGGTAATCACGATCAAGACTCGTTTTGATGAAACTACTATCGCACCGTGGCGTGGTAATGGGTTGTTATATCCGAATAGCCGGGCGCTATCCCTGGTAGATGAGCGTGGTCAGACTTATCGTCCAGTGTCGCAAGCCGGCACGCCGCTTTCTACCCCACTGCGCCCCGGCGACTCGTACACGACTGAGGTCGCGTTCAATCTGCCGGCGAACTCGAAACCAGTGGCGCTCCTGCTTAGTGAAGATGCATGGGAAACCCATCTGTTAATTGGCCATGAGAACAGTCCGCTGCATGGGAAAACTAAATTTCAGATCTGAGCGCAGATAGCCGCAGGTCAACACAGGCCCGCCCTGTGGCCAACCACATTGGCGGCAAGCTGTTCCGATTAGAAAATTCGAACCATTCAATTTCATCTCATGTTTCAGGAAATCCAATTCCCAATTAACCGCCCGGCTCTTCCGGAGAAAACATCCATGATTAAACGTATCGCTGCCATCACTTTCATATTCTTATGCGCCGCCGTCGCCTGGGCGATTCTCGGCGCGACCATTTTTCAGCGGACCTATGATTCCGGCACGTTCTCCGATAGCCGGGTCGAATCGACGTGGGGCGCGCCGCAGAGTCAGTCGCCGCCCGGAGCCGCTTTCGATGAGCAGGTGCCAAAGAAGGAGACCAAAACCGAAAACGGTAAGTCGATCGAAACCATCACGCAGGAGACAGTAACAACGCAACTGCCACTTGAGGCCAGTCACATCAATGTCGATCTCAACCTGGAACATCGTCAGAAAGGTTTGCTCTGGTACAGCACTTACAAAGTAGGCTTTGACGGCGCCTACACGTTTCGCAATCCGAGTGACAAAGATCACAATGTTACTTTTCGACTCGACTTTCCCACCGCTCAGGCGATTTATGACGATCTGGTCTTTACAGTGGATGGCACGGCGGTACCGCTGACTAACGGAAAGAACAGCGCCAGCGGAGTCGTGGTGGTGAAAGCAAAGAGCGCCGCCGTTTTGAATGTCGCTTATAAATCGCAGGGTCTAAATGATTGGCGTTACAGCTTTGCCGGTAAAGCGGCAAACGAAGGTGCCCCAACGAGTGGAGATGTGGCGCAGGTGCGAGAGTTCTCGCTCCGGATGACGACGAATTTTAAGGATATTGACTTCCCAGACAACACTCTGTCACCCACCAAAAAGACTGAGAATGGCGTCGGTTGGACGCTGGATTGGGACTACAAGAACCTAGTTTCGGGATATCAAATCGCCATGACCATGCCCGAAAAGTTGCAGCCGGGTCCGCTGGCCGGCCGGATCAGCTTCTTTGCCCCGGTTTCGCTGTTCTTCTTTTTCTTCCTGATGCTGATTATCACCACTCTGCGCGGGATCGAGCTGCATCCGATGAACTATTTTTTTCTGGCCGCGGCATTCTTCTCATTTCATTTGCTGCTGGCCTATCTGGTCGATCACGTCTCGATTCATCTCGCTTTCGCAATCTGCTCCGGCGTTTCGATCTTTCTGGTCATTTCGTACTTGCGGCTCGTGGTCGGGACCCGCTTTGCGACGCGCGAAGCCGCGTTGGCCCAGTTCATTTACCTGGTGGCATTTTCTTATGCCTTCTTCCTTAAAGGCTTTACCGGACTGGCAATCACGATTGGTTCAATCACCACGCTGTTTGTCGTGATGCAGGCTACAGGTAAGATTCGCTGGAGCGAAAAGTTTGCACCACGGCCAGCGACGCCGGAACTTCCGCCCACGCCAACACCTGTGACGACACAGGCCTAGGATGATCTCAGTCGTAGTGGGATAGAAAGATCAGATCCTCACAGATGCGATTAATCCCGACGGCAGAGTATCGAACCTGACATGGAAACCTATGACGTCGTCATCGTCGGCGCCGGCCTGGCGGGCCTGCAAGCCTCTCGCTTGCTGGCGGACAACAATCTCCGTGTCTTGTTGATCGATCGAAAGGCTTCGCTGAGTCAGTCAGTGCATACGACCGGCATCTTTGTACGCCGCACACTCGAAGACTTTCCTTTGCCGGCCGATTGTCTTGGTCCGCCGGTACGCGGCGTAACACTCTATTCACCCGCGCGGCGCCGGCTGGAATTGCATAGCAACTATGACGAATTTCGCGTCGGACGTATGGGCCTGCTTTATGAGCGTTTGCTGGAACATGCGATCCGTGCCGGAGTCGAGTGGATGCCGGTGACGCAGTTTGTCGATTGCCGCAGAATGAAGCATCATTCACTACTTACACTCAAACAAAACCAAGCGACAATTTTCACAGCTACTCGGTACCTTGTGGGCGCCGACGGCGCCCGATCACGCGTCGCGTCAGCGCTGCAACTGGATGAGAACATCAAATGGATCGTCGGTTTCGAGGAAGTGCTCGAGGATGTTCCGCTGGTTGGTCCATCACGATTCCATTGTTTTCTCGATCCGCGTCTGGCGCCGGGTTACCTCGCGTGGGCAGTGCATGATGGCGAGCAGGTGCATGTCGGTGTGGGAGGCTATGCCGAAAGGTTCGACCCGACCCTGGCGCTAACAGAGTTTCGCGCGAGTCTCGGCGGCATCCTTGATCTCAGCGGTGGCCGCTTGGTGGAACGGCGCGGTGGACGAATCCCCGTTGGTGGTGTCTTGCGCCGCATTGCGAACACCGAAGGACTGCTGCTCGGCGACGCTGCCGGGGCCGTTTCGCCGCTTACTGCGGGTGGGCTGGATCCCTGCATGAGGCTGTCACAATATGCCGCCGAAGTGATCGTTGAGTACTTGCGCAGCGGAAAACGCGAAGCTCTCACTGCCTACTCCGGCGAGTTGTTTCGCGCGCGCTTTGTGTCGCGCCTTTGGATGCGCCGGCTGCTCGGGACGATTCGCTCGTCCGAGTTGATGGAAATCGGTTGCGCGATGATGCGACTCCCGCTTCTTCGTTCCTTCGCTCGTCACATTTTCTTTGGACGTGGATCCTTTCCCGACCTCAGTCCGAGAGTAGAAATCACGCAAAAGCGCAGGGCGTCGGCACTCTAGAAATTTGCGGTCAAGAAAACCTCCCTCAATTCAACATTCAAAATCTGGTGATAACGCTCACCCGAACGGCACGGTGTGAACCGGGCGAAATATTGTTGTTGCCATCCGCAGTCAAGTAGTACCTGCCATTCGCCAGGTTCTCAACGTTTGCCTGCAGCGTCCATTTTTCCGACAGCGGGACATAGACCGCTGTATCAATTCTCGTGTAGCCAGGAAGGACTACCGTGTCATCCACAGCGGCAAACATATCGGAGCGATGAACGACTCCGATTCCCACTGAGAACCTATTTATGACCTGGTATTTATTCCAAAGCGAAAATGTGTCGCGCGGCACAAGCGCAACCTGCGCACCGGCTTTGGCAGCCGAGGTTGCGTTTGAGATAAACGCATTCTGGCGCGCATACCCGCCGGCAATGCTCCATCGACGAATGACGTTGCCAGCGACTCCGGCCTCAAAGCCCTCAGTGCGCTGGCTGCCCGTCTGCAAAATGCGCGTAGGATCGTTCGGATCATTGGCGCGCGTATTGGTGCGGTCCTGTCGATATGCGGCGGCAGTGAAGGTCAAATTCGGTCGCGCGTCCCACTTCGCTCCGAATTCGTAATTCGTAAATTGCTCAGGCTTTAATTGTTGCGTGATGGAGGTGAGCGAAGAGAACTGATCGCCGGAACTTGGCAAATAAGAAACGCTGTAGCTGACGTAAACAGACAGTGGGGTCAATGGCTTCACCACGATTCCCAAGCGTGGAGAGAGTAAGCGATCAGTCCGCCCAATGTTCTCGGAATTCCGATTGTTATGGAACTGCAGGTCAAAGTAATCAAACCGCAAACCGGCAAACAACTCGACCCGACGGGAAAACTGAATCTGGTCCTGCACGAATGCCGCGCCGACTGAAGCGATCACGTGATTGTCTGCGTCGGTAGCGCTTTGGCGGAAAGTTACGGGTATCGTTATTAACGGATTGTCATAGGACACTTGGATTGATGTGCTCACGTTATTGAAGAAACCGGTGTTGCGAAAATTGTCAGTGGGCTGCCGGCCAAGTTCGCTTCCGAACAACAAGTTGTGCTTAATCCTTCCGGTTACAACTGAGTAGTTGACGTCCGTTTCGCTGAAAACATTTCGGCGGCGCGTCGCATTGTTGTAAGCGGTCAGCGACACCAACGTTTTTGTCACATTAACTGCTCCCGGCACGTAATTCTGATACCCGCGATCATAATCACCGAACATGGTCCGGTTTGTCAGCATTAAGCGCCCAATTTGCCGTTGAAACGTCACCGCCAATCGATCTGCGCGCGCCCGGACATGGCTGTCGTTCGGATTTCCAAAGTACGTATCGATTGGCAAATCCGCAGGCCGGCCCCTGAACGAAGGTATGCCCCGATCCGAACGCCGACCATCATGAAAATGTTCGTAGCTAACGGTGAATCGCGTCTCTGGATTAGGTGTGAAGCTGAAACTTGGATTGATTCCGTAGCGTTCGAGATTCACAAAACGGCGAAAGCTTCTCGACTTCTCGTACATTGAATTGATTCGGAAGGCAATCGTCCGGCCCCACGGCTGATCGAAATCAGCTGTCAGACGCCTGGTTTGAAATGAACCGCCGGAGAGACTGATTTCACGAATCCTGGTAAATCCGGCTTGCTTGGCCACACGATTAATGACGCCGCCTCCTCCGCCGCGGCCGAAAGTCATGCCGCTGGGTCCTTTCAAAACCTCGACGCGCTCGAGGTTATAAAGGTCGCGATGATATTGAACGTCGTCACGTAAGCCATCAAGAAAGAAATCTGCGCTGGTGCTCACGCCGCGAATCACAATCTGATCACGATTGTTTTCGCCCTGATGCGTAGTGATCCCCGGCACGTAATTAACCACATCGGCGAGGCTCTTCATCGCTTGATCTGCAACTTGCTGCTGGTTGATGACGGTGATCGACTGGGGAACATCGCGCAGGTTTGTGAGTGTGCGCGTGGCGGATGTGGAAGCATCGGCCCGATACCCAAACGCCTCAGTTTCGGTAATTGTGACGACAGCTGTCGCAGAGGCGATTGCCAGGACTATTTCGATTCTTTCCGCCTCTGCTGAAGTCACGGCGAGCGATTTTGAGGCCGGGGCGAAGCCTGCGGCTTCAATTCTTAATTCGTATTGGCCGGGCGCGACAGATAGCGAAAACTCGCCATTGTCGCTACTGAAAGACGATGTGACCATCTCTCCGGCGGCCGTCACGCGGGCGCCGGCAATTGCGGCGTGATTTTGATCGACCACAATTCCGGTGATCACATGGTCCGCTTTCGACTGAGCCTGAGCATTGAACGAGATTCCCATCAGCAGGAGGACCGAGGCCCTTGAGCTAACATAATTGCGCGTTTTCCGCCAGAATTCCACCTCTTGACTGATTCTGACAATCATTTTCATAATTGTAAGAGTCTACGGGAGTGAGAACCGATGCGTCAAGAAGAATTTCCGGGCGGGCGTGATGGAAATCACACAAAATCGAAGTGGCCCATCCGGAGAGGGCGCTAGCCGCGAATGTTAGAATGAGCGTAGAGGTGCGATCACGCTGATGCCAAGCGTCAAACTTACTCGTCCGAAAACCGGAGCGGCAATCACTACCGCAGAGTTCCTGGCTCTGAAAAACCCAAAAGGCGATCTGCTGCTACAGATCGAAGGTGCCCAGATTTCCCTCACCAGTCTCGATCGTATCTATTGGCCCACGGCGAAACTGACGAAATTCGATCTGCTCTGTTATTACCTGAAAATCAGCTCCTCGATCATGCCGTACCTGAAGGATCGGCCGGCGATTCTCCAGCGATACCCGCGGGGCATTAAAGCTCCGATGTTCTTTCAGCAGGACACCGCCAGTGCGCCGCCCTACATCAAGACTGTCAAATTAGTTAATCAGGAAGGGCGCGAGCTGAACTATTCAGTTTACACGACCGCCGGATCGCTACTGCACTTTGTCAATCTCGGCACAATTGAACAGCATCCGTGGCATTCAACTCTGAGGCATCTCGACAAGCCGGATTATCTGATGCTGGATCTCGATCCGAAACAGGCACCCTGGGAAAACGTGCTTCAGGTCGCGATGGTCTGCAAAGAAGTCTTTGATGAACTGGGACTACCCGCATTTCCCAAGACTTCGGGTTCTTCCGGGATTCACATCTACTTACCACTCAAACCGAAGCACGACTATCGCAAAGTCGCTGCCATTGCAGAAGGTTTGGCTGCTGAGGTTGCGCGTCGCGCACCGAAGGTGGCAACCATCCAGCGCTCGCTGGCCAGGCGGCAAAAGCAACAGGTTTACGTTGATGCGATGCAGAACGCGCGCGGGAAGACGATCGCCGCTGCCTTTAGTGCCCGCGCCCGAGAAGGAGCGACGGTGTCTATGCCGCTGACCTGGAAACAGATCGCGAAAGGAGTAACTATCGCTGATTTCACGATCGAGAATGTGCCGGCGCTAATCAAAAAGCAGGGTGATGCCTGGAAAGATTTTTTCAGCTCACCTCAAACGCTTAAGTTGTCCTGAAGGCTGGCAGCGCGGGGCTCAGTGAAGCTGAACCAGAACGAAATTGCACCGGGTCACCAGCCCTAAACCTGTATTTCCTTCGCGAGCTTTGATAAAAGGGAACTTCCGCCGGCGCCTCGCGTGATTTTGGAAAGAGAGTTCGGCGGCCCAAGGAGGTCATCAATGAGAATTCGTGTAAACGTTCCCCTGCTGGTTTCGTGTCTCGCGTTTCTTAGTTTAACCTCATACGCGCAGAATAGCGCGCCGCCTGTTTCCGATCAGCTCACCGATGAAGTCGCCGCGCTGCGCAAATCGCTGCAAACTCTGAACAACCGCCTGCAGGCGATCAGCGACGAATTGCTGGGGCCGGAGAAGAAGGAAGATAAATCGGTCGATACGGTAAGAAAGGTCACAACCAATTTGGACCTCCTGACACACGCAGAGGAGCGTGCGGAAGTGTTGCGTAAACAGCTTATCGAGTTAATTGAGAAAGAAACGGCATACAAAAGCCGCATGGCTCAGTTCGATGAGGATTTAAGACCCGAAAACATCGAACGATCGATGGCCTCCATAGGTGGCACGCGCACCGCGGAATTGCGTGACCAGCGCCGCCGGATTTTAGAAAATGACAAGAAGGGCGTGGAAAGCATTTTGAATATAACCGTCCAGAGCCGCATCCGCCTTGAGGAAGACGTGCGTCAAGCCGATCTCCTGGTAAGTAAGTTGCGGCAGCGTCTGTTCCCGCTGATTGATAGAGAGATTGATAAGATCCCGCCTCAGTGAACGTTCGCCGCAAGCACTGGAGTGCAAGCGTCCCGCTTGCAATGAGCGCGAAGCGCGAATTAACCGAGGATGCGAAAACGCTTGCGCTCCAGTCAGTCAAGGCTGGGCCAGTTTCTTTTTTCCCGCCAGCGCGTCGTTATAAGCGCCGCCGTTTACGGGTCCAATCTTAATCGCCGCGTCGAATTCCTTCATCGCCTCATCTTTCTGATCCAGGAACGCGAGGATACGGCCCATCGATTCGTGTGCGCGCGAAAGTAATCCCTTCTCCGTTTCCGGTGTTGCCGCTGCCACGGCGAGACGATAGTTCGCTAAGGCGCGATTCAATCGTTGCGTCTGTTGATCGTCATCGGTCGTATCCCGGGCCCACAAACTTGCGGTTTGTCCCAGGGTAAACAGCAGCCGGGCATCGCCGGGATAATCCTGCAAGAGCGACTTCAGCATCGACTCGGCCTGCTCATAGTTACGCGTTTGCAGAAGCTTTTCTACCTCAGTCAGTTTGTCCAAAAGCGCCGCGGTGCGGGAAACATCCGCCGCGTCGCGTGATTCATAGGCAGGATCTACCAGCCACAGCCCGTAATGCGAGTGTGCCTTGCGGGCGGACGTGGCGCGGTTACGCGCCTCCGCGGCCGCTTCGAGCCGTTTGTTCTCTTTCGCGGCATCGATACCGGTGATCATGTCGCCAAAAAAATTCGCGATGTCAAAGCCCGAGCTTTGAAAGTCGCGCAATTGATCGGCGAAAAAGAAGTCGAGGGCCGCGCCGTTCTCATAAGCCTCGGCCAGACTCGCAACTGTTTCGTCGGCAATGGCAGCTCGCGCAGATTCAGCTTCGGCAGCGATGGTCTTTCGTTCGGCGTCATCTTTAGCTTGTTGCAAGTGGCGGCGCTGCAACGTCAAGACATCATTGAGGCGCGTCGTTTCATCGAAGCGAGCTTCGGCTGCGGCCACGAGCGATCGTCCGGTCACAATAAAGACATCCGGTGACACAGTGGCGCCGGCTTTCGTTCGCAGGTCGATTAATTGCTTAATTTGGTCGCGCTGCGTGGAAATCTCTCTGTTAAATTTTACCACGAGTGGATCGATCACAAACTGCAGGAACGCGTGCCGTATCTCAGACGAGTTCGGATCGGTTCCTTCGGGAACCACCGCGTAATAGTCATCGGCAATCACACGAAAATTGATGGCGCCCGGCGCCGCCAGCAGATCGGGAACGATGTAGAAGTGTCGCTCATGTTCACGCATCGAATAGACTATCGTGTTGCTTTTCTTCTTGTCCGGACTTTTCACCCGCACGCGCTCGGCGCTCACCATGATCGGACGGGTGTGCAGAAAGGATAGAACGGCGCGCACCATGTCAGCCGATTGCGGGCGCAGCCGATCGCCTTCGGCCTGGTAGGCGCGCATGTAGGCGACCACTCGCTCATCGATTCCTGACTTACGATAGAACTGCTGGACGAGGGGCGCGAAATCGAGTACTTCCAGCACGCCACCCGGCAAGTCGTCTGACCGTTCGGGCGGCTCGAGCAAAGGCGGCTGTCCGATAGCGTAAGCGAGCGAGACGTACCTGGCCGCCTGATCAGCGGCGGTCGCGGAACCAGTCAGCTTGTTTAGCTGGTAAAAATTCTTCATCCGTTCGCGCAAAGCGGGATCGAGCGCTTCCTGGTCTTTGTGCACCAGCCGGCGAAACGGCGAAGTTTGTTTTCCGGGTGGTGTCGGATCAAAACCGGCCGCATCCAGCGCCGCCATCATAATGATGAGCCGCGCGTCAGGCTGAACTTGTACACCATAATCAGATAAATCAAACGGGGTTGTAGATCGGGTCTGGGTGGCCGGTGGTGTCGGTCCCGGCGCTTGGCCGTATCCGGCGGTCGCACAGACGAACAGGGTTGTTATTACTAAGGCGTTTCTAAACATGTGTTGACGATAATCTGGAATAGCAGCAGGATCAGCAGAATATGTTACCCCGACGCTGGTTGGCCGGCAAAATCGTCGATTGACCGGCACAAGCGGGCCTCCTGCATGACCTGAATGTCCTGCGACTCATGTCCGGCAAATGGTCGCGACCGGCTGGAATTAACCGCCTTAAGATGACATTTCAAAAACCGCGGATGCCAAGGGAGATAGGAATCTAAACAACATCCGGAATCCAGAACGTTTGGCCGTTTGCTTCCACGGCCTTGAGGCCATTTTGAGGCAAACTGCTTTCATCCAGGCCCAGGAAGGTAAAGTGCGGCAAATCACTCAATACAGTTTGAAACCAACCCTCAGTGGCCATGATTTCGCGCACGCGCGGATTAATAAACTCATTGACATCGAAAGCCAGCATCGCGATGTGTTGAGAGGAGCCTGGCGCAGCGATCGAATACAGCACCGATTTTGAAAGGTCTTTACTGAAGAAGATTCCCTGTTTCTCCAATTCGAGCACCTCGGCAACCTGGCTGTTTATAGACAAAGTTCGCAATCGATCAACCTGGTCCGGAGTCAATCTTCCCTTATTCCGCCAGTGTTCGAGCGCCGGCAAGAAGCGCGAGTTCCACAGACGAACGGTGTCTGCATAATCACGGCGGGCGGCTTCCGCGCCGTCACGTGGCGTGATCTCCAGGCCTTCGTTAGTCGCCGTCGCGCGCGCCCGCAACAAAGCGGCCATAGCTGCTGGTTGTAGTTCTACGGTGGCGTCACCAATCCTCGCGGCCGCCCAACCGGCCGCTTCCTGGAATTGTGAAACGTCCCGTTCACTCGTAAACACACAAACGGGCGGCGGCAGAATGGTCTCGGAGCCGACAAACATTGCTCCGTAGTCATGCAGCACGCGCTGGGCTACCGGATCACCGGCAGGGCAAAGTTGTGCCAACGTGACTCCACGTCGAGACACAGCGCGCTTGAGCGCCTGATAGAAAGGAGAAGCAGGATTCGCTGCCGGCATAAGTGAGCCATCATACGGGCGGGATCGCGGATGAGCAAAGTTCGAACTTAGGCAGCTGGCGGACTTTCTTAGCCCTCCCCACGTCATTGGCCTTTAAGGCTGCGCGACCTCTTAAAGTTATCCGTTATACTTCCGCAAGAATGAATATCGAGCTCGCGCAACAAATTCTCGCGACTTACGAAAAGCACGGCTGGAAATTAAGGCGCCTGCTCCTCCGCACATCAACCGGTAACGAAAAACAGCAAATCAACGAAAAGCTTCCGCCGACAGCAATTGTCGACGCCGAAATTGATGCGCTGTGGTTTGCCAGGGAATCGCACGCTGGCCGCGAAGCGTGGGAATTACGCCTTATCTCGGAACAGCCTTATGCCCTATTTGAAGCGTTTGAGGCAGATGAAACCGAGGAAGATCGGGAAGATGCGCGACTGGAAATGGAAAACCGCATGCGCGAATACGCATTGGGAGATCCTAAAAATAATCGGTAAAACTCAAGGAAAAAGCTCGCGGTCACCGGGGCGTAATCAGTTCCTACCGAGCGTTACAGGTATGACCATCTTTTGTCCGTCGCGAAGCAGCGTGATGTTAACTTTCGTATGAGGGAACGTTCGCCGCACGCGCATCAGGAATTCCTCGGGTGTGCGAATCGGCACATCGTCATAGTCGGTGATTATGTCACCCTCCCTGATCCCAAAAAGGTCCGCCGACCCATTTGGTTCGACCCAGTCGATGCGAACGCCGAAGGTCTTTGTCTCCGGCAGAGAAATGCGGGTCATCCGATTTACGTCAAAGCCGAACTTGCCTCTTCCTGCAGAGCGGTAGTCAGCTTTCAGTCGATCCACATTGCTGCGGGACATCGTAGTAAGCTGAGTTGTATGCGAAATCCCATCACGCAGGTAAATGATTTCGACTGTCTTACCGATGGGAATGCCCTGAAGTAGATCCATGGCTTCGTTAGCTTCTCTAACCGGATGTCCGTCGAAGCTGGTGATGACGTCTCCACCCACCAGACCTGCCTTGTCGGCAGGACCACCTGGCGGCTCGACATTCTTAAAGCTGACGCCACTGGCCGTAGTTCGCAGATCATAAACTCCAACGTCCGATTGATCGGCTGGGACAGAGATTGCCGCCCGCGGCAGGTGGCCGCCTTTGCGTGCCAGGCTCATTATGCCGCCAAAACCGAAGAAAGCGACCAGCGCAATCCACAGCCAGGCCGTGCCCGTAAATCCCATGCGCCGACGCCGGCAATAGACCGGACTCACCGTCATAGGCGCATTGAAGGTGGGATAAAACGGTGTCGTCTGGCTGCTCCTGTTGGGTGCGGTCGTTCCCGGAAAATGGACGGTCTCGGTGTATTCTGCCGGCCCCTCGCCCAGCCGATTGCCGCACGAGCGGCAGAACCGCATCGTTTTCGGCATGGGAGCACCGCATTGGGCACAAAACTGGTCTTCAGACCCGGAGACGTTTGAGTTCTGCTGAGGCTGCATATTGAAAATTGGGCGACAGCTGAATGAACTGGCAAAAAGTATACGTGAGAACCTGTTGTTTGGTTGCGATTTTTTGCCGCCAAAGGGTCTTTACATAAAGCTCCCGCAATACCGAATCGCGCGGCCATTTGGCGAACCGGCCCGCGAACAGTTATATTCATTGCATACTGCAAGTAATCGAATGGAAGTAACGAGGGCACTGGCAGCGCTTCAGCCGCTGTACGGCAAGGGCAATATCGAAATCGTCACCGCCGACGGCCATCGGGTCCGTGGGATAGTGCGAAGTATGAAAACTACGCACGCGTTGAGTACGCCGAGCGTAAAGGTTGAACGGGCCGACGGTGAGATCGTAAAGATTCCCTTCACCTCGATCATAGAAATAATCAATCACAATCACCGAACGGCCGTCGCGTGACTGCTGATATCAGCACCACGACCGCAAGCGACAAAGTCCAGGTACGGCAACTCGGCTTGGCGGCTTTGTGTCTTTGTGGTTAATCTTCCAAGCAGGTCTCCCTGCTGATCTCGATGTCGCTTGATTTTGCAGTCCAGTATTCCTGCCCTTTGCGAGCGCGCTACGGCGAACAGCATTTGCGCGAATGGGGACGCCTCAGCCATTTACATGCAATCGTGACCACCGGTGATGATCGGGCTCCCGGAAGCGACAAAGTTGAATGGATCGAAAAAGCGGCGCCGCAAATCGATCTGCTGCAAACAGAAACTGTAATCTGTGCCAATTGTCCTGCCTGCCTGCCACTGGAGACTGCCGGTGAAGGCGAAGCGGTCGGATGCCTGGGACGCGTAAACTATCCCGTCGACGCTCAGTTCGAAAAGTTCATCGCCGATCGAGTACAGCTCGCGCTCGACACCATGGAGCGCGAGGACCAACCACGATTGCTGCACATTCTGATAGATCCCGAATCACCCTTTGACGGCGAGGCGACCAAAGAATTGCGGCGCGTAACTACGGCTGATGGCTTGCGCTTTTTTGAATTGCGATTGCCGATTCGCCTGTCGCGCAGCGCCGCGCGACTTACGACCGACAATGTGTTCGATCTGCTGGCGGGCTTTCGGTCCGAAGACTCGAAACAGACCGGCTATGAAAGGGAATTCCCTTATGCCGCGACCGGTGATTACTATGACTTTCTCGATCTGATCCTGCGAAACGATCTCAGCGAATTGGAACAGGAGCGAATCCGCTCACGCAGTCGTAGCTATCCGCAATTCCTCCGGTTCCTCGCGGCCATCGAACGGGCTGAAGCGTTGAATACTCGCGTGTTGGTCGACTAATCCAAATAATCTTCAGGCGTTCGTTTCGTCCATCTGCCTGAGGCTGTCGAGGATCAAACTGGTATTGCTGGCGGATTCAATGGTAATGGGAAAAGTCTCGGCGGTCTTCTGGAAGTCAAAGCTGCCGGTCGTAATTTCAATGATCTGCCGAAAAGCTTCGAACGCGGTTTGCTTTTCGTTTTCCGCGCCGACTATCTGCCCGTCGTTAAAAAGCACGCGGCCTGATTGAGCGTCGTTCGCTAAAGTCAGCACCCCCGTCAGTCGCGAGTTCTCAATCGCCTGCACGGCATCGAACACACTGATCATTGATAGATCGCCGCCGAATGAGACCTTCGGTCTCAGCTTCCTTGGCAAGGGCCTGGCCACAGCCTGGTCCGTTTTGGCTTCAGGGTGTCGCGCCCGGCGAATCGCTTCGAGCCCGGTGGCGATTGAAATTCGATTATCAAGTGTCTTCGCCTCGAGCAAACGATCGTGGGCAGCGTCAAGATCCTCGCGCTCGATATAGAGGCTGGCCAGGGCGAGGCAATGTCGCGCCGCTTCCTCAGAATGCTTGTGCGCCTGGGCGATCTCTCGCATGCGCTCGCGCAGCCGGATGGATCGCGGGCTTCGCTCCAGCGCCATTCTCAAACGCTTCATGGCCCGATCAGGTGAGCCATATTTGATGAACAACTCAGCGTCGAGTAGGGCTGTCTCGACGTCGCCGATTGGTTCTTTGGAATCGCTCTGCATACCTTGCGGGTCGGGTCTATGCGCGCCAGTTGGCAACTTCCGCGGCGAAAGTTTAGCACAACCAGATCGTGCGCCGCCGTATGTTAGTCGCGCGAGTCCTAATTAGTTCCCGGCTTCGCTCTCACGCTATTTCGTCAGCCATGTAGTGCTTTGCGCCGTATGATCGAATTCGTAGTTGTAGGTGTAAACGGGAGTTGAAATCGGTCGCGTGAACTGAACGCGCACCGTCACGCGCTTGTCCTGCACGCCCGCGGTAATCGTGGCGTTCGGCGGCACATGGTAATCAGGACCGTTCTTGGCCAACTGGTCTCGCAACCATTCGGGGCTGCTGCCCTGCGCCGCCGCCTGGTTCACCAGGTTCTGCATAGTATCCCTGTAGTAGTACGCGTCGACAGCAACCGGAATGTAGAGGTAACCGGCGTAGAGGATAACCGCGAAAATGAGGATGAAGACGATCAGCTTAAGACGCGTTCCGCCGTATTCGTTTCGTAGATTTTTAGCTTTGAGAGTATTCATGATGAATCTTTGAGCGTAACGGCCGAACCCGACTGAGCCGGCGCGCGCTTTCCGAGGAGGCCTCCTTTATCGTATTCCAGCGTGAGTGCCTGGGCTTATAGCATCAGGCGATCGATAGGTTATCGCAGTGGCCGCAGCCCATTGCGTAAAACGGTACGCAAGAGTCGCGGTGTTATTTCGCGGCCATCGACAATGCGGGCTTTGCCAATTGCCTCGAGCAAGATCCATTTCAGCGACCCGCTGATGGATTTCTTGTCGCTCTTCATTGCCGCGATAAGGTGATCAATTTCTATGTCGTTTGCTGCAGGCAAGGGGCCGCAGGCCCGCACTCCGCCCCGCAACGATTGTAGCGCGTCGACGGGCAGCATGCCTAGACTTTTTGAAATTTCGGCCGCCACGAGCATTCCATAACCGACAGCTTCGCCATGGCGGAAGCGGCGAAACCTGGTGATCGTCTCGAGGGCGTGGGCCGTAGTATGGCCGAAGTTCAATATTTTCCGCGACCTTGCATCATTCCGCACCATCGATTCACGTTCGTCCCCGGCCACGATCCCGGCCTTGAAGCGGCAATGCGCGGCGATCGTAGCAGCCAGATCCGGAGATTCGGCAAACCGCCCCGTGGTCAGCAGACGCACCGTCCGATTGAACAACTTCGGATCACCGACCGCACCTTGCTTTATCGCTTCGCACCAACCAGAGGTCAGCTCGCGTCGGGGCAGAGTCCGCAGCGTACCGGTATCAACCAGGACCAATCGCGGTTGATGAAACGCGCCGACCATATTTTTTCCCGCAGGTATGTTGATGCCGACTTTGCCACCGACGGAAGCGTCGATTTGCGCCAGCAGGGTGGTCGGTATCTGAATGAAGGCGAGGCCGCGCAAATAGGTGGCCGCCGCAAAGCCCGCCAGGTCACCGACCACGCCACCGCCGAGCGCAACCACTAGGTCATTGCGCTCCAACCCTTCCTTGCTGAGGAAGGTGACTGCCTGTTCAAAGGAACGCATCGATTTATGTGGCTCGCCCTCTTTCATCAACCACACACTCGCATAAAAACCCGATGAACGAAGGGATCGCACCAGCGACGCCCCAAACAAGTTAAATACGCGTGAATTTGAAACGACGGCGGCGCGGCGCGGCGCGGGCCCAAGAACCGCGCGTAAATGCTCGCCGGCATTCGCAACTAAGCCGGGGCCGATTTTGATCTCGTAGTCCGTTTTCGGCGCTGGGACGCGCACCCGCAGGGTCTGCACAGACTTGAATGTATCGCGTTTCGTGAGCGCGCCGTCAAGTGCCGACGAAGCAAGTACAGCCGGTTCACCCTCACAGCTATCAAAAGTTATGTTAGAATCCGCCATCTCTTAGACTAGCGTTTCCTCAAAGTTGATGGAAAGTGCCGACAATTGTCCTTTTCCTATAGTGTCATCTCTGAATTTCGAAGTGCCGGAAGTCTAAACTTCCCGAAATTTAATTAAGGCGCGGCCCGTTGCCCGGTCGCGCCCCATTTTTGAAAGGTAAAATCCACCATGCTGCCCCGAAGTCTCTGGCTTGCTCCCGCGTTGCTGCTCATTGCCCCGATCTTGCTAACGCAGCATATCGTCAGGGCGCAAAAACAGAATTATGCGGTTGGCGGTCCGCCTTCGCTCGCCCTGGCGATCGAACCAAACGTTATCAAAGCCTGTGAGGATGCACATGCTCAATTGACGGCAAACGCGCGCTCGGCCGGTGGCTCGCCATTGCGTTACCGATGGACTGTCAATGGCGGCAAGCTCAAAGGTGAAGGCGCTAATCCCATTTGGGATCTTACGGGGTTACAGCCCGGCGTCTACAAAGCAAACGTAGAAGTCGACGATGGTCGCGATCTGACCTGTACCGCGTTTTCATCTACCTCGATCGTAGTGCTCGATTGCCCACCACCACCGTCACAGCCGGTTTGTCCGACAATCAACATCTCCTGTCCAGAATCAGTAAAGGAAGGTGAGCACGCAATCTTCTCGACCACGATAACCGCCGGCACACCAGCCCGGGGAATGACGCCGACTTATGAATGGACGGTGACCGCCGGCAAGATCATCAGTGGTCAGGGAACGCCGAGCATCACCGTCGATACGACTGGTCTCTCAGGTCAGACCGTTCGGGCGAACGTGGACCTGACAGGTTACGGAGCGCCCTGCCCGGCAACCTGCTCAGTGGCGATTCCGATTATGAACCAGTCGCGAAAGTTCGATGAGTACTACGACATCGCGCGGAACGATGAGAAGGCGCGGCTTGATAACTTCGCGATTCAGCTGCAGCAAGAACCGGGTTCACAGGGATATGTGATCATTTATCCGGGCCGTAAAGGCGGCCCGTCACAGGCTCAGGCGCGCTCGCAACGCATCGTGGATTATCTCGTCACAACCCGTGGCGTTGATGCGCATCGGGTCGTGGTTACGCTTGGACCGGCGCGTGAAAGTTGGGCGACTGAGCTCTGGGTCGTGCCGGAGGGTGCGCCACCTCCCCTACCTCGGAGATAGGCTTGACGACTGCTCCCGAAGGCGCGACTTCTCCCGGTCGCGCCTTTTTTGTTGGCAGCAAAACTGGTCTTTGTGGTAAACGTACGGCGATCATGCGGCTCCCGGTTCATGTCGTGC
>AP72_2010_repI_A001DRAFT_1000029_pt1 | contig 26353 bp, 20 predicted proteins | sample AmaPasrepliIA001_FD_9535 | JGI IMG/M metagenome (IMG submission 9535)
TTTGCGCGCGATCTCGGTCATGACCTCCTCGTGAGTCATTGCAAGACACAGATCGCGCCCGCCACGATCCTTCAGGCGGAACATGTTGTCGCCCATTACTGACCAACGTCCGCTCGATTCCCACAATTCACGCGGATTCAGCGCGGGCAGCAGAAACTCTTGACCGATTTTGTCCATCTCCTCGCGAACGATCCCGATGATCTTATTGATCGAGCGCTGTCCGAGGAAAAGATAGGAGTAGACGCCGGCAGCGAGTTGGCGAATGTAGCCCGCCCGCACCAAAAACTTATGGCTCGCGACCTCCGCGTCCGCAGGGGCTTCGCGCAGAGTAGGGATAAACAATTGAGACCAACGATGCATCTGGCTCCGGCAGCTGTGAGATAAACAATTTATTGTAGCGAACAGTACTGCGGTAAGCGCTGAGTCAGTGATTTATTGGGGAGCTATTTCGCGAGCTTGCCCAGAATCTGCTTGGCCAGCTTCAAGGCTTCGCCGAAGTGCTTCTGATAATCGGTAAATTGCCGATTCAACTCCAGCGATTGATCGGGAGCAAGCTTGGCGTGAAACAACATGTCACGAACTTTGACGGGATTGGGTAACAGAGCTTCCTCATTAAGTTCTTGAAGAACCTCTTGCGGATCGAGAGTTGGCATGAACGCCTCGCATTCTAGATTGATTCAGTTCCCCATAAATCGTGCAGGTGCACAACCCCGAGCAATCGTGCATCGTCCTCCACAACCACAAGCGAAGTAATCTTGCGCTCCTCCATGAGGTTTAACGCGGTCATCGCAAAGGTGGATCCTGGCACAGTAACAGGGGTGCGCGTCATGCACTCCCCCGCCTTCAGGTCCATTGCATCTTTGCCACGGCGCTCTAGCAGCCGCCGCAAATCGCCATCGCTAATCACTCCTAGCAATTTCCCATTCTGGGAGACCGTAGTCATCCCCAACTTCTTGCGCGACATTTCGTAGATGACGTCATGCATGGAAGTCTCGGGAGAAACGCGCGGCAGTGCCTCACCTTTATGCATCAGCTCGGAAACGCGCATCAGCTTCTTCCCAAGCTTTCCGCCTGGGTGTAAGGCGGCGAAATCCTCTTCCTTGAACCCACGCTTTTCAGAGAGCGCAACCGCAACCGCATCGCCCAGCGCCAGCATGGCCGTGGTGCTGGCTGTGGGAGCGAGTCCCAGGTTGCAGCCTTCGCGCGGAACGGAACAATCGAGCGCTACGTCCGAAGCTTGCGCGAGAGTTGATTGCAAGTCGCAGGTGAAACAGATTAGAGCGTCACCAACACGCTTGATCTTCGCGAGAAGTTTGAGCAACTCTTCCGTTTCCCCGCTGGAAGAGAGCGCAATGACGACATCGCCGGGTGCGACCATTCCTAAGTCGCCGTGCAAAGCCTCGGCCGGATGCATGAATAAAGATGGCGTCCCCGTAGAACTCAGTGTCGCGGCAATCTTCTGAGCGATGATCCCGCTCTTACCCATGCCGGTGACAACGACTCGCGCACTGCATCGTTGCAGCAAATCCACAGCCCGCTCAAAGCTCTGCCTCATCGGACCAGCCAGACGCTCGGCCAGCGCCACAAGCGCCTCCGCTTCGATGCGGACTACATTCTCGCCAGTGGAGGACATGGATCTTGAGATGGTAACAAAGCCCGGAATTGGCGAGACGAGTCCTTTGGCGAGGACAAACCTGATCAACTGCTGACCTTCGCGATCGCGTTGGTCGCTTGCCAAAGATGCCTGACATTATGTGCGGCGATGATCCCGAATGCCGAATACGCGTTGTAACGGACATTGGCAAATGGCGACTTCATCTTGCAGCGATCGATGGCTAGTCCTTGCGATGCACGAATCAGATCGATGGCTTCGTCCTGGTGGCGATCAAACTCCGCAAGTGCTTCCAGCGCGCTTCCGTGGGGAATCGGTTTCGCAATGGCAGCCGGAGCCTTGAGTTTGATTCGACCTGGTTTGAAGCTCCAGACCATTAGCTTTCCGATCAGGTCCATTTTGCAGGTATGATTTGCTGCGTTCGGCGCTTGCGCAATTACCTTCCCGATCTCTGCCAGCATCATGCCATTTCCCAGATTGAGATGACCGATACATTCCAGCGCCGACCAGCTGTTTTGCGCAGGCCGCTTTCTCAGCAGTTCTTCAGACGAACCGGTGAGAAGCCTGCGAGCGTCCGTTTTTGCTTTTTCGAAGGCTTGAACAAGTTCTTCGAGTTGCGGACTTAATGATGACTGCATTGCGGGCGACGCCATAAAGAAAGCTCACTCCCACTCAATGGTACCCGGCGGCTTCGAAGTGACGTCGTACACAACGCGGTTAATCCCACGAATCTCGTTCACGATGCGGCTGGAAATAGTGCGCAGTACTTCGTACGGTAATGGCACCCAATCGGCGGTCATCCCGTCTTCCGAATGCACGGCGCGAATCGCGCACGTGTAAGCGTAAGTGCGATAGTCGCCCATTACGCCGACCGACATCACTGGCAAGAGCACCGCAAACGATTGCCAAATTTCGTTGTACAGCCCGGCTGCCTTGATCTCCGAGACGACGATGTCATCCGCGTCTTGTAGCAGCTTCACGCGTTCTGGAGTCACTTCCCCCAAAATGCGCACCGCGAGTCCTGGACCGGGAAATGGCTGCCGCTGCAGAATCTCCTCTGGCATACCTAGATCGCGGCCGATGCGGCGCACTTCATCTTTAAAAAGATCTTTGAGTGGCTCGATGAGCTTCAAATTCATTTTCTCTGGGAGCCCACCAACATTGTGATGTGTCTTGATTGTTTGCGATGGGCCGCGCACGGATCGCGATTCGATTACATCGGGATACAGCGTGCCCTGTACGAGGAATTCGGCCTTTTTGGCACCATGACCGTTGGACGTCTTTTCCTGCTGATGTTTCCGAATCAGCTTTTCGGCTTCGTCGTCGAAGACCGCAATGAATTCGTTGCCGATGATCTTGCGCTTCTTCTCCGGATCAGTCACGCCTGAGAGCTTCGACAAAAACTGATCGCTGGCATCCACCGCGACAAGGTTTAGTCCTAGACGATCACGAAGATTTGTCTGTACCTTACGAAATTCATCCTTGCGTAGCACGCCATTGTTGACGAAGACGCAGGTCAGTCGATCGCCAATGGCGCGGTGCACGAGTACAGCAGCCACCGACGAATCGACGCCGCCTGAGAGGGCGCAGATCGTGTGCCCATCACCGACCGTGTCTTTGATCGAAGCGACTGTCTCGTCAATGAATCGCTGCGGCGTCCAGTTGGGTTCGGCGCGGCAGATCTCGAAGACGAAATTACGCAGCAGATCGGTGCCTAACTTCGTGTGATGAACCTCCGGATGGAACTGTACCGCCCACGTCTTCCGCTGCGGATTCTCGATGGCCGCCAGCGCACTCGAACTCTTCGCGACCACGCGGAATCCGGACGGCAGCTCGCGCGCCTCGTCTCCATGTGACATCCATACCGACATCGACCCGGGAAGATTGTGGAAAAGCGACGAATCACGTTCCAGGACTTCAACCTGTGCATGCCCATACTCCCGCTTAGGACCGGGCACTACTTTCCCGCCCAGCTTATGCGTGATGAAATGCAAGCCGTAGCAGATGCCCAAAACGGGAAGCCCGAGAGAGAGCACGCGCTCGTCAGCCGGCGGAGCATCATCGTCGTAAACCGAACATGGCCCGCCGGAAAGGATGATCCCAGCAGGCCGATAGCTCTGGATTTCCTCGAGGGGAGCCGTGCAAGGAAGAACCGCCGAAAATACGCGCTGCTCACGGATGCGACGCGCAATCAGCTGCGTGTACTGCGAGCCAAAGTCAAGGATGACTATGGAGGAGGGTTCCATGATTGAGTGTCGCAGAATGAAAACCGGGGGTCAACACGAAGGTCACGAAGGAAAACAGAAGTTCACGAAGGTTTTCTTCGTGACCTCGCCTTGTCCTTCGTGCCCTTCGTCTTAACTCCGGTTTTCAATCGTAACGCAGCGCTTGCACGGGATCGAGTCGCGCCGCACGCGCCGCAGGATACAAACCGGCAACCAGACTCACGAGCAGAGAGAATCCTATCGCGCCTAACCCCAGCCACAACGGTACGAGCCAGACATCGTCAGGCGTGAACTGTTGCTGGCGCTGCATGTAAATTCGGGTGCCGAAGTTGATCACGCGTCCGATCATCCAGCCGAGCAGCACGCCTAGCGTTCCTCCGAAAACCCCCATCGCGCCCGCTTCGGCGAAGAAGAGTTTCTGCACGTCGCCATCGCTGGCTCCGATTGCTTTCATGATCCCAATCTCTCGGCGTCGCTCGAGAATGGACATCACGAGCGTATTGATAATTCCGAGCGAAGCGACCGCAAGCGCGAGGCTTCCGAAGATTCCCAGGAACAAGTCCAGGATGGCAAAGAACCTGCGCAGGCTGCGCGTCGCATCGAGCAGCGAAAAAGTGTTATAGCCGAGCTGCTTGATCTTGTCTTCAACCGGTTCCACCTGACCTGAACGATCTACTCTGACGATCAGCGCCTGATAACTGTTCGACATCGGATCGCGATCGCCAGCCAAGCGCACCTGCGTTGCCTGCATCGGCTCAAGTTGCTGCGCGAGCACGACGGGAACGTACGCTCCAGCGCTGCCTGCACCGCGTATGCCAGCATCGGCCTTCGACTCGACCAATCCAACGACTCTCAGTTTGCGCTCAACCGGTGTGACCGCATATACGCTCAACTCGCTTGCTGCACCAAACTCCGAGGCTGCGGAGTTTGCGGCATCGTCCTTGAGCAAATGGCGCGATGCATAACGAATCACGACGTCTTTGCCTAGCAAGTCTTCAGGCTTGTCGCTCAGACTCCTCGCCTCGTCCGATTGCAGAATGACTTCGGCAGCATCGGGAGCGGAGAAGAATTTGCCTTTCATGTTGTCGAAAGTTTCGAGCTGCCGGGCAGACATAGGCAATCCACTGATGAGTTGGAAGTCGCGCCCTGAGCCGCGTTCTCCAGATTCAACAGGTTCTCCCGATTCAGATTTCGCCGCGTTTGGCTTGGGCGCAGCAGGATCTTGCACTTTGGCGGCGGCATCGAGCTTTACTTCCGCCGGGAATCGAATGTCTGGATAAACCTCAGAAACCTCGGAAAAGCTGGCCATCTTCTGCCGAGCAGGCTCGTCCAGTGGAGGGGGCGGAGCTTTCCTCCGTTCCCATCGGCCATTGGGTCCCTGCACACGTCGGCCTGAAGTTACGTAGATGCTGTCGAATAACCCCGACTTGGCCAAGCGAGAGGAAGCGAGATGCTGCAGCCCGATGCCGAGCGAGAGCATTGCGACGAGGGATGCGACGCCGACCGAGATGCCGACCGTCGTGAGTGAATTCCGCAGCACCGACTCGCGCAGATTGCGCGCGGCGAGTTCGACCAGGTCTACGGTCTTCATGCCGGCACCTTGGAGGGATCCTCGACCAGCTTTCCGTCGCGAAGAAAGATAAAGCGCGACGCGTACCGCTCAGCCAGAGGACGCTCATGCGTCACCATCAGCACAGTTGTGCCTTCGCTGTTGATCCTATGAATCAAATCCATGATTTCGCTTCCGGTGCGGCTGTCGAGGTTGCCGGTCGGTTCGTCTGCGAGCAGCAACTGCGGGGAGTTCACCAACGCGCGTGCCAGGGAAGCTCGCTGCTGCTCGCCGCCGGAGAGTTCTGCCGGACGGTGATCGACTCGATGCCCAAGACCTACTCGCTCAAGAGCAGTTCGCGCTCTACTCAATCGCTGATCGCGCGCCACTTCTGCGAAACGCATCGGAAGTTCGACATTTTCGAGCACCGTCATAGCGGCCACAAGGTTGAAAGCCTGAAACACCATGCCCACCGTGCTGCGCCGATAGCGAGCAAGCTCTTCGCGCGACATGCGCGCGAGATCCCGTCCGGCTACGGCTACCGACCCTCCTGTAGGAGTATCGAGCCCTGCGATGAGGTTTAGGAGAGAAGACTTTCCAGATCCGGACGTTCCCAACAGAGCAACAAATTCTCCGGAGTTGATGGAAAAGCTCACATCGTTCACAGCGCGGATCTCGGATTGCCCCATGCGATAACTGCGGCAGAGTTTCTGCGCCTGGATGTCGGCGCCCTTTTTCGCCTCAATATGCATCTAGATTTATGACTCGCGACGAACCTTGTTATTACGCCTGAGAAGCAAGCGAAGACGCAAACCGCTCAGCTAATCGCTTATCGCTGCCGTTTTGCTCTCTCCACGTTAACAATGCCGATTCGGCAGGGTTGACTTTGAAGTTAGCAGGAAATATTCTTGGCTTACACGGGAAAGGAGGGCGATCCAACATATATGAAAAGTTCTGATGGTAGTAGTAATAAACGTGAGGTGGCTGAGGCTTAGGGCGTTCAGCTCTAAAGACCTGGCGAACTCCGCTAGATACGGGAGGTTTGCAGAGGCCATTCGCATAGAGTGACCGCCTCAGGCCAATCCCAACAGCTTACCGGCGACCCGCTGCGGTGAATACCCCGCGCGGGTCGTGTCGTTTTGGGACTGTTTTCTCTACCATTTTCCGGCCTGTGCTAAGCATTCCAAAATCGATTTTTCCCGCAACTACAGCATTTTCTAAGTTATTGAAGTAACCGGTATTTCGCTGGTCACCGGCACGTTGAAAAGACCGAAACCCGCAAGATTCCGTCCATCGAGATGGGGTAAACCCTTATAATCTAGTAACTTACGATCCTTACCGGTGCAAATAGTCGAATTTCAGGCATTCCCACTTAAGTCGACGTTACCTGCGCGTACACCCGCGTTACGTTGCCCGCTTCCCGGCCTCGTCATAACCTCGCAATATCACACCCGAAGTGCATAGCCCTTTCGGCACCTTTCACGGTACCAGAATGGGAATTGTGAACGGGTGGGATAGTTCTGCAGGGTGCGTGTGAAAGAGGATTTCCACCGCTGACTCCCCACTGTGGATTTAGGCCCCAGCAATCGAAAAAGTGTTTTCCCCTAAATCCACGCGACGGACAGTCGAGTGGCAACAGGGACTCAAGAGGAGATAAGGATTATGAAACGCATAACACTAGCCGTCTTCGCTTCCCTGTTGACGACGGCTTCCACAACATTCGCGGCAACACAGGCTGCGAACACCAACACGGTTGCTCCAACGCTGAACGTCACCGCCACCATACAAAAGGCTGTGTCGCTGACGCTTGCGACCGGCACAACTGGTGGCATCAGCCATTGCGCTGTGGTCGCCTCGGCTGGACCGTCTGACTACACCATGAACTTCGGGACGGTCGACGCGCTCGGCATCAATGCCGGCAATTGCAACAAGTTCAATCCGGTTACGCCTGGCACAACGAATGCGGTCTATTGGACTGACTATCAGATCACGCCGGTCTTTACCTCGCATACCGCCACTTCGGGCACAACTGTGACCGCGCAGGTAACGACAGACTTCGTCGCTCCGCACAACATCTTGATTGTGCGCGACACGGCAAACTCAAGCACAGTGCCTGCAGGTGCGGCGAGCTTCTCCGCGATGGGCACGGGCGCAGCTGACAACATTGGTGGCGCCGCCGTGGCAAGTGGAACTGCCTTGACGCGCTTCATTGGTGTGGCGGTAACCCCGGCCAACGGCGCCACGGTATTGCAGGGCGCTCAGACGGCAACCGTGACGTTTACTTTAACTGTGCAATAGGCATGGGTTCCGGCTCCCCAAAAAACCGGAAACAAAAATGCCCGCAATCTTTCATGATCCAGAGAACGCCACGCACGCAGCCGCTGATGAGACAGGTAGGATGCGGCGTGGCTTTTCCCGTTGCTGGGCGGTCGTAATTCTTTCCCTTTCGCTCACATCGGCAATGTGGGCGGCTCCCAAACTGAAACTTGCGACTTCTGGCACAGGATTTGCCATTGCAGGTGCTGCCCCGGCTTATACAGCTTCGTTCGGTACTATGAATGCGCTTGCGTTTGGGACTCCAGCCACCAACGTTACGGCCACGGCCTTGTCGAATGGCGCCCTTTACTTCACGACGCTGAACGTCAGTGTTCAGTCCATTGGCGGCGGCAACACTGGAGTAGTTAAGGCTTACGTCAGCACTAATTTCGTCGGCAACGCCGCCTCCGCGATGATCGTCTACGGGTGTGCCTCTCCGTCGGCCTGCACGAGCGCAGGCCAATTCTCCGCGTTGGGAACTTCATCAGCCGGTGAGACGACGCTAGCTTCTGGGCTGGTGAGCGGCTCAAGTTCCGCCGATGTGGGATTAGCAATCTTCCTCCCCGACAACAACGGTGCAACGGCGTTCACCGGATTGTCGGCATTGGGCTGCACCGTGACCTTTGATCTCTTCCTCAATGGTGGCGGCGCCTCAAGTGATACGGTCACGCTGGCTCTTCTGAACGAGACCGTACAGAGCGCTGTGCAGCTCACAGTCGGCAGCGCAGTCGGCGGCTTAACAATTGGCGATTCCGGTGGTCCGTTAGTCGACCCGTTCTCCATGAATTTCGGGAACGTGAATGCCCTTGGGATCGGCCCTGCTGCGGGCTTGACTACCGTGGCGCAGGCAGGAGGGATCATCTATTCGAGCCCGTACAACCTTTTGCCGGTCTTTAGCGACATGAGTCAGACGAGCGCGACCGTCAAGGCGTGCGTAAGCGCAACATTCACCCATTCAACGGTTCTGACTCTTGAGGACTCCGCAACCGGTTCCATTGGTTCTTTCTCCAATATCTCTACGAATTGCGGAGTGGCTACATCGCTCACTAGTTCAGCAGGGGATCGATCCACTGTTGCACGATACCTCGGTCTGTTCATCTCGAATGTGAACGGTGCGACTGCCTTCACTGGACTCGATACCGCAACCCTTACTTACACGCTGACGGTGCCATAGTCATGAAAACCTCTCCCAAATTTGTACTCTTGTCCTTCCTTACGTTCGCTACAGTCGCAGCCTCGGCACAATCGATTGGCCTGGCGCCGGCTCAGCTTGTCACCGACTTCAAACCTGGAGTTGCATTTCAGGAAGAATTGAGTGTTGCCAATAACGGAGCAGAGGCGGTTGAGCTGCACGTGCAGATCACAGATTTCTGGTACAACGAAAAAAACGAGAAACTATTCGGCGCGCCGGGAACGTCGCCTCGTTCGGCGGCCAATTGGATTCAGTTCGTTCCGGAAAAGTTCACCGTTGCTCCTGGCAAATCCCAAAAGATGAAGGCGATTGTTACTCCGCCCGTGGATGCCCGTGGCGGATATTACGCCGTTCTCTTTGTCGAGTCGAAACCAGTCATTACTAATAAGCAGACTGAGGACGGAAGGCGTGTCTTCGCCAACATGCGAATAGGCTGCTTAGTTCTGCTCCAGGCCAAGAACAGCGAAGCCTACAACGTGAGCGTGAATGACTTGAAGCTCGTACCGCCTGGAAATAATCAGGCGCTTACGCTGACTTTCCTTGTGAACAACGATAGCAACACGCACGTTTTTCCGCAGGCGCGACTGGCGATCTTAAATCCCGCACACAAATTGGTAGCGAAATCAGAGAGCGAGATGAAGCGTTTTCTGCCTGGCCAGAAAGACTCTATGAGGGTGGAATGGAACGGAGATTTGAGTCCAGGAGATTACACAGCAGTGCTCTCCGTTTTGTACGGCGGCACGCACGTGGAGACTCGGCAGATTGCATTTACGGTTCCAGCGAGGACGGCAAGTAGCGGCAAATGACGGTTGCAAGGAGGACGCGTAGTACCGCGACGGCAGTGTGCCTGCTGTTAGCTGCGCTATTCGTGTGTGCTCCAGAGTCACTTGCCCTTGAACCGTCAGTTCCCTCCAGTGTCGATGTCTATTGGCAATCCACTCGAACAATTGCGGTTCCCGGTGTAACCAGTGTCATTGTTCTTGACGAGGAGATTGCTCACGCGCAGCTTGGCAATGACACTATTGAGTTTGCCGGCCTTTCCCGGGGCGAGACGGTCGCTTTGGCTTATGTGGCTGGAAAACCGTTCAGCGTTGTTGTTCACGTCATTCCACATCCACTGAAAGTTGTTCCCCCAAGTCTGCAGCGCCGTGACGCCGAATTCGCGCATGGAGTTGTAGGATCTGATGTCCAGTTTTCGAACGTTCAGAACAACTCTCACGTGGCATGGCTCAGCAGCCTGGGATGGTCGCAGCAGGTGGCCGATCATTACATGGATTTCAGCAGCCAGGTTGAAGACAACACACAGTTCGGCGGACATGAGGCGAATTTAAGAACAGCTGCGATCAGTTATCGCACTCCACATCTTGCAGTCAACGCGATTGACTTTAATCAAAGTCTTAGTGGTGCGTTGGGTGAAGACCGCATCAATAATTTCTCAACGCCGAGCATTATTCAGTTACGCGGCGGAGCAGTCACAATAAACAACGGCAAGAACGAGTTCTCTGTTTTTGCCGGAACAACGATTCCCTATTACTTTCTCTCGCTGAACGCTACCCGTGATGTTGCGGGCCTCAGCTTCCATCGCAGACAGACGAGCAAGCTGAATTTCTATGGCAGCACCAGCTACGTAAATATACCCACAACGCTGACCACCGGGGGTGTTCAACGCCAGGAATATGCGATGCAAAACCTAGGGCTGAGCTACCGGCTAGGGCAACACTTCCTTCTGGGAGTAGAAGGCGGCGCAAGTAATCGTGGCGGGATGGCTCGCGGGGACCTCTCCTACAGTTCTTTCCGATTCTCAGGGTACGCCAGTGTTATCTCCGCTTCACAGACCTTTCCGCTGAACCAATTGCAATCGCTCTTTTCCGGAACTTCCGCGGTGAAGGGCGGGTTGAGCTATCGATGGAACTCGCGATTCACGCAAGGACTGTACGTGGACCACGCGACGATTACACCGGGCCTCATCTATCGCGTCCCTGGACGCAATGATTACGTAAGTCCCTCGGCAGCGCTCAGCCTCTCACGCGGGGAGAGGGTCAATTTTTCTTATACCTACAGCCGGAACACTGGAGGCTTCACTCCCGCCACCACTACTGGAAATCGTTACGATGTCTCGTTGAATTCGCAATTGGCGCCACGAGTAGCAAATACTGCTCAGGTCACGATTGGCTCCCTGCAGGATCCGTTACAGATTAGTTCGCAGGACCAATTCAGCGTTCGCGACTCCCTTAGCGTTCCTATTAAGGGACAATCTCTCCTGCTTGGAGTCGAACATGATCGAGTGAATCCATCACTGATTACCAAATTGAACCAAGAATTGAATCTGCTATCCCCCCAATTGCAAGCCCAATTCCTGGCCAATCCGGTGGCATTCGTGGATTCCACAAACTTCCCGCCTGAGGTAAAAGCGTTACTCCTGGCCGAGCAGCCGATTGGCACTACGATTTCGGCTTCCACAACGATCGCATTGAAATCAAAACTCCGGTTCAGTCCCAATGTCTCGGCAACTTATGCGTCCAACGGAACAGTAGGGCACAGCTGGACGCAATCATTCGGATACTCATTCATCTACCAATTCCGTCCAGACCTGCAGTTTCGCTCTTCGCTAAGCAACGTCCTGCTCTGGGACGTTCGCCAAAGCAGCACTCTACGAACAACAGTCCTTTCGGTCGGCTTTCAGAAGAACTTCCTCGCTGCGCCTGGGACTCTACCGCTCTTCCATCGTGGACGTATCATCGAAGGCCATGTCTTCCGGGACAACAACATTAACGGTGCGTTCAATCCCGGTGAACCTGGATTGCCTGGAATCGAGGTGCGGCTCGACGATGGACAGGTGGCAACAACAGACGCTGAAGGCCGATACCGCTTTACCGGTTTGTCCGCCGACGAACACCAGGTTTCTCTTGATCTCACACAGTTTCGGCAACCTGTCCGCATGACGACCAAAGGCGAAGCGACTGCGGACCTGATTCAACAGCACCTGATCGTGGAGAACTTTGGAATTCTCGATTTCGCAAGAGTCATGGGGAACATTTTCAACGATCTCCGGTTCGAGAACAGTCGCCAGCCCGACTCGAAGGGTATGCAGGGAATTGGTCTGCTGCTCGAGGGAGGCAAAGAACCACAGACAATCCAGACAGTTGCTTCCGGCGATTTCGAATTCGACAATGTACCGCCGGGTGATTACAAACTTTCGCTCGATCCTTCCTCGCTCCCGCCCAACTATATTGCTCCGGTCGACTCAGTTTCAGTGCACGTCAGTCCAGTTTCGACAGTAGTAAAGGAAATCCCAATGCGGGCTCTGCGTTCCATTTCAGGACGGGTGCTTCTGAGACTTCCAGCGGAGCTGGCAAGCACTTCAGCAAGCACTGCCAGGTTAAAACGACCACAGGCAGTTTCGGACCATCCACAGAACGAAGAACAGGAAATGATGCCGGTTGTCGGCGTCCAGGTAACCGCAGGGCCATCCACAGCCACAACGGACAAAGACGGGAATTTCTTGTTGCGCAATCTTCCCGCTGGCGATCTGAAGGTTTCGATTCGGCCAGTCAGGACAGTGCCGAATGGAATCAACATTCCGACAGGCAGCGTGACGTTACCGCCCGAGCCGGTGCAGATTCAGGGTGCCACGATCGTCGTCACCAACACTGATCTCGTACCATACCTCACGGATTCTGTCTTGCCCTTGCCCACGACGCGCGCACAACAAGCGATCGCCTCGGCTTACAACCATGCACGCGAGCGTGCGAGAGAAGTTCCACCTGTGGCTGTGATCAGCACACCGCAGACGAAGCCATCATTGCCAACCAAGATAGAGCCGCCTTTGCAGCATCAAGAGTCTTCTGCAGCAAACATGGCTAAAGCCGCGGCAACTCCTGCTCCAGCTGCAAAGCTGCCTTCAACCAACCTAACGGCCACCCCGCCTGTCGCCGTACAAACAGACGAGAAAGCGATCTCATACGACGCGGTGAATCGAGCCATCTGCGAGTCGATGCCATCTCTAGGCGAAGCAGCTCAGTGCTTCAATCAGCTTAAGCACGCCAAGATTCCACAGAAGTAGCTCGGTCGCCAGGGACTCGGAACAAGTGCGAAGCCAAAAACAAGCGCCGGGACGAGATGTCCGGCGCTCTACCTCAATTGTCACTTTTCTTTGCTAGAGGAAACAAGGTCAGTCCTTCAGTGACACCGTCAGATTGTCGACGTATACGTGATACGGCGAGCTGTTCCCGTCGAGGTCGACCTGAAATGCATTCGTTAGTTCAAGACCGTTTCCGGTGAACAGCGCGTCGTGCGCGATGTTGACCGGAGACGTAACCCCATCCACAGTGATGGAGTCGTGGATGACCTGTGTGCCCGAGGCATGATACATGGCGATGATGTGGTGCCACGTGTCGGGAGCAAATGCCTGGAATGCAACCGAAGTTCCTTCCCAGTGCTTGGTCGTGTAATTGAACACGCGCCACGTCTTACTGGCGTAGTCCGCTTGCCAGGCGTAGTTGTAGGTGTATCCATTGGCGTTTTGCTGACACTCGAATTCGATGGCCTGCGGGGCGCTTGCGTATTGCGCGGGAATGTACAGATCGAACTCATAGCGGAGATAGCTCACTGGATTTGGCACAGTAGGCTGCTCGATGAAGTAGTAGCCGCCTGAGTAAGCTGGACCGCCGGTAATCCAGAAGTCGGCAGAGCTGCCGCTCAGCGCCGGACTCGCGATGCTTTGCGTTATGTCATAGATCGGCCCTTGTCCGGCGCCGCCGTCGTTCCCACAGCCACCACACGTCTGCCAGCCTTTCTGATTCTGAATATTCGACATGATGGTTGCGCCAGCTGGCGGAGCCGGTGCGCTTCCATTATTCGAGCTCGGAGTCGCGGGACTTGTTGGTGTACTGCTGCCAGAAGGAACGGACGCCGTAGCACCAGTTCCTGTGAACTGCCCGGTCGCAGCTGCCACAGCTGAGGTGGGTTTTGCGGTCGACACTCCGCAGCCATTAATAAAAACAAGACCAATCGATAACGTTCCTATGGTGCAGAACCCTTTCAGACTCAATTGCATCAAGGACCTTTCCGTCGGTGGGGGAAGCCGACAGTCAGGTCAAAGTAGGAGAGCATCTACTCTGGATATATCCGGGTAGGCTTGTAGGTGGATTAAAGAATTCGCCTTAGTTGCTTCTTAGCCCCTTAGAGGGCAGAAGAGTGTGTGCGATCCTTGTCGCCAGCAGCACAGCCGCGAGCGCGAATAATGCTCTTTTTCGAGTGCCTCCACGTCGTTGACTCTGGCATAAGTCAACGTTCAGGTTTGCGCCGATGATGGCGCGAGGCGACACTTGACCTTAGGCCGTTGCATCCAAGAGTCTGTTCTTAAAGGTCTCCACTATCGTCATGTTTGGCGCGAACATTGCTTCTGATAAAGTCGAATTCCGAATTTGGGCTCCGAAACTACAGCGACTCTCAATTGAAATTAATGGCTCGGTGTTGGAGCTCAATCGCGACGAAGCTGGCATGTTCTCCGGCACTACAAAGGCCAAAGCTGGCGATCGCTACTCCTATTTGGTCGGAGACAAACATCTACCCGATCCGGTATCGCGTCATTTGCCTGAAGGCGTACACGGCCGTACTGAGATCGTGGATCCCGATGCCTTCGTGTGGACCGATGAGAGCTGGCGTGGCCTCGGCTTTCACGAGTACGTCATTTATGAACTGCATGTCGGCACGTTTTCTCCCGAAGGAACATTCGAGGGCGTAATCAAGAAGCTCGACCACCTGCGTGCGCTGGGCGTGACCGCGATCGAGATCATGCCCGTAGCAGCCTTTCCCGGCGATCGCAATTGGGGATATGACGGGGTTTCACTGTACGCAGTCCAGGCAAGCTATGGTGGGCCTGAAGGCCTCAAACGCCTCGTGAATGCCGCGCACCGCGCTGGCCTCGCAGTCATACTGGATGTCGTCTACAACCACCTCGGCGCGGAAGGAAATTATCTGCGGGAGTTCGGTCCGTACTTTACCGATCGTTACCACACAGTGTGGGGGGACGCGATCAATTACGACGGGGACAGCAGTCAGCAGGTTCGAAAATATGTAATCGAGAACGCACTCTATTGGATTCGCGAGTACCACATTGATGCACTGCGCCTCGACGCCATCCAGGCGATCTACGACAGCTCAAAAACACACATCATCAAGGAACTTGCACGCGACGTGCAGGAATTTGCGCGCGGGGCCAATCGGCAAATTTGCGTGATCGCCGAATCCGACCAGAACGATCGCAACCTCATTCTGCCCGCAACGGAAGGTGGATTCGGACTTGACGCGGTTTGGAGCGATGACTTTCATCACTCACTCCACACGTTCCTCACCAAAGAAAATCGCGGTTATTATCAGGATTACGGCGAGCCAGGAAAAATTGTAAAAGCCCTGAATGAGGGATTCGTCTTTCAAGGACAGCACTATCGATTCTGGCGTGCCTCACGCGGTTCCAGTTCGGAAGGAATTCCGCTGTTACGGCATGTCTTCTGTATCCAGAACCACGACCAGATTGGAAACCGCTGCACCGGTGAGCGTCTCAGTCACCTCGTGCCACGCGGGGCTGCCAAGGCCGCCGCTGCCCTCCTGCTCCTCGCGCCGGAGACGCCTTTGCTCTTTATGGGCGAAGAATACGCTGAGCCAGCTCCGTTCCAATTTTTCACCGACTACGGAGACAAGAACCTGCAAACTGCGGTAGTCGAAGGACGCAAGAAAGAGTTTGAAGAATTCGGCTGGGAGGAAACACCGAATCCGCAGGATCCAGAGACTTTCGCGCGCTCGAAGTTAACCTGGAAAATCGATAGCGAGATGCTCGCGTGGTATCGAGAGCTCCTGGGCCTTCGTCGCAAGTTCATAACGCACTCGCCGCGGACTTGTCGTGCCCGACTGTCGGACGGAGAAATCATGCTTGAGGTGCCGGCTCAGAATCCGGAATTAGTACTCAGTATTCGTTTCCCAGACGCGAAGAAACATGCTGATGCCGAGGAAGCCGCGGATCAGGTACTCCTCCGCAGCGATGAAGACGGATATGAGGCAGTGATCAAGAAGTACGAACACTCCCCGCAGGCGCTGCAGCCGAATCAGGCGGCAGCAGACTAGTTGTCACGCGCTTACGCCAGCCACTTGTGATTCTGCGAGCTCGAATACCTTTTCCACTGTCGCGGGACAAAGACTGTTGTAGCCGCAATTCTTGCAGTGAAAACCAGGAGTGGGATGAAAAGCTGCTGCGCGAATCCCGTTCGCTACATCCAGAACTTTGTTGCGAATCTTTTCTTCGTTGTTTACGCGATTCGTTTCACCCGTGCTGTTGTCCTCGAGGTTGTAGAAGACCAGCTTCTCCACCCTGTAGTCTTCCAGACGCGCCGCCATGGCATAGATGCCAAGCTGGACGCTGTTGTCTGCATCCATATTGCTCTTAGGTGCGCCAGTCTTATAGTCGAGCACTTGGACGCCACCGCTCTCGAGCTGATCCATGCGATCAATGCGACCATTGATCCTCACATCCTCGATCGCAAACCGGAATTTCTTTTCCGTGCTTAGGACATTCGGCTTGGATTCAAGAGCGCGCAAAGCTACAAACTGCCGCAGCTGCTCAGCGCCTTGCCGCTCGTAGAGCTTCCGCTGAAGCGGCTCATCGATCTTCGCTTGCTCGAATTCGCGCAGAAAGATCTCGACGCTCTCTTCACCTGTCCGATCGATTCCACGCAGAGCAGCGTCATAAAAATCTTTGAGTGTCGAGTGCATTGCCGCTCCATACTGCAGCGCGGCGGACGGCTCTTCTGGAAGCCGCCAATGCTTTTGCAGCGCATATTTCAGCGGACACATCGCATAGGTTTCAATGGCCGAAGCGCTCAATTCCACTGTTTGCGATACGCGCTCGCGCGCAATGGCAGCCCAGGAAGGCAACTCGCGCACAATCTCATCGCGCACCGCATATTGTGGGTCACGAATTCGTAGGGCATGCTTCAGCGTCGAGTCTTCATTGAGATCTCTCAAAAAACCGGAAGGAACTTCTTGTTTGTTCTTGCCTCCACGTAAACGGCCATAAAGGGTTAGGGTGTCGCGAGCGCGAGTGACCGCGACGTAAAAGAGTCGTCGCTCTTCTTCACGGTGAATATCGTCGTCGCTCTTTTCGGCAAGAGAATTCCCGCGGCTGAGCTCGCGTGGAAATTCGAAAAGCGTCTCTTTGTAGTTCATCGGGAATGACCCGGAGACCACTCGCAATACAAAGACATTCTTGAACTCCAAACCCTTCGCCGCATGGACCGTGAGCAGCTTTACTGCATCAGCATTCTGCTCAGAGTTCTCGGAAACCGATTGATCGAATTCGTCTTCCGGCCGCTCAGGAGAAGCGAGTGGAAGCGTTCCTCCGCCGGTCTTGTATAGATCGAGGTATTCGAGAAATTCCGGCAGTCGTCCTGTTTGTGCGATCCGCTTTTCTCGCCATCCCGTGGTGAAATCCCGAAACCGAACCAACTCAATTGACGCAGGGGAAATGCTCAGAACTTCGGCCGCAGCATCGATGATCTGAACTAAGTCGCCCTCGAAAACATTCCAACGCTCGGCAAACTCCTGAAGTGCATGGAGCAGCTCTGCTCCACCGGGAACGTCTTCGAGGAGCTGAGCCACCTTGGTACCACGCGCGCACGAAGACAATTTTGCATACAGGCTAACGAGATCGATTGGCGACGGTTGGCGCAACGCCAAGCGAAAGAACGCGACATCATCCGAACGAGAGATCGTGCAATGCAGCCAGGCGACCAGATCGCGCAACGCATCACTTTCGAATACATCCGTGTCCTGTACTTCAAAAGGAATCGACCTTGCTCCAAGCTCCTCCACCAACCCTTCGGCGTTGGCATGACTCCTGAAGAGCACAGCGCAGTCGCGCCAGCAAGCGCCTTGAGCATGCAATTCGAGAATGCGCTGAGCAATGTCAGAGCATTCCTGGGCATGTTCCCGATACGGAACTATCTTCACGGGCTCAGCTCCAAAGAGCAGCGTATTCCCTGTTCTGCGATCCTCCTCATCTCGCGCTGAAACCAACTTCTCGCGCTCGAGGCTAAGGCGGCTGCCCGTGGGTGAGAATCCTGGATTGTGGCGAATGCTGGAGAATCCGCAATCAAGAATGTTTTGCGTCGAGCGCTGATTCGCTGCCAAATTGATGATGTTCCGTTGCTCAAGCCGGTCAAAAACGCTGATGAATTCCGTAAACGCTGCGCTCGAGGCGCCTCGGAAATGGTAGATCGCCTGATCGGGATCGCCGACTGCAAACACATTCTGCTCAGGTCCGGCCAGAACGCGCGTTAGTTCAATCTGGGCATGGTTCGAGTCTTGAAATTCATCGACCAGCAGGAAACGCGCTTTGCGCCGTTCGCGAGTAAGCAGGAGCGCGTCGCTTCGCAATAAATGCGCCGCACGCGAGACAAGAGCACCGAAAGTCAGCAGCCGCTTCGACGAGAGCAGTGATTCGACCGCGGTAAAGATCGCAGAAATCTCTTCGCAGCGCTCCAGAACTTCCTCTCGCGTCATGCTGTCCGCTTGTTTCTTTTTGGCAACGCGGGGTGGCGCGATTTCTCCGGTCCTCACTCGCGCCACGTACTCAGCGTAAGTGTTCGCGCTTACCAACTCGTCAGAGCAGCGATCGAAGAAGGTAAGCAGATCCTTGAGGAAGCGCCCCGGATTGGCAGCACGCAGAAAACGATTCAGCGGTAACTCGGCGACTCTCTGGCGCAAGAACGTCCACAACTCAAACTGATCGAGTAGCTGGAAATCCTCTCCAGCATCTCGCAAGAGTTGGTAGCAGTATCCGTGAAATGTAGAGGCATGCAGCCCAGAGGCCGCGAATCCTGCCGATGACCGTGCGACACGTGACCTGATCTCGCGCGCAGCCTTATGGGTAAAGGTAAAGGCACGAATTTCGCTTGGCTGAGCCTGCTTGCCGACAATCAAACGCGAGATACGATGCACCAGAACGCTAGTTTTGCCCGTGCCAGCACCGGCCAATACGAGCATTGGCCCGTGGACGTGATTGGCCGCCTGCTTTTGCTTCGGATTGAGCTGCGAATACGAGATTCCCATGGAGCCCTTGAATGCCAGAGTGCATTATGCGAAAGAAAGGCGAAGAACGCAACGGGGAATCTATTGTGGATAAGAGTGCAAATGTGGAAGACAGAGTGCCAGCGGCACAGGCGCTGGGCTGTGATGAGAGTCAGATCGCGGCGACAGACTGTGCAATTGCTACTGCGCTAATAGCTGCAGTTTCCGTCCGCAAGATTGTAGGGCCGAGAGATGCACGCGCCCATTGATGCTGCTGGAATTCGCTCAGTTCCGATTCGGTCCATCCACCTTCAGGGCCAACCGCCAGCGATAGTTCCGAAGCCGGCCCAACGGCGTCTCGCAACCGAAGCTCACGCTCCGTCTCGGCCAACACAATCCGTTTGCCGTGAGCAGTGGCAATCACCGCATCGAGCTTTTCAGGATCGTAAACTTCCGGGATAGCTTCACGCCGCGATTGCTGCGCGGCTTCGTGAGCAATTCGGCGCCATCGTTCCACTCGCTTTCGCGCCGCTGTCACGAGGTGGGCATCAGTGCGGCGTGCAGTTACCGGCACGATGCTCGTGACTCCAAGTTCCGTGCATTTCTCGACAGCCCACTCGAAGCGGTCGAACTTGAAGATAGCCAGATAGAGGTGGATCTGCGGCGGCGTGGTTTCTGCGGACTCGAGCCGCGGAAGCTCGCGGGTGGAGAAAACGATACGCTGAGGCTCAATCGCGAGAATTTCGCCGATTCGTACGCCAGTAGGAGTCGCGATCTCGAACTGTTGACCGACACGAGCGCGCAGAACCCGCGAGAGATGGTCAGCGTTCTTGCCCAGAAGGAGAGCACGGTCGCCCGATACCTCATCGGCGATCCAGCGACGGCGTGTCATCGTGGTGGGCTTACTGCAAGCGCGCCTTCATGCGTTCGAAAAAGCCTCGCTTGTCCTGCTTTTCGTCGATCTGCGTGATGGTCGCCAATTCTTCCAAAAGCTCGCGCTGTCGCTGCGAAAGCTTCTTCGGAATCTGCACTTCGACGTGGACGATAAGGTCTCCTCGTCCCCGCCCACGGAGTACAGGAACGCCCTTGTTTCGAATTGGGATCGTCTGCCCGCTCTGTGTTCCAGCGGGAATCTTCACGGTCTGCTCGCCATCGAATGTCTGCACTGTGACTTCTGTTCCCAGTGCAGCCTGGGGGAACGAGACTGTCACCATGCAGTGCAGATCGTTTCCATCGCGTGCATACAAGGGATCGTCCTTTACCGCGAGCACAACATACAGGTCGCCGGCTGGGCCTCCGAAAGCGCCGGCTTCACCTTCGCCCTGATAGCGAATGCGCGTTCCGTCCTCGACTCCGGGAGGAATGTCGACTTTCATTTGGTGCTCGCGAATCACACGACCTTCACCACGGCAGGTTTTGCATGGATCAGTGATCACCTGTCCCGTGCCGCCGCACGTGCTGCAAGTGCGAGCTACGCTGAAAAAGCCTTGCTGATAACGAAGTTGTCCGCGTCCTCCGCAAGCGCTGCAAGTGGAGGGCTGCTTGCCATGAGCAGCACCGGTTCCCCGACACGTATCGCAGGTCTCCGTTTTGCGAACAGGAATTTCTATGCTCTTGCCGAAGATCGCGTCCTTCAATTCAATCGTAATGTCGGCACGTAGATCCGCCCCCCGCTGCGCACGGCTGCGTCGTCGGCCGCCACCGAAGGCGTCGCCAAATCCGAAAAGATCGCCGAATATTTCGCTGAGGTCCTGGAACGACGAAGCATCGAAGCCGACTCCGCCTCCCATACCAGCATGACCAAAGCGGTCATACTGCGCGCGCTTCTCCTCGTCCGACAGGACGCCATACGCCTCGCTCGCCTCTTTGAATTTCTCCTCGGCTTCGCTATCACCGGGATTACGATCCGGGTGATATTGCATAGCGAGCTTGCGGTAGGCGCTCTTCAGCTCCTGGTCGGTGCAGCTTCGGCTTACACCGAGCACTTCGTAATAGTCCCGCTTCACTTTTGTAGGCAGGTGGATTCTCCGTTATTTACTGCTTGGGTTAGTGGCCACTCGAACCATCGCCGGGCGCAGCAGCCGCTCTTTCAGCTTGTATCCGCGTTGCAGCTCATCAATCACTTCGTGATCGGCATGGTCTGCAGACTCCACCATTTCGATCGCTTCATGAACCCGAGGATCGAAGGTGCTGCCTTGCGCCGGAATGACCTGGACTCCGAGCCGCGATAAAACATCGTCCATCTGCTTGCGGATCAATTCGATGCCTGAACGAAGGGCAGCGCCTTCGTTGGTCTGGCTGCGCAATGCGAGGTCAAAGTTATCGAGAATTGGAAGGAAGTTCTTGACCGCGTCTGCAACGGCGTACTCGCGGAATTCGGCCTGTTCGCGCGCACTGCGCTTGCGATAGTTCTCAAATTCGGCCTGAAGACGTGCCAGCCGATCAAGGAGTGCGTCTCTTTCCTGGCTCACCCGCTCGTATTCCTGGCGCGAGACACCACCCTGCGATTCCTGCGCGACCTCCTGCGCGTCGGCGGGCGGTAGAGATTCATGGCCGCCATTTTGCTGTCCATCTTCCGTCTGTACTCTTTGATCTTGTTCTTTATCGATTGCCATACTTACGATTACTCGTTCTCGTTTAAGACTTTGTCAAACAACTGCGCTATGTACGACACGGCCGTAATTGTGTGCTCATAATCCATCCTCGTTGGACCGATCACCGCTAACGATCCAACCACCTGCTCACCCACGCGCGCCGGAGCTCCAATCAGCACCAGGTTGCGCATCTCGGGTAAGCGGTCTTCTAAACCAATCACGACGCGAACTGCTTCCTGCTTTGTATCGACATAACTTGAGAGTAGCTCCACTATGCGCTGCTTTTCTTCAAGGATCCGAAGCATCTCTCGCAAGCGTTCACGATCAGCATCTTGCACAACAAGGTTTGAGACGCCCTCCACCCATACCGTGTTGGAGCCCTCGTCCTGATGCAATGCCCCGCCGCGATAGAGTTGCTCCAGTGAGCGCATGAGCTTGTCGTACTCGTTCCGCTCCCGCTCGATTCTCCTCGCCAGCTCGGTACGGATCGACTCTATCGTCCATCCCTGGAAATTCAGGTTGATGTAATTCGCCGCGCTCTCGAGTTCAGTCTGCGAGACATCGCGCTCCATCCGCAGCACACGGTCGCGAACAACTCCCGACTTAGTAACAACTACTGCAAGAACTTTGCCCGTCGTTAGCCGTGAGAAGTACACGTGCTCCAACTCATGGCGATCATGACTCGGAGTTGATACGGCAACACCGACGCCCCGTGAGATGAGCGACAGTACATGCGAGGTGCGCTCCAAAAATTCCTGCGGATCACCAATTCCGAGAAAGGAACTCGTGATCATTTCCTGGTCCGCCTGCGAAATCTGGGCTCGTCCGGTGAGCTGCTCTACGTAGTATCGATATCCCTGCGGCGAAGGTACTCGTCCGGCGGAGGTGTGCGGCTGCTCAAGAAGTCCGGCGTCGGCCAAATCGGCCATGACGTTCCGGATCGTCGCTGGGCTTAATCCATCCTTGTTTGAGCGAGCGAGAGTACGCGATCCAACCGGCTCTCCGGTGGAGATATACGTCTCAACGATGGCGGTCAAGATCTCTCGTTCCCGAGAGCCGATGTTTGAACTCGGCATACTGCTAAGTCATTGATTCTGCTTGAATAAATCCAGAGCGCAAACACAGCCCTAGTGATTAGATGATAGGAACCTGAGCGGGATGCTGTCAAGATAGCACTCTGGGTTCTTGAGTGCTAAGCCGGAGAGGGACTAAGACCCAATTCCGGCCTTTCCCCGTTTATCGGATTTCGATCACGCTTTCCGTCTTGTGCTCAGCCGCGCTTTCTGCGATATGTCGTGCGAAGGCAAAAAACGACTTGGCGTGCGGAGAATCTTCTCCCCCCAACACTGCCGGCAAGCCCGTGTCGCCACCCTTCCGAACATCGGGATCGAGTTCGACCGATCCGAGATATGGCACGCCAAATTGCTTGGCCGTACGCTCCACGCCACCTTTGGAGAAGATATCGATCTCGTGATGGCAATGCGGGCAAAGAAAGTGACTCATGTTCTCAACAACTCCAAACACATCGACTTTCACGCCACGGAACATTTCAATGGCCTTGCGGGCGTCCTGAAGGGAAACGTCTGAGGGGGTCGACACAACGATGGCGCCCGTGAGCGGGACAGTCTGAAAAAGAGAAATCACCACATCCCCGGTTCCAGGGGGAAGATCAACGATCAGAAAGTCCAACTCGCCCCACTCTACCTGCTGGAGAAACTGTTTGATGATCGAGTGCAGCATCGGTCCGCGCCACACGAGGGGACGGTCGCCGGGACTAATGAATCCAACGGAGATCACCTTCACCCCATGATTCGTGAGTGGAGCAATACGGTTCTGACCGAGAACGTCCGGCTGCCGGTTCACTCCCATCATCAGGGGTACGTTGGGACCATAGATATCCGCGTCGAGTAGCCCAACCTTGTAGCCGAGTCTGGCCAGAGCAACGGCGAGATTTACCGCCACAGTCGTCTTCCCTACCCCGCCCTTGCCTGAACCAACGGCGATTACGTTTTGTACCCCCGGAAGCGGCATTGGAGCTTGCTGCGGCGGGCCGCCATGCATGTGTCCCACAGATTTCTCCTTGAAAATCTTGATTATACGTTTCGCGCTAAGTAGAGGATCAGCCCGCTGCAGAAGAGAACTACTTGCCCATCAGCTCTAGCAACTCCGTCACCTCGGTCTGAATGGCGGTTTTCAACGTTGGCTGAAAGTCGGGGGCAAAGAGCGCTGAATGCAGTGAAGGCAGCTGAGTTCCCGATCGCTGCGCATCTGCAAACTTTTGCGGATTCACAGCTCCGACGTTGAACATCGCTTCGGGAATTCCCTCCTGGGCGTAATAGCTGAAGTCTTCACTTACCATTTTGGGAGGCACCTCTATTACGTTGCTGTCGCCCAGCGATCGGCGCAGCGAGTTAACCAGACGCTCCGTGAGTTTTGGGTCGTTGTAGACTGCAATTGTGCCCTCAGTCAGCTTCACTTCAGGAGCACGGGGAGCACCCGCGAGTTCGGCCTCAGCCTTGGCCACTCGTTCGATTCCCTGAAGCACGCGCTCGCGCACCTCTTTCTTGTAAGTGCGTACTGAGAGACCGAGCATTACCTGATCCGGAATGATGTTGTTCTTCGTTCCGCCGTGTATCTGGCCAACGGTGACCACGATCGGATCAAGGGGATCGTTCCGACGTGAGACAAGCGTCTGCAGACCTTCTACGATCCGAGCCGCGATGACGATGGGATCGATGGTGGTTTGGGGCTGCGCTCCGTGTCCTCCTTTTCCGAAGACGGTAATGTCGATGGAGTCCGAGTTCGCAAGCGCGTAACCTGGCGTATATCCAACTTGTCCCGTCGGAAGATCTGCGGCGTCATGAATCGCCAGCGCGAAGTTCGGTTTTGGGAAGCGCGTATACAAACCGTCGGCCAGCATGGCCTTCGCGCCTTTGACAACCTCCTCTGCAGGTTGAGCAATCATCACAAGTGTTCCGTTCCATCGCTGTTTGTGCGCCGCCATCCATTTTGCTGTGCCGATCCACGCAGTCATGTGCAGGTCGTGGCCGCACGCGTGCATTACCGGTGTGCCTTCCGGCGTCCGCACCTTGCTTGCAAAAGGAAGGCCAGTCTTTTCTTCGACTGGAAGTGCGTCAGTATCCGTGCGCAACAGAACCGCCGGGCCCGATCCATTTCGGAGCACCGCCACCACACCGTGCCCTCCGACCCCAGCAGTAACTTCATACCCAAGCGGCTTAAGTTCAGCGACAAGCCTCGCCGCAGTCTTCTCCTCGTACAGCGACAATTCCGGTGCCTGATGAAGATCTACGTATAGCTTTTCCAAGTTGGGAACAAGTTGATCAAAGTCCGTGGCCGAAACCGGCGGATTCGCACAGGTGGCTGTCAGCTTGATTAGTAACAGTGCAGCTAAGAGGAAACGTAAATGCATTCGTAAGAGTCTCCGGAACGAGTGAGTATACGGGACGAGCGGGACAAACGAGATTTCCGTCTTGTTTGCGATCGAATTCTTCACAACAGGTGAGTTTGTGAGTTCGCCATTGAAGTCTTAGTAACATCCCTACCAGCGCGAAGAAGAGTCGGCAACCCTTTATTGAGAACGTGCATCTCAACTCAAGCGAGGTGTGCCAACCTTGCTGATCTGACCTGTTGTACTCATTCACTGCCTTTCATAAATCAAACTGCTTCAGACAAGTAAAGATGACAGTTGAATTGGCGATGCGAAATCCCATCAAATCAAATCTTCTCGACGAGAACACCAGCGAGCGGCAATGCGCCTAAGCTTCCGTCTGATTTGTGCACTGGTTGTCGTCATGACACTAGTGTCTCTGCTCTTCGCGTATGCACAGTTCAGGGGAGAGCGGAGGGCGCTGGAACAGGATCTGCAAAGGCGAGCGCAGATCCTTGCAGACAGCCTGCAAGAGAGTGTTGAACCTGCCCTCGAGAAGCGCTCCCGACGCACGCTCCAACAGCTCGTAGAGCGATTCGGCAATCGAGAACACCTGGCTGGAATCGCGATTTACGATCCACAAGATACTCCCATCGCGATTACCTCCGGCCTGCAAAAGCGCTTTCCCAATGACGCGTTTGCCCCCTCTAAGATCAATACATATCGTCGAAACGCGAGAGAATTTCTCTGGCTCAACTCTACTTATCTCAACCTTCACACGGTCCCACTGAATACTGATCAAGGCCCGGCGGGCACCCTCGTCGTGGTGCACGATGCCGACTACATCAATGCGCAAAACTCGAAGTTCTGGAGACGCGTCTCCGTGCGTGTGGTAGTTGAGATCATTCTCATTGGCATTACTGCGCTCCTGATTATTCGCTGGACGATTGAGGGTCCGGCTGCCCGAACGCTGCAGTGGATCAGAGCATCCCGCGCCGGCAAAGTTTCTTCTCAGCCAGACTTGTCGGACCGTGATCCATTCATGCCGCTTCGGAATGAAGTGACAACGCTCGTCCAGAGTTTAGCTGCGGCGCGTGAGTCGGCAGAGAAAGAAGCAAGGCTTCGCGAGGCCGGGGAATCGACCTGGACTGCAGAACGGCTCGCGGTACACGTACGCAGCAAGCTCAATAGCAGCCGCCTGTTCGTAGTCTCCAACCGCGAACCGTACATGCATTCCCGCGAAGGCAAGTCGCTCAAAGTTTTGATACCAGCCAGCGGACTGGTCACCGCATTGGAACCGATTTTGCGGGCTTGTGATGGAACGTGGATCGCGCATGGCAGCGGCGATGCCGATCGCGAGACGGTCGATCGGAACAATCGGCTGGCGGTCCCACCCGACGAGCCGAAGTACACCT